>JGI10211J34971_10003551_pt1 | contig 12468 bp, 11 predicted proteins | sample Etolagsediment_FD_34971 | JGI IMG/M metagenome (IMG submission 34971) | reverse complement strand
CTTATGAAAGAGCTCTTTCCCTCACGAGAAATCGCCGTTATTTCGGATGCGACGCCGAGCGGTCGAGGAGATCTGGCGCTTTTTACGGCCGCAGTTGAAACCGACGATCGTCTCTCCGGAATCCGGGAACTGTCGCTGGATACGCTTTCCCATACTGATTTGCACATGGAATTGACCGAAAAAAACGGCACTGCGGCATATCTGATTCTTTCTCCCTACCTCGACCGAAACGGTACCTACGTAGACTTCGATTCAAGCCTTCAACTGTTGCTGGACGCGGCACCGGATTCGGTATTTTTCCACCTGTGGAAGCACGGAATGGGCGCCGGTATCTTCGGCGGAAAACTCGTCTCCCACTATCAGCAGGGCAGACTTGCGGCAGAACGCGCGGCAGGAATTCTGGACGGAACCGAAAGCGCCGATCAACCGGCTCTTTTCACCGGGCAGAACGTCTACGTATTTGACTACCCGGTTATCGAATCGTTCGGGATATCACTATCGCGGCTCCCGCAGGGCGCTGAACTCCTGAATCCGCCGGTGTTCCGGACTTCCGAATTCCGGGTTCGCCTGGCAGGGATGGCCACCGTTTTTTTCCCGGCGATCGCAGTACTCCTCCTGATCGCGTTTTTGTACCTTCGCCTGCGCCGGCACAAGCGGGAACTGGATGTGGTGAGTGACCGCCTGAAAACGGTATTCCGATTTTTTCCTCTGAGCCTCACCGTCCAGAACAGCGAGACCCACGTCGTCGAATACGCGGTCGGCCAAACGGACAAGACGCTCGGATATCCTCGCACCGACCTTATCGGCCACACCGATACGGAGCTTTTCGGGTTATCACCGGCACAAGAAGCCCGCGACGAAGAGGCGCTGATCCGTAAAACCGGAACGCCGGTTGAAAACTCCGCGAGACTGTTCCCGGTAAACGAAGATCCCCGTCACACGATTCACTCGGTCAGATTGGCACAAAAAGACCGTTCGGGATCGACAAAATTCCTCTGTATTCAACAGGACATCAGTGACGAGCTCCGACTTCTGGAAGAAATCCAAAGCCAGAACGCCCGAAACGCCGCATTATTCGCGCGGAATACCGTTCCCATTCTCGTCTGCCGGTCTTCCGATGCGATGATTATCGATGCAAATCCGCAGGCGACGGATTTCTATGGCCGATCCCGGGAAGAGCTGATCGGCTCCCCGTGGACGTCACTGGAACTATCGGCCGCGTCGACCATCGACGGTGTAGAACTGGAAACACACACCCACCACTCGAATACGCCGCGTCTGGTCCGGGTCTATCGCACACCGGTAGAATCGGGAACCGAAACGATCGAATACCGAATGATACAGGATGTAACTGTCGAAATCGAAGCACGGAATGAGATTGAGGACGCAAACAAAGCGAAAATGTTTTTCATGGCGAACGTCAGCCACGAACTCAGGACGCCGTTGAACGGAATCCTCGGTATGGCCGAAGAGATCGGTCAGTCGTCCCTCTCTCCGCATCAGCAGGAGTGCCTGGCCAATCTGGAGAATGCGGCGGCGGAACTGAATACCGTTCTCTACGGACTGCTTGATTACGCGAAACTCGCAAAGGATACACTGACCCCCCTCTCGCAGGAGTTTGAAGCGGGGGAACTGCTTGAGCACGCCCGAAGGTATTTTGAACACAGCGCCAGAGTGAAAGGTCTCGATTTCGTTCTTGAGATGTCACCGACACCCTGCTGGATACGCTCCGACAAAGTAAAGCTCGGTCAGATTCTCATCAACCTCGTAGGGAACGCCGTCCGATTCACGAAGGAAGGTCACGTGTGGACGAGCGTAACGTGCGGACCGGAGCTCCGGATTGTCGTCAGCGATACGGGCCCGGGAATCCCGCCGGAACAGATAACGCGCGTAATGGAACCGTTCCAAAAACTGGAGAATCCTTTTTCGAACTCTTCCCGCGGCCTCGGGCTGGGACTGACAATCGTTCGCCGCCTCACGGAACTTCTGGGCGGCACCTTTGATATTGAAAGCGATACGCGTGACGGAACAGTTACTACCGTGCGCATTCCCATACAGCGGATCGCGACGCGTACGGCGGAAAGCCGGGACACCGTACCCGAAGGCTACCCCGATTCAAAGCAGAAAACGATCCTTGTCGTTGAAGACGACGGAGTCAACCGCCTCTTTTTCCGAAGCGTTCTGGCTTCCCGCGGGTATTCGGTGTCCGAGGCGCAATCGGGAACGCAGGCCCTTACCGCCATTCGGGAAAACTCTTTCGATGCGATTATTACCGACATCGGATTACCCGACATAAACGGGATCGAAGTAATCCGCGAACTCCGCCGGTACGAGTCGGAACTGCACCGGCCGGCGGTGCCGGTGCTGGCTCTGACCGCGTACGCAACCGAGCGCACCCGCGAGGAGTGCCTGGCGGCCGGAATGGACAGTTTTCTGTCAAAACCGGTGACACGGAAGTCGCTGCTGTCGCAGGTCGAGTTACTGTTCCAGGGAAAATGACTCCAGGCCGCGGGCTGCCATGTAGTATCGACCCGAGTAATTCCAGAGGGTATACCCGGAAGCACCGCCGGCGTGAGCGCCGACGATCTGGTGTTTCAGATAGTCGGTATATTCCGGCTCTTCAAAGTTCAGCTCGCCGCCGATAAGAAACGCCTGGATGTACGGTCGGATGAGCACCGTGTCCCCCCCGATCCGTTGCGCTCTGGCAACTCCATCGCGATATAAGAGTTGTGCGCGCAACAGATAGGGAAGATCCGCCGCAAAATCGCGGTCAAAATGTGACGGATAGAGCATCGGGCAGATGACATCTACGTATTGAGAAAGCGCACCGATATCCTGTCCCAGATAGCCCATACGGTACCAGCCGTTGAAACCGAAAACATCAATACTAACGGGTATCGAAATCTCGTCCCGCGCCCGCGCCAGGAATGCGGAAATCGCCTCGACCCGGTCGTCGATCCGGGGGTCCTCGTCGTACAACGCCGGACTTCCGGATCGAAACCGGTACTCAATCGAACGCGTATTCCCGTCGGACGGCGTACGGATGTAGTCAAACTGGATCTCGTCAACGCCGCGTTCCACGAGCTCCCGGGCGATCGCTATCGTGTACTGCCAGACGAACTCGCTATAGGGATCGACCCAGTGTTCGATCTGTTCACCGTCGCGAAAGACTCCCCACGGCCGATTTTCCACACGATCCCAGAGTCCGTATCGTGAATCCTGGAAGGCAAAAAGTCTGCGATCCTTGAAAACGACAATCCGTGCGATCAGGTACATACCTTCGTCATGGACGGCCGCAATGACGCGATCGGCGTTGAAAGCTCCGGTAACCGCGCCGATTTCGTGTGCAAGCGGAACGGCCGAGTTATATGGAACGCGGCCCATATCATCCTTGAAATCGATTACGACTGCGTTCAGATCGTTTTCCCGGGCAAAACGCAGGTGTCCGGCGAGGGTTTGCGCGTCGAGCTGCCAGGTGGAGAGATAGAATGCCCGTTTGTCCGACGCGGCTGCTCTGCGCGCCGCCATGCGCTCGGTATCCTGGTGTTCCGGCCATACCGTCCGTATCGTCGAACGAAACGGATCATCGGGGGTATCGGTGAACGACGCGGGTTCGACCGCTCCCCGCACTACACGCGTTGTTTCCCCTGTCTGTGCGAGTTCAACATACAGTGCGCGCCGGTCCGCCCGGTCATACGCGACTGCCGAGACGTCTTCGTAGAAGCCGCTTCCCCGGTAGAGCGCCTGAATCTCTTCCCGATCTCCCAGGTCGGCCCAGGTCGAGCCACCGTCCACACTTTCGTACAACCCGTGAAAGGTTGTGGAGACGATCAGCCGGGACGAATCCCATGGTGCGATCGCAACGCTGGTGAGGTATGTATTGTCGCCCGTAACGGATCGAATCGGAAGGTCACGTGCGCTCCCGTCCGCCGCAGTGAGCGTAAGGGCGGTTGGGGAAATTGCCAGGTCTCCCGGTTGAATCGCATCGGCATTCAAGCCGATCAGTACCAGAAGAAAGAAAGTTATCAATGGGCGTCGAATCATTGGTTTCTGCACCGCGCGATACTATCATATACGCAGGTTTTTTGTCATAGTTACGGAGCCCGCCGGGGCCGGGAGGTGAAATCGATGACGATCGCCGTAGTCAGCGACATTCATGACAACATATGGAATCTGGAGAAAGCGCTCCGCCGTATCGAATCCGAAGTCGTCGGCCGGCTGCTGTTCCTGGGTGACTTCTGCGCACCGTTTACCCTCGCCCAACTCGCCGAAGGCTTCTTTGGACCGATCGATATCGTATTCGGCAATAACGACGGAGATACCTTTCTCCTTACCCGTATCGCGTCGCAGTTCGATCACGTGACGATTCACGGACACCTTGGCGAAATCGTCGTGGAAAACCGGAAAATCGCCCTTCACCACTATCCCGACATCGCGAAGCCACTGGCGGAATCGGGGTCCTGGGATGCCGTCTTCAGCGGGCACGATCACAGGAAGTACCAGTATCGCTTCGGTTCCACCCTGTGGGCAAACCCCGGAGAGGTGATGGGACGCTTTGGTGAACCGGGTTTTGGTGTCTATGATACACAAGCGCATTCTTTCGCGCACATATCCATCGATTAGATGAAAAAAGGCGTCCACTACACCGTTCCACTCCCCGATCCGGTTATTCCTCCGGACTCGCTCTACGCCGACTATTTTCAGTCACTCCCGTGGATACGCCGGATCATTCTTTCTTTTACCGCCCGGATTCGTGGCACCGATACCGTACGAATCACTCGTGACTTCCTGCTCGCCCGACTGGGAGAATCACTGGACGCCCACGCCGGTCGCTACGTGGACGCGCGAAAGCGCATTCTGCTCCCGGAATTTTCCCGCGAGATTCGCCGGCTGCAGTATCTTTCCGGACGCGTCTCCGCCGTCGCCGACAACGCAGCTTCCGGAGGCGGGGGAACGTTCCTGCGCTTCACGACACGAAGACTTCACCCCGACCTCTATCGTCGATGTGTTTCGATAGCAGAACCCGACCAGGAGTTGATCGAACAGAGCGCGGTGCCCATATCCGAAATCGCCGATACGTGTTCCGACCGCCTCTCAGGGTTTCTTCAGGAGAAGAAAGCCGATGTGTACCTGACACTCGACGAGGTCTGGCGGGCGATTGTAACACTCCGATTATTCCTGTCTGCGCCGTTTTCGGTACTGACCGTTGATCCCCGTCACCCCACCGTTCCCGTCCCGATCGTCACGGCCGCAACGAGCCTCCTGCGCGTGTACCAGTCCATCACCGCCGCATACCACTATTGCACGCCCGTTCGACTCGAGTCTGCCCGCGAGTATACCGAATCACATACGAACGCCGAAGACGACGTTATCGGCGCGTTCTATAACGGCCTTGCGCTGTTTCTCCAGCGGGTACCGCTCCTCGATATCGTCAGGTTTGCCAAAGGACAGCCGCTGATGGAAATATCCGTTCCCCGGATACCCGTGCAATGGTGGGAGAGTTACGAAGCCGACTGGCGGAAGTTCGCGTCGGACCGCGTTCCACCACGAGTACTTCAGGGTCGGTTCGTTCATTTACGGGAAGTAATCTCGCGCATTTACCAGGTACCGGAAGTGGACAGCGTTCGATTTCCACGCAGTCTTTATCCGCGCAGCCTTTCGGTCGTCCGGATGCTGATGGACAGCGAACGATTTCAACTCAGCAGAAAAGCGGTAACCCAGCTGGTGATCGACGGCATCTTCCATCGCATCGATCTGCGAAACTCACTGCACCAGGCGATCCTGCAACTGGATCGCGCACTGGAACGGATCATCCGCCTTGTGGGATCGGGCGACTCCCCCGGGCTTTTATCCGAGGAGGAAGAGCGCGTACAGCGGAACTCCCGCTCATCATCGGTTGCGCGCCGCCGCATTCTTTCAATTCACGACCGGTTTCGGGGCCAGATCATAGCCGACCTGCAGGCGATTACGACCGGTCTGGCGAACGCCGGGGAGATCGTTTCGATGGGCGTCCACAACTGGGCCGACGGAACCCCGCCGTTTGAACTGGAAAGCCATTCCCGTACGAAATATCCGCGGGAACGACCGTTTCCCGAACACCTGAACCTTGCCGGTACAAACTGGCCGGACCTTTCCGCGCAGTTGACGGCGTTGTTCGAAGCCGAAGACAGCCTTCGGAGCTATCGACGGCAATAACTACCGGACAGCAACCACATCCTGATGTTCGGGGTGTCGTTTGAGATACGCCCGGACGTACGAGCAATAGGGAATTATGCGGTATCCGTTTGATCGGGCAAACGCAACGGCCTGCTCAACCAGTTCTGCCGCAATTCCGTGCCCGCGGATTGACGGAGGAGTAAAGGTGTGGTTCAGCTCCATCACGGCATCACGCGTCAGACGATACGAAAGCAGCGCTGTATGCCCGTCCTTTTCCGTAAAAAAGCGGAACCCGTCCGCGTCGTGTCGGATTTCGATGTCAGTAGCCCCGCTCCGTATTGACCACATCGTCTACGGTACCGGTAGAGAGAAACAGTCCAAGATTCCTCACGACATCATCGATGCTTGAACGCGTTGCCTTAGTGGTGAACCCGCCCAGATGAGGCGAAAGCAGCACGTTTTTCAGGGTGTGCAACGGAACCTCGGCCGGCTCCTGTTTTGTTGACCCCGGTTTCGGGTAGATATACCACGTATCAATAGCCGCGCCGGAAAGCACCCCCGTAATGAGCGCGTCGTAAAGCGCGTGCTGATTTACGACTTCGCCCCGCCCGACGTTTACGAAAAGCGCGCCGTTCATGTGAGCAAATTCTTCCGCACCGACAAGGTTCCGCGTCGAATCGGTAAGCGGTAATGTCGAAATGACGATCTGTCTGTCGGAAATTGCCGTTACAAGATCGGTCGTCACCGAAGTGAACGCCGATACATCACGATCGGAACCCCCGCGATAAAACCCGGTCGTCTGCACGTCAAACGGCTTCAGGAGCCGAGCAACCCAGCGTCCAATTGATCCGATACCAAGAATCCCCACCCGCATACCGAAAATCGAATCCCAGCTCTTCTGGACCGCTTCTCCAATCGCGAATCCGTGCCACTCGGTATTCCGCAAATCCTGGTGAAAATCGACGATCCGCCCGAAGTAGCCCAGAATNAGGGCAACCGCACGCTCCGCAACGAATTTTCCGTTACTGTGCGCGTTGCTGAGAATTATTCCCCGCGTATGCAGATACGAAAGCGGAAACTGGTTTACCCCGGCCATCGGAACAAAAAGCGCTTCCAGACGAGGGTATCGTTCCAGGCTCTCTTGCGTTTCGCCGTAGGAGACCAGCGCCCGAACCCGAACCTGAACCGAAACGTCGGGTGTATCCGATACGATTATTTCCGCTGAAGGAAACTGCTCACCGAGCTGCTTGCTGATTTCGTCCCAGAGAGTGGATGGTTTTACCCGTATAAGAACAGTCATGAGAGCTACTATGGCGAAATTTTCTCTTCCGGTTCAAGTAGCGGCAGGCAATTCCGGGAGCCACCCTCTACCCCGTACAGAACCTGGCAGAGGTTCTGGCATTGCGGCGTCCAGCGATACCGGAAATCCTCGTTGTCACGATAGAATTTATTGAATTGAACCAGGCGGCACAGAACATCGCCGGGAATATGCTGTTCGATATCGGTCGAGACGTGTTCCGCACGCTCGTCGGGTAATCCCAGAATGCGGACGAGAAAATCGTAGAGCGCACGATGCTTCAGCAAAATCTGGCGCGCTTCCGATTCGCCCGCTTCGGTGAGGACAACGTATCCATAGGGTTCGTACTCGATAAATCCCTGCTTCGCGAGTTTCTGGAGAGCGCCGGTAACCGATGGTCGACTGACCCCGACAAGGTCCGCAATATCCTTGGAACGCGCAACGCGATTTCCAACAGCAAGCTCGTAAATCGCCAGCACGTACCGGCCGAGGCTGTCGGACAACGGTTCCGACTCAGGTACCGTATCAGTGGGTAACGCGTCGTTCACTACTGATCCACTCATAAAACTCCACCTCTTTTTGCGATTCGCCGCCAACCGAACACGCGCCCGAAAGCGGGCAACCACCACAACGGGTGCTGCACGCGCCCCCCGACTCTTCGCCAAAAATCCGCCGCACGTTGCCACGATCAACCCAGAACCGGAGGGCTTCACGCACCAGATCACGACCGGTACCCAGATCCGCCGCGATCTGGTCGGGAGTTGCCTGTTTGCGACTTGAAAGGACCGTTCTTACTTCAGCGACGATCACGAACTGTCCTCCGTTCCCGGTACCCCATCAGCAGGAAAAGTGAAACCATCGCTCCGGCCAAAAGAAGCGACAGTACTACGGGCAATAGTTGCGGACCGGAAATCAACTGATACGCCAGCGTCGATACCGCCCAGGCGGTTCCCGTCAGGTAGAGCGCCAGAATCGAACCATGAAAAAGTCCGAGTTCCGCAATCGCCGCTCCCATCGCCGCCAGACACGGTATATAAAGCAGGACAAATACCAGATACGCATACGCGGCCGCCGGGGAAAAATAGAGGCGCAACCGGTCAACCCGGGCTCCCGCGGGGACTCCCCCGTCACTGCTTACGCCAACACCGATATTCGCGACCGCTTCCACCACCGTCGCTCCCGCGTCGGCGAATCTTTGTAACAGATATCGCGGATACGAGGAGATCTCTTCCGTCGGAAAGTCCGCGTCGCTATCGGTTATTTCGTAGAGGCTGTTCAGCGTACCGACGATCGCTTCCTTGGCAAAAAGGCCGGTAAAAAGGCCGACTGCGGCCGGCCAGTTCCGCTTCTCGATTCCCATGGGTGCGAATACCGGCGTTATCGCCTTTCCGACACGTTGCAGAACCGACTCCTCCATAGCACCGTCGGGCGAGGGAATCGTGATCGTATTGAGCAGGCTCAGGATGGTAACGGCAATCATAATCGTTGTGCCGGCTCCGACGACGAAAAGTCGCAACCGGTTCCACGAGTACCGTACCGTACTGCCAAAGCCCGGCAGGTGATACGGGGGTAATTCCATGACCAGGTGGGTACCCTCTCCGGGAAAAACAAACCGTTTCAACAGCAAGCCGGTTACGATCGCCAGAAGAATCCCCAGAAAATAGAGCGAAAAAACGACAAAACCCGCAGAATCCGGAAAAAACGCCGCCGAAAACAGCGCGTATACCGGAAGGCGTGCGCCACAGGACATCAGAGGCGCCATGAACGCAGTCATCATTCGCTCCTTTCGCGATTCGAGAGTACGGGTAGCGGCAATTGCAGGTACCGTACATCCGAATCCGACAAGAAGCGGTACAAACGACTTTCCGGACAGACCAAGAGAGCGCATGAAGCGGTCCATGACGAATGCAGCCCGTGCCATGTACCCGCTGTGCTCCATAACCGAAAGCATGAAAAACATCATGAAGATAATCGGGACGAACGTTGCGACCGTCTGCAGACCGGCACCCAGCCCATCCGAGAGTATAAGGATAATCCAGTCAGGAGCGTGCAGCGAGCGAAGGAGCACGGCGCTTCCGTCTACCAGAAGGGCTCCAAACGTAATGTCAAAAAAATCGACAAATGCGCCGCCGACGGCGATCGTGAACCAGAAAACGACAAACATGAGCGCGAGAAAAATCGGGATTCCGAGAAAGCTGTTCATCACGACACGGTCGATTTTTTCGGTTACCGATTCACGGTTCAGCCGTCTTCGGACGACGTCGCGGGTTATTCCGTGCACGAATCCGAAACGGGAATCCGCGACAACAACATCGGGTTCATCACCGAGCTGTTCCTGAAGAAGCCTGCTGGTCTGCTTCCACTGCTCGACCGGCATCGACTTGCTGCCGAAAACCCATTGTTCGACGTCGGAGTCTCCCTCGATAAATTTTACGGCAACCCAGCGAGGGCTTACATCATGGTTTTTCGATACGAGATCGAATCGTTCTTCCCAGGATTGAATCAGTTGCTCTATCGGCTCCGGATATCGGATAGCGGTACACGATATCGCGGTGCCTTGTACGTGTAACGCCAGTTCGTCGCGAAGATGCGATATATCCGGACTTTGAAGCGAGTTGACCATCAGCACCGGTACTCCAAGATGGACGGCGAGGTGCGGAACGTCGATGGTGATGCCCTCGCGTTCCGCGCGGTCGGCCATCGTAATCACGACAATTATCGGACGATCCAATTCCAGAAGCTGACTGGTAAGGTAAAGGTTTCGTTCCAGGTTTGTAGCGTCGACGACGTTTACAATCACCTGAGCGGACCGCGAAAGGATATAATCGCGTGCTATCTGTTCGTCCTCTGACCCCGCACTCAGTGAGTACATTCCGGGAAGGTCGATGATCCGAATACTCTTCCCGCGATACTGAATCGTGCCTTCGCTGCGCTCGACGGTAACCCCGGGCCAGTTCCCTACCCGTTGCGCGTTCCCGGTCAGGCTGTTGAAAATCGTCGTTTTCCCTGCGTTCGGATTTCCGACAAGAGCGATTTCCGGTGTCGTGATGCGTGTTTCCATGGTCGACAAATTAAGTTAGCCTCAGCTAATACAATAGCGAACTTGCTCCTGTTCGTCAAGAATGAGTAATCTGTACGTGCATCACGGAGGTACCAATGGAAAATGAGCAGAAAGTCATCATCATGCACGGCTTTACCTATGAACAGATAGACCTCATCATGAACGCGGTGAAAAAGCAGTTCGATTCTTCGGCCGACCTGATATTCGCCAAAACGACCGAAAACTCGGTAAAAATGCGTGTAAAGGATCTCATTGAAGACCTCTCCGGAGACCACGAGTACCTGAAAAAAAATCCGCCGAATTTCGGGAAACGGGAATAGAATCCGCTATGACCGTACGAACAGCCTTACGGGAAATGAAGGCGTATCACGCCGGAGAGCGACGGGTTGGCGCGATCAAGCTCTCTTCCAACGAGAACCCGCGTGGAGCCTCGCCAAAAGCGATTGCTGCGGCAAGTGCCGCACTGTCCGAAAGCCACATCTACCCCGACGGAGCGGCACTCGAGCTGAAACGCGCGATCGCCAACCGGCACGGAATTGATCCCGGAATGGTCGTATCGGGAAACGGTTCGGATGAAGTCATGACCTTTGCCGCCGCCACATATCTGAACCCCGGCGAGCGAGCGCTCATTGCCGAAAACACATTTTCGCAGTACGAGTTTTCCACGCGGCTCTTTGACGGTGTTCCGGAAATCATCCCGATGAACAACTACCGATTCGACCTTGCCTCCTTCACACGCCGCGTGACCGATCCGGACGTCCGGCTCGTGTTTCTCTGCAGCCCCAACAACCCGACGGGCCTTACCATACCCCGAAGCGAGTTTCTCCCGTTCATGGACCACGTTCCGGTCGATACACTCGTCGTCGTCGACCACGCGTACCAGGAGTTCGCAACCGACCCCGATGCGATTGATGCCACACCGCTGGTCAACCAATTCCCGAATCTGCTTGTTCTGCGCACCTTCTCCAAGATATTCGGGATGGCGGGTTTTCGCGTCGGGTACGGAATCGGGAATCCTCGCATTATTGCCGACATCGAACGCGCCAGGCTCCCGTTCAACACGGGAATAATCGCCCAGAATGCCGCGATTGCCGCACTTACCGACAACGAGTTCGTACAGAAATCGCTACGAGTCAACGCGATCTCACTCGAGAGACTCACGATTTTTGCCAACAGGCTGGGTCTGGATCACCTCCCCAGCCAGGCAAACTTTCTTTCCATACACGTCGGGAAAAACGCCGCCGCGGTAGTCGAGGGATGCGCTCAGGGTGGAGTAACCATCCGCCACCTGGCCTCCTTCGGGATGCCTGAGTGGGTCCGCGTCACCGCCGGTACAAAAGAACAGCTGGATCTCTTCGAGAAGGCGTTCACCGCGGCTCTCGCCGGATGTTGACTTTTGTTTTCCGCTTTGGTAGATTCTCCTTACACATCGCAGGGTAGAGCAGTTGGCAGCTCGTCGGGCTCATAACCCGGAGGTCGCAGGTTCGAGTCCTGTCCCTGCTAAACGAGAAATCGTTACGATATAACGATTTATTTGAGCGCTACCGGAAAACCGGCGCACTCGCGAAATCCACTGTCAGATCCAAGTGTCTGACAATCGGAGTATGCGGATGCGCCGTTTTTCTTTGTACAAGCGCGGTAAATACTTTTACGTCCAGTTTTTGAACTCGGAAACCGGGAAATACATGTCGGGACTATCGACCCGGGCCACGACAAGGGACCAGGCGATCGCGGAGCCCATGTTTGCGCCAGTTCTGGATACTTCGGAGCGTGACACCCAGAAACATACAAGTCGTTCGTTCTCGTACGCCTTGTACTTTTGCTGCAGCTACGAACTCGAGGATCTCCTGGCGAGTCTCCGCGCTGTTCAGGTCTCCTCGTCCTCGTTCTGAAACAGATTGTGGAACTTTTTTTTTAACGTCAGAAGTACCGCCGCTTCTGACAACGCCTTTTC
>JGI10211J34971_10003549_pt1 | contig 12468 bp, 10 predicted proteins | sample Etolagsediment_FD_34971 | JGI IMG/M metagenome (IMG submission 34971) | reverse complement strand
ACCACGAACGATGTCGGAGAAGGTTTCAGTTGACCGAACAACTTCGGTTTTTGCAATGTGAGATGCAGTTGCAACGGCTGACATGTGACCAGCCAATACAATTGATTCACCTGCAGCAGCAGTAACACCACTGATGCTAACTGCGTCAGTCCCNCCAGTTACCAGAGCGGTAGACTTGTAGCACNTGAAGCCAGCAATNTTGCCCTGCATGACAAGACCGTTACGCAGAGGTGAAGTGCCGTCGCCAGTTACCTGTACTTCAGCAAACTTTGCACCTGCACCAAACAGCTTTGCATAGAAAGCAGGAGCAGCAACGAACCAACGGTTCTCTTCTGGAACAGACTGTTCGTCAAGTTCTTTTGCCATTTCAAGCATCAGGTTAATTGCGTTGTCACGAGTTGTGTGAACAGCAATTGGTGTACCAGCAGTACCCAAAGCAGTGTTGGTTGACAACAGACCACCAGAAAGTGATGCGTCATCAGCACCAGCAATGCCAGCACCGTTAGCAATTGCTTGCAAAACGTTGAAGTCGTACTTACGCTTCAAAGAATAGGCACCTGAAGAAGTAGCCAGAGCCTCAAAGTTTACATGAGACTGACGCTCTTCGATGTCATCGATTTTAAATGCGAAAGCGTTGGCTTGGTCAACAATCATAGTTGTTTGGTCATCGGCCAAGTCTTGTGGGTTTACAGTAGAGCCACGTGAGTAGCTAGATACTGTGATTGTCGGTTCTTTGATGATACGAACCGTATCGCCAAAATTCTCAATTTCGCCAGCGTAATCGGTATTTGTGATGTCTTCAGCAACCGAAGCGCGACGGAAAAACTTAAGAACTTTTTGGCTGAAAATTTCCGGTGTAAAGTTACCGGAAGGCAGGTTATTATAACCAGCAGCGCGATTAAAAGCCATTTGCTTTTCCTTCCTTCATTTGAGGTTTAAGATTGATAGTCGATTCGCCCTTCAGCCCGTGCAGCGTCCAGTTCGCTTTCCAGCTTTTCGAACTCCCACGGTTTCATCTTGGCGATTTGTGAAGCTTTCCAAATCTTTTTATCTCCTGATGCTTCAGACGTGATGTCTTTTGCTTTAGGTGATTTAACTGCAGTAGCTGCAGCTTCATTAGATTTAGATTGTTTCTTCTTAGAGATACCTTGATCTGCTTTGTACAAATCTAGGACTCTAGAGGCCCAACGAGCGTCGGTATTATTTTTGTAGATACCGTCTGAAATACTTTCAGGCTGCTCTTGTAGCCAAGATAAGAACGTTTCATCTGTTTTGATTTCATCAAAGTCTGGATGATTGTTCAGCAGTTCGCGGTATGCACTTTGAACCTGTGATTCTTTTTCACGTTCCCGCATAACTTCTAGTTCTTGTTCTAATCCAGAAGATGTTTCTGCTGCTTTCATTGTAGCAATTGTTTCAACTACGCCGTACACATCAGGATACTCTTCACGGAACTTTTCTAGTTCTTCTGCGGTTTTGGGAAGAGATATGTTCTTTTTCGAACTTTGCTGCGACATTGCAGCTTCCAGTTCTTTTTCTCTTTCCTTAAAGCTTCGAACCTTATCATCGTAGTGACGTTTTAGATCATCATACCGTTTCTTGTAATCGTGATCTGATGATTCTTTTTTAGTTTCTACAAATGATTCGTTAGACTCTTCAGTCTCCGGCTCTTCTGCTTGTGCTTCAACCTCTGTGGTTTCTTCATCGTCGTCTTGGTATACCTCTTCTTTGTATTTACCACGATAAAGTGTTTCACTTCCGATTGTCCCAAAAGAATCATTGGGTTTATTTGCGCGGTGTCCGCGTACTTTCTTTGCCATTTTATTTACCTCATGTTGCGGGGCTACATGGCTGTAGGTAGCCGCTCCGGTTGTGTCAGGGCCACATTATTGTGGGTAGCTGACGGATCTCTTACGGGAACTCTCGTGTCATAAATGTGCGGTAAAATTCGTGTCCGCCAAGTTCCGTAGAAAATTCTAAATCTTTTGATTCGCGCATCCATTGGCTAGGTGCGTCTTTGCGTGTGTAAAATACTGTTCCGACAGGAAGCCTACGATTGCCTTCAGTCTCTGGATTTAAAATGTTTTGGGCTGCTGCCGCTGCTTTTGCTAAACCTTGAGATGCAACACCCTTCTTTACTTCTTTTGCACGAGCAAACAACGTAGATGGTTCTAAACCAGAAAAATGAAATGCACCACGTTTAGTTTGTTTTAAAAGCGCATCATCTAAAGTTTTTATATCTTTAAAATCGTAGTAATCAGAGTCAATGCGGTTTTGAACTACCTCACCAATTGCTTCCATGCTTTCGATAGGGTCAGTAGTTGATTGTGTCTCTGTAAGGAACAATACAGTTAGCTTGTCTTCGTCAGAAAGACCTTTGATAAACTCTTTAATTTGACCCCGCTGTGGTTTCTTTTTTGCAAACTTACTAAGTTTAGAAATCAACTCATCGGATGCTGGCATGTAATCTTCCATAGGTATATCGTCACCTACGTCCTGTATTTCCATACCTTGTTCTAAAAATCCACCTTCGTTTAAACCAATACTACCGCCGTACTTAGCCTGTCTACGTTGTACTTCAGGCTTTCCTAGATCATTTAGTTGGTCTAAAAATCCTTCGCCTTTTAACTTTTCAATTTGTGCAACTACTTCAGGTTCAATTATTCTTTCACCTGCTGATAAGGCAACATCGACCATTCCTGTCTTTTTTGTACCTTTAACGTTCTTTTTTGCTTCATCAACTAACCCGTCTAGTACATTTTCAAACACGGCATTTGCAGGTTGATTTACAATAAAGCTTCCCTCTTTTACAGACGTGTACATGTTATCGGCAATGGATGCTTCTTCACTTACGGACTTAGGATCTTTTACTAAAAAACCATTTATGGGATCAAGCATTGTGCATCTCATTCATCATGGCAAGAAGATCATCTTCAATATCTAAGTTGTCTACTTCATCATAGTCGCCAAACATTACGCCATCTTCTGCTACAAGTCTGTGGTTTTCATTTATTAGCGTATACACAAATTCATCTTTGTCTGTCGGCGTAGCGTTGTCTGAATTTTGTACCCGCTTCCAAGTATTATTTTCAAAGACTGTGTGAGTACCTGTGACTTTTGTAGAACCGTAAAGGAACCAAGTTTCGTACAAACCATCCCCAACAATAACTGTTCTAACTTTTCCGCCCTTCTGTAACACATCTCCAATTTTGATATCTTCGATTTTTTTAAGTGAGCCATCTTCCATGAAGAATTTAGTACCTGCAGCAAAACAAGAGGAACCGCCCCCACTTGGGCCGCCCATACCGCTGTCTCTATCTTCCGACCTACCGCCACCACTAGCAACATCAGCTTTAGCAAAATCTGCAGCAGATTTGTTGGAAGTAAGACCGCCGCCGCTGTCGCTTTGATTAGATTGACTGGTGGCAGTGTTATCGTGAGGGCTACCGATACCACCGCCCGGACCCCAACCAGTGTCAGGAGAATACACTTCAAATTGTCCGCCGGGTCTTTCAAAGAATGAAAATCCAGCTTTTTCCAGCCCAGTTTTTGTTGTTCCCGCTGGCATATTACTAAATGCGTATCCTGACATGCTACTGGTAACAGGTTGCCAATTTCCAGATGGATCATAACTCCCAACTATGCTACCGGGACGAGTAGGGTCTGGTCTGCCCCCACCATTTACTGTGAAACCCTGAAACGCGGAATCCACAGCAAGCCCCGGATTAGGACCAAAAGGATCTATACCAAGTAATGTTGCAACATTATATTTATTTTCTGTCTGTGAGTAAGTAACTTGAGGATCTAATCCCATAGCTACAGCCCTAGCAGGACCGTATGCAATAGGTTGATTGTATAGCAGAGAGGTAACTAAAGCATCTTCGTACGCGGCTTGATCAACATTGGTAAACCCGCCGATATTACCACTCAGGGTGTAACCTTCAACATTAAAACCTAAAGCTTCAAGAACCTTACCGCCAAAAGTTTCTGATGTTGGCTCGACGCCTACAAGCTGATTCCCTACTAACCCTGTGCTGTATTGATCACTGACCTGAGACATTCCTGCTATTCTAGACAGGTTTGCCATATTCGCTTTGTACCCAAGCTGCATCAAAGGACCAAAAAATCCGGGCATCATAGCCTGTATGTGTTGTGATACTCCTGTAGCCCTGACTGTTCCGGTAAGAGGATTGACGGCTTCTGGAAAAGCCATGTAATTTTCAATCCCAGTTACTATGGCATCTTTTATAGAGCCTAGATATCCCCCCAGAGAAGATGATGAAGAAGAAGGAGTTCTATCAATAGATTCATCAAAATTGTCTCCCCGGTCTATGGTTTCCCCAACTTGTGCTGTTGCGGCTGCACGTCCAGTGCCAATAGGTCCGATAGGAAATCCGATACCTCTCCTACCCATCGGCGTTGGAGCAAAGCCGCCCTCTACAGGGTTTAGGACTAATGTATACGGTAATGTACGCAGTCCTAATGTAGAGTATTCAGCCATATTATATATCCCGCGCCTTTACAGCAGCATCGTAATCTTCTTTTAAACCTTTAAGCGTTTCCAGTGAAGTTACTTTCCCCTGCAACCGGAACACTTCCAGTTCCGATCTGGCCCCCACCAACGCCCGAACTGTCATCTGGATTTGCTCCTGCAGGTACATTTCCAGACTGTTCCATGCTTCCTTGTTCGTTACCAGCGGACTGATTTTCCGGGCTTCCTGCTTGTTGAGCATTTGCTAGTCCTTTCAGCATTTCAGCAAAAATTTGTGCTTCGCTCACGTCGTTTACCAAGCTGTCAGGATCGATATCCTGTGCAATTGCAAGTTCGCGCATCAAGTTAGGTATCTTGATAAAAGGTGCCAGCATGGGGTTGGATACGGTTTGTAATAAAGTAGTCAGTCGTTGGCTACGTACTTCTTTCTGCATAACTGCAGCTACACCGCGAGGTTTAATTTCTAAGTCGCCTTCAATGTCAGGTGCATCTTTGTTGAACTGCATATTCCACTGGAAGTATGCTTCACCTAGTGGCTTCAACAGTGCATCATCGATGTTCTTGATTACAGTCTTCAAGGACAAGCTTGCGCCACCAAGAAGCATAGATAAACCTGATGCCGTACGTCCGGTGCCACTAACGCCCGTTTGACCGTGCATAATAGATGGCAAGCCTGTTTCTTCATCTGCAAGCTGTCGGCTAATTTGATACATCTGAATATTTTCAGGTGCTGTATTAGGAAACTTGAGGCCATTGATTGCAGTTCCTGTAACACCAGATTGACGACGGAAAATCTTGCCGGGGAATATATCCATGTTCTGACCGGGAACTAAGCTTGCTTCGTCCACATCAAATACCAAGTTACCTGCAAGAGCAAGATTGTCAATTGCCATACGAACGTGACCGTTCATCAGCATCTGTGCATCTTCCATGTTCTCTGCTACGCCAACACCCCACATTTGGTAAGGGTTGATTTCGTATGGGAATACATGAAACGGAATACGTGCTGGTGTAAACGGATTTAGAACACAACGAATAATTTCTTCACCGCATACCCACACATTTACTTGCACCTGATCCATTGGACCCATCGAAGAAGGGATATCCATACCTACTTCGTCTGCAAACTTAGCGTCTAAAACACCCCAGTATTCTAAAACTTCAAAACGATTTTCCTGATAGTACGCTTCAGTTTCATCCTCACGAATTGTATCTTCGTAATACTTGTCAGTATAGTTCGAACCTTTAGCAATAACATTTTCTATTGCATCCTTATAAAAATACGGATGATTTATTAAATTGCGAAGTTGTTGCCGATTCATACGATGACGTTGAATTACATATTCAGCATCTTCTATACTTGTTGCGGATGGATCTGGATGAAAATCCCATACAGAAACATGTTCTATGCGAGGAACAACTTTTTCATATGGATTGTATGAACGCTCTCCCTCTTCGTCTTTTTCCCACTTGTGAACCCGTTTGTAAAAGTTAAATGGCCCCTTTACAATACCTGTACCAAGAAGAGCCGATTCAAAGATGGCACTTCTAAATACATTTACAGCACTGGTGTCCAGTAGCTGATCGTGTATTTGCTTTTCCATATTTAAGGCAGCTTTTTGTGCAGGTGAAATTTGTGGTTCGCCCATGAGTGCTGGGCCTTTCACAATAGGTGCACCATTGTATCTATCTTTCAATCCACCTAAAAAGTCTCCTGCTGGTGAAGCTTCAATTGCTCCCGGCTCTAGAGTTCTACCATCACCTTCGTAACCGTAAGGATCAATAATATCATCTAGCGGCGTTTTTAAATGAGCAAATTCTGCAATACCTTCAGGTACAGGCGTCGGTTCAATAACGAGCGGGAACTTTTTATTTGCAAACAAGATATCAATAATCTGCCCGTAAGCAGCTAATACCTTTGTTTTGGTGATTTTAATAAACACCTTTGATCGTTCGCTATCACGGTATTGTGTAGTAGAATCGTAGATACCACGAAAATTCTTAAACGCCTTTAACCAACGTTGTTCGTAGGCAAAGCGTCCATTCTCAGAATCCTCAAACTTTTTGCGGACATACGCAGCAAGATTCGGCATTTCTCCCGCTGGATCAATAACCGTTACCTGATCATCATCTGGTGGCTGTAAGAAATTTTCAGACATTTGTTTTTAGTAGTCGCGCTGTTCAGCCATCTTCATTACTGAAGGATCTACGGCAGCTTTGGTCATCTTTTTTGGCATGTCTTCGGTGAGTACACCTTGCTTTGCCTTTGTGTCGAATTCCAAGCCTTCGCGGTACAACTGGTTGCTGCCCATAGCATCGTCAACAGATGTTTGATCTGAATTTATGATGTATGATGCACCATAATTATAGTTGTTGTTTGGCATTTTGGTCTCCCAAATTATTGGTTGTAGGAAATGAAGCCTGTTGCATCGGTGCCAGAACGAGCGGCTTCTCTCGCTTGGCGTAATCTTTCTGGGTTAGAAAGAAAAGAGGTTGGTACATTTTGTACAGCATCTGGCACACGTATGGGCTGTGTCATCTGTGGTTGTGTGACAGGAACTACACGATCTGCGCTAGAAGCAGCAGGTTCGCTGCGCTGAAAGAGTTCTGGTTGATCAGCCATCATCCGTTCAATAGGACGGGCAGAGCCGGGGTCTGCTACTGGTGAAGCCATAGACTGGCCTGCTGCAATTACGTCACTAGGTGCAATTGGAAGAAACTCTGTAGCCCCCGCAACAGCACCTGCTGCACCAGCTACTGGGGTAGGTAGTCCCAGTGCTTCTGCTTGTTGCGTAACTGCGCTACGAGTTTGTTCTGCAGTGATAGCAGTTATACCATAGCCAACAGGGGGTAAGATAACTTTTAACGGCCCTTTGAGTGGCTTTGCCATCTTGAGAGCCTTTGCAAGAAAGTCCTCTCCTGATGCAATTTGGGCTGCTTTCTTTTGCCCTGACCGTGCTTCTGCAAGTTTACGTTCTGCTTCGACGATTTCTGGTGCACGTTCTGCACGTTCTATCATCTTAGCTTCTGCTGCTGCAGACTTTTCCTGTGCAGCTAGTTCTGCTGTAGCTGTTGCCTCTGCAGTCTTTGCTGCGCGAAGTTGTTGATCAGATGCTATCTGTTCGGGAGTGGCTTCGGTTACCTGTACAGCAGAACCTACCTTAGATCCTTTGATTTCTAATTTGGGGTATTCAGCGTTGAATGTTTCAGGTAAGTCTAGGTTTAAGTATGTGCCAAGCCCCTTTGCATCCATTGTCCCTGTAGCGTCTGCCATCAAGGATTCAAAACCAACGAGTGCAGAACGACGTGCTTCAAGAGAGCCTTGATTTTCTACATCCGCGTAGAAGCGTGTCATCACACGATCAATTTTTTCAGCCCCCGCTTCTCCTGTGTGGCTGATGATTTCTGCTGCTGCTTGAGGATCGCCTAACTGATTAGCAATGGCTGAAGCAGTGATACGACGAAGATCTGTATATCCACTTGGTTTGTTTTTTAATACAGCTAGGGTTTCTTTGTCTATGTTTGGATAGACGTATTTTCTAAGAGTCGCTGCAATTTTATTAGTATCTATGTTAGGAAATAACTCCCCATCTACAGCAGAAGCGTATCTACGCTCCATTATCTGTCGCATAACTGGACCAAGAGGTCTATCTGGGCCAGATGCTTTTCTACCTTTACCCGGCAACTCAGGATCAGGGGATATTAGTGTTCCTGTCGTTGGGTCGTAATATGGTCGTGCGGGAAATGTTTCTTCAGCAAGTTCTGCTGTCGTAGCTATACCGGATAGATCTGTTCCACGAAGTCCTAACATACTAGCAACAACTGCGTCGCGCATGACGGGATCAGGTATATTGGCTATTCCTTCCATAATGCCTTTTAAAACACCGGGTGGAACTGCCCCCTTTGCAAGTTTACGTGTGCCTGTTGTTGGCTTTGCTAATCTGCCTTCTGAAACTGCTGTAACATCATTACGTATAGGATCTACGACAGTTTTACGTATATCAGAACTAAAGTCTGTGCTTTTTGCAGCTTCACTTAATTCATTAAATGATGCATCAAGTGAAATATTGTTTTTGGGTAATTTATTAAGTAGGATAGAATATCCTTCTACTCCTTTAGATGGAGATTTTGGTCCTACAGGAAAAGCCTTTTTTAATGATTGTGCAAATTCTTTTGTGCTATCTAAATTTAAAAGACCGGGGTCAATAGGCATACCCTTTGCATATAGTCTTGCTATAAGTCCATCACGGACAGTATGTGTTCCAGCAGCTATACGTTCCTGTATTTCAGATACGGGAGTAATTACCCCGTCAGGGAACAAACTCTCTTTTATGAGATTTAGTTGCTCTACACGTTTGTCGAGTGTCTTGCTCATCTAGTATCCGAATACTTCGTCTTGTACTTTGTACACGTGGTTTTTGATTGCACCTAGTTGTTGATGTATTGCAGAGTATCCACTCATCCGTGTCATCACCATGTATCGTAGTGCGTCGTAGGCGTGGTCTTCAGCCTTTGTATCCACATCCTCACTGTTCGTTTTTGAAAGAGGGATACCTGCAAGCTGTTTGATTATGTGCTGACACGTAGAGAAGATGCGTAGGCGTGGTTCTTCTGTGTACGGATCATCACCTAGCCTTCTATGTATTTCCATCTTACCTTGAATACGATTTCTGTCTGATGGTGTCCAACGCACACCGCAACGCATCATTGTCTCTGCTATAGATGGACCAAAACCCGTCTTGTTCCAGCAAGACGAGTCGAGAACGGTGTAGTGAGGTAGTGGATCAAATTCTTCTGCTTCTAATATTTTATCAGCTAATTGCTCTGCTGTCAAGTGTTTTGCATAAAGTTCACGATAAACCCAGATATTATTATCCCAGTCAATAGCCCCCCAAAGAACGCACGACGGACTCGCGTAGCCGTAGTCGGCGGCACGAATTCGGGGCCAGTTGGTGGGAAGATCATAAGGTTCGACCACATGTCTCACTCGTGAAAATTCTGGGAAGGCCGCTCCCTCTGCCACATCCCAATCCCCTTCTAGAAGTCTCTTCCGCTCAACTTCTGGGAGCGAACGCAACATGGCTTCGTATTGTCCGTCTGCCATGAGGTGGGGATTATCAGTCAACCGTGCAGGAACGAACTTGCGGTAGAACAACGGTTGACCTGCCTTCTCGTGACCGTTAGGCCATACAAAGGGCTTCATCGTATCTATGTCGTATGCGGGAAACGCTTGGTTTTCTGTGCGTGAGTCGATGTACATCTTCTTGACCCACCAGCCACCAACACCACCGGGGTTGGCTGTGCAGCGCATATATAGATTCTTTTGAAGTTCAGGATCTGTGGAACGTAGTCGGGAACGTAGGTAGTCCCAGACGTAAGGGGTTGGGTATTGTGTAATTTCGTCGATACCTATCCAGTTGAAGGCTTGACCTTGAAAACGGGTAACGTCCTTGTCTCTGTCTAGGTAGGTAAACCAAATCGTGGCACCTGACGGGAACACCCACGTTGATTTTGATTCGCGGAACCTTGCTCCGGGAAACGCCTTTGTATATAACTGGCGTGATTTATCTATGAGTTCGGTTAGTTCGTCGAGGGTGCGCCTTAAAAGAAGGCCACGATGATTAGGATTGTGGCAGTAACGCAAAGGGTCGGCAAGTAGTGCAAAGCTTTTGCCGCCACCAGCCGCTCCCCCATACAATACATCTTGTTCACCTGCTGAAAGAAACTCTTCTTGAGGGCCGGGATTAGCTTGGAAGACAATTTCAGAATCACCCACAAGGTCGGAAACGGATGGGGGTAGAACGGAGAGATCTCCCTCATCGATGACGTTCGTTCCGTTTCCTGCAACTCCCTTTTCGACTTTTCCAATTGTCTTTTCCAGCTTTCGGGCATAACTTCTTTGTGCTTCCGCTTTCTTCGTAGCTTGTGTAGCTTTCTTCTTTGCAGCCCGTAAACGCTTCTGTGCCCCACGACGGGCACGTTCAGCGGTGGACAATTGATAGGTTCGTTTAGCTGGTTTCTGCTGATCTGCTTGCTTGTCTGCCACGACACGCCTTTCCGCCACTAGCCATTTTCTTTTTACCGTACATGTCTTTGCTAATTGTGTTGTTCCACCTATCCAATTGATTGTCGGTTAGGTTGGTTATGTCTCCGCTGATTGCAATTATGCGGATTTCTTTGTCTGTACGACCGTCTGTACGGATTTCTTTGTCGTCAGCCATCACTTATGCCTTATAGTTTGCTTTGCGTCCGCGACAGGCTTTGCCGCCGTGTGCCATAGCTTTTCTTTTTGGTTTCGCTGTACCGCCGTATGCCATGCCATCTTTATTTGAATTTACTTTCTTCACAACACTTAGGGTAATTTTATCGTAGGGATCATACTTACTACTGATGGCACCACTCATGTTTGCTTCGTTTAAATCTTTTAAGTAACCAGCAATCTGTTTATCAGACAATTTTTCTCCACTTAAAAGTGCATCTTCTGCAAGTCTTGCTCTGGCACCTAGCATTTTGCTTCTTTGTTGTTCTACCATCGACTAATCCTATCCGTCTATAACGACTTCTTTCTTCGGTGGCAGTAGGACTACGCCGTGTACTGCCGTTACATTGTGGTTGATTTGTTCCTGCTTTGCTACGCCGACGCGATTCAAGAGCGACTCAGCGGCTTTGAGGCGCAGGTCGTCACCTCTTTCCGGGGCGGGGTTATCTATCGTCTGAATCACACGGTTAGCTGCCTTCATTGCATTGGTAGCTAAGATGGTTTTAGTGCGATCTACGATTTCATCAGCAAGAGTTGACTTAAGCCACGCAGCAGATCCACGTGAGTATCCTGCATCTAGGGCTGCTGCGGTGACTTGACCACCATTTTCAAAGAGCAATTCTAGGAACCGCTCCTGTTGTTGGGTCAACTCCCTTTTTTTGTGTGTCTGGGGAAGTAGATTCATCGTCATTCTCTGAAACGAACTTGCAACGCCAGCTTACATCTACAGGAAATAGCTGTTGGGACACAACGAACTTTTCCATTTCAACGATTCGTGCTTTGCATTGCTGTTCGGTGGGGTAAGGACCGCGTGTATCTCGTATTTCTACACACATGTCTGGTGAAACCGACAAGCAGACAAGTAACCAAGCTTCTAACATGTCGATTTCCTGTTGTTTATTGATGTGGGAAGGTAGTTTGTAGCCTCAATCGCCCAATGTCAAGGGTTTTCTACTGGTTTTTGTCGGGATGTGCTAAATAAACCTTGCCCCACAACACAAGTATAGCCACTATATGTATGTAAGTCAACAGGAATATCCATGCAGGTTACTTTTTTTTGATAAAAAAATAAATTTGGGTACGAATTTTGTTGACAAATTGGAAAATTACCTATACAATGAGGTTAAGACCCTCAGGGAAATAACCCATTACCCCCCAGCTACCCCTACACGTCGGTTTCCTACCCCTTCGGGATACCCCGTTGGGGTCTTTTTTTGCCTAAATCACACGGAACCCTCCCCTACACGTCGGTTGCATCCCTGCTGGGGCATCCCTACACGTCGGTTTCATACCTATATCGGTAACCCCCAAAATATAAAATTGCTGTCGAGATTGCATACAGATACCGGTACCCCCCGGGTGGCCCTTGCGTACCCCATAAGGGTACTCCCCATTGCCAATGCCGTGGATCACCACTAACAACCAACCCCAGAAAACCAACCCGCCTGTTTTCCCCGCCTATATCGCGCCGTTGGTTTCTTTTTTTTAGTCCCCGTTGACACCTTGCCCATATAGAAAACCCACAAGGTAAGCTGTCACGGTTAACATAACACACAAAACAAACACACCCGCCGCCCGATTTATCCCGCAATATCAAACCCAAGCCGGATATTTCAGACGATAGCCAAAAAAGAACCCCGCCGGACTAGCCAAACGGGGTTAAGTGGGAGGAATACGGGTCGGTTTCAGGTATCGTTGCGCCTATTCCACAATTCAA
>JGI10211J34971_10003547_pt1 | contig 12469 bp, 10 predicted proteins | sample Etolagsediment_FD_34971 | JGI IMG/M metagenome (IMG submission 34971) | reverse complement strand
AAGAGTGCAAATTTTTTCATACATTGGATTTAGCAACTTAACATTTAAAAAGTTAGTTTTTATCTTCTGGGCACGTCCGTCATTAATGCAAAATCCCTCCAGTGTGATTTGAACACACGACCTGTCGGTTTCTGCTTTAGAGCAGATAATCAAGCTACAGCCGACCGCTCTACCACTGAGCTATGGAGGGGTTTAATGTGGAGAAAATAGAAGTAAAAAAGGATTTAAAAGGTTATGCCACTCCAGTGGCCTTTGCCCACAACCCTCGTTGTTCCACTAACTTTGGTTTTGCAACTTTGGCATTACCTCATAGTTCCAAGCAGGAACTTTTCCAGTTCGACTGGCTGCCACACTTCTACTGCTTTAATTGCAAAGTCCAGCTTTGTTTCACTCTCCGCATAAATATCAAAAAGCACATCTCCCTGCTTTACCTTGTCTCCCTTGAGCCTGTGCAAATATATCCCTGCTCCCTTGTCTCTGGGGGCTCCAGCAGCCCTTGCAATTCTGTTCACCCCTTTATTGTCTATGTGGCTGATTTTTCCGCTTTTATCTGCCGTTATAGTATGTTTATACTGCCCAATTGGAAGGTCATCTACTCTCACATTTGGGTTTCCTCCCTGCAGTTCGATAATCTCCTGCATTTTTGCCCATGCCTTTCCATTATTGAGCATTAGGTTTGCCATGTCCCGCCCCTCTCCTTCCGGAACCTTTCCCACAAGTTCCAGGATTCTTCCTGCAATAAGTGTGCTCTTGTTCCTCAGGTCATCAGGTCCCTCTCCCTGCAGAACGTGCATGACATCCTTGCATTCCAGCCCGCATCCAATCCCATTTCCTACAGGCTCTGCCCCATCCGTAATCAGGCTTTCTAGTGTCATTCCCATCCGTTTCCCTATCCGAATAAAGTCTCCTCCGAGAGTTTCCGCTTTTGGCATATCCAGCACTTTGGCCCCCCTTCCTATAGGGATATCTATTACTACATATTTTGCTCCTACCGCACTCTTTTTGGCAAGTATTGATGCCAGGAGCATTCCCCTTGGGTCCAAGCTCAAAGGATGCCTGAGCTTAATCAATTTGTCGTCTGCAGCAGCAATGTTTGTTCCCCCGCCCCACACGATTGCCCCGTGGGATTTGAGCACAATTTCCTTTAGCTCATTAATGTTAAAATCCACATCTGCAAGCACCTCCATAGTGTCCGCAGTTCCTGCAGCTGAAGTAATTGCACGTGAAGAGGTTTTTGGCATATATATGCCAGAAGCTGCAATAATCGGAACCACTACCATTGTAGTGCGGTTCCCAGCCACGCCTCCAATACAATGCTTGTCTGCCACAGGCCCTTTCCCAAGATTAAGTTTTTCCCCGGAAGCAACTATTGCATCTGTAAGTGCGACAGTTTCGTCTTCTCCAATTCCCCGCGTGTAAACAGCAGCAATAAATGACGCCAATACGCCTTCAGAGAGGCGGTCTTTCATAAGCTCCCGTATTATTGTTTCTATTTGCGGGGCAGTAAGGCCTTCCCCATCAAGTTTCTTTTTTATGAATTCTATCCCTGCAGGTTTTTCCATATGCTTTATGTGCAGCAATTCCCCGTCATTTGCCTTAAGGTCATCTGCCACATCCCTAAAAATTCCAATTTCTCCCCGCTTTACCATCTTGGAGCTTAGGTCCACTATGGAAACAAGCTCCTTTCCCTTATGCGTAAGTGTTACTCTATATCCATTATATATGTCATTTCCTTCTGCTTCTTCCTCATTGAGGACTACGACATTCCTGCCTGTTTTGATATCGATGAGCTTAACTTGGCAAATATATTTTTTCTTTGCCCACAACTCTTCCTTCTTCTTCCTTTTTGCCAACTCTTCCTGGCTTAACACTACTCCATTTTCATTATGATTTTTTTCATTTATTGCAACAGGTTCCATTCTATTCACCTTTAAGTTTATTTTTTGCTATTCCTGCCAATGCCGAAGGAGAAATAATTCCTGCTTCAGTAACATATCCATTAATGTATCTTGCAGCAGTAACGTCAAATGCAGGATTTGAGACCTTTACTCTCTTAGGTGCCTTCTCCCAAACTTCCTTTGGATTCCTCTGCTCGATTTTTTCCTTTACTCCATACAAGGTAAGCGGGTCATATTTGTAAGTTTCCGCACATGAGAAAAATGAAACATCATGGTCCCGTGCAAGGTGCGCAAGCCCAGAAGTTCCGACTTTGTTAATCAAATCTCCCGTAGAAGTAATCGCATCTGCTCCTACCAGTACAACATCTGCTTTTTTTAGGAATCCGGTTACTCCCAAATCCACTGTAATTGTAGTATCTATTCCTGCCCTTGCCAATTCTGCTGCAGTAGTCCTTCCCTGATACTTTGGCCTTGTTTCACAGCATATTACTGTGAGTTTTTTCCCTCTTTTATGAGCTTCTTTAATTACTCCGGTTACACTGCTGGAGTGGCAGTGGGTTATAATTGTCATTCCGCTTGTAAGCAGGGTCGCACCATATTCCCTGAGTCTTTTGATGTCTTCCTCCATCTGCTTTAAGTATTCGTTTTCGTTTTTCACTACGGATGCCCTGAACTTGGGTACGCTTCTGGTTTTTATCCCTGCAATTTCAGAAGTAACAAATCCAATTGTTTCGTCCAGATAATTCCTGAGCATAGGTTCAGTTGGCCTTGCTCCCGAGATTTTCAGGGTTGCTTTTACCACATCTGCTTTTACTCCGTTTACTGTTTTTGCTTTAGAATCTTCTACCGCATACATTATTGCGCGGATTCCTGCCTTTGCAACGTTTCTTGCTCCCTGTATTTTGAGGGATTTAATTTCTTTTACAGTCTGCTCAACTCTGCGGCTCATGAATGCAGTTCAGGAATGAACTATAAATAAGTTTTGATTAAAATGCTAAAGCTGATAATCCAGCCGCGTTCCATTATCCAGGTAAACTCCCTTCTCTTTAATCACGCTTCCAATTACCTGTGCCTTGACTTTGTATTTTTTGGCAATCTTCAGAACCTCTTTTTCATCCTTGGGAGGTGCAACCACAACCATTCCAGTTCCCATGTTGAAGGTCCTGTACATGTGTTCCTCGCTGTTCACCTTGTCCCAGAGCGCTTCAAAAATCGGTGCAGGCTTAACCGGGTTCTCAATAAAGAATCCATACTTTTTGTTCAAACGGGTTAGTTTGGAAAATGCCCCCCCTGTAATGTGTGCAAGCCCATGCACATTGCACTTCCTAATCATCTCAAGCACTGGTTTCACATAAATCTTGGTCGGAGTAAGCATTTTCTTTCCCCATTTATCCATAGGCAAAACTTTCCTTGCAAGAGTATACCCATTTGAGTGCAAACCAGAAGAACCAAGAGAAATCAAAACATCTCCATTCCTGATTGCAGAGCCAGTGATGTATTTTTCCACAACCCCAAGGGCAGTAAAGGCCAAATCAAAAGGCCTGTTTTTTCCTTTAATTACATCCTTCATAATTGCGGTTTCCCCCCCGCAAATAGTAATTCCCGATTCCTTTGCGCCCTTTACAAGCCCTTTCATTACCTGTGCAATCAGGTATTCGTCTTCTTCTGCAACAGCAAGGTAGTCAACCCCGCTCAAGGGCCTTGCCCCAATACAAATAATGTCATTAACGTTCATTGCAATTGCATCAATTCCAACAGTGTCATATTTTTGCAACTCATCCGCAACAAGGACCTTTGTCCCAACACCATCGGTATGCATTGCAAGTTTTTCCCCCTTAAAAGGAATCACTCCTGCATAATGCCCGACCAGTGCATTCTTATTTCCTGCAAAAATTGCAGCATTAATTGATTGCTGAATCTTCCTAACCCTTTTTACATCAACAGAATATCTAGCTCCCATGAGCAGAATAAAAGAAGAAAAGAATTATAAAATAATCAGCAACCACGGAAGGTTATATGTGGCTTTTTTGGCACTGTTGGGGCCGAGCCAGTTTCTACAATTTTGGGATCATGCCTTTTAACAGTCCCCAATCTCTCAGGCTGCAAAGCTACGGCAAGCTCCTGCTGTGCGTTTGCTTCGTCCCCTATTTTCTGGACCCTGCTGCTCAGGGCGGGCCCCCTCTCCGGGTCGCATTGCGCTTCAACCCTTGCAATGTCTCCATCGGTTACTCCAAGCACATCTTTCATGCTCTGGATGAGCAGGACCCTGTGGTCCCTAACTGCAAAAACCAAATCAGGTTCCCATGATGTGCCCAGGTCATGAAGCAGGTTTGCAACTTTGTTGTGCCCATTTAGGAGCGCATGGGTAATTGCCCCCCTTCCAATATCATCTTCCAATCCCTTGGATGCCCCATTCCGCACAAGCCTTTCTACCAGCACATATTCCCCCTGCGCAGCCGCTTCCATCAGAAGTGTCATTCCATAAGGTCCGCGTTCATTTATGTTATCTTTATTTATCATGCCCATAGCTGTTCCCCACTTGCCTTTTTCTGCAGCCAGGAAAATTTCATTTATTTCCTTATTTTTTTCATCCCGGCTTCTTGCCTTGACCGCATGCATATTTGCTGCGGAAGTTACCGGGTTTCTCTGGAAAACAGTTGCTGCCATGGATTTGCGAACATATCTTTTTCCTTCTTCTTTTGGGGCAGGAACAATGGATTTCCTTGCATTGCCCCTGACAATCTCAGTAGTTTTTCCTTTTTTGCTCATTTTTCCACCCATGATTAGGTATTCCTATTGTCTGCTAATCTTTAAAAAGACGCTTGCCATCCCATTGCTTTAGGAAGCAAAAAGGAAGAAATATGAAAGCGCGTAAAGCCCAAGAAGGATAATTGCGGCACGCCTGTCCAGCTTCTTCCTCCAGGCAAATAGCCCCACCACAACAATAGATGCAATTACCATATATGTTCCGGTTGCAATGGCCATCTCCGCACCAGGAAGCACGCTTGGAGCAATCAGGGGACCCGCAGCAATTGCAAGTGTAGTGTCGGTGATGTTGCTCCCAAGAATATTTCCCATGGCAAGCTCATCCTGTTTTCTGCGTATTGCTGCAATGCACACAAATAATTCAGGAAGTGATGTTCCCAGCGCCACCACAAAGAAGCTTACGATATATGCATCTATTCCCAATTCAGTAGAAAGCTCTATAGTAGAATTAACAACCAGGATAGCGCCTAGGACCACCCCAATCATGAAAAGCACAAGTTTTGCGAAACCCCAAAGCCTCTCTTTCCAGGGCCAGTATTTTTTTGCTTCTGTTCCTTCCGGAGCCGCATACTCCTTTAGGGTATATTTGTTAGAAATAAATATCAGGACAAAATAGCTTATCACCAAAAACACTGCGTTAAGGAACGTAATTTCTCCACTCTCCACTACGAAAAGGGCCAGCATTGCAGCCATTATTGCGCAGCCTCCCAAAAGCAGGATATCCCTCCTTCCTTCTTTGATTGGGCCTGCAAGCAGAACTGCAAGCCCAAAAATCAGGGTAATCTGGGCAAGCGCCGAGCCGAAGACATCCCCCACATTAATCTCCGGGTGCCCCGAAACATTGGAGATAATCGAGTTGCTGATTTCCGGAAGGGAGGTTCCCATAGAAAGGACAACAATTCCAATAATAAGTGGGGGAATGTTCGCAGTTGCTGCAAGGCGTGCTGCCACATCGACAGTTTTATCACTAAAGAATGCAAGCATCACAAGCCCCAATATCAGCAAACTTATTCCAATTATCATAGGAATTGAGCTTAATGCACCACTTCTTTTAAACTTCTCCCCCCAACAAGTTCCACATAAAGGGTGCACACAGATGGACATTCCAAAAGAAAATTTTTCAGATTGGTACAACCAGATAATAAGGGAAGCAGAACTCTGCGACCTCCGCTACAACCTCAAGGGCTTTGTAGTGATTATGCCTAATGCAGCGGATGTGATTAGCAGGATGTACAGGCTGTATGAAGATGCGCTTGAGAGAAAGAATCACCGCAAATCCTATTTTCCTGCATTGATTTCAGAGAAAAACCTGGAAGCAGAGAAAGACCACATTGAGGGATTCGCCCCGGAAGTGTTTTGGGTAACAAAGGCAGGAAACAATGAATTAGAAGAGAAAATGATTATGCGCCCAACTTCAGAAACTGCAATGTATCCGATGTATTCCCTCTGGATAAATGGGAAATCTGACCTGCCCCTTAAGGTATACCAGTCCTGCCAGGTTTGGAGGTACGAAACAAAGGCAACCAAGCCCCTTATTCGCGGCAGGGAATTCTATTGGATAGAAGCCCACAACGTTTTTCCTGATGAAGAAGGCGCATTAAGCCAGGTCACTGAAGACATGGAAACCACTGAGGAATTGATTCACCAGTCTTTTGGGGTTCCATTCATTTTTTTCCAGCGCCCACAGTGGGACAAGTTCGCAGGAGCAGTAAACACTTATGCCGCAGACACAATGATGCCGGATGGAAAGGCCCTCCAGCTTCCTTCAACCCATAACCTGGGCACCAATTTTGCAAAAGTATTCAACGTAAAATACATGGATGAACTTGGGGAGGAAAAACCCTGCTGGCAAACATGCTATGGGCCCTGCATCTCAAGAATTTTTGCAGCAATAGTTGCAATCCATGGAGACAACAAAGGGATGGTTCTCCCTTTTCACTTAGCCAATGTACAGGTTGCAATAGTTCCAATCCTCAAAAAGGATGGTTCAAAAGAGGTGACCTCCTTTGTGGAAAAACTAGCTGAAACACTCTCCAAAAAATACCGGGTAGTTGCAGATTTTACTCCAAACACCCCGGGATTTAAATATAACTTCTGGGAGCTCAATGGAGCTGCAGTCCGTGTCGAAGTAGGAGCCCGAGACATTGAATCTGGAAAGGCAGTTGTTGTGCGCAGGGACACTGGAAACAAGGAATTTGTCCCCTTTGATGAGCTTCCAAAAAGAATTGGGGAAGTTGGAGAAGAAATGAACAAAGGCTTAAGGGATCGTGCAGATGCATGGTTTGAAACCCTTCAAACCGAAGCGGGCACCCTGGATGAACTTAAGGAAAAAATTGAAAAGGGAGGGGGATTTGTAAAAGTTCCGTTCTGCACCGATGCCCTAAAAGGAGAAGCATGTGCAGAAAAAATAAAGGAGTTCTGCAGTGCGAATGTACGCGGCTCAAAATACGGCTCCAATGAAAAACCTGAAGGAAAGAAATGCATAGCCTGCGGAAAGCCCGCAACAATCTACCAATATGCTGCCCGGCAGTACTAGGCGAATAAAATGAAGATACTGATAACCGGAACCCCGGGAACAGGAAAAACCGAAGTGGCAAAAGAGCTTAGTGCAATTACCGGCTGGGATGTTGTTTCCATTTCAGATATTGCAGAAGATGCACAAGCTATCCTCGGTTGGGATGGCAAAAAAGAAAAGGAGGTGGATGTTCAAAAACTCTGCGCTTACCTTACTCCTCTATTTGCTGACAAGAAAAACGTAATTTTTGAAGGTCACCTGGGCTGTGAGATTCCCGCTCCTTCCAATTTAGTGGTTGTTTTAAGGACCAATCCGGAAGAGTTGCAAAAAAGAATGGAAAGGCGCGGCTACAAAAAAGAAAAAATAGATGAAAACGTGATGGCCGAGCTTTTGGATTACTGCTATCAGCTTTCTGCAAAAAACTATTCTTGCGAGATAGTTGAGCTGGATACTTCGGGAAAAACAGCTGAGCAATCAGCAAAGAAAATATATCAGTATGTTACTGGAGAAATAGATGCGTTGGACTCAATTAGCTGGGAAGACATTTTAGAGAGAAAAACCGGCCGTTTTCCCAGCGATTAAATTAAGCGATTTCTTAACTATAGTTTCTGAAGTTGCTTTAGTAAGCTTATTGCATTACCTTCGGGCCAGGGGCCCAGGGCGTTTTTCTCTCTTGTTTTGTGAACAAATTGTCCTCAGTTTTTTTGGATTCTGGGCATGATTAGGAAAAATCTGGAGAGTGATTGCTGCAGCGGCTGCCCTCCGGCCCTCTTTTCCAAAATGGAGATAATCATTCTTCCCATCCACCTTTTTGCCCAAATATCCCGAATAAAGCATGGATTTGTCTTCTTTTGAGCCTAAAGCCTCCCCCAATTCTGCAACACTGGCCTCCGGTCCGCCAATTCCGCCAAAAATCCTGTTGAATTCCTGGCTTAGCTCCCTGAGCATACTATTGTATTCTTTGGTTCTCTTTGCCTTTTCTGCTGCTTTAGCTGCGGGCTCGTTCTTCTGGTTCCAGGGGGCAACCTCGACAAACACTACTCTTTTGACCTTCTTTTTTGGGGATTTTTTGGTTTTGAAAAGTTCGGCATACCTCTTTTGGATAATTGGCAAGAGCATTTCCCGAATTTCCAATTCCTCTAGTTTTTCGCGTGCCCGCATAGCAGAAACAGGAGATTTCCTGCCCTCCTCTCCATTCAAAATCGAAAACACATCTTTCTTTTCCTGCCCTATTTTTGCAAGTTCAGAATCAATGCGTTCAAGTACTGCGGAGCGGCTGCGCCCTCCTGCACCCTTGAGGTATACCCGCAGGTACATATCCACGATATTCCGTTGCATCCTGGAGAAAGACCTTTTCCACCTTTCTTGGCCCCCACCTCCGCTTCCCAGGTCATTTACTCCAATCTCAATGAGTATTCCATCATAATCTTCTTCTAAAATTTTCCCAACACTATCTTCTCGTTTGTTCCGGATTGGTTGCCTTCCAAGCATCCCGGAAGTTGTATTAAAACTGCGCGCATAATTGTCAAACTGAATCGTGCTCCCGCTAAATTCCGTAATCTGGGTTCCAATGTCACTATTTTTTGGGCTCCCTGCCCGTTGGAACCCCCTCCTGGCTATCGAATCTCCAGCATATGCCCAGCGCTCCCCTATTTTTCTTGGAATTGATTCCCAATCTCCCATAATACTCTTATTTCTCTTTTGTGCTTTTTATCCCTTTCTTCTTACAGAGCCTTTCTAATGGGCATCCGCTGCACTCCGGCGTTGCCCTGCAGTGCAATTTTCCATGCTCAACAAGCAGGGCATGATATTCATTATACAATTTTGGGTCTGCAGGCAGGTTCCCTTCAAAATACTTCTGCAATTCTTCATATGTGATATTTTTTTTGCAAAGCCCCATGCGGGAAAAAATCCTGCGCGCATATGCATCTACTACAAACACTGGTTGCCCATAAGCATAAAGCAGCATCGAGTCCACTGTTTCCGGTCCGCAACCCCAAACCCCAAGCAGCCCCTCCCGGCTGATTCTTCCAGAATATTTCAGGAATTCCTTGAGCTTCTTTGCCTTCATCTTGTAATAGCCTGCGGCGCGGATTAATGTTGCCAGCTCCTTTTGGCTAAGTTTTCCCATTCTCTCTTTGTGCAGCGCATCTGCTTCCCTTAAATTTTCCAGCGCCTTCTCAGCATTTTTCCAAGTAGTATTCTGTGCAAGGATTGTGCCCACGCAAATTTCAAAGCGCTCAGTTGGAATTCTCTTCCTTTTTTTAAAAGAAGCAGAACAAGTGCCTCCAACCGGCCACCACCCCTGCTCTCCATAAGCATCAAGCAGAAGCCGGTAAACTTTCATCACTTGCCCATCCATCGTCCCCACCAAATTTCCTTTCAATGCAAAATTTTTTATACTTAATATAGGATATAGGCACGGTGAAGACATATGCACGCCGGATTAATATCATCCCACGAAGAGGAGCATCTTTTCAGGAAGCTCCTGGCATATTACAAAAAACTCTATCCACGAGCAAAGTTCAAAAGGGAGGGGCGAAAGCTTACCCCCAGGCAGATAGGGCAGATTTACTACACATACCCGGGTGAAGAAGCACAGGCCACTTTTGTGGAGAAGGCAGAGGAAATTTCCAAGGCGATGGGCCTCGGGTATAACACACCAATTATCCTGCTTCGTGCAGGAAACAAGATGTTCCTGCTTGATGGCCACAGGCGCCTCCGGGTTGCATGGATGAAGAAAAAGCCATGGGATGCCCTTATGCTCTCTACTGATAAAAAGGGAATTGAATTTGGAATAGAGCGCATGGTGGAAGGAAAGGTTGCGGAGTTATGGGGCTAGGGTGACCCTAATAACATCATAATTTATTACGCACAAAATAAGATACAGTAAGAATATAATAGGATATAGGGAAGAGCTCCGTCGTAACTCTGACGGGGAAACTCTTCCGTCAATTCCCGTATAACAATTCCGTTTATAGCCGTGTATCTTCCATTTTTTTATAAACAAGCATTTAGGTATTTGGATAGTATTTATAAACCTTACTCTCAACACTGTTCTTGAACCGAGGGGAGTAACATCCATCTCGGCTTGCTTGGGCAGTTGCTTCAAGCACTTGGGGCCAAAATAAAGCCGCTGTTAATATTAATTTGGTGGCCCCATATCTGGCGGCTTAAAACAACAGGTGAAAAAGTGAAAGGAATAAACCTGAAAAAAATCGGAGCGATTGTAGCTGGCGCTACTATTTTAGCCAGTTCTGTCGCATTTGCTGGTCTGATGTACCAGAACACCGAGCTTGTCAACGCAGACGGACAGCCACTCGCAAAAGTCGTAGTGGGTGCCGGCTCAATGGCTAGTGATGGTGTCGTAGCAGCCTCTATTTCCAACAAATTGGCAAACGAGGCCTACAAGAGTACAACACTGACCGCGGAAGTTGTAGGAGAAGCCACTTGCAGTGGCGGCTCCGGGGGCGAAGGAACCTGCGACATTGTCGAGGGCTCTGAGACTGTAACTCTTGAAGTTACTGTGCCTGGCGCAGGAATTGAAGGAGTACACACGTTTACCACCGCAATTGGTGACTATGTAGACAAAGAGCTTGAGAACAGGTACACCAACGCATCTGATGACGATGAAGCATACCTAGTGTATGACGACTTTGAAGACGAAGATGCAAACCCGTTCCAGGATTATATGGGAAATGTTCTTCAGAACACCGATGACCTCGATGATGATGAAGAGAAGACCATGTACAAAATCTACGCTGGAAACTTTGGGCCTTTCTCAAGTGCAATTGTGTCTGACACAAGGGCAGGAACGGAATACACCGAATGGGAAGCAGTCTGGCTTTATGGCAATGACCATTATGACGACTCTGACCATGAAGTGTATGGTGAGATAGACTTTGGTGGATACACAGCACTCTTCGACGCAACCGGTGATTATGGTATCCCGCTTTGTCCAGGAGACGAAGACCAGGAATTTGGTTTGAACTGTGATGACCTCGACACCCTTCAGGCACACAAAGTATTTGTGAGCTTTATGGGCGAAGACTGGGTAATTTCCCAGGTTGAAGGAGTATTCGGTGAAACACCAACTTGTAACCCAGGGCCAACCGCAGCAGGATGCTGGGACAAGCAGGTTTACCAGATTGATAATGCCAAGTTGAAACTCGCAAAAGAAGCAGTTTCCGGAATTATCAACGTTGGTGAAATCATGGAAGCACCTTCTGGCTACAAAGTGAGGCTGGACGATATTTCACGTGAAGTTGGTATGGCCAACGCGCACCCTGCGATTATTACCGTTCTGGACGCAAACGACAACGAGATTTGCCAGGACCAGGTATATCCAGGACAGACCAAGGATGACCTTTGTGAAGAGCACACAGAAGTGAAGCTTCACGTCTACCAGACTGCACCTGGTCTTAACTTCATTGCGAAGTGGGCCGAGATGGCAATCTACAAGGATGAGATCACCCTTGAATCTGACGAGAGTTTCNTAGATGACTCCAACACTGAATGGAGAGTCTACCTCGGTTGGACCAACAAAGGAGATGCCGTAAANGGAGACACACCAGAGTACTTGAGGGACATTATTCTCTACAACAATGATCCTGACAACATGGACGAGATGGAGGCAGGAGATGTCTTCCCATTCGTGGATGTAGCGGATTATGAAGTGTATGACCTCACCTACAATGGTATTGATGACGAAGATGCGAGCTGGGATACCTTGAAGTTCAAAACAGTGGATGAGAAGAACTACACGGTAAGGAACGAGAGCGCTGATGAGGACGAGACCTGCCACCTAGCATGGGAAAAGGCAGTAGAGATTACCACCAACGAAGAGTTCAAGTTCTCTCCTCAATGGCTTGGGTATGGAGACACTAGCAACAAGCGCGGTAAGCAGATGTGGTACATTCCAGCCGGAAACATTACCGGAACTGACTGTAATGTAACAAACCTTGCTTACAACCAGACTGATGCAGGCCCAATGTTGGTCTTTAAGGACACCGACAACGACCGGTTTGCATATGTATTGCCAGCTGGAACTGATTTAATGGGTATCCAGTACAAGCAGGCAGGCTCACAGGGTTATGTGACCATCTACAACGACTCTACTGCTGGACTCGACGATTTCTATCTGGTTGAGAACGCAGGCAAGTGGAATGCAAACACAATCGTTGATGCAATGGGACTTCGGCTCAACACTGCCTTCGAGTTCCAGAGTGCAGGCGGTAACGATGAGGACTATGCTCTCCTCCACGTTGGAAGCAAGGAAGGAGTAGATGGC
>JGI10211J34971_10003546_pt1 | contig 12475 bp, 18 predicted proteins | sample Etolagsediment_FD_34971 | JGI IMG/M metagenome (IMG submission 34971) | reverse complement strand
CCAGCCATGTTTGACGGAATCACATGACTTTCATCGTCGGCCATACTCATTACTTGAATATCAATATAAACGCTGTCACAATACCAGGGATTTTGGTATACTCTAAATCCAGCTGGATAACTCATGGATACAATTCCCTCTGAGTCGTTATCAAGTAAAACACCAGATTTAAACACTACATTGCCATAAATTGACCCATATTGCAGAGTAATGTCTGAAGGATCAAGGAAAGCTATAAATGCTTTATCCTGCGCGGCTCCATTATCGACATATCCGATCCATACACCTTTAGGCCATGCTGTAGAGGGGAAATACCAATTATCATCATATGGGATATGTATTCCGCCTTTCCATGAATAGACATGGTCAGTGTACATCATTGTGTTATCAACACCACCAGAGCCATCTGCGACACCAAGAATCCGGAAATATGGCGAATTCTCAATGTTTAGACTGTATCCAAGGGAATCATCAGCGTCCGAAGTAGCTGTAACATTACGATTATAAATTGTTACAATATCGGTGCCGGCGGACGCAGCCGTATCAACCTCGGTATGTCCGACTATTTGCGATACTTCCCTCCGGAGATAACCATCGCTATCAATGTAAAATCGCTGTCCGTCGAGATAAATCTCATCATATATTCCATAACTTGGCACCTGGGCAGTCAAGCCCATGAAGGCAATGAGAAGCAGAAACGAGAGGGCAATATACTTTTTCATTAGTTTCCCACCTTTTCATGATTAACATTGATATCAACTGATCCGGAGTTCCAGTTGGACGCATCTACAAACCAATCCTGTGCCGTGGAATCGCTGAAATACCCCTGTTGAGGTTCGAATGTAAATGAGCCATTGGCGGCAATATTTACAGGTGGCAATATGTCCTGGCCGCCATCGGTTGTGCCAATTTTGAACCCAGTAATGGCGTTGGCCGTTGTGTTCTCAATCTTGGTCAATCCAGGTGAATACTTCGGCGGAGTAACTGCGGTAAGTGTAGTTTTGGCAGTAATTGCAGTTTGCTCAAATGCCATACGATCGGCATAATGACATTCTGCAATGATATCAGAAGAATTAGTCCCGACGGAGCGAAGGGTAATCAGACAAGTTTCACCACTTCGGATGTATTCTGGGATTGCGCCCTGCCATTGAATTGATCCGGACGGCTCTGACCATGCGACTTTTCGATCAGCTCCGGAGGCAATCAGGATCAACTCTTTGTATTTACCGGCAGCGATCCCCGTAGGAGTCAGGGTCACATCGCCGGTCAGGGTAATTGATTGGCGAATATTGGTCGCTGACAGATTAACGTTAATGCTGGCTGCATAGGTCACAGCGGCCTTGGTGAGAAAAGTGGTATAGTCTTTGGTGATTCCCATTGTTACTCCCTATTCCGAGCTATTCCGGGACAACCATGTAATATCCGTCATCCGTCAAAATGTAAAATCCGGCATCATCGAGCAGAAACACATAGCCTGGCGGCGGGATCATTCCGGCCCCAGTGTTCGGGATTCCAATAATAAGTCCGAGCGCTGGCATCAGTTATCAATCAATCCCAGGTAAGCAATAGCGGATCCTGAAGCCAAATCAATGTGACGAAAATGACCAAACAGAGTGAAAGAAAGTGGATATCCGCCAATTCCGGCATATGGGCAGGCTGAAAGCGTACTGGCTGCCGTACTGGCATCAGCGTCCTGGTTGGTAATCGCTTCGCCGTTTTGAAATATCCCAGTGATACAATCCAATGATAATGTATTTGTGGCCTTGCTTACCACTCGTGCAGTTGCACCGCTGGTGCCTCCGGTGATAATGTCACCTACAGCAAAGTCCGAAGCATCAGCCAGGTCAAGGGTGCGTGTACTTGTAGATCCATAGTCAAGCAACTCGTTGATCGTCCCGGCTTCGATGAAAGTAATAGCCTTGAATTCATAAGCTGCTGTTGGCGGTGTGTGAGCATCGGTATCATTGATCAGGACACTGCCAGCCTGACCGAGCATCTGACCAAGATTTGTCCGTTGATTTGCCTCCTGCGCTCTTACCAGGGGCTTATATTTTGAATCAGCCATGAATTTTACTCCTTATGTGACAGCAAAGAGATCAGCAATAGCATTGGCAGCGCTGGCCGGACCTGTCTTGATCAATGTAATCTTAGTTTTACCATTGTCAACATCAGCAAAGATGCTCAAAGTAGTATCTGCATCTGCCGCATCAACCGTAATAACAGCGCCATTATCGAAGGTGTAAACAGCGTTATCACAACCCTCAAGAGAATCCAAATCAGTCTCGGACAACTCATCCAGGCTTACTTCAATCGTCAACTTGTGGCCCTCATTAAAGAACACTTCTGTCCCATCACCCAATTGCTTACTGCCTTTTTTTGATTCCATGTTGAAACTGAAAGAACTTTCAAGTAATCCAGTATAGGATTTGGTTTCACTCCCCCCAGTTTTAAAAAGGGCGGTATATGGACCATAAATCGGTATATTAGTCTGGTCTTGTGCCATAATTGACTCCTAATCGTAGTAAAAAAGCTGTTCGAATGTGTTGTCACCTGGAAGGGTCTTTATGGCGGTAATTTTTGTTTTCCCGCCATCAATATCAACAAAAACCTGGAAGGTGCCGCGGATGTTTTCAGTGACAGCGCCGTCGACATCAGCATTGCCCTCACCACCTACAAGATATATAGTATCATTATTGGCCAATCCTGATTCACCCACTAATAAAATGGTATCAGCATCGGTATCATATTCCGCCACTAAATTAACATACGGATCACCTGAATACGCAAAATGACCTACAAATATATTTGACTCAAAATCATTAGCCTCGCCATCATAGGCAAAAGAAGAGTAAACCGTTCCAGGGATAAGTAAATTTCTCCCGTTATCAAAGCGGACAGTAAATCCAAGAGCATTTTTAATATCGTCCAGCGTTGCGCTGCCAAAAATGCTATCGACGACAAGTTCCTCAAAAGTGATCTCTAAAATCAATTTGCGCCCGGTGATGGTAGTAATGACATTGCCATCACCCAATTGCTTTTCATCTTTATGGGTTTCAACCGTTATATTAATTCGGTCAGACAAAAGCCCTGACCAATTACCATAGATTGACGTATTCCCACTCATTATGTAATAAACATCAAAAGGGCCGTAAAAAATGATTTTGTCTTTGTCGAGTGCCATTTGTTAATCCTGCAGTTGGACAGTTGCGGGCCAGTGAAACCTGATTAATACGATCTGATTTTCTCCGTCGCTGATATACTCCGGTTCATCCCAGTGATCTTTTCCATCACTTGGATTAATGACTATTTTCGCCGTTGAAAGCTCAAGTGCATAAAGCAATTTAATTTCTGTCATTATGGAATCAAGGGAATCCAAATACTCATCATGAAGAGTGAGTAAAGCGAATTCAATAATGATATCAATATCCGCCCAATGAGCTGACGAATACTCCCGGGAAGGTGTACTTATCGCCCCGAATCGAATTGTGAATGATTGCCCCAATAGTGCCTTAGGGATTTTTCCCACATTCTCATCATACCATTGCCCCGCCTCAACGTATTTGAACGATCGTCCAGCAACGGAGGCTTTTATCTGTGCATGAAGTGATTTGAAATTGACAGCCATTGTTACCGGCTAAAAGTGGTAAACTGTTTGAATGTTTGTTCCTCACCCTCGTCGTAAGCATCATCATCATCTGAATCGTAATAATGCTTAGTGCTTCGCCCATCTGCCAACGCTCGATAATGAACCGCTCTTTCTTCGAGCCCATTGCTCAAAAAAATATGTGACAGAGTTAAATAGATAATTATGTAATAAAGATTTTTTTCAGGATCCAGATCCTTGATATTGGCCATCTCGGTTTCAGTGTAATCATATTCATCTCGGATGCGGCCATGGACCTCGCGCTTCACCTCTGTAATCAAATCCGTAAAATCTGATTGTCCTGAAAACAGATAATCAGTTGCGTTCGGAAGCACAAGAGCCAAGGCCGCATCATCAACAGATATATTGGTGAGTGGAGTAACCGACACCGATTACTCCTTGTCGACTTCGGGATCAGCCTTTTCTTTTGGTGGGGGTACTTCGGTAATCACAGGGAAACCGAATTCTTTGGAATGGCGACGATCTGCAGGAAACTTCCGCAGCACATACAACGCTAATTTCCATGGAAGAGTGTTTACACCCTTTTTCAAAGAGACTATACCTTTGTTGTACCGCAGTTTGTATGCCTTACTGCATTGCACTTCGTACAGATCAGCGTCATGAAATGGACAGTCATTATCTGAATTCAACAGATCATACTGTTCTTTCGGGTGCATCTTCAAAATTTCTGTAAGAGTCAATTCCATTGCTACTCCGTTTAATCGAACCAACGGGACATTTCAACATCAAACGAGCAAGTATCAGCTACAGCCCCCGAAGTTACCCGGAGGCGGGCATACTTGAATTTCGGCCAATCGGTTTCTGTTGTGTATGTGTACGTAGCTGTTGCCCCGTGAGTCACTGTTTTATGGATATATGTCGTGTCATAGTACATATATGCGTGACCGGCTGTGCTGGTATCAGGTAACCATAAAGTCGTATCGATCCAGGTATCCGTACCCGTCCAGGCTATCGAGGTAATCTTGTTGTTATTAGGAAGTCCGTAAGTTTTGGCTGTAGTGGTTGTCCCGGCTGCGCCAGTTATAGAGGTAAGCGTGGCGGCTGTCCCCCAACTGTACCAATATGTACTATCCTGGCTGAAATCAATGGCAAAGGTGAGATCCGTACTGTCAGCGGTGGCGTATTCCGTCGCATGAAACAAAAACTGAACCTCATCAGGATAACACCAGCCGACTTCTTTTGATCGAACTCCCTGGATCTGACATTCCTGCGGGATTGTAATGACATTGGATGTGTCGCTGACACTGCCCAGGAGTGTATCAGCATCACTGAACGTCACCGTTGCAGTGGTCCACCGATTTAAATCGGGTGATCCAAAAACAACGACAGGGAGCAACATGAACAGAATGAGAAAAGTTAAACGCTTCATTTTTTATTATCTCCTTTTTAAAGGTGAATTAATCCGCGTCGGGACTATTCCACATCCTGTAGTGAACCTTGGCGCCAAGGATTACGACACACCAGCTGCAGGTAGATGACGATTGAAACCATTGTGGAGTCAGTATCAGGCTTCTGTTGCTCAACTCTGAAAGCACCTTCAACGATCTTCCCGTCACTATATTCAACCCGTTGTTTCAGCCACTGAAGTGAGAAATCGGATTCGTGAACGAAATCCATCCGATTTGTGGGATATTGGGGAATCTCCAAGATGGGAGTGTTACCGAAAGCAAGAGACTGAGCCTGAATATCACCGACCTGAGTAGTCATGTAACGAACCTGGTCATCCATCATCTCACGATACTTGTTTGCAATCTCAACACCAGACCAGATGGCACTGGGATTTACTCCACGAGAACCCTGGAGTTCTTCGAGAATGTCACGCATCAAGGCTTTAGTGAGATTTCGGTTACTTGCGTAATCATTCACATAGGGAGCCCACCAGGCATTGGATCCACGTGCGACAAGGGCATAAGTGTTATCATCGTCCAGAATGGAGCAGATCCCTTGAACACCGTTATCGCTGTCGCCATAACCGGTGCCAGAAGCTTGATACATCAAATCAGTATTGATCTTGTCTTTGAGCGCGTCAAGAGCATCCATGACTTCATCGGTCATCAGATCAGGAGTGTTCGCGACACCACCGTTTTCTGAAACGGCTTTGATCAAGTTGTCAACATGAGCAACTGCGGCATATCGTTTGTACTGGACCTCAGGCAACTTCCGAACGGAGTAACCACCCATCGAAGTGAGGTCGGTTGATTCAGCGATCGCTGCAACATTGGCATTGAGAGCTGATTTAACCGGGATCTGGATTCGGGCAGGGCCCTGGCGGAAGGGAACGCGGCCAAGAAAAGCGTGATTAACCATCAGACCATGAGCCCATCCGGGCAACGCAGTTGTGTTCAACACACTTGCCAACGTTGAAATGATTAGCGAAGGAGTAACAGCCATAATTAGCTCCTAAATTGTAGAAGAGACTTACTGGAAGGCTGCCTTGATTGCGTTGCGAACGTCAGTGTCAGTCGGAATCGCTGGAGGTTGATTCTGATTTGATGCCGGGGGATTTGGCGGAGGGCTATCTCCAAAAGTTTCTGGAGGTTTTTGGGTTTTTCCAAGCACACCTAACTCTTGATATTCAGAGAGACGATCTGAACAATGATTGATTTGATCATCGTCAACATCGTCCCACTTGATCTTACCCTTATCATCCTTCGGTAACTGGAATTTTGACTCAACCTTTTTGAAGGTTTCCAACTGACTCACCTGATCGTACTGTGCAATAAAATCAGTGCGCCTTTTGTCATTAATGGTTTTGACCTGTTCTCGGAGGGTCTGCAGTTCCTTGAGATCATCCGAATCTTCCAGGTCTGACACCTTTGTTTTCAAGCCATCCCGTTCGTGTGTCAAATCGCGGATTTGAGTGTTCAAACCATCGATTTCCAAGCGCTTTGACTTGTTTTCTTCACCGAACGTCTTGAGACTTGAAGCAGTGTCCTCATACAAAACGCCCAATTTCCTTAGAGCAGTTTTGACCTCATCGGCATTGTCACCAGTTACCTTAGGCAGAATGGAGTCGAGGGTTTGTTTGAATACGTCTGGCATTGAAGTTCCCTTATCAATGATTAGTAGCGGGACCGGGATTCGAACCCGGACATTCTTGGTTATGGGCCAAGCGAGCTGCCATTGCTCTATCCCGCGTCAAAAAGCAAAAGCCCGGACCACCATCCGAAGATGATGAACCGGGCTTCTCATGTAGAGTTGAGACCCGTTGTCTCTATGTCACCTGGGAGCTGTTACGCTTTCCCGAATATTGAAGTTGCGAACTTTGCCGTTCACAATATTTATCTGTATGTACCCCGTGAATGCTGGCTCAAAGGTCCGCCTTTTGAATAATCTCCTGATTTGCTCGACGATATGCGAAATCACATAAAAAATATATGAAATATTTATGACAATTTAAAAATAAATATTTGCTGAATTCGGATCTTAAACAATTACTGGTCCATNAAGATCACTGCCCTTGTAAGCCTCTGGTACTAGTTTACATTTACAGTGCTGGCCGCAGACGCTGAATCCTGACCGAGGAAGTCCTAATGCCTCAAAGAATTCAATATCACCAATCAGGCCATGACGGATTGAGCAGTCCGGACAAGGTTTTGACGATACGACTACCCATTTGTATTGTCGTTCTCCTGCATCTAAGTATTTTAGCATAGAACTTTCATTACTAACTCCATGCAACGAACTTCTGACAGTATTCTTGATATTAGACCGCATTGTCCCAAATACCATCCCCTGACTGTCGAAGTCATCATAAAGACGATCAAGAATCTCATCCTCATTCATACCTGAGCCCTGCATACTTGTGATCCGGAAAGTCAACTCAGCTGCTGTCAATCCAGCCGCTCTGTCCATGCCGGCGGTGATTAAAATTTCCATACGCTCCAGGTTTGTACTCTCGTCAATGATATCATTAATCATCAGTGCAGCACCTTACTGATCATGTTGTTAATGCGCACCTTTGCTCTTTTACTGATTCCAAACCACTCTCGAACGGGGTTGCCCGGATGTTGTACAGACCCCGTGGCAAAGGATTTATCACCTCTTTGACCAAACATTGGCCCCAACCTGTTGTGTTTCTTTTTTGCCCGGATAACATGAGGTACTGTTCCAACCTGATGAAATTTACCTATCTCTTTACGCGATTTCGCTACTGATATCATCGCAGAAGGAGTACTCCCACCTTTCCCGGTATATCGAACCGGTGGCAGCCGTCGCATTGTTCCTTTTGCCACCAATGCTTTCCGAGGTTCTGCGAAGCCCTTTGCCCGTTTGCTGTGGACTGTACCAGGAGCCAGCTTTTTGAAAGGCTTCCCATTGATATCAATTCCGGCGTCAATACCTCGTTTGATATCATGCTGGATGATCTGTGCAGCACCGCGAACAACGCGCATTTTCCCATTATTCAGCTTTCGCCGCATTGTACGGACATCAGAGAGTACTTTTCCGACATTAACTTTGACTCTTGCCACAGTTTTCCAGAACCTCCTGAGCAAACTCCTCACCGTATTGAGCCGCTAATTCGACCTTGTCATAATGCCGGTGAAAGAATGCCATTGTCACTCTTCGAACTTCCTTTTCTGGGTCCTCAAGAAGAGCTTTAACATCAACAAGCTTGAGAATGTAATCCGCATCCTCATCGATTTGATCCTCCAGGACCTTAATCTTGTCCACCAATGCTTTGATCCGCTCTGCCATTATTCCGCCTTAAAAAGTTGAATCTGCTTTGCGTCTGTTGCAGCAGTTCAGATGTAATCTTGAGATTGCCTTGGATAAACTTACGAGCCTGTTCATCGTCCATTTCTGGATTCTGTTTACGGACATAGGCAATCGGATTAGAGATACCCTTTTCCCATTTTGCGATCTCCAGTTCCCAGTCTGCCTTTTCATCCGAAACGACCCGCGGTTCCCTGTAGTCTATTGTCAAAGTCTCCAGGGCCTTTTCATTGATCACATTATCATGACGATGCGAATTGTGGACTTGAACGATAGTTTTTACCAGTTCAAGATCCCTTCCTCGCACTACCATGATATCGTTGTCCCAGCTCCGCATCAGAGGTTCATCCCGAAGTCGAATTGCTATGCCAGCCAGATCCTGCTTCAACTTGGTTTGGAGAAATTCATTGACGTTATGTAAACTTCCGACAATCCCCCCTAAACGTTCAATATAATCCAGAATCTCTTGATTATACAGCTTTGCCTGGAGAATCTGTGGATCGGCGGTATCTTGTCCCAGAGAAGCCCCAAATGTAATTGGATGTCTCAAGCCAGTTTTCAAACCGCCACCGGTGTTCTCGGTACCGGTCGCTTGGCTAGGTAATATTAGAATCCGAATTGTTTCCCGGACAGTGTCATCGTTGCATACAGTTAGGAGGACATTGACTACTCTGGCCAGCTGGACGAGGGCATCATTCCCATGGCCCCAAAAAGAATTATGCCGGCGGAACCGGTATACAACCCATGGCCAATAATCTGGTGATCCTGTGTCATTATTGCCTGGAATGGGTATTTTCGAAGAAATTATGGTCTGTGAGAGTTCATCAAACTTTGGCTCTTCAGAAGTAAAGTAATGTTGTCCTTTTTTCCCTGACAGTGGACGTTCCCAAATCACCCAGGTGACCTGGTTGTTTGTCACTGTTGGGTAGGCAACAATCTTGGGCTCGGTGAAAAGGGCCTGCATCTCCCATACACGGGCTGTATTGACATTGAAGTTATTCTCTACATAAACTTGATCGATGTGTTTGTTGTACATCACATGGTTGAGAATCGTATTGTGAAGCTTCATCCGAATGAGATTACCGGCCAAAACATCCGCAATCCCAACTTCGGACATCAGATCGTTAAATCTCTCGCTGTCTTTCTCATCAACTTCGTTGAGTCGGATAATTGGAGGTTTGTCGTATACAGCACACCATTTACTCATAAAGGCGCTGACGAACTCATCAATCGTGACATACAGCATCTTGCTGTCCTGAGCATCAGTCTGATCCTTGTAGTACAATTTGAGATCACTGTATAGCTGCTGACGAATCACAAAGTTATCTTGCTCGAGGAAATCATCCCGGAGGGCTGCCTTTTTCTGTTGCAGCTCCAGGTTCTCATTCATTACCTCTGCATAGTTGACCTGGTTAATCTGACTGATACTTAACATATGTTCCTAGCCCTTGCATTAAAGAATTCTGGTGCAAACTCATCATATACTAAATAGTCGTTTGCATCACTCGCATGAGTAAGCATTGGATCATCTTTGTCTTTACTGCCTTTTCCATCGTCAACTACACCTCGATAATCTTGGATTAAAAAGTGGCAGTCCGGATGTACATAGTGCCGTGGTTTCCCCATGGCTGGTTGAAGAAGCGAACAGGTGATGTTCACTCGGTCATTCACAGATGGATTACCAGATCGCAGTTTATTCACAACTTTCCAACCTGCAGAATGCAGCTTGTCCTGGATGATCTTGTAATCAGTTTGATATGATACTGTTGAATCCCACTGTCCCGATGCATCACCATGCAGATATACAATCCGGTTCTTGTGGTTTTTGAATCGCTTGATGAAAAGATCCGTATTGTGGACTGTCTTTGCACCTATAGAAATTGACAATTCAACAATATTTAAAACTGTGCGACGGCTGGCAATCGGCCGGATCTGCGCTACCTCCCATACCATAGGTGCTTTATTGAAGTCACAGGTCAGATACAGCGGTTCAAAGTCTTTATATTCTGCAATCCTTGGATTGATGTTTCGATCGGTAAAGGTGTGATAGAGTAATCCTTCATAATTCTCAAACGAGCCTTCATATTCTTGCCGGAACATCCGCGGATCCATATCCCGTTTGGCTGCTTCGATTTCCTCTAATGGCAGTACATCCGCTGAAATCCAATGATAATAGCACCAGGCTGGATCATCACTACTTTCACGGTATACACCGACCATTGGTACTGCAGATGGGATGACTCCGTCAGTGGCTTTTTGAGCGAAGCGGTACAGATCCCCGCGTCGTCCTTCAGGCACACCGTCGAAAATTGCCCATCCACCAGTATCTGAAAGAACGGGACGGATATGAGCCTCCCAGGATCCATTTTTCACGTTGCCAATTTCAGTGATATGACATCCATGCCATGGCTGGCCCTCTATTCGTTCAGGCCTGTCTAATCCTTCTACATGAATTTCAGTTCCATTTCGAAGAAAAACGACCAATTCCCCTTCAGCCGGACGACGTCGCCAATATCTTTTGGTGTTGTTTTTCAACCTTTCCCAAAAGATGTCTTTTGCCTGCGCCCGGGTAGGAGCTCCATGGAAATACCTCCCGGGATTAAGTAGAGACCGGTACAGTACTTTTCTCATTGAAATGAGTGTCTTCCGGGATCGTCGCCCAGGCGGTAATACCATAAACCTGTGAGAATCATCCAGGCATTGGTACTGCCGATCTGTGAGTCCATATAATCTACTTGGAGAATCCATCTCTTTTTCGCAGTGCCTTTACTTCCTCTTCCCAAATTCCCGGATCTATTACCTCTCCTCCACCCTCAACAACCGGTCCTCTCTGCCATTGATCAGGTTTCCGCATTTTCAACCAAAAAATAATCGCTGTGACATCAGAGGGTATGATTCGTGAGATTGTAATTCTTTTCTCTAATCGGACCACCTTCCCTTTGAGAATCACATCCTCTGTGGTAACTCTTTCCTCAATCCATTCTCTGCCTCTGCAGCGATCCAGCAGTAAATTTTCAACCTCGAAATCAACTGGTGCCTGGCCGCATTTAAGCGCTTCTGAAAGCTCAGGATACTTCTTAATCCAGATGTTGAGAGTCTGTCTGGCAATCCGAAGATTCTTGGCAATCTGTTTGTTAAACAGCCCTTCTCTTGCCCAACCTTTAACCAGTAATGGTGTTGTATCTGGATCATACTTAGTTCGTGGCATCTCATTATGGTGGTGTTGGCAAACTGCTCAACAGATCCACACCCTCAAAGGTGATTGTGATTGCGTCGTATCCAATAAGTCCACCACGCTTATCCCAGTGGTAATCCTTCACAACTGCATCAAAAGCGGTAGGGGATCCCCCGGAATAAAAAGTGTCTGTGAACCGCAGTGCTAATCCAACGGTGTCATTTATTATTGCAATGAATGAATCCCTCTCTGAAGTAGTAAGAGTGGGAATCTGATATTTAGCCAAGAGCCGGTAACCCTTCACAGCCTTTTTCAAATCATTATCCACATTCACCCAGGATTTAGAGACCTCAACAAATGACTCATCCCGGCCACCCTTGGCTGCGGAGGGCATAGTAAACAGAGTTGGTGTCGCACCATAGGCAATTACTATCGTTTCACCAAACTGGTTCATTATGCCGGATCCTCAAGGACTCGGGTATAATAGATATTAATGGCCACGACGCCGATGTCCTGGGCGTAATCATCATCCGCATGGTTATAGTCTCGCATCAATTTCAACATAGCCAGCTCACCCTGGGCCAAGTCAGTCACAGTGATCTGGCTGGATTGTTCTGTTTTTACCCGGTCATACTGCGCATCGCTCATCCCAGTTTTCTTGCTTGTCTGAGCAGTGCCAAAGCTGCCATTAATAGAATCACCGTGGCCGATGGAATACCCGGACAACTCAAAGACTACGCCCTCCGTTGATGGCGCTGTACCTTCGGTGATCACCGTCTCAACGTCAAATTTGATTCCACTGGCCACCAGGATATCATCAGGGACTTTCCAGGGAATCAGTACATCCTCATCTTGAGCCGCGCCATCAAATTTTCGAGCCATTACAGCCCCATTGCCAGATGAGATCTTTGCCGATGCAG
>JGI10211J34971_10003544_pt1 | contig 12480 bp, 11 predicted proteins | sample Etolagsediment_FD_34971 | JGI IMG/M metagenome (IMG submission 34971) | reverse complement strand
AAGAGGCTATTCCATGAACCCTCAAGGGGTCGTTAAAAGCAAGCTGACGGCTTTCCCGAGAGCAGACCCTATTGGCTACATCGGTCTTATGGGTGATGATGATGCGCCGACTATGCGCACTTCGGGTGAACACCGGAAAGTGATTGCCAACTAAAGCACCAAGATAATCTAATTATTGTTAGCTGTTATCGACATATTCAACCGTTTGATATTTTGAGAATGTTGGGGTAAACTTACGAATCGCTATTTCGGTTTCTGCCAGAAAGGACCTGTCTTACCGATCTCCCTGAGGACCTCAAACATTTCACCCCTGTAGTTCAACCTGTTGGAGAAATAGTCCGGATCCATACGCCTGCGAAAATACTGGATGGAAAAAAGCTTGACCGCGTCATGAAGCGGGATGATCCCATCCTCCGTAGCTGGATCGAAGCGGTCATATTTGCGGACATGCTCTTCCGACCGGAAGAGGTGCATGGTGCTTCAGGCATAACTGATATCTTCATACCACTTCCAAAATGGAACAGCCACATGTGTCACGATACTGTCAGGTTCGACAACGAGTACGGCTCCATCTTTCATCTGTAGATGTATGGGCCTTCCACAGTCCAGACAGGGACAATCAATCTGGACCATCTTGCCTGGGAACAGCCAGCAGACCGCCAGCGATTCAAGCCCTCACTGTCCGAACCACTTCTGTTGTCCATCAATGGTAAGCCTGTATTGAGTAGGCAGGTTGTTGAATGGGGCAAAGGAAGTAATTAGATCGGTCTGAGGATAAAGCCAGCCCGGAATCATCTCGGAGAAAAGGTCACGCAGGGCTTGTCGCCCCTCGTTGAGTGAAACCCCCAGTTCGGCGGCCATTTCAGTGTAGAAGGGTGCCCGCCCTGTCTCCACGAAATGCTTCAAGATAAAGTGAAACGTCTTATTCAACATACTTGGTTCGCTCATCAATCGATACCTCCTTCATAAAGGGTTGATCCATGATTACTGTGCACTTTGACAATACCTCTCCTATCAGAATCTTTCAAGAAGCCTCCAGGTCTCTTTTCAGGGCCTGTCTCTGGCTCAGTCCAGGTGTTTTGAAGAGAATGGAGGCCGGAGGCAAAGAGCTGAAACAAGTCATGGCCGCGCAGCGTAACCGGAAAAATCAGCCCGTGGCGCTACTCGGATACTGCAAGTTCATCTGCTGTCTCCATTATTTTCTTTACAGGGATACCCTTGTGGATAAGATTCACCATATGTTTCATATAGGGATTGACGTGGTTGTAGAAGTTTTTGAATCCTGTGCAGAGGTAGTTTAATCCAGGTTCCCCATCGGGCGATCTGGCAAAGCGCTGTTTGGGGCATCCGCCGCGACACGCAAAAAGGACGTCGCAGCTACGGCAATATTCAGGAAGCTCGGTTTCTTTTGATGCGCCGAATGCGATCTGCTGTTTTGAGAGGACCATTTCTCTCAGATCGTCGGCAAGTATATTTCCGAGCCGGTACGCAGGGTAGACAAAATGATCGCAGGAAAATATATCGCCGTTATGCTCGATGATGAGGTTCGATCCGCACCGCGGGGAAAGATAACACACGCCTGCTGGCACTCTGGCCCAGGCACCCAGGGTCCATTCAAAGTTCATTACAAAAATACTGCCCACATCATTTTTTACCCATTCCTGGAAGATCCGAATGAGGAATTCACCATATTGTTGTGGTTCAACGCTCCATTCCGTTACCCTGCTTGTTTTCTCCTCCCGGTTCAAAGACGGCGGCGCAGCAAGTGCCAGTCCCAGCCTTTCCGCTTCAGAATCAGCCTCCCTTTCAACGATGGGGATAAATTGGATAAACCGTACCCCATGTTCCCTTAAAAATCGATATACCTCAAGTGGGTGGCGAGAGCTTTCTTTGTTCACACTGACAATGACATTTGTTTCCACGCCATATTGCTGCATCATCTTCAATGATCTGAGGACGGTTTCATGGGTGGGTCTTCCGGTCTTGTCAAGGCGATAGCGATCATGAAAGGTCGGGGGGCCATCCATGCTCAATCCCACTAAGAAGTTGTTCCGAGCAAGAAAATCACACCACGATTCGTTGAGCAGGGTCCCGTTGGTTTGAAGCGCATTTGAAATCTCTTTTCCCAAACTGTATTTTCTCTGAAGATCCAGTGCGCGACGAAAGAAATTAATACCCATCAATGTGGGTTCTCCGCCCTGCCAGGCGAATTCAACGGATGGTCCAGGCTGAGAGGCGATATATTCGCGGGTGTATGCCTCAAGCACCTCATCAGACATGCGGAAATCACTTTGCGGAAAGAACGGCCTTTTTTCCAGATAAAAGCAATAGTTGCAATTGAGGTTACAGCGTGGCCCGGCAGGCTTTGCCATAAGATGAAAGCCGTGTTGCACAGAACTATCGAGACCAGGGGCTTTTCGCTTTGTTTTCTTTTTCTTTGTCATATATTCTGTTCATTCCAGAAATGGTTGATGCCTGAAACTCAGGAATATTTACTGTTTCTGAGAAAGTCAATACATTCCAGGAAAAAACCTTTATAGTTGACAGAACTTGATTCATAATTTTATGTTCCAAATAAGAAAGACATTATACTGGGACATCCAGGAAGTTAATGGGGACCCTTTGGTGTTGGACCACGGTAGAGTGAGAAAGTCACACATCATTGGAAGAAGACAATTGAGTGAGATATGTCATTCAAATTTAAGAGAAAGGGGATATCCTAATGGATTTTACACGCAGGGAGTTTCTCAGCCTTCCACCTAAGGCTCTCGCAGCCGCTTTATTGAGCGGAGCTGTCGGATCGGGTGCGGGACCCGGCTGCTCTGGTGGAGAGGGGAATACGGGGCTGTCCCATCCGAATATACTGCTGATTATGGTGGATCAACTCCAGACGCCTCCGCCAGGATACGGCCCTGATGAGGGGATGGCGCAGGGGCTGAAAGAGATCTTTGGTTTCCAGGAGCTTTCGCCGGATAACCCGTTTATCGAGTTTTTTCCCGGCTTTTTGCGGTTGCGGGAAAACGGGGTTGTTCTGAGGACCCACTATACCGCATCTTCCGCCTGCACGCCCAGCAGGGCCTGCATTATGACCGGTCAATACAATACCGGCGTTTATCAGACCACCGGCATTTTTAAGGAACCCGACAATGTCACCTGGCTCGATCCCGATGGTATACCCACCATTGGCGATTGGTTCCGTGCACTTGGCTATGAATCCCACTATTTTGGAAAATGGCATGTATCAGACCCGAAAGCCCCGGAATATCTCGAACCCTGGGGGTTTTCAGACTGGGAGAAATCCTATCCCGAACCCCACGGCAAAGACGTCTATAATCTGGGCGTATATCGCGACGTGGGTTTTGTGGAGAATGTTCAAGCGTTTCTCTCGGAAAAGGGGACAAGCCCTGTGGGTCGGCCCTGGTTTGCGGTGGGATCGCTGGTTAACCCCCATGACTGCAGCAGCTGGCCGATACAGTGGCAAATGCCCAGGGATAAGGGTGTGGTGCCGTGGGTCGATTATCCGCCGCCGCCCCCCAATCCCTTCCAGGGGGAGCAAAGCCTGCCGGACCCGGATCCGAATGAGGAACGTGCGGGAATGGAGGTACCCCTCAATCCGAAAGATTTTCCCCAGGACAATTCTGCTCTGCCCCCCACTTTTGAGGAGCCCCTGGCGGATAAGCCCCGGTGCCAGTATGACTATTCGCTCAAGTGGGGTCTTGCATATAAATCCAAGCTGGGTTTCAAAGAGCTCGTTTTCCCTCTACCTTTCCCGTTTCAACTCCAGGGCGAGTACGCATCGGCCTGGTCCCTGTCTTATAATCAATTCTATGTATACCTTCACTATCTGGCCGATCTCCGGATTCGCCAGATGCTCCAGGCCCTGGATGACAACGGGCTGAGGGAGAATACCATTGTGGTCTTCCTCTCGGATCATGGAGACATGACCGGGGCCCATGGGGGGATGATTCAGAAATGGCATTCCGCCTACGAAGAAATCACCCGGGTGCCGATGGTCATATCGTCCCCCCTTGTCAACACCAGCAAACTGCAGATGCGGGAGATCATTCAGCCCACCAGTTCCATCGATCTTGCGCCCACCCTGCTGGGGCTGGCCGGATATGATGAAGCGGATGTGGCGGCGGCCAAGGATTCCATGAAAGATCATCAGGAGGTGGAAGACCTTGTGGGCGCTGATCTGTCAGCCCATATCAGAGGGGAGGCCACAGGTGATATACCTGGCCCTGACGGAAAACCACGGCCCGGTGTGTTTTACATGAGCAATGATATGATCACAGAAATGGGATTCAATTCCAGTGAAGACACCAAAGAGGAGTACCGTATATTCCTGGGCAACGTGGAGTACGAGCGGGGCAAAGGGATTCCGCTCGCCTCCGGACCGGTTCTGCAGCCTAATAATGTGAGGGCCCTGTGCACCGGCGACTGGAAGATCGTTCGGTATAAAGACCCCGATAGCGTTGAACCGGATGAATGGGAACTTTATTATTTGGCAGCGGACCCTGTGGAAAAGACAAATATCGTTGATTTCAGGACCGGGGAGGTTCGCGATGATGTGACGGTGCCCGGGTGGACAACCGCCCAGTTACGGGTAAAGAACGAGGAGTTGAAGGCGGAACTGGCCAGACAGGAAGTCCTTTTGCTCAACCAACCGACCTAAGGGTCTCCGATTCTGTCGAAGGATGTGTTTCAGGAAAGCGATCGATCTCAAACAACGAAAACTGTCACAAACCCAGATAGAAGATAATGAAATGAAAAGCACCGGGACAGGTTGGCCCTGGAAGTCGGTCCTGGGCAGGATGCCTCAAGTGTTATGGAATCTGTTCCTTATGGGAGCGGGCGCCGTCCTTTGTGCTACAGCAGTCAATGGCATACTCATTCCTCAGCAGTTTTTTGGGGCGGGATTTACAGGCCTTTCCCTTGTGATTCATTACCTTGTCCCCTCTTTCCCTGTGGCGGTTATCTACCTCATACTGAATATCCCTCTTTTTGCACTGGGCTGGATGTATGTGGGACATCGCTTCTTTCTGTACAGCATCGCCGGCATGTTGATCTTTTCCGGAGCACTGGCATGGATTCATGTGTCACTTCCCGTATATGATAAAATCTTGAGTGCCCTTCTTGCTGGCATCATCATGGGAGTCGGATCCGGCGTGCTCCTGAGGTCTTTGGGATCGGGCGGCGGCCTGGATATCCTCGCTGTTATCCTTCTCAAACGTTTCTCGGTCCGATTGGGTGACATCATTCTGGGATTCAACAGCATTATCCTTGTTGCAGGGGCAGTCCTCTTTTCCCTGGAAGACGCTATCTATACCTTGATTTACCTTTACGTCAACTCGCACATGGTAAACGTGGTTGTGACAGGACTGAGTCAACGGAAAGCCGTCTTTATCATATCCCCTGAATGGGAGCGGATCTCCCATGACATCATGGAGAACATTCACCGGGGGGTCACCATTTTGAAAGGACGGGGCGGTTATACAGGTAGGGATATCCAGATTCTCTATACGGTCATCGCTATGCAGGAGCTTCCAAGACTCAAGGACTTGGCCCGCAAGATCGACCCGGAAGTGTTTGTTGTGGTTTCGGATACCCTTGAAGTGGTGGGGACCCGGATCGGGAACCAACCTCACTGGTAGAGAACATCCACCTGAAAAGGGCGGATGTCCCAATGCAGACCTTTTTCTTTTATATATCATGGACCGATACCCTCACCTATTTGAGCCCTTTACAATCCACCCGATTCGATTGAAAAATCGGATTACGATGGCCCCCTTGTTTACGGCGTATGCTCATCCGGATGGGACAGTGAGTGAACTGATCCTGGCGCATTATCGGGAGATGGCTGCGTCCGGTGTGGCCATGGTGGTGGTGGCGAACGCCTCCGTGGCCCCCAGCGGCGCCCTGTCTCGTTACCAACTCCGCGCAGACGACGACCGGTTTATTCAGGGCCTTTCCACACTCGCCCAAGCCATCAGGCAGGAAGGGGCAGTCCCTGTGCTTCAGATCAACCACGGAGGACGTTTCGCTCGCTTAGAGCAGGGTTTTGCGCCATCGGATGTACCGCTCAACGATATGGAAATGATCGGGTTTTTGAGAACCCTTTTCCAATCATCGCCTTTGCAAGAGCAGTGGGATCTTGTTTCTGACGCTGTTCGGCAGTTTTCAGACCGACCCGAGGTGATGGATATTCAGGATATCCTGCATATCATTGAGGCATACGCACAGGCGGCCCGCCGTGCCAAAGATGCAGGGTTCGACATGGTAGAAATACATGGCGCTACAGGATACCTCCCGGTACAGTTTCTTTCTCCCCGGACCAACCGCCGTACGGACCATTATGGTGGGAATCTGGAAAACCGGATGCGTTTTGCGCTTCAATTGGTTGAAAGTGTCAGAAAAGTGTTGAGCGATGCGTTTCCTGTGGGCTATCGGTTTATGACCGATGAATGGATGCCGGAGGGTTTTTCCATTGATGAGGCCACTATCTTTGCCCGGGAATTGGCGGTTAGACGGATCGCATACCTGTCCGTTACTGTCGGCACCTATGCGTCTATGTCCATACCGGAAATGGTTAGGCGTTACAAGAAACCGGGTTATGTAGCGGAGACAGCCGGGCAGATCAAGTCGGCAGCAGGGCTGCCGTTGATTGTGACCGGACGAATCACAACGCCCCGATTGGCCGAACGGATTATCCAGGAAAACCAGGCAGACCTGATTGGACTGGCCCGTCCCCTTTTTGCAGATCCCGATTGGATAAAAAGGGCACTCGATCAAAAGGCCGACATTATCGCCTGCAAAGACTGCGGGGCCTGTTACAGATCAGCTATCCTGGACCGACCTGCTATCTGCCCCCAGTGGGGACGCGCCAAAACACTCAAGCGAAAAAGCATGATCAAAGAGTTGCGAAACCCATATAAAAGGGTGCTGATCGCCATGGACAGTTCCGATAATGCGGCCATAGCTGCTGTCTATGCTGCGGATATGCTTCCGCGACACAGAGATGTATCCGTAACGCTCATCCATATCCGGACAGACGAATCCGAGTCGAATATGGACCGAATTGAGTCGGTGTTTAAGGAATCGCAGACCATTCTAATGCAGGCGGGTATTTCTCAGGAACGGATAAGCATCCGGATCAAAAAGAAGCAAGAGGGGGTGGCGCGGGATATTCTTAGAGAGATTGTAGCAGGCGGTTTCGGCACAGTGGTTGTGGGTCGGCGCGGCATGTCCAGGACAGAGCAATTCCTTTTCGGCAGCGTGTCCAGCAAAATCTTGCAAAATGCACGCGACTGCACGGTTTGGCTGGTTGATTGAAGTAGTAACTCTTTAGAAAATATCGCCCATTCTGGTTGTGTCTGAGGGTGTTGTGTGGTAGTAAACCACAGAATTTCTCAACGATATGATGCTTTTCTGTCGGGAGTCTAAAGAACCGCAAAACAAAGCCAAACCCATCGCGAGATGGCGACGGAAAGCCAGGCGTCAATGTGTTGGGGATGGGAAGATTTCAGATTGTTGTGACGATTAAACGAAGCGTGGAAATCGGAGATCAAAGAATATCCAGGGTGCAAATGGTCAGAATTTGGCGTCTGTTTGTTGAATGGTTTATGAGAAGGGAGGACCATGAAAAGACTAGTAAAGTTAACAGTGATTTTATTATTCTTGATCATTTCATCGAGTGTCCGTGCGCAAACCGTGGATGATTTGGTATTCATAACAGAAAATTATCCACCTCTTAATTTTGAAAAAGATCGTAAACTTCAAGGCGTCAGCGTGGATGTCCTACTTGAAATACTCAAACGAGTGGGTTCCAAGCAGACAATCAAAGATATCGAACTATTGCCTTGGGCGAGAGGGTACAAAATGGCCCTTAACAGAAAGAACACGGTTCTTTTTGTAATGGGTCGGACTGAAGCGAGAGAAAATCTGTTTAAATGGGTTGGCCCTTTGTTGCCAAGCAAGATAGTACTTATAGCAGAAAAAAAGCGAGGTATTAAAATTAATTCCGTCAAGGATATTAACCAATATACAACCGGCGCTGTGAGAGAAGATATAGGCGAACAAATGCTTTTAAATCTTGGGGTAAAAAAGGAGCAAATATATCTAACGAATTCAGGAATAACCACAGCTAAAATGCTTCATAAAGGCCGATTTGATATGTGGGCATATGAACAAATTGTGGCCTTATGGAATATCAAGGAGTTGGGGTATAATCCTAAGGATTATGAAGAGGTTTATATTCTGAAGGAATCTGCCTATTATTACGCTTTTCATAGGGGAACCAACGATAAAATAGTCGTAAAGCTGCAGAAAGCGTTAGATGAATTACTTGCTGATGGAAAAGTAAAAGAACTTTTGAATAAATATCTTCACTGAACCCTAAGACTCCCAATAATACATGGCCGTTCCTCCAAGCTATTGATTAATTTTCAGCTCAACCCCCTTTTCATTTTCTGATACAAGAAGTGGTTGAGTACTATTTTAATCTTCAATCGATCCTATTCAATACAAAGCGAGATTGAGAAAATGATAACGGCAGGAATCGATTGTGGTGCCAGGAACACCAAGACCATCCTATTGAAAGAAGGCAAGATCATAGGGAAAGGATCTGTGCTGACGGGCTTTGATCAGGGAAAGGCCGTTGAGCAGTCTTTTGAGAGGGCCTTGGAAACCGCCGGCGTAACAAAAGGGGATATAGAAAAGATTGCCGGGACAGGCGCGGGGAAAAACGCCATCAAGATGGCCGCCACCAAGATTGACGATATCAAGGCCATGGCAAAGGCCGCCCACTTCTTTTTCCCCAACGCGCGGACGGTTGCCGACGTGGGTGCTGAAGAGGGGAGGGCCGTTAAGATGGATGGGGATGGAGGTGTCGTGGAGTTTGTGATCAATGAAAAATGCGCGGCAGGCGCGGGTATCTTTATCGAGGCGATGGCGAAGGCCCTTGAGGTGAGCATAGAGGAGATGGGTCCCCTTGCCTTGAAGTCAGACACGAAGATCCCCATGAACGCCCAGTGCGTCATTTTTGCAGAGTCAGAGGTGGTTGGGCTGATACATGCCAGGACCGAAAAGGCCGATATCAGCAAAGCGATCCATGACGCTATGGTCAACCGCATCGTCTCCATGATCCGGAGGGTTGGCATAAATGAAGATGTTGTCCTAATCGGGGGTGTGGGCAGAAATCCCGCCTTTATTCATTTGATGCGACAAGAGTTAAGGGTGGAAAATCTATATGTCCCTGATGGGCCTGAATTTGGCGCCGCTGTCGGAGCTGCTGTCGTGGCTGAAGAAGAGGGATAGGCAAGGACAGTTAGAGAATGACAGAAAGGGAGAAACAGGCGTTCTGGAGATGGAAAGAGTCCAACTGGAAGAATCCTGATATAAGCTGGAAAGATGCCAGGTTTGTTACCGTGGGTATTGACGTTGGTTCCGTAAGTTCACAGGCCTGTATTATGGTGGACGGGGAGATACATGCCTATGCCAACATGAGAACCGGATCGGACAGTCCCAACAGCGCCCGCAATGCCCTGAACTATGCCTTGGAGGCCACGGATCTGCCCGAAGACAGGATAGACTACTGTGTGGGGACCGGATATGGGCGGGTAAACGTCCCTTTTTCAGACAGGTCTGTTACCGAGATTGCGTGTCATGCCAGGGGCGCCAATTTCATTTATGGTCCGGAGGCGCGCACGATTTTAGACGTTGGCGGGCAGGATATCAAGGCTATTCAGTGTGATGAAAAGGGGAAGGTGACAAATTTTCTGATGAACGATAAGTGCGCTGCAGGCACGGGCCGGGGCATGGAGGTGTTTGCAGATTTGTTAAGCGTATCCATCGACGAGGTGGGAGATCGATCCTTTGATGTAGAGGAGGAACCCCGCGCCGTATCAAACACCTGCGTTGTCTATGCCAAGTCAGAGGCTATCGGACTCCTCAGAAAGGGATGGGCCGCGGAAGAGGTCCTTGCCGCCTATTGCAGGGCCATGGCAGAGCGGATTTTTTCTCTTGTGGAGCGGCTCGGTGTAACCCCCGAGTTTGCGGTTACCGGCGGCATGGCAAAAAACCGGGGTGTGATGGACCGGTTGATGCCGATGATCACGTTAGAGCGGATGAAGACCGAGTGGGACCCCCAGATAGCCGGTGCTGTCGGTGCGGCGCTTTTCGGTTATGCCCTTTGCCGGAAAGGGAAGAGACGGAAGAAATAGGTAAAATTTGTATTTGTTATTGATTTGTCGTTAATGGACCAACGAATAACTGATAACAAATGACTGTTTGAATGAATGGTTATTTGGGAAATCTTAGGCTGGCGATTACATGAAGAAAGTGTCTCTGACAATTAACGGCCGGGAGATTGAGGCGCCGGAGGGCGCCACGATTTTGGAAGCGGCTGAGGGTGCGGATATATATATTCCGGCCCTTTGTTCTCATCCGGATCTGCCCGCAGCCAAAGGGATTCCGGCTGCCGAAGCCGTCTATCAGAGTGCACAAAAGATTGAAAATGCCATGCCCGATCAAGCGGGTAAAGGCTGCGGGCTCTGTGTGGTGTCGGTGGCAGGTGCGCCGGAATTAGCAGATTCGTGCAGAACTGAGGTCGCGGAAGGGATGGTTGTTATCACTGAAAATGACCGTATCCGGGCCAGACGACAGAAAAATCTCATCTCTATACTTGAACGGCATCCCCATGCCTGCCTTACATGCGCCCAGCAGGAGGGATGCAGCAGGAGTCAATGCTCAACCCATGTGCCGGAGAAGGAAAGATGCTGCGCCCGTTTCGGCCACTGCGAACTCCAGGATGTGGCCAACTATATCGGCATCCCGCCTTCCACACCAAAGTGGGTGCCCACTGATCTCTTAGTCATTGATGATCATCCGCTCTTTGTCCGGGATTACAATCTCTGTATCGGGTGTACCCGTTGCGTCAGGGCATGCCGCGATCTGATGGGCATAGCAGCCATAGGATTCGTATATGATGAAGATGGCCGGGTCCAGGTCGGTGCCCTGGGACCCACCCTGGAAGAGTCAGGGTGCAAATTCTGTACGGCATGCGTTGAGGTATGCCCTACAGGGGCCTTGATGGACAAGTCTGTACGTCCGGGCAAAAAGGTAGCGGATCTCGTCCCGTGCGTTGATGCCTGTCCCGTCCATATGGACATCCCGGGATATCTGAGGTTGATTGCTGCAGGGAAAAGAGACGAAGCCAATGCTGTCATCAGAGAGAAGGTGCCTTTCCCCGGCATATTAGGCAGGGTATGCCCCCACCCCTGTGAAGATGTGTGCCGCAGGGGGGAGGTGAATGAACCGGTATCCATATGTGCCTTGAAAAGATATGCTGCGGACAGTGAAAAAGGGTTCAGGAAGAAGCGTGCAAAGATAGGGGCAGATACAGGGAAAAAGGTGGCCATCGTCGGGGCCGGACCTGCCGGGCTGACAGCGGCCTTTTATCTCCGGAAAAAGGGGCACACCGTTACCATGTTTGAAGCATCTAAAGCGGCCGGGGGCATGATGCGGTACGGTATACCTTCCTATCGTCTCCCCCGGGACGTCTTAGATAAGGAAATCAAAGATATTTTAGATACGGGCATCGAACTCAGAACCGGCGAATCCCTCGGGAAAGATTTCAATTTGTATCGGCTCAAGAGTGTCGGTTTTGATGCGGTCTTCTTAGGGGTCGGTTTACAATCGAACCGGCCCATTTCCATTGAAGGGGCTGATATGCCCGATGTCTTGTGGGGGGTCGATTTTCTGGAAGAGGTTGCTGAAGAGAAAGATGTCCGGCTGAAAGACCGCGTCATTGTGATCGGAGGAGGGGATGTGGCTGTAGACGTGGCCCTCACTGCCCTGAGGTGCAGCGCCAAGGATGTAACCATCGTCTGTCTGGAAAGCCTAGAGGAGATGCCTGCCCATGAATGGTTGATCCAAGGCGCGTTAGCAGAGGGTGTCAAGATATTTCCCTCCCGGGGCCCCCACAAAATCCTGAGTGAAGATGGCCAAATTACGGGGCTGGAACTCGTGAAGTGCACCCGTGTCTTTGATGAAAAAGGGGACTTCTGCCCAGCCTTTGATGATACAAAAGAAATTATAGAAGGCGATCAGGTGGTGATGGCGATCGGTCAGGTCTCGGATCTATCAATCCTTGAGAATGACCGGCGAATATCCGTGGATAAGGGCCTCATTGTGGTTGATAAGCATACACTTGAAACAGGTATGGAAGGGGTCTATGCCGGCGGCGATATTGTCAGGATGCCCGGGTCTATCATCCAGGCCATTGCCGACGGCCGCAAGGCCGCATCTGCTATCGATAAGGCTTTGGGGGGCACCGGGGATATTGATGAAGTCCTTTTTGAGAGAGAGGCCGCGCCGAGGTACTTAGGCAGGGATGAAGCGTTCGCATCATGGAAACGTCAAAAGCCGCCGGAGATTGACCTGGAATCGAGGAGGAACGGATTTCAGGAGGTGTCCCTCTCT
>JGI10211J34971_10003543_pt1 | contig 12480 bp, 10 predicted proteins | sample Etolagsediment_FD_34971 | JGI IMG/M metagenome (IMG submission 34971) | reverse complement strand
TTGAAAACATATAATTGACCTCCATACATGTGTTTAACAAAAAGATTTTTGTTTTCAGGAGTTTGTACATGCTTCATGATGATATAATTCATGAATAGATCATTAATATTGAACATATTTGTTTTTTGAATTAGTTTTATAAGTTTATCTTGATCAACTTTTTCTTCTCCAAAATTGTTTATATTGACATTATAATTATTGGTATTATTTGTGTTGTTAACATTAACTGTACCACTATTGTTACCTATACTTGCACCATTATTGTTATTCATATTTGTAGTACTATTATTGTTTATAATTTGTGATTTTTTGACACAACAGTTTGAAAGTAAATGTTTATTTAGACATGATACACGCGAAAATTTATGTCCACATAAAGAACATTTTATATCATTTATATAATGCGGGTTTATTGAAATATAATCTTTCATTTGATCCGTATTTATATTATGTATTTTTATTAAATGTTCTATTAAATTACGTTTATTTTTATAAGTATTATCACATAATTCACACTTAAACTTATTTTCTTTTTGACAAACACCACGTTCAATATGGTAGTTATAATTTTTTTTGTGATTAAATATTTTTCCACAGTTTTCGCATTCGAACATTTTATATTTAATATATTATATTATTCTTAAATTAATTTACCAAAAAATCACACATTTTACCAAAAAGTAACACAATTTACCAATATATTGTTAAAAAATGAAGATCACAATATATTTTTTATAGGTAGATTATTGATATGGAATAATACAATATTTGATTTACCAAAAAATCACACATTGATTTCAAAAATATATTTCAGGACACAAAACTTTTATTTTTGAAAATTTCAAAAAAAATTTTTTTTTCCGAAAAAAAATTAATAAGTTTTTACAATTTTAAAATATATTTTCAAAATTAATGTGTTACTTTTTGGTAAGTAATTTTTAATCATTATTTTACAACAATAAATAATGTTAAATAATTAAAATATTTAACACAATTTTTAATCATTAGATTGATAAGATCTGCCACTTTTTGGTAAATCTATTTCATATCATTTTTGAGTTTATACAATTCCTGTTTGAGTTCAATCAATTCTTGTTTCAATGCCACAACATCATCATTCATACCACCTCCAGATATATGACACCCAACTAACACACATTTATTCGGATTTTTCTTATCATAAAGAATAAATTTTGTATCATCATTGACATTATTATCTTTATCTATTCTTATTGCACAATGATATGTCAAATTAGTTGAAACAAATATTCTTTTTTTACTAATTGCATATTTATCATAAATCATATTTTTAATTTCATCACATGTAATACCATCTTTAACTTGTTCACTAAACAAATAATACCCAGTATTATACAAAACATAAAAAATAAGATTCATTTTACCTTGTGATGTGTTTTCTTGATTTATACCTTCATATATCTCAAGAATATCTTTATAAATTTTTGTATTATTATACAGAGACTTCAATCGTAATATATCCATCTCATTATTGAATAAATATCGAAAATTTCCATCTAATTGTTCCCGAATTATTTTTTGACGTTTGACATAATCCTCTGATTCCTTTTTAAGACACATTCTCAGTTCCTCTTCCAACAATGATAATTTTTTTTTAGACTCAAATATATGTTGCATTGAAACATTTAATTCTTGTTGATATTTGGTCTTTGAAATACAGCATTTACTTTTTTTCTTCATATCAGATATTTTTTTGTCATGAAATTCTATCGTTTTTTTAACATCCTCTATTGATCTTTTTAGTGCATATGACATAATAATTATTACACAATAATTTTTTTTTAAATAACTTCGTTTGTTTTAACCAATAAAATGAGATATATAATATATAAATATATGTCAAATATGCAATTCGCATCTGTTCCACCTACAATAAAAAGAACAACAAACATCGAAACAAGATATGATACAACCTGTCAAACTTGCGGAAACCACGGTAGCTCTATTGGTGGTTGTACAAGATGTAACAAAACTTACGCATCAAAAGCTATCAAATATGAAGTCACTCGTGAAAATGGAAGAGAAGTATCAAGAAGAAGGCTTGGAGAAACCGAAAACACATTCGCAAGAAAATTAAGAGAATCAAACAAGAAACAAAGAAAATGTCGTCAATGTGGACTCCCAGAAAATAATCACAGAGCTTATCACCTTTTTGATAATGGTAATGGTCAATTTAATCCTTATTCAAATTCACTTAATTAATTATATTAAATTAGGCAGAGAGCTCAAAAGAAACAATATGTTCCTTTACAAATTGTTATAATACTCAACAACCTTCGGATGTGCTATAATCTTATTAAAATCTATCTTTTTGATGGTCAATCCATCTAAATTCCGAACACGGGAAAGAACAACATAAACTTGCCCATACTCAAAAATACTTTCACCAATACTTGTTGAAACATAATCAAGAGACATTCCCTGAGATTTGTGAATAGTAATTGCCCACGCAACAACGAGTGGAATCTGTTTCTTAATAACAAACGAATTATTATTCCCCTCAAACTTCCACTCATGTTCCTTCATCCTTAATTCCCTTTTATCCAAAAACCTAACAATAGGTACTTTCAATTCAGTAAAACCAATCACCACACCACGACTTCCATTATAAAGTTTCCTCTCTGGAAAATTCGCATTTACCATAACTTGTGTCCCAACTTGAAGCTCCAATTCATTCGTAATATTGTAGTTGTTGTCAATAAAATCTTTCAAATATTTCTTGGCAGCCTCACTCATATCACGGGCATAATCATAACTTGATAAATATACATTAGAATCAGCACCATTCTCCTTCAATTCATTTTCCTTTTTATCATTATATTTCTCCACTTGGTTCCTTTTTGAATAAATAATTGTGGGTTCAATCCCTTCAGAGAGATCCAACTTAACCCCGACACGACTGTTCAATAACTTTTTGACATTTTCATCAACATTTCCCATCCTAATTTTATTGAGAACTCCTTGGAATTTCTCATCAGATTGTCGCATGATTTCGGTGAGATAGAATGTTTCATCAATAACATCATCCCAATTAATTGCTTCGAAACAAAACTGCTTCTCTTTAACAGTTGGTAACTGACAGAAATCACCCAAAAGAATAATTTGAATTCCACCAAAAGGTTCGTCCCGCTTTCTACGCAACTTTCTTGCCAAACAATCCAACATTTCAAACAATCTCGGTGACAACATGGAAACCTCATCAATGATCAAGATTTTACATTTTGTCCATCTCCTCTTTCGGAAATGATCCCTTGAAATAGAATCAAAATAATAATCAAAACTCTTGTTACCTAAACCTATTCCAGCAAATCTATGGAGTGTTGTTCCACCAATAAGACTTGCTGAAATACCCGTTGTACTTGTAACCGCAATTTGCTCCTTTTCAATTCCAGCTTCCCTCATTTTCGCAAGAAAATAAAAGATACAAAATGACTTACCAGTACCACCTGGACCAGTAACAAAGACATTACGTCCTTTCATCATAGAATTAAGTGCTAATTGTTGTGTTTCTGTAAAGTTCGCATTATACATTCTTATTAGTCATTTAACACAAATAACAATGTTTGTTCAGCAGAATCATTTTTTTTAATTTTTAAAGAGAGAGTGCCTCTCTCTTTTGAACTCTACGCTCGAGCTTCGCTCGGTACAATTTGTAACAGATTTGTAACCAATTTATAACCAATTTATAACCAAATCATAACCAAATCATAACCAATTTGTACCGCGAGTCGGAGACGAGCGAGCGTAGAGTTTAAAAGAGAGATGCAATCTCTCTTTACTGATGACAACCTGTGTCTCTACAGCTGTCGCATCTTTTTCCTGAGTATTTTACTTTTCGGCAATTTCTTCTACATCCAGTGGTTCCTGTGCTACATCCATATCGGAAACCTTCGCTGTCACAAGTTCCGCAGAAACCATAATTGGCATTGGTTTGTCTCATACATCTACAATTTGATGTATCTATATCTGGAATTGGCGTTTGGCCACCTGATTTCATGTTTTGTTTAACAAATAAATAGAACAAGTATCCTAATAGAAAAATAACAAATAGTAACAGGATAACTGTGATGAATTCGATAAAATTACTTTCCATATAATTATACTAAGATTTTACCTTTAGTCAAGACATTGGAAACAATTTGTAAAAAATTGTTTAAAAGATGATTCCAAGCCACTATCTTCACTTTCATATCTATCCCTATATGAATCCAATTCACAATTTTTAAATTCTATAAGTTTCTCTAACTTTTTGACCTTATTTCTCAATTTGTTATTGTTTTTTATTAATTTTTCAACACTATCTTTTTCTATGAGTATTAATCCTTCTAAATTATACTCATCTTCTTTGTAAAGAACTTCATCATTTATTTCTATAATAAAGTCTTGGCATTTTTCATTAGAACCCATTATAATTTTATAGATATTATAAAATTATTTTCTACGTAAAAAAAATTAATTGTGTTCAATTACGAATAAAGTGTCGACAAAATCTGCATACTTGCCTTCTTAGCTTTATCAGCTTCTTCACTAACAAACATCCCAAAAGCATCTGATATATCTGCTTGAGTAACCAACCCACGAAGTTCTATACTCTTTCCAAAAACTCTCTTTGAATGAGACATCTTCGTCAATTGCCACAACCTCTGCATATCACGACCATAATTGGGAAAACTCTTATAATTTGTTTTGAAAAAATCAATTGTAATAGGATCAACCTCAGACAATTTCCATCCATCTTCCCTCATCATTCTCTGATAAATTAATTTCAATTGAGAATATGTAGATCTTTCTGTATAAAATCTGAAAAAGAATCTACTAATCAAACCTGGATTCACACTGAAAAAAGATTCATTCAACTCTTTTTCATAACCAGCAATGAAAAAACAAACCTTTCCAGATTTTTCCTTACCTTCGTGACCTTCGTGACCTTCGTGACCTTCGGTTTGATCCCTAGTCATCTTCTCATTAATAATATCAATAGCAACCTTAGAAAAACTGGTTGGTCTATCCTTATTACCCAATGAATAAGCCTCATCTAAGAAAATAATTCCTCCTGATGCCCTCTTGAATAACTCTTCAACATTAGCCTCCGTGTGACCAACATATTTACCAATTAAATCAGTAAGTTTAGCCTTAATAAACAAATCCTTTTCAACTAATCCTAATTGGTAATAAAGTTTGCCAATAATTTTAGCAACTTCCGTTTTACCAGTTCCGGGAGGTCCATAAAAAACAGTGTTAATCATATTTTTACCGGTATTATCATGTTGAAAATTCTGTAGATAAAAGAAGATTAAATCAACAATATGTTTTTTAATACTCTTCATACCAACCAATATGTCTAATTTTTTCAAAGTTGGTATACATTTATTTAACAATTTTAGATTAATAACATATTTTTTATTAGAATTAGGATCATAAGATTCTCCTAATTTAATAATATCTTTCAATGTATCAACTTTCATTTCGATATCATGAAAGACTTCGCTTTTGTCTCCGAAATAATCATCTTTATCTCCATCTGTTTCCATTTTATGGTGCAAAGGTTCAACACTTTTAAACTTAGTTTTGAATGGATCTTTGGTTGAAAATACTTTTTTATTTCTTTTATAGTTATGTACATTGCGAGTTCGACTATTGTTATACAAACTAACATATTTACGTTTTCTGTTATTCATCGAGTTATAAAGTTGATAAATCCTTAAGTATGTTAAATTCATATTTTTGCAATATTTATTTTTTTCTGAAAAGTATGTTTTTTTGACAATACTTTTTTTCTTAAAAAGTATATATGAATATATCTATTCAAAAAAGAATTCGTAAAAAAGATATTAAACATATACGGAAATTACAAAGAGAAATTAAAAGAAAACTTGATTATTTAAATGTTCTTAACTCTGAACTTGATTCAGTTTATTTAAGTATATGTTCAATAATGAGTAACCTTAACGAACGCATATACTTTAATAAATTGATGAGAAAAGAAAAATACAATTTGTATGTTGAGAAAATTGAAAAAATATTCAACAAATACAAATCTATCCCGAACCCAGCAACCATAAAAATTATTGACACAATTGGAAAAAGAAGTATAAAACTTATGATTAATGATATGTTAGAAGAGTTATATATTTTATGTGAGGATATTGGTGCATATAGTTGTTCAGATGTTATTTCAATATTAAAAGTTGATCGCAAAACATGGCTGAAAACTTTAGATAGGAGTTACATTAAACTCATTATTTTTTATGATAAATTTTTCGTTCCAACAAGTTCCAAAATGATTAGGGATGAAAAACTAATCAAAAAAATAGTTTCAATAACAAAAATAGAAAGTTTATCCACCCCATTCCCAAGAAAATTAGAAAATGTTGGGCCAACACTCATTGAAAGAATAGATGGCGCAACTATTTATTTCCCTTTCAAAGGAGAATTAGTAAAGGTAAATGGGTACTTTAAACAAGATCCAATCAACATCACCAGACAAAATGGAACTTTCGGAAAAAAACTACAAATGTTAATAAGTGATACAAACTACCTGGACATACCAGATACATTCAAAAATAAATACATAGAACAATTATCATTGAGAGATTTCATTGTACTAACCAACCGTGAAATCATCCTTCTAATCAAAAGAAGTTACGATGAACTCACTAAATACAAAAACAAAACCCTTTCATCACTTATTAACGAATTTGTCAAGGGAACTGTAGAAAAACAACGCAAAATTATTACTCTCTTCCTTATGTCAACAGATGAAGACCAATTCAAAGCACACATTATTTTCGACCTCATTTCAGACCAATCTTTAGTATTTCAAGCCAAACCACACGCTGAACAAATATACAACTCCTTACATTGGAGTATCAAGAAGAATTTTAAAGTTGTTCTCAAAAATATCCAAGACAAAAAGAGGAAATTGGAATCCCTTTCTTATTCAGATGTCCCATATGAATCTAGAATTGTTTCTATGAAAGTACCAGATAAAGTTATCAAAAAAGCTATGGACAAACTTAAGGAATTTAAAATTTCAAAAGAAAATGGAGGAAAAGCCCGCCAATATCTTGATGGATTACTGGAGGTTCCTTTTGGATATTACCATAAAGAACAAATTTTTAGTTTCTTCAAGGATTACAGTGACAAATTAGAGAACTTTATTACAATTTTGAATTGTAGAATTGATGATATTGGGAATGAAGATGTTGCTATTGTTTTAAGGGAAATTATTAATAATTATTATGTTTTGGTTGATAATAGTAATGAGAGTAATGTGAATAATTTTATGAAGTTTTTGGAGAAACATTTATTGAAATTTAATGATTTGGATTGTGAAATAACATTTGAAGATGTTGAGGAGGAATCCTTAAAGGTAGAATATGTAGAAAAACTTGGTATTACAATTACCGAAAAGGACAATAAAAAAAGTGGTAAAGATGATCAGAATAATACCAAAGATCTTTTTGGTAATTATAAAGATCAAAAAGATCTATACAAGAAAAGTTTGAATGAACTTAAATTTTATAATAATATTAAGGAAACACTTATTGGTAATGGTTTATTAAATGATAATCACATAGAATTAATTTCCAAGAAATTGGAAGATGTCGAGAAGAAGATTTATGGAGATAGTGTTATTGATGAGTCAGAAGAAGATGATGAATTATCTAAATTCATTAAATATTGTATATTTGAAATTGTTAAATTCGTTTATGAATGGATTAAATTCAAAGATGACAAAAAGAAATACATGGAAAATGTCGAAGGAATTCTCGACAAATCAGTTTATGGACACAATGAAACTAAACAACAAATTAAGAGAATTGTTGGCCAATGGATTAATGGTGAAATGAAGGGACAAATTTTCGGTTTAGTCGGTCCACCAGGTGTTGGTAAAACAACTATTTGTAAAAACGGTTTATCTAAATGTCTCGTCAATGCGAATGGACAAAGCCGTCCTTATGCCTTTTTGGCCTTGGGTGGTGCGACTAATGGTTCTTATTTGGTTGGTCATAATTACACATATTTGGGTTCTCGTTGGGGACACATTGTTGAGATCTTGATGGAAACAAAATGTATGAATCCGATTATTTATATTGATGAGTTGGATAAAGTTAGTGGTACAGAACATGGTAAAGAAATTATCGGAATTCTCACTCACATGACTGATCCAGTGCAAAACAAAGAGTTTCATGATAAGTATTTTCAAGGCATTAATATTGATTTATCCAAAGTTTTATTTGTTTTTTCTTATAATGATCGTCATCTTATTGATCGTATTTTGAGAGACAGAATTCAGGAGATTACTGTTAAATCTTTGTCTAAACGTGAGAAATTAGTCATTGCGAATCGTTATATTTTGCCAGAGATTTATAAAACGGTTGGTTTTTCTAATGATGAGATTGTTTTTGAAAATGAATTAATTTCTGAGTTGATTGATGATTACACTTATGAAGCTGGTGTCCGTAAGTTAAAAGAGATTCTTCTTGATATTGTTCGTGAATTGAATCTCAAAAAGATTTTGAATGATGACATTGAAACTCCAATTAAAGTTGATAAAGAGTTCATAGATGAGATTATGTCAGGGAAGCCGAGAGTTCAGAGAAAAGTTATTGCCAAGAAACCCCAAATAGGTCGTGTCAATGGTTTATACGCAGATTCGTCTGGTTTGGGTGGAATAACTATTATTGAGGTTATGAACACACCAACTGATAAGAAGAGACTTTGTATTGAAGAACTAACAGGTAGTCAAGGTGACGTCATGAAGGAGAGTATGCGTTGCGCATTGACTTTGACCGCAAACTTATTACCAGCAAATATAAAAGATGAAATTAAAGAGTTTGGTCTCCATATTCACTGTCCAGAGGCTTCTACACCAAAGGATGGGCCATCAGCTGGTATTACAATTACAACCGCAATGATTTCTCGTGTTTGTGGAATTCCCGTAAGAAACACCATTGCAATGACTGGAGAAGTTGATATTCACGGGAATGTTCACAAAATCGGAGGATTGGAAGCCAAACTTACTGGTGCATTAGCAGCAGGAGTTAAAAGAGTTTTGATTCCAATTGATAATAAACAGGATTATGATAAGATTGTTGAGAAGGAAAATGAGTTCGAGTTGAGTCAAACTTTCGAAGATGATAAGTGTTTCCAAAGTAAGAAGAAAACAATTAGTAAGGATCTTGACATAAAAACAGTTAAAAATATTCATGAAGTCTTGAAATACGCTTTTGTTAAACATACTTATAAATTTGATAAGGTTAATTAAAGAGAGAGTGCCTCTCTCTTTTGAACTCTACGCTCGCTCGTCTCCGACTCGCGGTACAAACTGGTTATAATTTGTACCGCGAACGTAGTGAGCGAAAGGGGGCCAGCGGGGGTTACCCCCGCATACGAACCAAAAATTATAGTAGTTATGGGTGGTTGTACATGTTGCTCTTAATGGTGATTCAAATGTTTATAATATTTTTCAAAAGTGTGAAGCATCAATATAATATTCGCATATGTTTGACCATATTTGAATGATCATACAGGTCTTTGGTTGTTGCCATATAAGGTCTATGGAAGAGGACGAGTCCTGATCCAAAGAAGCGGCAATAATCTTTGATTTGTCTGCTGAAACTCTCAACTTCTGCCTCATCAGTTAATCCATTAATAACGGTACAGTTTTTACAATCAATCCATTTAACAGGAAAACCATTGATTTTTATGACTTTGTCAAAAAGGAAATCTGGTGTTCTTGGAAAAGGTTTGATCTCATAATTTTTCGTTGCACGTTCATTAATTTCACTGATTTCATCATCTGTTTTGAAATTGGATCTTTGAATGCCATTATTTTGTAGAATTTGGAGAACAAGTTCTTCAAAACTCTTCCCCATACCTTTTCGGATCTTTCTTTGTTCCTCACTTTCAACTCTGGAACTCTTCTTTTTCTTAGATCGTTTTGACCGTAATCGGTCATTGTTTGACCGTAATCGGTCATTGTTTGACCGTAATCGGTCATTATTTGGTTTTGATCGATCAAGTTTCTGTATTTTAGCTTTTTTTGGCTTTTCTTCAACAGTTATGTTGGCTTTTTCAAAAACATATTTCATATTAGCCAATCTGCGGATTTTTGGAGCCAAATTGTCAAAATCTGTATCTTGGAAAGACCGCATCTTTTCAAAAAAAGTGTCAACATCTTTCATCTTCGAATCTATAAGATCGGTATAAAGATCTGTTAGAATTTGACATTTCTCCCTGCTTACTTCATTCTCAAAAAACTCGGGAATTGTAAAAGAGTGTTCAATATCAGATTCCTTCAAATTATTGAAAGCAACAATACCATCGTCTACTGTTTTCAATCTCTCTTTTTCCTGTTCTAAAAGAATAACATACTCTTTATCCATACGCCTTTTTTCTGCTCTTTTTCTTGTTAAAGCATCATTGACATCTCTCTTTTGGAGTTTCTCCAATTGTTCCTTCATTTCATCGGTCCATTCTTCTTGTATTGTCTCCAAGAGTGGAGAAGGAGTTTTAAACATAAATTGGCCAACTGTTTTCATCCAATGTTCTGAAAAAACTTTGGAAATACGTTTACAACGTTGTTTGAATTCAAGGCGTTTCTGTTCTTTATTCTTTTTATTCTTTTTATCTTTTTTAGACATACTCAAGAAAAGAATTATTTATTTAGCTTATTTTCAAATCATTTTTTTTTTTGTTTAAAAAAAATGAATTAATAATTTTATAATTACATCATCCAATATTTAATTATGAGTTTAACAGATATTGGTGTTAATTTTAATAGTAAAAAGTTTCACAAAGTTGGTGTTAAAAAGATTGTAAAAAATGCTCAGGAAAACGGTATCGATATTATGATTGGTATTACAAACACACCAAAAGATCTTCCTTTCAACATCAGGTTTTGTAAGTCAAATAATGGAATTTTCTGTACAGGAGGTGTACATCCACATGATGTAAAATCTTTGGATGACAATGCTCTCAATAATATCGAGAAGCAGATTATTAAGAATCGTGATGTTGTTCTCGCCATTGGTGAGTGTGGTTTGGATTACAATCGTAATTTCAGTACACCAGAGTCCCAACGATATTGGTTCCTCAAGCAGATTAACTTGGCACACAAGTTGAAACTACCTTTGTATCTTCATTGTCGAGATGCTTTTGAAGATTTTTGTAAAATTTTCAAAAAATGTTATGATGAAGATATTTCTTTTGAGGAGAAAGCGGTTGTCCATTGTTTTACTGATGGTTGGAAGGAGTTAAAAGCTTATTTGGACATGGGTTTCTATGTTGGAATTACTGGGTGGCTTTGTGACGAAAAACGTGGAATGCGTTTGAGACAAGCGGTTAAGAATGCAGTTTCAGATCCTTCTTATCGAGAACTTTTCTTAAAAAGAGTTATGATCGAAACTGATTCACCATGGCTTTTCCCTCCTGATCAAGAGAATCCCAAAAAGCGAGCTTCATATAATACTCCAGTTTTGGTCCACCGAGTGGTTACCAAAATGAGTAAATTGACGGGTATCGATGAGGGAGATCTCGTTCAGATGACTTATGACAATTGTGTCAAGTTTTTCCGTTTGGATCAACCATAATTAATTTTTATAATAAAAAAAATGGTTTCTTTTTTTTTCATATAATTAATTATAAAATGTATAATATGTCTACACAACAAATACCATTATGTACAATGGTTATGGATGAAAATGAAATTTCTAAATATGGATTATCTATTGATAGGTCCGTAAAAGATATTATTTCATATCTGGTTGGTGCTGTCTGTTGGGATGTGTCTATTACAAGTAATAATACACTAGATGTTAAAATGAATACGTATGTACTTTTTGATAAAATTGGTCGTTGTTTTAACCAAGAACATGAAAATTTTATTCCAAATCCTCAATATTTAGAGGAAGAAAAATGGAGAGAAAGTGTTTTGGATGATCCGAATATTCTTATTTCGGAATTGAAAAATGTGGGAGATTATATTGATATTTATATGTTTGGTTATGATAGTTGGAAAGTACAAATAACAAAAATGGAAGATAGATATAAATATGATTTTTTCAAATAAATCGAAATTTTATAAAATCATTTTTAAAATTAATCTTTCAAAAACATTGGATCAGTATAGCTTAGACCTTCTATAAAATCTTTGAACTCCTCATCGGTAACTGGATGAATATATGGGGCAATTTCGTTTTGATCAGTCATATAATTAGTATTCATCCAATTTCTTTTACAATCTATCCAACGTTCTGTAATAAAAAAATCTATATTTTCTTTCTTTCTTTGATGGAGAGTGTATTCTTCACAAGGATGGCAATTGGAGATAACTGTTTTAAGATTTGGAAAAACTTTTTTAATCAACAAGTTCAAATGGAAAAAATCTTTGTCACAATCTTCAAAAATAACAGTTTCAACGTTTGGGAATTTATC
>JGI10211J34971_10003542_pt1 | contig 12482 bp, 7 predicted proteins | sample Etolagsediment_FD_34971 | JGI IMG/M metagenome (IMG submission 34971) | reverse complement strand
GGATCGACTTCAACGTGCCGTACCCCGCCAACTGGCGCGAGAGCCATCGCCCGCCGCAGGAGGACCAGATTGCACGTCGCGCCAAGTACCTCCGGCAGTATGCCATGGTTTCGCCGGAGCAGGAGGGCGACCTGCCCGAGCCGCCGATCGAGCCATTCCAGGCGCCGGCGCCGGGACCGGCGCGCCCCCAGTCCGTGGCGCTGGACGGCTGGCCGCTATCTCCCGAACAGGCAGTCAAGGCGCAAGACGATTGCCGCCTGAAGGAGCTTCACCTCCAGGTCGGCGACGGCTGTACGATGCCGTTCAGCCCAGTGCCCGGAGGGACATTTGTCATGGGAGATGTGAACGGCGCGCCGGACGAGTTCCCCGAGTCGAGTGTCACGATACCGAATGCCTTCTACATGAGTCGGCACGAGGTGACCAACGCTCAGTACGCGTTGTTCGACCCGTCGCACGACAGCGCCTACATCGATGCACGCGGGAAGGATCGCTACACCCGCGGCTACCCGGCGAACGAGCCCGATCAGCCCGTCGTGCGTGTGACATGGCACCAGGCGATGGGCTTCTGCCGTTGGCTTTCGGAAAAGACCGGGCACGAATGCCGGTTGCCCACGGAGGCCGAATGGGAGTACGCCTGCCGTGCGGGAACCGCAACGCCCTGGTCGTTCGGTCCAGGCACGGACGGGCTTCGCGATGTCGCGAACATCAATGACAGTTCCCTCGGCAGCTGGAACTGGGGGCGCTACGAGTCTGCGTACAGTGACGGCGCCAGATTCTCCGTTGCCGGCGGACGGTACAGGCCCAACGCCTGGGGATTGTTCGACATGCACGGAAACGTGGCGGAATGGACCCTCAGCACGTATCGACCGTACCCGTACGACCCCGAGCTGGACCGGGCTCCCGACACCGACGGCATGAAGGTGGTGAGAGGCGGCTCATGGAACGACAAGTGGAGCTACGTTCGGTCGGCGTCGCGTTGGCGATACCCGCCCTACCAACCTGTCTACAACGTCGGTTTCCGCGTTGTCTTCCCTCCCGGGCAGGCATCACCCAAGCTGACCAGCCGTTCCTCCGGGCACGGCGTGACCTCAGCTTCGTTGCCGTGAGTCCGGGGCGACTGGCCTCTCGCAACGAAGACACGGCACGTGGCTGTTCCCGGGTCGAGGCCCTGCCGTGGAACTCTACGGCGTGAAGAAACTGGCGAATATGCGCCCCATCACGTGCTTGCCGCGATCGTTGGCGTGATGTGAATCGCGTTTGAACCAGTCCTCGGGTTGGCCACAACCGGCGACGTAGTCCACCCAAGGCGTGCGAATGTCGAGCCCGCCGAAACCCTCGCAGTCGCCCACGTCACGCAGTTCCGCGAAGAAACGAGAGAGGCTCTTGGGATCGTTGTTGCCCAGGTCGGTTACGGATGCCACAGCAACGACGACATCGACCTCGGGCATCCGCTCGCGCACTTGTCGGATCACGTTGATGACGGGGCCGGTGTCGGCGCCGAAGCTCATGCCGGCGATGACCAAGAGATCGGGGTTGTAGCGGACGACGTACGGCTCGATCCGGTTGTTCTGTTGGTATCCCGAGCAGCCTTTCTCAGGTTCCATCGAGTGGACCAGGAGCACTTCCGAACCGGGCCACATGCGCTCGATCAGGAGTTGCGGCTGCGAGTTGACCATGTCGTTGGCCACACTGTCGCCAAGTACGACCATGCGAAGCGGGTTGCCCGTGGCGAGTTTCTCTCTCGTTCGGGAAAGGTGCCGCCAGCGATCCGGAGGCGGGGAGAGTGCGATGGGCGGGAGCGTCCCGTAGAACGCGTCACACCAGGCCACTGCCTCGGCCTTGGAGAGTGGTGTCACGGATACATCCCGGATATCCACCGGTTCGGAGATCCCCCGGACGATGACCTTGCCCGATGCGGCGCGGGCACGTCCCATGAACACGGATTGTTCCACATGCCAGTCGCGGGAAGCGGGCAGTTGCGAGCAGTTGTCGGAGTAGATCCGTTGACCGTCCGCGTCGTGAAAGTCCACCAGCCAGTACGACGGCGCCTTCCCGCGCGTCGCCATATCGAGACGGTAGTAGGCGAACGGCCGAATGGGGAAGTCCGGCAGTTCGACGGAAACGTCGGTGGCGACGAGGGGAGCGTCTCCGGGATGGCGCCAGGCAATGGGTCTATCTGCGTGCTCTGCTGCGGACATGGTGTTCCTCTGATTGCGAAGGCCGCGTATCTGTCGGCGCTGTCTCTACTCGGACGGCGATTCCGCTCGGGCAATCGACTTGGGGACCGTACGCAGAAGCGCGTCTTCGAGCGCGACGTGCGGACGGCAGTTCGGGTGTTCGCGGAACTTGGCGTTCAGACGTCCCCAGTAAGAGGGATGGAATGGGCAGTTGACGTCAAGCCAGTTGGTGACTGCAAGAAGCTCGGAAGGTGTCAGGTTCTTCGTGGTGTACACGTCGCCGGCGTTGCAGAGAATGCCGTATTGACAACGCGTGGTGGCAAACACGATCCCGACCAGGACGGGTTCGGCCCAGATTGCCTGGTCGCTTCTGTAGTTGTCCGGACCAAACGTGACCACGAGAAACAGACTGTCAACGTCCGTGACATCGATCGAGATGAACTGCGGCTTGTCTCCGCCTCGCATGGTCTGCGTCCTGAACGGGTCGCAGGCGCATCCCGTGAGTGTCTCGGCCACGGCGGGGCCGAGGAGAACATGAGCGGCGGCGAGCGCGCGGACGGCTCTTGCGGCAAGGGTACGCATGTGGGATACTGCGACAGGACTACGGGTGGTTGTGCGGCGAGAGACCATGGGCGACAAAAGTACGCCGTCTCGGCTGAGTGTCAACCGGCGGAAGAGCCTCAGAGCCCGCCCAGGTTGAACAGATTGTAGCCGCAGGCGGTCAAGCGTTGGTTGGCGCAGTAGAAGGGATGGGCGTAGCGGCGCGCCGCGACGGACGTATCCACGGCATTGCGATCGACCCAGATGCGTACGATACCGTCTTCGCTGTAGCTCAGGATCTGTTCCCCCGGATGGTCGAGGAATTTGGATGCCATGCCAACCAGGCCCCCGACGTTGCCGACGGCATTGCCATACGCGTCCAGCACTGTGCCGTCGCCCTCGAAGTACCCCCTCACGAACTCGTGAATGCCGTCCCCGTTCAGATCGACCGGGATCGTGGTGTATGCGCTGAACGGCAGGTCAACCCGTTTGCCGGAGAATGCACTGTAAGTGAACTCCTCCACGCCCCGGCGTCGCTCCCCTTCGGCGCTGCGGCGTTTCTCGTCGATTCTGGCCGCGAACACGACTGGTTCCCCGCCCGGGCCCGTATGAGCCGCCCAGCCGGTGTCCATGTGCCCATGTTCGAGGTCGCCCCACAGGCGTCTGCCTGCGTCGTCGAAGAAGACCACGCGAGGCGTGCCGCTTGATTCCCGGCAGGTGTGCAGGCCCCAGCGCCCGGTCGCGCGATCCAGAACCGGCTGAACGATGTCGGAGTGGCCTGTGTAGGTGTCGCCGTCGGCACAGAACACCTGCGTGCCGGTGTCAAACTCGATGTAGCGTTCACCCCACATCACCCCGTCCACGCCGTTTCCGCGCAGATCTGCGACGGCACACATGTGGCTGCCCCGGGGCCCCGTGCCGTCGGTCTGGTGTTCCCAGCGCAACGACATGTCCGGACGCCAGCCTTGCAGAGCCATGGCGCCGTACGTGCCCTGGGCGGTCACCAGCACGGGCTCACCGCGCACGTGCCCGCCGAGAATGAAGTAGCGGAAGGTGCGACTCATGTCCTGACAGTCGCGTGGATCGCTGACGGGGGTCTGGGAGACAGTCTCCCCGGTTCGGACATCCAGGCGTTCCAGGCAGTAGTCGAAGTGACTCAGGGGATGCGCCGGATCGCGATTGCCGATCAGGTAGATCTCGTCCACGTCGTCGCCGTCAAGATCGAATGCGAACACGGGGAAGAACCAGATGCCTGGCACGGTTCCCCGCCCCATGTCCCGGTCCCACAGCGTGTTGCCGTCGGTGTCGATCAGGCGCAGGTGGTTCGTGTCCGTGGGGAAGAAGAACATGCGGACATACGGGTCGATCTCCGCGTCCCGTGAGTGGACGAGAAGGATGCCGCGTTTGCCGTCACCCAACCGGACGGGCAGGGCTCGGAGCTGGCCGATGCGCGTGTCGAGATCGATCTCGGTGTGAACTTGCAGGTCGATGTGTCCGGGCATGTTGTGTTTCTTGCCGTTGACGCTGGCTATACGTTCCTGATCAGACTGAGATCGCCGGTCCTGGCGGCGTTGAGAATGGGGGCCATGTAGTCGTCGACGAGCGACGCATTCAGGGGAACGGGCATGTTCTTGAGTTTCATGTCAAGCTGCGGGTTCTTGGCCGCGGCAAGGGCACGGTCGATGTGTGCGTCGGTGAAAGCCGGCAGTTCTCCGAGCGTGGCAGGCGTGCCGATGCTGCGGGCAAACGCGATCATGCCGGCCGCGACGGCCTCGCCCAGGCAACGACCGGACAGCGTATCCGGGTCGGTGTCCACGAATCCGGCCTGCCGGTACACACGGCCGATGGCGCGCACCCGGTCTTCGATAGCCGGCGCGAAGAACACGGTATAGTAGGGGTTCATGACGCCGCAGGCTCTCCCGTGGCTGGTGACGTCGACAAGTGAGAAGCTGGTCAAGTGTCCGCCGTTCGTGCCGCCAACCATGATGGCGTATCCTCCGAGATCGGCAGCAAGCCCCAGATCTGTCCGTGCATTCAGATCCGCTTGAACGGCGATCGCCGCGGGCGTTGCCTGCAGGACGAGTTCGAGGGTCAGCAACGCGATTTCCCGCGCCAGTTGCTCGCCGGCGTCACCGATACCGTAGAACACCTCCAGACTGTGTGCGAGGCTGTCCAAGGCACCGTCGACGGTCAGCTCGGGGGATGCACTCAACGTCGACGAGTAATCGAACACGGCTTTGGCGGGGACGATGGCGTCATCGACAATCAGTTTCTTCTGCCCGGCGGCCGTGTCCGTGACATTGGCGTACCGGGTCAGATGTGCCGCAGACCCCGCAGCTGTCTGAACGGCAACGAGTGGTCTGAGTGTACGTCCACTCCTCGCCAACGCCTCCGTCACCTTCCCGACACCAAAGTAGGCTTCGACGTCATCGTCCACGTCGTCCAGAGTAGCCAGAACATTGGCGGCTTTGGCCGCGTCGATCGAGCTTCCCGCACCAACGACCACGATGCAGCCAGGGGCGAACCGTCGAATCGCATCCGCCATGCGGCGGACGTCTTCGCGAGGCGTGTTCGGCCGGGCTGCCAGACATGGCGCGTCACCGGCGAGCCGCACTCGCGCCGCCGCCAGATCACGCATCACGCGCCCAACTGTCGGCCTGAGCCATGCCCCGTCATTGGCGAAGACCAAAGCCGAGGCACCCGCCCCGGCAACGTAGGGCCCGATGTGGTCGAGGGCACCCGCCCCAAAGGCGTAGTTGTCGCCCTTCCAGGCGCGTATGAGGTCACGTGCACGTTCGCGGTTTGTCATCGCTGGACTGTCTCCTTCAAGCCGGCGTCCATCCTCCAATCGCAGGGCCATCAAACGCTCGGGGCACCGATGGACACGACGTTGTTTTCTGCCGTTGCAGGGAGGACAGCTTCGGGCACCATGTCCGGGGCACTGACCGGGATGAGAGTAAAGCGACCGTCCCGGGCCCGGGCGTACGCACACAAGGCGGGACAGACGACAGGAAGCCACAGCATCCGGCGTTGCGGCCCATACGATGATAGACCGAGCCAGATACTGCCTGTTCCCCCGCGCGTACAGCGGATTTGAGGGCTACGGTTGGCTTGTCACGGAACAGGAAGTAGTGCGGGTTCCCGGGGTGGAGCTGCAGCGGCGCCGCCGCCGATGCGCGAAGAGCAAGCATGGTTACCGTGAGGGCTTTGCTCAGCGAAGGGGAGTCGTCACCCATGGTCGTGGTCTCCACTACCTCATTTTCTTCATTTGGAACTGTTTGCCCGCGAGGGCGTCCTTCACATACACGCCCCAGTAGGGAGTAGGCGTGTAATCCCAGTCCTCGATCACCATCGGGCCGCAACGAGGATGGAAACTGAAGCCGGTCCAGTGCAACTTGTGCTTCTGAATGAGCCCGAGCATATCCTCCGCCCACCCCTCCAGAGGGTAGCGTTCGCTCGGGCCGATGAAAGAGAAGTCTTCCCAGGCCCGAATCGCACCGACCTCCGTGAGGATGACGGGGTACTTCTCGGCGACATCGAGTCCGTTCGTCTGCCAGCCCTTTTTCCACGGGTAGTTGTGCCAGACGTACATGATGCCGTTCCCGGACGGGTCGTCGAGCGCGTAACCCTTCAGCGCGCCGGTGAGGTCGTAGGACCAGGACAAGCCGCTGGCGAGCACGACATTCCTAGCGCCGGTTGAGCGTACGGCTTCGACCAGTTGCTGCATGCCGACGGCCTGGAACGACCGTAGCTTCTCCTGGTTCTCGGCGACGACGCCTTCCTCCGGCTTGATCTTGTCGGTGACCTGTCCGCCGTTGCGCCAGATCTCCCACGAGATGTCGTGCGGCTCGTTGAACAGTTCGAAGAGCACGGCCGGGTTGTTCTTGTAGCGGGTGGCGGCGTCCTTCCAGAACTCGATGTGGTCTGCAGTGGGAGCGCGGAACCGGTGCAGGTCCAGAATGAGGTAGGCGCCCTTGGCCGCACAGAGTTGGACGGCTTGATCCACCGTCGTCCGGTAGCTGTCGACGTTCCCGCCCGTGACGCCACTCTCGGCCCGACCGAACCAGTAGCTGTCTTTGACCGCCAGGCGGATGACGTTGGCATGCCACTCGTTCAGCGCCACACGGACGGACCAGAGAATGCTCTCGCCCGGCCCCCATTGCATGCTGTCGACTGACAGGCCCTGGAGCCAGACGGGCTGCTCGTCGCGGGCGGTGATCAAGAGGTTGCCGGAGACTCTGACTTCGGGCGTGATTGCGGGCATCGCGAGGTCCTTCCCGATAACGGCCTCTTTCTCGGTCCTCTTGCTGTCTGCGGTGGTCTTCTCGGCCATCATAGCCTCCGTCTGTGCATCGGTCATGGGCGTCAAGTGGAAATCGTCCAGATCGAGGGTGCCGCGCTTGGCCATGAAAAGCGCCGGCATGAACTCGATGGTGACGGCTTTATCAGGCACCAGGAACTGTCGGGTTACGGTGCGCCAGCCGTCGCTTGTGCCTCGGAAGTACGGGGCGGGACCGCCCACTTTCTTGCCGTCGACAAGCTTGAAGTTCATCATGATCCGCCCGTCGTACCACGGTTGGTCTCCGGGCTTGATGTCGGTGTAGCGCGCGCGAAACGTCAGTTCCAGCGCGTTGTCATCGGCCGCGAGGGGAAGCAACTTGTAGACATGGACCATCTTCCCCGGTTCGGTGATGCGTAACCGCAGGAAGTGGTTGCCGTCTTCCTCTTCGCACGAGACGTTGTCAGTGTTTTTCCCGAGCCAGCCGTCTGCCAAGCCGTCGCCGTTCTTGTCGGTCTCGAAATCTCCGTTGGCAATGAGGCTCTCGCCCGGTTGCCTCCGCACCTTGGTCCGGGCGATCTTGGCGCGTGCCAGTGTCTCAGCTTCGATGACAGCCGGGTCGATGGGGATGACGCGAACGTCGTCGATATCCATCGTGCCCCTGGCAACCTGGAACAGCGTGGGCATAAGCTCCAGCAGGGCTGCCGTCTCGGGAACCAAGAACCGGATCGTGCGTGTCTGCCATTCCTGCTTTGTGCCGTGGAAATTCGGGGCTCCCGGTTGGGCCACCACTTTGCCGTCCGTGTCTTTCAGGTTCACCATGAACCGGCCATCGTGCCACACTTGCTTGCCGCGTTTGATGTTCTCATAGCGCACTCTGAAACTCAGCTCCAATGCCCTGAGTTCAGGCTTGACCGGGATCGCGCGATACGCCATCACCATATGCTCGGGGTCGTTCCCGAGCAGGCGCAGGAAACGGTTGCCGTCCTCGATCTCGTAGATGACGTTTGCGCTCGGCTTCGGCCATCCCGCCGGGGGCTGGCCTGGCGGGGATTCGAAATCGCCGTTGGCAAGCAGGGACTCGGCGGGTAGTTCGGCCCCGCGTGCGGGGTCCGCTGGTGCCCGGTCACATTGGCCGAACAACACGAGGGCGGCGAGAGCACGCGTCACACGCATGCCGCGTCGGGACAGGACTTGGGTCGGGAGCTTCATGGGATGTGGTGATGCCGGCTCTGGTGACGAGCGCTGTTGAGTTGTCGAGAGAAGGAGAGAATGGAAGCAGGTGCTACACGGCCACGTCGGCAACCGCAACGCGTGAATATGGTCGTCAACGTCCGGACTACAAACCCGACCGGTTCCCGGCGGGGTACTTGCGGACGTCGCAACAGGTGCGGCTCAAATCGTGTCAATATTCCGGTGCGGTGCGTGGCCCCCCCGTACTTGGGCCTAACGCCGCGGCAACCGGAGATCGAGCGGGGAGTCAGTCGCGGTAGTCAAGACGAACCGGTACGGGCACACGTTCCCGAAGGCGTCGTTGCCTGAGTTCCCGACGGTTTGGCAGCGCGCGCAGTACTTGGCAGAGAACCCGCCGAACAGGACAGATCGCGGACAACCATCACGCAGGCCGTCTGACAGAGCCTGGAGCACGCTCTGTAGTTGCACGTCCGTCATCGCGTTGACTGAGCCTGTTGGGGATTCGATGGCGACTGTCGTTCGGCCAGGCAGCCTGAAGATATCGGCTGGGAGCTGCAGATGCAATCGTCCGAGGCGATTCGTGGGCGGTCTTGCTCTGAGACGTAATGCATGGTGATGACGCACCTTGTGGCGAGCTGACGCCCCATGGCCAAACGTGACCCAGCGGGAACTCTCCCGGGAACGCCGAGCCCCAGCTCGGGTTCAGAAAGCTGCCGAGGCGGCCTCGGCGCTCCCGGGACGGCAGCGGAACCGCTGAGAACGAAATGGCCTGGCGATTCGTGGACGCGCCGCTACTTCCCGGGCTCCTGCAGAATCCGCAGGGCGACCGGCAAGCAATGGACCCGATGCTCTTCCGGCACCTCTCCCAGGAGCGCCGCGATGGCTCGATCGAGCAATGCCACGTAGTCCACGCGAATGACCGAAACAGGCGGCCACAGGTATTGCTCCAGACTGAAGTAGTCCGAGGTCAGAACACACTGCATGGCGGCGGCCCGATCGGGGGCGTTCTCCCAGATCGCGCGGATACCCGCCATCGCGCTCGGCACGGAGTCGAAGATCCAGCCGGTGGGGATCGGCTTGACAAGCATGCGCCGAGTAAGCTCAAAACTCAGCTCGATCGAGTTGTCCCATGCAACAAGGCGCCGGTCCGGACGCTTGAGGTCGCGCAACAGCAGACCATTCTCATAGAGCGCCTGCTTTATTCCTGCATACTCGAGGTCCGTTCCATAGCACCAGGGCTCGCCGGCGACGTAGGCGATGGTCCGATGCCCGGCGGCAGCCAGGTGCGAGAGGGCCAAGTGCCCGGCCTGGCCGAAGTCTTGAGACACTGCGTAGACGTTGTCCGGGAGTTGCTCGGGCCGCAGAGGCGCCAGAACGGCCAGCGACAGGTCCAGGCCGGCCATCATCTCCAAGTCCTGTTTGCTGACGCCGCCGCCGGGGGGAATGATGATGGCACCAACCAAGTCCTGGATTCGCTCGACCGCCTCTCTCAGGGACTGGTACATGCCCGCTTTGGTGATCTTGTAGTTCACCAACTTCAGGCCGCGGCTTGCGGCGAGCCTCTCGGCCGCGTCCACCTTGGCCCAGATCTCGTAGGAGAACCAGTCCGCGTACGCGATCAGAAGACTGCCGTTGGCTCCGAGTTGATGCCGGCCAAGAACGCGCTTGTCTCGCGTCACCACGAACGTGCCACGACCACGACGCCGGATGAGATAGCCGTCGCGCTGAAGCTCTGCCATGGCCTTGTGGACGGTGAGTCGTGAAACGCCGAACCGCTCGGCAAGCTCGAACTCCGTCGGCATCTTCTCATCCGGACCGTAGTTCGTCATCTGCTCGAGCAGCCACGCACGGATCTTCGCGTGCATGCTCAGCTTCGCAGCGGGCTTCTTCACGACGGACGCCTCGTCCAAGGGAACGGAGTCTTGGCTATTCGGTGAGTTGAAAGCCGGCATTGGCCCAATCGGCGTGGTCGGCGCCGACGCCGTCCCCACCGTCTCCCACGACCAGGCGCAACTGCTTGCTGCCTTCGGGAATCGGGATACTTACCTTCCAGGGAGGCGTGCTCTTGCTGACCACCTCGGACTTGCTCTGGAGCTTGTCGTCGATGTAGACGGCGAACACCACAGTGCCCCCTTCGTGCTCGTCGTCCGTGCCGCAGACGGACACGAACCGCTTGTACTCCGGTTTGATGGCGTAGGCCAACTCGGACACGGCGTGTGTACCGATGCCCTTCTTGTAGCGCACGCCCGCGACCGACAGGGGATTGTCCTCGATCGAGGCGTCGTTCCGCGGATTGCCGTTCCAGCCGGACACGAACTTCAACGGCTTGAGGTCAGACAGGAACACGTGCGCCTGGTACGGATCGGGCGGCGGCGGATCACCGTACTCGCGCCACTCGGTCAGGGGGACCGTAAGGCCGTCGGCCATGACGCGCACGCTGACGATGGCCTTCTCCCTCAACTCGAACGGGCCCGTGTACTTCGTGGAGGCGGCCGTGGCATCGCTGCCGTCGAGCGTGTAGCGGACGTCGGCATCCTCGATGTCCGTTTCGATTGACACTGTGATCGGACGGCCCGGGAAGAAGTCGATATCCGGGAGGATCAATGGCGGCGTCGCGGGGGCGCTGTTGAATCGGGCCACGACCTCGTTGCCTTTCCCGTCGCCTTTGACGATGGCAGCACGGAGCGTGGACGTCTTCGTGAGGCTGATCGGTCCCGAATACTTGGCCGAATTGGGGCCCGGGACACTGCCGTCGGTCGTGTACATGATCTCGGCGGCTGGGTCCGCGGCCTGGAGGCTGACACGGCGGAGCGCCGTGAACGAGCCCCCGGCAGGGCTGACCGCGAGTTTCGAGAGCACGGCTACCAGCCCCGTACCGGGAGCCAACGCCACGGGGAGCGCGTTGCCGCCATCCAGAGTCTTCGATTCGGACACGATGCCATCCTTGCCGTCTTGGATGATGGTCGCCACGTACGGACCTTTGCCCAGGAAATCGAGAGCGAGATCACCCTTGGCCCCCGTGTCGCCGGCGACAGCCGCGATCACCCACGTGCCGTTGCCGAAACGGGCTGTTCCTGCTGCGTCTCCCAAGGTGACAGGGCGTGTGTGTTTCCACGCCTCGGGAAGGGCTCTCACGACGTCCGCCGCCGGGGTGCCGGTTACCTCGTCGAGTGACACGGGCAGGATGCACAAGGTCGACGACGCAGCGATTCCCCTGGCCAGACGACCGACAACGCCGCCTGACTGTTCCGCTCCGGGGAGAGCCTGGAAATCAATGCCAATGCCGGCCTTCTCGGCGGCGGCCTGGACTTTCTTCCTGGCGGCCCCGGGGTTTTCTGCGGGCAGTGCGGCCGGATCGATGACGACTCCCGCGGCATTCGCGCCCTTGCACTGGGCGAAGAACTCGGCCAGGATGGCCGGCGACGCGATCGCGGCGGAATCCGCTAACGGGACCCAGATGCCGACTTCGCTGAGAGCCGCCTGCCACGTGGTTGCCCCGAGCATGTCGAAGGGGTATCGGGGCGGGTCAATCCACTCGGTCCATTCCGGGCCCACCAATACGGCACGAACGTCCAGACGGGACGCATCGGCAGCCAGATCGGCTACTGCAGTGGAGGTCTTTGCCTGACTTCCGACCGCTGCTGCAAGGCACGGACCCGATGCGCCGGGGCCGGCTTCCGCAACCGCGGCGAACCAACTGGCGACGAGACAGGTCATTGCGAACGTCGTGAATCTCGATTTCATCATCTGGTTTCCTTCCCTTTCCTAGGATTCCTTGTGACAGGCCCGACGGGGCCTAGCGACGCTTCTTCTTCTTGGTCTTCTTCTTTGACGCCGGTTCCTCGCCTTCTGCCAGCTCGACGATCGTGGCCTGGGACCGGAGTTCGTCAATGTAGCTGTTTAGGACGCGTTGTTCACGGTCGTTCACCAGCCGTTGCTCGATGTCCTTGCTGCATTCCTCAAAGGTCTGCTGACGCGGCTCGCGTCTGTCCGTGACACGGGCGATATGGAATCCGAACTGCGTCAGGAACACCGGGCTGATCTCACCCACGTCCATGGAAAACGCGACGGCCTCGAATCCCTCCACCATCTGGCCCTTGGCGAAGAAACCCAGGTCGCCTTGTGGTTCCTGGCTGCAGTCAGAACGCTCGTCAGCCAGCTCGCCAAAATCTGCGCCGTCCTGGAGCTTCTTGCGGATCTCGCACATCTCCTCGTATACGGCTTCCCCATCACCGCCTTGATCCGGGCGCTTCACGATGTGTGAAACGCGGATCTGCAGCGGCTCGATGAAG
>JGI10211J34971_10003538_pt1 | contig 12493 bp, 12 predicted proteins | sample Etolagsediment_FD_34971 | JGI IMG/M metagenome (IMG submission 34971) | reverse complement strand
AGAAACCTGCTAAGCTGTCTGATTCATTAGTTGCTCGGTTAGAAAAATTGGCCCCATTTAAGCTTATTCTTGGCGGAGGAGAACCTTTTATTTTGCCCAATATACTTGAATTATTAAAAACAATGCATGATACAAATTGTTCAATCTATGTTGCAACTAATGGCGTGCATGTTCCTGAAAAAGCTCTTGCATATGTCGATTGTTTGGACATTCATATGGATGGCACAGACGAAGAAACATATTCTATAAGCATGGGTAAAAATAGATTTGCACAAGTTACACAGAACATTGAAAAAGTTGTAGCTTCAGGAGTACAAGTTCGATTAAATTGTGTGGTCAATAACAATAATTATGATGTCGTATTAACATTTCCTGATTTTTGTAGAGAAAAGGGCATATCTAACTTACAACTAATTCGACTTCTTCCAATAGGCAGAGCAAAAGAAACCAACTTATTTGTTGATGAAACTCGTATTAAACGATTGCAAGAGGAATTAAAAGAACATTCTGATTTATCGATTCATTTTATGTATGCAGATCTTAATAGAACTAAAAAACAATGGTTCCAAGCATACCCTGTTTTTGATAGCAAAGGTAATTTTTTAACATTGCCAGAGCACACGCCGTCTACCAAAACAATTTTTGATGATGAAATTAAGGAAGTTTTTAATCAATATAAGCAGTTTCTTTATGACAGCCCCCGGTCAATAAGAAAATAGCAATATCTATAGGATTTGTTTGCTTAACTAACTAGAAAGAATCTGTTTGATGGTTATTGAGACTAGCTTAATTGTTTCAAAGAATTATTTCCATAGCAGTTACAATGCCTGGGCCCCGTTCTCTGCGAGGAAATACTTGCGCATGCAGATGATTTACTAATTGCCCAGCATATTCGCCTACATTAATTCCGTCTGTACGCGCTATGCGGTCTGGCTTTACCCTCAAATGTCTGTGCCGCAGCATTTTTTCTGCTTTTTCCGCAGATTGCGGCGTTGGAGGATTTTCTTTTAACCATTCATAAAATTGAACGATTTTTCCTGGATTAGAATCATACATATCTCTTATTGATACTATTGTTGCAGGCCAGGCATCCACAAAACTTTCAAGTGCGGATCCTCGCAACTCTTCAAGACGTTCTACATGCTCTCTGGCTATTACAATAGCATGTCCTGGAGTTGCAGGTGTAACGGAAAGGATTGAATAAGCGTGATCATTTTCAAAGATGATTTTGCCATCCCTTTTCCAGATATCATATGATTGACAAAATATATCATCTGATTTCATATTATTCTTAAAACGACGATTATTTAAAAAGATTAGGTTTGATTAACTTTACCCAACCATCTTCTTCAGCATCTCAGAAATCTTCTTGCCTGCAGCTTTGCCTCTTAATTTCTTCATTGCTTCTCCAATGAGAGCATTAAAAGCCAATCCTTTGTTTGCAGCAACTATTTTTTTCAATTCAGCTTCTAGTTCTTTGTCAGACATCAGGTGATATTTCTCAATCACTTCAGAAACAGGCTTGTTCTCCTTGAGGATATCTAGAATATTCTCTTTTGATATCTTATCAGAACTTAATTCTTCAAAAAGCAATTCATAATCTTTTTCAGAAGGATTGATGTCAATCTTAAACTGTCTTTTAACTATCTTGTCTGCTGTCATAACTATCTCTGCGATATAAGCAGCTTTGATTTTCTTATGCTTAACCACTAATTTCTCAAACAGTACTGCTTTTGGTGACTTTGCAGTCAATACAGCCAGGTCTTTTCCAAGGCCCATCTTTTCATACTTAGGTATTTTGTCTGATATCAATTCTGGTAATTCAATAGCATCAATCATTTTCTTGGTAATCCTAATAGGCGGTATGTCTGTCTCTGGATACATTCTTGCTGCTCCTGGCATTTGTCTTTCATAACTTGTTGTATTGTTTGGATTTGCCTTGCGAACTTCCATGGGTACTCCATCAATCGCCTGATTAGCGCGTTCATTTACTGCAACGAGTGCTTTCAGGCATCTTTCTTTTTCATCTGCTACTATTGCAAAGCCGTCTTGTTTTTCGCATAATAACTCTTTTCTCAGCACTTCTACTTCTCTATCTGTAATTCCATAAGCAGGCAGTTCATCTGAGTGGATTATTCCTCCTACTCCGGCAATTACTTTTGCTCTTTCTGAGAATTCTGTTCCTAGTCTTTTTTTAGGTAGTGTCTCTCTTCCTATTAATCCTGCAAACCCGTTTAATTTTATTCCCATTACCGTGTTTCCTGCTTGCAGTGTTTTTGTGATTAGTTTTGCTCCAGAATTCTTTAATGTTTTACTTACATCAACTGCTTTGTTCTCAAATTTCTTGACTCTTCTTTTTCCTAACTCTTTGTAAATGTCAACTAGATTGATTTGTCTTTTAACTTCATTCTCAATTAATGTAGGAATACTCTTAAGATCTTGCGCTCCTTTTATTTCTACTCTGTTTCCTTCTTTGATTGATACATTTACGTCTTGTCTTATTGTTCCTATTCCTCTCTTCGCCTTCCCTGTACTCCGTAAAAGCATTCCTAGTTTTTCTGCTGTTTCTTTGCAGTGTTCAGGAGATATTATGTCTGGTTCTGTTGCTATTTCCATTAGTGGTATTCCCAGCCTATCAAGCCTGAACACAACATGGTCTTTTTCATTCTTGATTGGCCTGCACGCGTCTTCTTCAATAATGATGGTAGGAATCCTTACTTTTCCTTCGCTTGTTTCAATTATTCCGTTGCGCGCAAGCAGTGCTGTTCTCTGGAATCCTGATGTATTGCTGCCGTCAACCACAGTCTTCCGCATAACCTGCGCTCCGTCTACAAAATCTCCTTTCAGCATCTTGCATACTTGCAGTGCTGTCTCAAAAGCTTCAGAATTAATTGGCTCTGGCGGCATTTCATCAAGCTCAACCAAGCAATTTGTATTATAATATCCTTCATAAAGATAGTATTTTCCCTTTTCAGTCTCTTCTCTTGCAGCTATGTCTACTTTTCCTGTCTCTCCTACAACTGCCCGCAATCTTCTTTTCACAGTGAACTGTGGTTCATCGTCTCTTAATGTAGTCGGGCAATTGCAAAATAGTTTATGGCCCTCTAATTGCTGATGGCACTCAATACCACACTTAAAACCTAATTTTTTATAATCCAATACCATGCGTGCAAACCTTTTTTAAATATTTGATTTTTTTATCGTCAAAAACATATGGCTCTATTTGATAAACCAAGTCTATTACTTTTTTAGAGTTATATAATGCCACTTTAAATATGTTTTGCTTCTGGGAAAATACAGGATTAAATCCGGATTTTTTTAAAGTAATTAAACAGTCATTTGCTAAGGCCTCATCTTTTACAATAAATTCAAATCTAGGAAGCTTTTTCTTTTTGTTTCGTGTATAGCAATATGTTAAGCATCCTTCTGTTTGAACAAATGCAGGCAATATTTTTATGCATTCTTCTTTGGATAATCTTTCTAAATGCATAGATTGCAATAAACCACTTTTATACCCAATAGGAATCTGCTCTCGTAAACACAAGAACTGTCTTAAAGGACTTGAAGAGATTATTAGGCGGTCTTCGCCGCGTTTACCTTTTGGAAATGCCGAATGAGTGCTGCGTAATTTAAATTTTTTAAGTATAATCTGTTTTAAGTTTTTTAGGCTGGTTATGCTGTCTTTTTGATTAATTTCAATATGTGTGCTGCCAAGTTCTAGATGTCCTTCTGTTTCTAACCAAATTAGCAAAATTATTAGTTCGATATCTTTTTGATTTATAGGGATTGTTATTTTGCCAATTCTGCTCGTTTTACCAAATAATTCTTTATCTTGCAATAAATCCCAGATATTTATTCTCAAAATCTGGCATATTTTAAGCAGTGCAAGCAAAGGCATCACTTTTTTATGTTTCGCTATGGCTTTCTTATAACCGCACAAAACTGAAAATTTGTATAGGGGCAAATTTAAAATTTTGCAAGCCTTTTTCAAAAGCTCTTTTATTGGTTTGTCTTGTTTCACGTAACAGGATGCAAAATTTACTTTTGTTTTAAATTCTCTCCCGCTTGGCTGTTTTCTTCTTAAAATTGTGTTGTGCAGGCAAAACCACAAATATTGGTATTGAGCAGGAATCTTGATGTCTTGTAGATTCAGTTTGCAAGCAGCTTCAACAATCCAAATAGGTAGTTCTTTCTTTTTATTAAAATAATCTTGTATTGTTTTATTTGGTATGCAATATATTTTGAGTAGGTCCTTGCTTAGCGCATATTCGATGGCTTGTTTTACATTATCTGAATATTGGACAAAATAGGGGCTGTTTTTCATTTTGATTTCCTCCAGGAAATCTCGTCTTTTGCGAGACTTCCGCATTTTTTGGAAGTCTCGCTTTTCGAGAAAAGAGAACGTTGAGCAGAACTGCATAATTGATTTCTGTGTCACAGACCGAAAATCATTATTTAGCAGTTCTGCGTGTTCTCTTTTCATAATATTTGAGAATTTAGTCTTTAAATATGCTGCGAGAGACTGTCCAGTGGCTTGTGGTTATTCACGATAAAATCGGAAGATTTTCGGATATTTACAAGGTATATAGAAAGAAGAATATATTCAGATCGGCCTTTTCCATAATTGTTCTCCTTTTTTCCTTACGATTTTTATTGCATGGAGTGGTATCATTTTTTCCTCTCCATTTGCGTCAATTAGCATGAAGTTTTCGGATATGTGTGTTATCTTCTTGTAGGGAATCTCAATGATTTCCTTTTTCACGCGGTCATAATAAGATATTGTGTAATCCTCAGGATTCTCTCGTTTGTCCCACTTGATTTTATTCAGTAATTCTTTTATTGGAATCATTTCTTGACAAATTTCTCTTTATACTCAAGTCTTTCAGAAATTTCCCCAACCAGGTTCTTGCCAATCAGTTCTTTGACTTTCTCTTTTGGATAATTGCTCAACAGCCAGGATAATTTGATGTATGCAGTCTCTGCTGTCATGTCGCAGTAATTTCCAAGCACTCCTGCTTCTATCAGTTTTCTTCCTGGAGCATATACATTCATGTCAATTTCTCCGAATATTGTTTGTGTTGCCATCACTACAATTGTTCCTTTTTTGATGAGATCTTGTATTTCTTTCATGATTTTTGCATTTTCTTTTGTTATTTTGTCTGTCTCTGACACAGGCGCATGTCCCAGTCCTGTCCCGTCTATCACCAGGCCGTCATATCCAGAGAATGCCTTGAATTGTGATGCATACATGTTTGGATGGCAGTATACTATGCCGGTCTTGATGTTTTCTTTCATCAGCATTACCTGCGCTTTCTTTTTTGCAGACGCTTTGTTAAATCCTGTTCTTAAGTAATTCGCTTGTTTTTTTCCATAATCTACTGTGGCCCAGGGTTCTACATCTATTGCCTGGAATGCATCTCTTCTGCTTGAATGCATTTTCCTGCATTTTGTTCCTGGAAGTATTGCGCATATGTTGTCTTCTGTGTTTTGATGCATGCAGACAGCAACTTCTGCAAATTTCTTGTTTGATGCTATGAAAAATGCCGCAGATATGAGATTCAATGCAGCATCAGAGCTTCCTCTGTCAGAGCTTCTTTGAGCCCCGACAAGAATTACAGGTATTGACAGGTCTTTAAGCATGAAAGATAAAGCAGCAGATGTGTAGTGCATCGTGTCTGTGCCGTGTGTTATTATCACTCCGTCTACTCCTGCTTTTATTTCTTTGTCAACTTCTTTTGCAAGTATGTTATAATGGCCGAATCGCATGTCTTCTGACCACATGTTTGCAACAAGTCGTGACTTTATATTAGCTATATCTTTTAGCTCTGGAAACATTGCAAGTATCTCTTCTGGCGAGAATCTTGCTATCACTCCTCCTGTCTCATAATCAACTTTAGAGGCAATTGTCCCGCCAGTATGAAGTATGGTAATTGTCGGCAGTTTTGGATTTGACTTTTCTTTTGGGAATTCTGCTTTTTTCTCTTGTTTCCTGCCTAACGGCTTTATTTCCTTGACTCTTTTCTTGTCTATTCCCATGTTATAGCCAGTATCAAGCTTCACAACAACAAATTCCTTTTCTTCTGGCATTAGAACTCCTTCTATCTCTTCTTTTTCTACCACGACTTTTACTCTATCTCCTGGTTTTGCCATATTCTGCACAGAACAATAAATAGTTTATAAATTTATCTCAAAAAAAGAAGAAAAATTAAAAAGCAACTTCAGGTGCTTTTTCTGCTCCTTCTTCTGCTTCGAAGGATTTTCTTTCTTCAAATCCAAAAGTCTTGGCTACCAAGTTAGTAGGTATGCGTTCTACTGCGTTATTGTATACTTCAATAGCTGAATTATAGTCTCTTCTCGCGTTATTTATTCTGTTTTCTGTTCCAGCCAGTTCATCCTGTAGACTTAAGAAATTCTCAGTTGCTTTTAGCTGTGGATAATTTTCCACATTTATATTTAGCCCTCTGAAATTGTTTGCTATGGAATCTATTTGTGGCATAACTGCCGCATGTTCTTCTGGTGTTGTGGCTGCATCCCACTTTGCTTTTGCACTGGCTATACCTGTTCTTATTTCTGCAATTTTAGTTTGTGTTTCTTTTTCAAACTTTACCGCGCCCTCTACAGTGCTTACTAAATTGGGAATTAAATCCATGCGTCTTTGATAAGTAGATTCCACATTTGCCCATTGTTTATCTACAGAGTTGTCCAGGCCCACTAATTTGTTGTAGCCCATCACAAGCCAAAGTACTAATACAATAAGTATTACTCCTCCAACTATGAGCCAGATTTTTGTATTGTTCTTTTTCTTTGCCATGATTACACCTCAATTATGTGAATATAAAAGCTTTACCATCCTCCAGAGCTTCCCCCTCCCCCGAAACCTCCTCCGCCAAAGCCGCCGAATCCTCCTGAGAATCCTCCGCCAGACCTGCCTCCGCCGAACCAGATTCCTCCAGCACCGCCTCGGCCTCTTGCTGCCAGCCGCGCAGCCAGCACCCAGAACATTATAGATACTACAAATGCAAGCCAGAGTATTGTTGCTCCGAGGAATATTGCGCTGATTATTACTGCTGCATCTGCAAAAGTTCTTATTTTCCATTTATGCTTTCTTTTTTCTGTAAGGAGCAATACAATCAATAACAAAATAGCATAGCCGACTGCAAGAAATCCCCTGTATTTTTCAGCAGGCTGTTCCTTGTATTTTGCTACAATGCTTGGGTCTTCTTTTATCAGTCCTTGTATCTCTTTTACTGCTTCATAGACTCCTTGCCCGTATTTTCCTTGCTTGAAATAAGGAGTCAGGACATTCCTTCCAATCCTTCCGGTTCTTGCATCTGGCAAGACGCCTTCAAGGCCATAGCCAGTCTCAAATCTAAACTTTCTGTCCTTGTAAGCAATAAGAAGCAGTAATCCATTGTCAGTCTCTTTTTTCCCAACACCCCAGCTTTCAGCAATTTGCAGGGAATATTCCTCAAGATTTCTGTCTTCCAGGCTTTCAATTGTCAATACAGCGATTTCTGCTGTTGTCTCGTTTTCTATGGAGACAATCAGCTCTTCTATCTTGGGAGTCCACTCTCCCAGGATATTTGCTTTATCAGTAACATATGCCCCATATTCTGGAATTGAAAGAACCGCAGGTATTAGTAAAAGAAAAATGAGCAGTATTGTTAATTTTTTCATTGTTTATAAAGTTTGAAAAACTTTTAAACTAGGAAAATTTTGTCTAGTATTTATAATTTCGCAAAATTTTTCGTTCTAACCAAAGTAGTTCGGCTTTTCTTTCTGCATCTCTTTTGCTTTTGCAGCACTGAAGTGGTCTTTCAGCTCTTCATAGTCTTTTTCAATGTCTTTTGTTGCAGAGGGCCTTACTTTCTTCATTGCTTCTTCAAAATGCTTCTTATTTATTTCTTTCGCTTTCATGTCTTCTCTCAAGGCAATCATTGCAGCTTCCCTGCACACTGCTTCTATGTCTGCTCCAGCATATCCTTCTGTTTTTGCTGCAAGATCTTTTGATGTCACGTCTTTCAAAGGCATGCTTTTCATGTGGACCGCAAATATTTCCTCTCTTGCTTTTTCATCTGGCACAGGCGTCAGTATTATCCTGTCAAACCTTCCTGGCCTTAATAATGCAGTGTCTACCATGTCTGGCCTGTTTGTTGCCCCGATTATCACGATGTCATGTAAATCCTCTAGTCCATCAATCTCAGTAAGCAATTGGTTCACAACTCTTTCTGATACATGACTGTCAGAGCTTGCCCCTCTTCTTGGCACTAGTGAATCTATTTCATCAAAGAATATGATTGTTGGTGCGGTCTGTCTTGCTTTCTTGAATATCTCTCTTACAGCTTTCTCGCTCTCGCCCATCCATTTTGATAATAGCTCTGGCCCTTTGACTGAGATGAAGTTTGCTTCGCTTTCATGCGCAACTGCTTTTGCCAACAATGTTTTTCCTGTTCCAGGCGCGCCGTACAGCAGTATTCCTTTTGGCGGCTTTACACCCATTCTCTTGAATGCTTCTGGATGGTTTAATGGCCACTCTACTGCTTCTACCAGCTCCTGCCTTACACCCTGCAGTCCGCCGATGTCTTCCCATTTTACATTTGGTATGTCTATCAATACCTCTCTTAGTGCAGAAGGCCTTACAACCTTCTGTGATTCCCTGAAATCTGATTTTGTTATGACCAGTTTTTCAAGGATTTCTTTTGGTATTGCTTCATCTTTGTCATATTTCAGGTCAGGAAGTATTCTTCTCAGCACTATCATTGCAGATTCTTTTGCCAGTGATGCAAGGTCTGCGCCCACAAAACCGTGTGTTTTCTTTGCAATTTCTTTCAGGTCAACATCTTTTGCCAAGGGCATGTTTCTTGTGTGAATCTTTAGGACATTCAGCCTTCCTTCTTCATTTGGGACATTTATTTCCAGCTCCCTGTCAAATCTTCCCGGCCTTCTCAAGGCAGGGTCCAGTATGTTTGGGACATTTGTTGCTGCTATCACGACAACTCTTCCCCTGTTTTTCAGGCCGTCCATCAATGCAAGCAGCTGCGCAACAACTCTTTTCTCTACCTCGCCTTTTGTTTCTTCTCTTTTTGTTGCGATTGCATCAATTTCATCTATGAATATGATTGCAGGGGCGTTTTGTTCTGCCTCTTCAAACTTTTTTCTTATATTCTCTTCAGACTGCCCGTAGTATTTGCTCATTATTTCAGGGCCGTTTATCAGTATAAAGTGTGAGTTTGTCTCGTTTGCAACTGCTTTTGCCAATAGTGTTTTTCCTGTTCCTGGCGGCCCGTGCAGCAAGACTCCTTTTGGCGGCTCTACCCCCAACCTTTCAAATATTTCTGGGTGTTTCAATGGAAGCTCTACCATTTCTCTTATCTTCTTGATTTCTTCGCTTAATCCGCCGATGTCTTCGTAAGTTACTTCTGGGACAGTGTCTTCTTCTATTTTTACTGCTTTTGAGCTGAGCTGCAGTTCTGTAGCTTCTGTCACTATAACCGGCTGTTTTGCAGGGATTGTCTCTGCTACCACGAGTTTAAGGTCTCCGAAGCCAAAGCCGAATCCTGCAGAATTGTTTTCTTCCATCATGCTGAAGACTTCATCAAAGAACGGGCTGCCAGTCATTGTCCTGCGCCTTCTTTTGGTCCCTCCTAAAGAAATAATATCTCCCTTGATGACTGCTCTTCCAAGCAGTCCTTGCTTGAATACGTTTGTGTTTGAGGTCCTTACTTCCACCCTCTCGCTTGCTGGTGCGATTGTGATTTTTTTGGCTTCTTTTATTTCAGCTTTCTTTACTTTTACCTGCTCTCCAATGCCTGTTTTTGCATTTCTTCTGAGAAGGCCGTCCATTCGTATTGTGTTAAGGCCGATATCTCCTGGCAGGGCCCGGTCTGTCATTGCTACTGTTATCTTTCCGCCGGCAATCTCTACAATGTCTCCTGGTTTGACGCCTATCTCGCGCATGAAGTTAGAATCAATCCTAACTATGCCTTTATTTACATCATCTTGAATAGCTTCTACTACTTTTAGTTTGATTTCCTGTTTCATCTTTCACCTGTAAATAAAGGCCAGCCAAAAATCTTTAATTTTTGAGCGCTGCCTTTATTGACATCATCTTGTATCGCTTCTACGACCTTTAATTTGATTTCCTGCTTCATTCTTGTTCTCCCAGCTAGTTAATGCCTACTATTAGAAAGCCTTTAAGTCCAACCTATTTAACTGTAACTTTTGGTAATTGAATTGGTGGCGGAAGGTTCACTTCTCTTGCCAATATCAATGCTTCGATGTTGCATCTGGTAAGTATGTTGTTCAGCAAAGGCGCCATGATCTCTTTTGGTATTTTCTTGTCTTTTTTCCAGCCTTTTACCAGTTCTTCAACTTTTTCTTCTTTCTCAACATACGTTGTTGTTCCGTTTAGCGTGATTTTTGCAATCTTTGGCTCGTAATTTGCCTCAAATTCAAACTTGAATACCAGCAGGTTTTGTTTTGCCTTGCCAACATTGATCTCCTTTTTTTCAAGATCTTTTATTACAATGTTGTTCTTGACGTTCATCTTGCCTTTTGGCACGTCCATTCTGTCAACAACAATCTTGTCAAATTGAAATCCTACTACTGTCATATTTTACCACCTTCTGTCCTTTTTTTAAAGGCTTTATTCACCGAAGGCCACGTTTATATTTAAAGTTTTCGGTCTTCATTACTCAAGGGTTATGAAGGACTTTACCATTACTTTTATAAACAAACCTGCTTTTTTATCGTCTATGAATCCAGTGAAGCACATGAGCATAAGCAAGGGCATGAAGGCCTCTGATTTGGTTAATCAGATGGCTGGCTCTGGTGTGATGGGTGCTGGCAGGATTGCAAATGCTTCAAAGATAATGCGCAGCATGCTCGCAGATGATGAATGCACTGTTTTTCTTGGTGTCGCAGGAGCAATGGTTCCTGGCGGTATGAAGCAGATTTTTATTGACATGCTTGATTCTGGAAAAATCAAGGTTTTTGTGACAACAGGGGCGAATCTTACGCATGACGTGTTTGAGGCTCTTGGTTTTAATCATTTTCAGGGCAATGCCAGAACAGATGATGCAGAATTGCATAAGGAAGGCATTGACAGGATTTATGATACTTTTATGAAAAATGAGGTTTATGAGAAGATGGAGGATTTTTTCAAGAATAATTTTGATGCTTTGTCACAGACTAAAAATATAAAGGAGTTTTTGTGGAAGCTTGGAGAGCTTTTGCCAGACAGCAATTCAATCCTGAAGGTCTGCTATGAGAAAAAGATTCCAATATTCTGCCCAGGCATTGCAGATTCTGGAATCGGTTTGATGATCTGGGGAAGGCAGGCAGAAGGCAAGAAGTTTGACTTGCCGGTTTTTGATGATATGAAGGAAATAATCAACATTGCATGGGATTCCAAGAAAAATGGTGTTATCTATATAGGCGGCGGTCTTCCAAAAAACTTTATCCAGCAGTCAATGCAGTTCAGCAAAGGCGCTTCTTATGGTATTCAGATTTCTACTGATATGCCGCAGTGGGGCGGTTCTTCAGGAGCAGAATTAAGAGAAGGCATTAGCTGGGGAAAGATGAAAGAGCAGGGAAAATATATTGATGTTTACTGTGATGCAACAATTGCTTTGCCTTTGATTTGGGCAGATGTAAAAGATTCTCTTTAGAATTCCAGGATTCTCGTCAGGATTTTGTTGTACAGGCCTATTGCTTTGTCATAAGTGTCATCTGGCGCAAGTTCTTTTGCTTTAAGATACAAGTGGTCTAGCGTTGGATCATCAAACCGCACTATTAGTCCTGCTGCATCTTGCGCAATTATTTTTGGCCCGCTTTCCAGAGTCAAGGAAACTGTGATTTCTCTTGAAGCGATTCTTTTGATTCTGCCTGCAAAAGATACAATCATATTTGCAGGATTATCGAGTGATATTACTGTCATTATTGTCGTTGGAATCTTTATTTTTTCATTTAGAAAATTGTATTCAATATAAACTGGATTAGGTTTTAGCTTTATCCTTCCCATATTGCTTGTTTTGATTATTCGATTATTTAAATATTTCTAGAAACTTTTATATAAACTCGTTTTATCGATAGAAGCATGGTTAAGAAAATTATTTATTTAACAATTGACGATGCGCCGTCAAGAGACTTTAAGGCAAAAGTAGATTATCTTGTTTCAAAGAATATCCCTGCAATTTTCTTTTGTAGGGGTGATTTGATTGAGAAGTATCCTGGCGAAATTGAGTATGCAATCAAGAAAGGATTTATTATTGGAAATCATTCTTATGACCACCCTCATTTTTCTGAAATTTCACTTGAAGAGGCAAAAGAACAGATTAAGCGCACAGATGAACGTATTGAATCTGCATACAAATCTGCCAATGTTAAACGGCTGGCGAAGCTTTTTAGATTTCCTTATTTTGATAAGGGGGGAAAGAATAAAGATGCTCTTCAGGAATATTTGCGCGAGCAGGGATATGTGTCGCCTGTTTTC
>JGI10211J34971_10003536_pt1 | contig 12494 bp, 12 predicted proteins | sample Etolagsediment_FD_34971 | JGI IMG/M metagenome (IMG submission 34971) | reverse complement strand
AAAAAGGTAAGTTATTTTTATAATATAAAATTAAACTTATGAGTAAATTTAAACAGGATGTTTAAAAGCAAAGAACAACTATAGCTTAGATATAATAGCAATTATTAAAAAGAGATAGGAATTTATATGAGTTATTTTGCAAAAAGAATTATACCGTGCTTGGATGTTGATAATGGAAGAGTAGTAAAAGGTGTAAATTTTGTAGGACTAAGAGATGCAGGGGATCCTGTAGAAGTTGCAAAAAGATATAATAAAGAGGGTGCAGATGAGATTACTTTTCTTGATATTGGAGCATCGCATGAAGGTCGTGATACTATAGTAGATGTTGTAAAGAAAGTTGCTCAAGAGGTCTTTATCCCTTTAACTGTTGGTGGTGGGATACGAAAACTTGAAGATATCTACAATCTATTAAATGTAGGTTGTGATAAAGTAAGTATTAACTCCAGTGCTGTAACGAATCCTGACTTTATTAATCAAGCTGCAAAAAGATTTGGAACACAATGTATTGTTGTAGCAATAGATGTTAAAAAAGTTCCTGATGGATCGTATCATGTATTTGTAAAAGGTGGTAGAGAAGATACAGGGCTTGATGCATTACAATGGGCTAAAGAGGTATACAATAGAGGAGCAGGAGAAATTCTTCTTACTTCTATGGATGCAGATGGTACTAAAGCTGGATTTGAAACAAACATAACCTCACAAATAAGTAATGCCGTTGAGATTCCGGTGATTGCATCTGGTGGTGCTGGAACTATGGAGCATATTAAAGATGCTTTTTTATGTGGCGCAGAAGCAGCATTAGCTGCATCTATATTTCACTTTAAAGAGATAGATATCATGGATCTAAAAAGATACTTAGCAGCAAACAATATTCCAGTGAGGCTATAGATGATAGTAAGTGCAGGTAACAACGAAACATTCCCTTTTGCAATACCAATAGGAGTAGGGCTTATAGAAAGCTCTATTAACCTAACTAGACTGTGTTTATTTGATAAGCCTGAATACATCATCTTTATAGGAAGTGCTGGAAGTTATGGAGAAAATAGTTTATTTGATATTGTAGAAAGTTCAAGTGCAGCTAACATTGAGTTGTCATTTCTTAATGATGATTCATATACTCCAATAGACAATTTACTTGTTTGTGAAGAACCAAAATTTAAAAGTGACACTATTGTAAATTCATCAAATTATATTACAACAAATGACAGATTATCAAAAGAATTTAAACAATATGGAGTAGGGATTGAGAATATGGAATTCTATTCTGTAGTAAAAGTTGCTAAAGAGTTTGATATAGATGTTAAAGGGATATTTGTAGTTACTAACTATACAAATAAGAGTGCTCATAAAGACTTTATATCAAATCATAGTCAAGCAATGGACAAGTTGGTTGACTATCTAGAGGCAAAAAAAATTATCATTCCAAATGTTCCACGTGGAACAAGAGAAAATAATTAGTGAGAGATCTCACTAATTATTTCCAAATCCAAGGCTCTAAAATAGCCATGGACAGACAGAAGAAAAGGATACCTTATAAAAACAATTTATGACTTCACATTAAAAGAGTTACAAGAAACAATTAAACCATCATTTAGAGCAAAACAAATATATAATTGGTTATATAAAAATTATGCGATTACATATGAAGAGATGAAAAATATTCCAAAAGATTTAAAAGAGAAATTAAATACAGAATTACCAATTGATATTGCTAAAATTATAAGAGTTGAAAAAAGTAGTGATGGAACAAAAAAATATTTATTTCAATACAAAGATGGTAAAACTGCAGAAGCAGTACTTTTACTTATGAAAGATAAGCAAAAAGATGAAAATGGAAATATCACAAAAAGTGAACAATATACATTTTGTATTTCAAGTCAAGTAGGATGTAAAGTGGGGTGTACATTTTGTCTTACTGCAAAAGGTGGCTTTGTTAGAGATTTAACTGCAGGTGAAATTGTATCTCAAATTAGTTACCTTAAAAAAGAAAATAATATAGATAATAATAAATCAGTAAATATTGTATATATGGGTATGGGTGAACCATTAGATAATTTTGAGCATCTAACACATGCAATTAAAATCATTTCAGATCCTGATGGTTTATCAATCGCTACACGAAGGCAAACTATATCAACAAGTGGAATAAGTACCAAAATTGAAAAACTAGGGGAGATGAACTTAGGTGTTCAGCTTGCTATTTCTTTACATGCAGTTGATGATGATTTAAGAAGTGAGCTTATTCCTATGAATAAAGCATATAATATTAAGTCAATTATTGAAGCCGTGAAGAAGTTTCCAATTGACACTAGAAAAAAAGTTATGTTTGAATATCTTGTAATAAAAGATAAAAATGATGATATTAAATCTGCTGATAAGTTAGTAAAACTTTTAAATGGCATTGATGCAAAAGTAAATTTAATATTCTTTAATCCATTTGAGGGAACTAGTTATGAGCGTCCTTCAAACAATAGTATGGTTAAATTTAAAGACTACCTTTTAAGTAAAGGTCTTTTATGTACAATAAGAGAATCTAAAGGGATAGATATCAGTGCCGCATGTGGACAGCTGAAAGAAAAGGTGAAAGTCATAGAAAAAAGTGAATAGTTTCACTTTTTTAGACTTGGAACGTTAACGATCGGAATAAAATGAAGCCTTTAAGGCATTAAATAAGAAGGATTTAATATGGGAACACTTGATGTAATAATGGTTGTATTTTTAGCATTAGTGCTAATAGGCGGTATGGCTGGTTTTTTTATTTATAATAATAAAGAGGATTAATTTAGCAATGGATAATAAAAAGCTTTATAATATCAAAGCTGTCGTATATACAATACAAGTAATATCTATACTTTTAATTATCTTTTCTAAAGTTGATTTAGTACTTAAGCTTATGCTAGTTATTGGATATTATATGTTGTTTAGACAAGAAAGATGGTACAAGCATCTTTACATTATGTGTATAATGTTAGCAATATTTTTTGCTGCAACAAATATCTATATACAATAATATTTCTAATATCAAGTGATATTATGGTAAAATCAAACTAATTATACTATACAACTTAAGGCAAATAATGAATATTAATAAGATAGCTCAAGAAGTATTTGAAATCGAATCCAAAGAGATATTAAAATTATCAGATTTACTTACTCGAGATTTTGAAGAGTCAATTAATGCTGTTTTAAATACAAAAGGGAAGTTTATTATTTCCGGTATGGGTAAATCAGGTATTATTGGGAAAAAGATTGCTGCTACATTAGCAAGTACAGGAACACCAAGCTTTTTCTTACATCCTGGAGAAGCATATCATGGCGATCTTGGTATGATAGAAAAAGAGGATATAGTATTACTTATTTCTAATTCTGGGGAAACAGATGAAGTATTAAAGCTAATTCCATTTTTAAAAGCTCAAGGTAATACAACTATATCAATGAGTGGAAACCCATCTTCAACATTGGCAAAAAATACAAATTTTCATTTAAATGTATCTGTTGAAGTGGAAGCTTGTCCTTTACAACTAGCACCAACAAGTTCTACAACAGCTACATTAGTTATGGGAGATGCAATTGCCGTTGCATTGATGAAACTAAGAGATTTTCAAGATAATGATTTTGCAAAATTTCATCCTGGTGGAAGCTTAGGAAGAAGATTATTAACAAATATTAACAATGTAATGAAAAAAGATAATCTTCCTGTATGTAGAGCCAATACAAATGTAAAAGATATCATTCATACTATTACAGATGGAAAATGTGGTTTAGTAGTTGTAGTAGAAGACAACACTATTCAAGGTGTTATTACAGATGGCGATATCCGAAGAGTTATGGAAGAAAAAGAGGAAAACTTTTTTAATTTATTAGCAGAAGACATTATGAGCATAACACCAAAACTTATAAACCAAGATGCAAAACTTATAGAAGCAAGTGACTTAATGGGACAAAATAAAATCAATGCTTTAGTAGTTATTGATGAAAATAAAAACTTAGTTGGAATTGTACAGATGTATGATTTAGGATTATAAGGTAGGAAAAAAAATGATTTTAATGATAGATAATTATGATAGCTTTACATACAATATTGTGCAGTACTGTTTGGAATTAGGGGCAGATTTAAAAGTTATTAGAAATGATGAATTAACGGTAGAAGAGATAAAAGCATTAAATCCTGAAAAGATTATAATATCTCCAGGACCTGCTACTCCAAACGAAGCAGGTGTATGTTTAGAAGTGATAGAAAAAATGTCTGATAGTACACCAATTTTAGGAATATGTCTTGGACATCAAAGTATTGCACAAGTATTTGGTGGCGAAGTTATAAGAGCCCCTAAAATGATGCACGGAAAAACATCACAGATAGAGATATTATGTGACGACTTAATGTTCAAGGGACTTCCTAGAACTATGACAGAAACAAGATATCATTCGTTAACGGTAAATAAAAACAATTTACCAAAAAATATTATAATTACATCAAAAAGTATAGATGATGATGAGATTATGTCATTAAAAATAGAAGACAAAGATGTCTATGGCGTACAGTTTCACCCAGAATCAGTGATGAGTGAATATGGACATGAGATGCTGGATAACTTTTTAAAACTTTAAAGAATACTGTATGAAAATAAACAGATATAATATTATTTTTATTGGATTAATATTATTTCATTTAAGTGTATTACTTTTACTAATTAGTAGTTTTAGTATCTCATATAAAGAAGCTTTAGTTTATTTTGAAGACACCGGTTCTATTCTCCATATAATAACTAATATATCTACATATATATTTGGCCAAAATGATTTTGCACTTCGTATCCCTTTTATATTATTTTATATAGGAAGCGCAGTTTTAATGTACTTTATAACCAAAGGATACTTTAAATCTGAACGAGATAGACTCATAAACTTATCTATCTTTATGATTCTTCCAGGTGTTAATAGTGCCGCGCTACTAGTACATGAATCCATTATAGTTATATTTTTTACTTTATTGTACATATATTTATATAGAATAAAAAATACAGTATGTTATACACTGTTAGTTTTATTACTATTTATTGATAACTCTTTTGCAATATTATTTCTTGGATTATTATTTTATTCTTTAAAGATAAAAGATAATATATTACTAGCATTATCATTATTGTTATTTGGTGTATCTATGACTATGTATGGTTTTAATGTTGGAGGAGTTCCACAGGGGTATTTTCTTGATACATTCGGAAAATATGCAACAATCTTTTCTCCCGTATTATTCGTATACTTTTTTTATGCTATTTATAGAATAGGCTTAAAAATGGAAAAAGATATATTTTGGTACATATCTGCTACAGCTTTATTCTTTTCTTTGATACTCTCTTTAAGACAACATATAAGAATAGAAGACTTTGCTCCTTTTGTTGTAATATCAATGCCTATTATGGTGAAGCTATTTATTCATAGTTTACGGGTTCGATTAAAAGAATTTAGAACTATACACTATCTTATAGCTAGAGTTACAATATTTGTACTGGTAGCGAATTTTGCTATATTTGTATTTAATCAATACCTTTATGTTTTTATGAAAAATCCAGAAAATCATTTTGCATATAAATATCATGTTGCAAAAGATCTTGCATACGAATTAAAAAGAATTAACATAACTGAAGTGTTAATAGATGATAAAGAATTATCAAAAAGACTAGAATTTTATAATATAACTAGTGGAGATAAATACTTTTTAAATAGAAAAAAACAAACAAATCATTTTAAAACTATAGAGGTTAAATATTATAATAAAGTGATAACTACATTTTATATAGAAAAAATATAATAAAAATTGTTTCTTTTTGAAACAATATTATATAATATTTTCTTATATACCTTAATAATAAAGTTTTTACATAATTTCTACATATCTTTTTTTTAGAATTAAAATAAACAAGGAGTTAAAATGAAATTAATTACAGGAATGGTTGCTGCATCGATTATAGCAACATCAATGCTAGCAGCAGAATACACATTAAAGTTTAGTCATGTTGTGAGTGCAAACACACCAAAAGGGAAAGCAGCAGACTTTTTTGAAAAAAGATTAGAAGAGTTAAGTGGTGGGAAAATCGATGTACAAGTATATCCATCTTCTCAGCTATATAAAGATAGTGCAGCATTAAAAGCTTTACGAATGGATTCTATTCAAATGGCAGCACCAAGTTTTTCTAAATTTGGTAAACTTGTGCCTCAATTAGCATTATTTGATTTACCATTTTTATTTAAAGATATGGATCACCTTCATAGAGTACAAGATGGTACAGTGGGTGAAAAGTTAAAAGACATGGTTACAAAAAAAGGCTTTATTGCATTAGATTTTTGGGATAATGCTTTTAAACAACTTTCAACTTCAAAAGATACCCCATTATTGATGCCAGCAGATGCTAAAGGACAAAAGTTCAGAATTATGAGTTCTAAAGTACTTGAAGAGCAGTTTTTAGCTGTAGGTGCTAATCCACAAATGATGCCATTTTCTGAAGTATATTCAGGACTACAACAAGGGGTAATTGACGCAGCTGAAAATCCAATTTCGAATATCTATACTAAAAAATTTCACGAAGTACAAAAACACATAACCTTGTCAAACCATGGGTACCTTGGTTACTTAGTAGTTATGTCAAAGAAGTTTTGGAATAAATTACCTGCAGACTTACAAGCAAATGTAAAACAAGCTATGAAAGAAGCAACAGTAAAAGAAAGAATATTTGCTCAAGAGTTAGATGAAAAACAGTTAGGGCTTATCAAGGAATATGGTGCAAAAACGGGTAATGTTCAAATTCATACTATGAATGCAGCCCAAACAAAAGCTTGGAAAGATGCTGTTAGTCCAATCTATTCTAAATTTTATAGTAATAAAAAAATTGGAAAAGATTTAATTAACGGTGCTTTAAACACAAAATAGTAGAAGAGCATGTTTAATATACTTGATAAAACTATTAGTTTTATAAATCGCTACATCGCTGCACTAGGTATTAGTGCTGGTGTAGCACTTGCATTTGGCAATGTAGTAGCTAGATATGCTTTTGATAGCTCTCTGACATGGGCTGCAGAGCTTACTGTATACCTTTTCTTATGGAGTACATTTTTTGGTGCAGCTTATTGTTTTAAACAAGATGCACATATAAGTATAAATATATTACTTGAAAAAGTTAAACCTAAAACAGCAAAAGCATTGCTTATTTTATCTCACAGTATTACTTTTATTTTTTTATTTGCAGTGGCTTATTATGGATATGAGTATGTAATGTTTGTTGATGAGATGGAAGAGATATCAGTTGATCTAGAAGTACCTATGTGGATTGTGTATAGTGTAATTCCAATTTCATTTTTCTTTGCAGCTTTTAGAGTAGCAGAAAAGATATATGAAGTTATAAAAACACCAGCAGAAGAAGTTGTACAAAAAAGTGAAGCAGAACAAATTATTGCAGAGATGGCTGAAGGGGAAAATGAGAAACTTCTTAAAGAGGTAGAGAGAAAAACAGGTGGTATGTTATGAGTGTAGCTATACTATTTATTTTATTTTTCTTTTTACTTATTATTGGTGCACCTATTGCAATTGCTTTGGGGGCATCAACATTTACATCATTAGTAATATTCACAGATATTAATCCTATGGAAGTATCCTCAATGATGTTCGAAAAAATAGAGCATTACTCACTTATGGCTATCCCTATGTTCATTTTAGCAGGTCAGTTACTTTCTAAAGGTAGCAGTGCTCATAGAATTATTGAATTTGCAAAATCAATTGTAGGACATCTTCCTGGAGGATTACCAATAGCTGCTATTTTTGCAAGTATTATTTTTGCTGCAGTTTCTGGAAGTAGTCCTGCAACTGTTGTTGCAATTGGTTCTATTATGTTTGGTGCAATTCAAGCTGCTGGGTATCCTAAAAAATATGCAATTGGTACAATATCAACAGCAGGGAGTTTAGGTATTCTTATTCCTCCATCGATTGTTATGATTGTTTATGGAGTAACAGCTGAAGTAAGTATCGGTAAGTTATTTATGGCTGGAATTGTTCCTGGTATAATGATTGGTATTATGATGATGGTGGTAACTTATATTGGTGCAAAAAGACTTGGCTTTACAAGAACACAGCCAGAGCCATTTAAAGTACGATTAAAAAAAATGGGTGAAGCTACTTGGGCATTAATGACTATAGTTATAGTTATTGGTGGTATTTATGGTGGGATATTTACTCCAACTGAAGCTGCAGCTGTTGCTTGTATGTGGGCATTTTTTGTATCAATGTTTATTTATCGAGATATTAAATGGTCAAATTTATTTACTATCTTTTTAGAGTCAGCTAAAACATCTGCAATGATTATGTTTATAATTGCAAATGCAATGATATTTGCCCATTTTCTTACTATTGAAAACATTCCACAGATGATTACAAATACTTTATTAGAATGGAATGTTACAGCAATCATGTTTTTAATTTTAGTAAATATATTACTATTTTTTGCTGGTGACTTTATGGAGCCTAGTGCCATTATTATGATTATGGTACCTTTACTTTTACCAGTAGCAACTGCTCTTGGAATTGATCCAATCCATTTTGGTATCATTATCGTTGTAAATATGGAACTAGGGATGATAACCCCACCTGTAGGTCTCAACCTCTTTGTAACAAGTGGGATTACAGGGACAAGTTTAAAAGATGTAGTAGTTTATTCACTTCCATGGTCTATGACAATATTGGTAGGTTTATTGTTAGTAACTTATATACCACAGATAAGTTTATGGTTACCAAATCTCATGTATGGGAATTAAACTCTCTTACATATTATAAATAAAACTTATACATATTGTGTTTCAAATAAACACAATATGTAACTAAAAACTTACAAATAAAAATTAACTTTACTTTATACATAATTTATACATAATATTTTTATAGAATGAAAAAGATTAAAATAAAAGGGGAAAATATGTTAAAGAAAAGTTTAATTAGTACAGCACTAGTAGGGGCACTTTGTATTCCTGCAATGGCAACGGAGTATGTTACAATTGGTACAGGTGGTGTTACAGGTGTTTATTATCCTGCAGGTGGTTCAATTTGTCGTTTAGTAAATAAAGATAAAAAAGAACATAAAGTAAGATGTTCTGTTGAGTCAACTGGTGGTTCTGTATATAATATCAATACTATAAAAGCAGGTGAACTAGATATGGGTGTTGCTCAATCAGATTGGCAATATCATGCATATCATGGTACAAGTAAATTCAAAGACCAAGGTGCTTTCAAAGAGTTAAGATCAATTTTTTCTATTCATGCTGAGCCATTTACTGTTTTAGCTAGAAAAGATGCAAATATTAAAAACTTTAATGACTTAAAAGGTAAAAGAGTAAACATCGGAAATCCAGGTTCTGGACAAAGAGGTACAATTGAGTTAGTAATGAAAGCAAAAGGTTGGACAAAATCTGACTTTAAAGTAGCTGGTGAGTTAAAAGCTAGTGAACAAGCTAAAGCATTATGTGATAATAAAATTGATGCAATGGTTTATGTTGTTGGACATCCAAATGGTGCTATTAAAGAAGCAACAACAACTTGTGAGAGTAACCTTGTGAATGTATATGATACTGAAGTAAAAAAACTTATTGCAGATAATGATTACTATAGAAAAGCTACAATTCCAGGAGGAATGTACAAAGGTAATCCTGAAGATGCTACAACATTTGGTGTAGGTGCTACAATTGTTACTTCAAGTAAAGTATCTGAACATGCAATTTACACGGTTGTTAAAGCAGTATTTGAAAATTTTGAATCATTCAAAAAACTTCACCCAGCATTTTCTAACCTTAAAAAAGAAGAGATGGTAAAAGATTCTTTATCAGCTCCACTTCATAGAGGGGCACTAAAATATTATAGAGAAGTTGGACTAATTAAATAAGTTTAGTTTCTATGGCATATCCTCATCAGTTTGATGGGGATATGTAAAATTAATTTTTAAGTTCCTATATAACTAGAAATTTAAAAATTCATTTTAGGAGCATTTATGGAAAAACACACTGTAGAAACTTCAGCACAAGATTTAGTTCTTGAAGCTGAAACCGGAGGACGCGAGCCATCCAATCCATTTGTTGCAAAATTTATAATTTACTTAGCTCTTACTTGGTCTTTATTTCAATTATATGTTTCCTCTCCTTTAGTTTTAGAATTTACACCATGGATGAATGCTGATGTTGTCAAAAGATTTCATCTTATTTTTGCTGGTTTTTTAGCCTACTTAAGTTATCTGCCTTTTAAAACCAGTCCTAGAAAATATGTACCAATCACTGATTGGATTATGGGACTTTTACTTATCCTTACTGTTGCTTATTTGATATACGCACAGGTTTGGGATAGTGATGCTTTTGAGATGAGATTGGGAGCACCTAATCAAATTGATTTGATTACATCAGTAATCGGCATAGTACTATTACTTGAAGCAACTAGAAGATCACTGGGTCCTCCTCTTACAATTGTTGCTGTTCTTGCTTTAACTTATGCTTATTTTGGTGGAGGAGATTATGGTGGCTCTTCTATAAATAAAATTGTTTCTCATATGTGGATTACAACTGAAGGTGCTTTTGGTATTGCTATTGGTGTATCTGCAACAATGGTATTTTTGTTTGTCCTTTTTGGTTCTTTATTGGAGAGAGCAGGTGCGGGAAATTACTTTATCCGTGTTGCTTTTTCTCTAATGGGACACTTTCGTGGAGGACCTGCTAAAGCAGCTGTTGTTTCCTCAGCTATGACGGGTATGATTTCTGGAAGTTCAATTGCAAATGTTGTAACAACAGGAACTTTTACAATCCCTTTAATGAAAAAAGTTGGATTTTCTGCTGAAAAAGCAGGCGCTATTGAAGTTGCATCATCTACCAATGGTCAGCTAACACCTCCAATTATGGGAGCCGCTGCTTTTTTAATGGTTGAGTATGTTGGTATACCTTTTGTTGAGATTATCAAACATGCTTTTTTACCTGCCGTTATCTCTTATATTGCCTTAGTATATATTGTGCATTTAGAAGCATTAAAGATGAATATGCAAGGGATGACTAAAAAAGATGTAGATAAGATGGATAAGAGAGGTAAGATGATTGGGATTTTAAGTGTCGTAATTGTTTTAGGGTTTTTATCATGGGTATTAGGTCCTATAATTGATATTATTAAAAATATCTCAGGGGAATATACTTTTAGTGCTATATTAGCCTTAATTACTATTTCATATTTAGTTCTTATTTATTATTCATCAAAAGTTCCTGATTTACCAACAGAAGATATTGTTGATTTACCAAAAGTTGGGGAAACTGTGAAGTCTGGACTACACTATTTACTTCCAATTGTGGTACTTGTGTGGTTACTCACCGTAGAAAGACTTAGTCCTGATTTATCTGCATTTTGGGCTTCTATTTTTATGATATTTATCGTTTTAACGCAAAAACCACTTATGGACTTTTTTAGAGGGAGTGATAAAGTATTTGCAAGGCTTAAAGATGGTTTAGTAGATTTAGAAGTTGGTTTAATCAATGGTGCAAAGAATATGATTGGTATTGGTGTAGCAACAGCAGTTGCCGGACTTATTGTAGGTACTGTAACATTAACTGGAATTGGACAAGTTATTATTGGTTTAGTGGAAACTGTAAGTGGTGGGAATATCTTTATAATTTTACTTTTGACTGCAATTATTAGTTTAATTCTTGGCATGGGACTTCCTACAACTGCAAACTATATTGTTGTATCATCACTTATGGCTCCAGTTATTGTGAGTTTAGGAGCGGCGAGTGATATAGCTATTCCACTTATTGCAGCACATATGTTTGTATTTTATTTTGGTATATTAGCAGATGATACTCCACCTGTGGGACTTGCGGCTTTTGCAGCAGCCGCCATTAGTAAAGGTGACCCAATAAAAACAGGTATCCAAGGCTTTACCTATGATATAAGAACAGCACTATTGCCATTTATGTTTATATTTAATACTCAATTACTTATGATTGATATTGGTAATACTTTTGAATTTATAGTAGTTGTAATTTCTGCTGTTATAGGTATGTTATTATTTGCAGCGGCCACTCAAGGCTTTTGGTTTGTAAGAAATAGATGGTGGGAGACTATATTGCTTCTAGCTCTTACATTTGTAATATTTAGACCCGGATATATTTGGGATAAAGTTCAAGAACCTTATAGTAGTTTACCGGGTAGTGAGATCTTTAAAGTAGCAGATACAATGAAAGCAGGAGATAGACTTCATTTTGTGGTATCAGGCGAGACCCTTGAAGGTATTGAGAGAACTTATACTTTTGCAATACCATTAGCAAAAGGTGAAACTGGACAAGAAAGAATTAATGAAACAGGATTAAGGCTTGATAATCTTTTAGGACCAATGGAAGTTGCTACTATTACACCTTTAAGTAAGCAAATAGAAGCGATAAAAAAGGCGGGAGTTGATAGCGGCTGGATTGTAGAGTCTGTTAGGGTAAAA
>JGI10211J34971_10003534_pt1 | contig 12495 bp, 4 predicted proteins | sample Etolagsediment_FD_34971 | JGI IMG/M metagenome (IMG submission 34971) | reverse complement strand
CACTAGTACCACCATCTATCAAATGAGAAGCATCATTTGCTAGTGCTGTTTGACCGTCAGAATCACTAGAAGTATAATATGCTGCACTTATTGTAAATTTAGTCATTAGTATTTATAATAATACCACTCCTATTTAATTAACTATTAATTCCCCACCAAGTTTTTCTAAACCCTTTAATATAATTCCCTTAAATCTTACTTTTTACTAAAATATAAATTCAATTATTTTTTTCTTGCACTTTTCACTATTAGTCTCCCACCCTCTATCCCAAATAGTTAACAAATCAATGTTTTTCGATTCACAAAGTTGTTGTTTAAGTAAATCTCTAGTTTTATCCTGATGCCAGTATTCACCGTTATACTCTACAGCTTTATTAAGATATGGCATAAAAATATCTAGTTCAAATCCATAGCCAGTTTCTGGATTGAATATCTGGCTCCTATCATTAGATGAAACTTCAATTCCTAAGGATTTGATGAAATTTCTTACCTCTATTTCTCCCTTTGAAATATTACCAGCACAATACGGACATCTTTTTCCACGCTGCCAATTATTCCAACTAGTATTATGTTTATGCCACTTTGAACAAATATAACTTAATTTTCGATGAGCATTTTTATATTCAGTAGTTAAAAGTCTATAACCTTCCTTAGCAAATTCCGACTTAATAAATTCTATAGTTGGCTTACCCTGACCAGCACAATAAGGGCACCTATTTCCATTTTTCCAGTCATTCCAACAAATACTATGCTTGTGCCCATTTAAACAAATATAATCTAATTTTTGATAACAATTTTTATATTCAACAGTTAAAAGTTTATAATTTTCTTTTTCAAACTGTTTCTTAATAAATTCTATAGTAGGCACGTTATGCTTACAATAATAACATCGTTGTCCTTGTTGCCAATTTGCCCAACAAATACTATGTTTATGACCTTTGGGGCAAATATAATCTAATTTGGATTTTGTATTAATATATTTATCTGTTAAAAGAATATATCCTTCCTTAGCAAACTCCGATCTAATAAATTCAATGGTCGGTTTACCTTGGCCATCACAATAAGGACATCTATGTCCTTGTTGCCAACTAGTCCGCCTAACACTATGTCTATGTCCTTTTGGGCAAATATAATCTAACTTTTGCTTACTATTTACATATTCCTTGGTAAGAAGTTGATATCCTTCTTTTTCAAAAGCTTCTCTAACATCATTTATTGTGTATCTTTTTCTTTTCATACTTCACATCCCCACCAAGCTTTAAGGCAAGCAGAATAATCTTGAATCGACGCATCATGAGGTATAACAGTTTTTATATAAATATTTTTACTTGATTGTTTGGCAATATCTTGAACCTTGATAGATCTTGGAACAATTATTTTATCCAAAGAAGGACTACTATAACTTTCACATCTCAAAGTTGTTTCAGTTTGGTGATATCTAACTTTTGGTAAAAAATATCCATCTTTTCTAACTTCTTTCCATTCAAGAGATCCACCTGTTCCCCAAATAGGATCATAACTAACTGGAATTAAGTTGGCAGTATCTTGAAATTCGACAAAATCTTCATGTCTAAAAGAAAATAATGCTGGACAAGCTGTATTAGTTATACCGGGTATTGTAAAAGTCCTAGTAATATTTCCATTATTATTTATATATTTTACCCAATCATTATCGCTAGGCCATACAACACACCCATTATACCCACCTTTAATTCTGGAAACATTACCAACAGAAACATCTACATCTTCAGTACCATTACTGTCAACATGATAAACATGGTCACTACTAATATACCAAAAACCATCCACCATATCACTACACATACGAGTAGCTGTTCTCCCAATATCTACTGTTTGCAACAAGGTACCAGTAGAACTATACTTATATGCCTTTTCATCAGTATTATCAGTAATCCAACAACCATTATCTGTAGTACCACAAATAGCTCTAGGTTCATTTGATGGTAATTGATGCAAAACATTACCATCTGTATCTAAATGAACTATTAAATCATTTAACTTATCAGTATACCATACACCAGTACCACCCATCTCAACAGCCAAATCGTAAAGAAAATCAGTACCATCATTATATGAATACAAACTACTATCATTTGAAGCATCTCTATGAAATAAGGTTTTAGCAGATACTGCATAACACCAAATATTACCAAACTTATCTATTTCAACATTAGTAATAACAGATTCGTTATAATAAAAGCCTCCTCCTATATCATATATTAAAGTACCATTATAATCATATACATAAAATCCAGCACCCTTATTGTTCCAGTTATAATAATAAGTATAAGCAAAATAAATATAACCAGTTCTTTTATCAACTGCTATAAATAAAGGTGTCCAATAATTACTGCCCACACTAACCAAATCACTAAAATCACCATTGTATATAACAGCATTTTTTATATACACATCACTACTAGATGTTTCTATTCCCCAATAAACTTCATCAATAGTTAAAGGAGTAGTATTACTACTTCTCACTCTAATAGTACCATTATATACATTCTCATTATAGCTTATACTATTACTACCACTTTCAGTAGTACCATCAGTTATAAAATAACTTACGCTATCAACATCTTCAAAATAAAAAATTGGAGATGTATAAATACCAACACTACTAAATACAACCCCATAGGAAATTAAATATTCACTATAATCATCAATTTGTGCAAAATATACACTATTACCACTATCAGAAGGATTAATAGCTAATATATAACAACTTGGCCCATTTTGATTTACAGTTTCATGTTTGTATCCCAAATAAATTTTTTCGACCTCAGCTGTGGATAGATTGTACGAATAAAAATAAGACTCCCAGTTTTCGTCACAACTTAAATACAAATAATTATTACAATATGATATTGAATAAAATATATTTGACTCGTATCCTGTTAATTCATCAACATCTATATATTGATTATTCCACACATTAGAATCCACAACATATTTTTGTATATAATTATTAGTGGCATGTCCCTCAGAACCTTGTGCCAAATAAATATAATCTCTGTCTTTATCATAAGTCATACAAGTTCTATTTGGATAATAACTTCCACTTCCACTTTCATATGGATATTGACGGTATGATCCACTCAAAGTAGTCCATGTACCAGATATAGTATCAAACCTTTTGAAATTTCTATCATTAAAATCTTCCCCATATTCAGAAGTTAAAGCATATATATATTTTACGCCATCACTACACATAGAAACTCTGTCACTTGAATCTAAACTAAAGCTCCAATTTGGATTAACACACGTAGTCCAATTATCTTGAATACCATCTAAGTCATAATAACCGAACGTGCCATCAAATTTAGTCATTACATATATCCTATTAGTACCAGATACAGAACAATAAGACATTACTGGAAAATTAGCGTCACTATCACTGCCAACACTATCTATCTCTCCTATATAGTCCCACTCATCATCACTATAATTATATTCCCATAATTTTAACGTTGAAGAATCCCTACCAATAACATACATTTTTTTATTAACACTATCATAATCCCATGTGTTACTTCCTGTACCAAATGCATTGGAATTATCTATTAAAGGCAACTCATCCAACATTTTTATAACTAAACCATCCGCAATTGAGCTTATAACAACACTGTCACCAGAAACCTCCATATTACTATACTCACCCATATCCCACATATAAGTTGATGATTCATTATTATCCTCAACTAATATACCATCTTCAATACCATAATAAGTACCATTTTCACTCGATGATATTTTCACATAATTATCAGCCTCATCATCTGTCCAATCCACACACACATAAGCATTTGCAGGCATAGCGTTTGTAGAATTATTATAAATTGATACAGTTGTAGCATCGCCTGTTTCACCAACAGGGCAATCATCCAGATATTTAGCATATTCACTACCGTCTTCCCCATAAGCCACTATAGTATCATTGTTAATTATCATGTATTCATATATTTGTATACTAATACCTGAAATAGTAGTTAAAATAAACCTAGGAGCTTGTGGACTTGGTAATGTGGGATAATAGTAATCACCCACACTTTTAGAACACAAAGTATAATTATCACTATCATAGTTTTTATAATAAAAATTAATGTTGGATGATTTAGTTAAATCACTAGCATAAAGTCTTACTGAATCTAATTTAACCCGATTGGACATATCAGCTTCCAAATACAAAACATCATCAGATGTTAAAGTAACTCCTCCTGAAGTAGTTGTCCCATCCATTAAACTTTCTAATTGAAGCCAGCTTAAATTCCTATTGCCAGTGCCACTTACTAAAAGTGGTTGGAGACTTCCATTTCGAATCAAATTGTATTTTGCCATTTATTAAACCCCTTTTTATTTCATTATTCAATTAAATATAAATTCTGTTATTTTATCTTTACATTTATCATTATCATTTAACCATTCCTTATCCCAAATAGTTAATAAATCTATTCCTTTTGCTCTACAAAGCTGCTGTTTGAGTAAGTCCCTACCCTCATCTTTATGCCAATAAGTCCCATTATATTCCACAGCTTTATCAAAATCTAACATGAAAATATCTAATTCAAACCCATTCCCAGTATATGGATTAAATATTTGTTTCCTATCGTTTGGTGAAATTTTAATGCCCAAAGATTCAATAAAATTTCTTACTTCTACCTCTTCATTAGAAATTCTCCCAATACAATATGGGCATCTTTGCCCTCGTTTCCATCTATTCCAACTAATATTATGCTTGTGCCCTCTAGGACAAATATAATCTAATTTCTGCTGACTATTTACATACTCAGTAATTAAAAGAATATAACCCTCTTTAGCAAACTCAGATTTAATAAATTCTATAGGCGGTTTTATATTACCAAAACAATAATAACAGCGTCGGCCCTGTTGCCAATCATGCCATGAAATATCATGTTTATGCCCATTAGGACAGATATAATCTAACTTTTGCCTACTATTCACATATTCCTTAGTTAATAATTCATAACCCTCTTTTTTAAATTCCGACCTGATAAATTCAGTAATCGGCTTAGCCTTTCCAACACAATATGGGCATCTACATTTCTGAAACCACCAAGAAGACCATGTAATATTATGCTTATGACCCTCTGGACAAATGTAAACTAATTTTTGTCTGCTATTTATATATCTATCTGTTAAAAGTTGATATCCTTCTTTTTCAAATTCAGATTTAATAAATTCTATAGAAGGCTTACCGAGTCCAACACAAAAAGGGCATCTATGTCCTCGCTGCCAACTATTCCAAATAATACTATGCCTGTGTCCTTGAGGGCAAACATATTCCAATTTTGTATGAGCATTAATGTATTCTTTGCTTAATAACTTATACTTTTCTTTCTCAAATTGTTCTTTTACAAATTCATATGTAATCTTTTTAACCATAATATCCACTCTTTACACACTAACTAACCAATCAACAATAACTGTACCCGTCTTAATATTAGTTTGTTTAAAAGTATTATCTTTATTAGACCTAATATAAATTGTGCGACTTTTATTTGGAGAAACCTGTTGAAACACTAATGGTAAATTTTCAGAATTTATACCATAAAAATCAATATTATTATCAGATATCTCCACAAAATCATTCGGTAAATAAACAACATCTTTATCAACACTTTGGTTATTTATATCAAAAGATGTTTTTGGATAATTATATATCTTTAAATTTTCAAAAATCCCAGACCCCCAAAAATCCCTATTACCAGCCATTTCAGTGTTTATACCACCAAGTCTAAAATTAACATTATTAGAACTATCTACATCCCAAGTGATGCTAGAATTAACTATCAACTCATTATTAATATAAAATCTTATAGTACTTCTATCGTCCATATAACTACCACTATTATCCCAAACTAAAGCAATATGAACTACAGATCCAATATCTAAAAAACTAGAAGTAGACAAATTATCTACATCTATATTTAATAAATTTAAATTTTTTCTAATCTGACCAACTACTGGTTCAAACCAATTACCACTTTTTACATTTAAAGCTATTATATTATTATTATTATTAGTAAGAGTAAATAAAGTTCTAGATTTCATTTTACCAAAAATATCTCTACCATAAGAATCATAATATAATTTCAGATAAAACTCTATAGACCCTTTTCTTAAACTTAAATTAGAAATTGGCGTTTCTAAAAAATCGTCATTAGTCAAGCATAATCCATTTTCAAATTTTACAAAATCTAAAAATTTATTTCTTTCTATTTTTAAACTATCGATATTCATAATAAATGATTGACCTTTGCCTCTATATCTAATTTTAAAAGAAGTAAAACTTTTACCGTTTGTACGAAAATCTAACTTTTCGTCTAAAAAACTATACATACTATATGAATCAGTAGAAGGACTAACAATATCATATTCATTAAACTTTAATCTAATATAATTCCAATTAGATGTTAAAGATAAACTATTAATATACCATTTATAATAAATAGGTTCTTCACCATTTATAATACCAAAAGATACATCTCCAAAAACCACATCTAATTTACTCACATCACTAATATACCACCAAAAAGATAATGCATCCTCAGGCGAATAATAAATATCCTCGCCAAAATCATCACCTTCTATAAAAGAAACNATATCAGTACCAGATGATGTNGGATAACTAATTTTCAGTGAACGAGACCCAACTTGTACATTAAACCCATCATTATCTAAACTACTTAAAGTTGATGACCACCACCAACTATACTCTNAAGGATTATATTTAGTATCACCANAAACCTTAAATAATGACAAATAATCCTTACCATATTTANCCGAATCATCATCATAAGAATAATTTTCAGCAGTATCTCTCTTTACAGATACCCATTTAACATAACCACTAGATCTATATATATACGGATCTTTCGTCCCCCACCTATACTCAGGACTTATATGCTGAACACCTTTTATATCATAAAAACCACTTTCAGAAATATCTATAATACTTTTTTGACCTGACCATCCATCATACAAAACATCAGCAAAACTATCTATAACATTGTTACCCTCTAACCTCAAACTTATTTCTTCATTATAAACAGCTTTATAAGCACTCCACTCAATATTATACCTACCCTCTTCAAAATAAACATTTGTATCAAACAAATATTCAGTAGATCCTTTTACATCACCTGAATTATCATCGCTTACGTAGGATGTTACATATTCACCACCTTCAGTAAAAGAAACCTTTTCTGGATCACTCCAAATATTATCGGAATACTTAAAAAAATCTTCATTGTTATCCCAATCAGTATCAGAATCAGTAATGTCCTTATTAATTAATTCATGATCAATAATATTAAACTGGTCCTTCAAGTTCATACACACAACAGGCCATGTTTCACTATCTACATACCCCTCATCTACATAAGTATAAATCTCCACTTCTCTTAAAAAACTACCTTTAAATTCTTCATATCTTTGGGTAGATTCGTTATAAACTAAATATCTACTAGAATCATAATCAGTAATTGTCAATCTTACAATCTGAGCATCAACAGGATCAAATTGATGTGTTACTTCATACTCATCATTACTAGTTACACTTAGCACTTCCTCAAAAATACCAGAAACAGTTGTTAATACACTGAGTGTATAATCTTTATTTATATATGTAGTATCTTTAGGATTATGTCCATGGTATAATTTTATTTTATTAATTGTATAAATATCATCAAAATCTATCTCTAAATATGGATCAATACCATCAACTTTTTGAAATCCCCAACTATCTTCAGTTTTATAACTATCATAAATACCATCTACAGCATTATCTGGATAATAATTTCTAAACCAATAATTAGTACCAGTAACAGTGGCACCATAAGCAATATTTATCGGAGCTGGGTATGATGACAAAATAGTACCTAAAGATTCCCATTCACAGTTATATCCACCGCCAATACAATAAGCTTGAGAAATATCTGAATAAATACCCAACTTTCTCAAACATTTAGTATTACTTTCCTCACATAAAATCTTGATCCTCAACCACCTAACATCCTCATTAGTACTATTATTCCATATAACATCATCTACATTAGATGTCATACTATTAGAAAAATCAGTAACAACATTAGTACTTATAAATAATTTATTAGTATCATCACCATAATTTCTAATTATATCTAAATTATGCCTTCTTTCCAAATCTATAACAAAATATTTATAATAATCATAAATGTTTNATGACAGANTGTTTGGACTATCTAAAACACTGCCATACATTTCCATTTCNTTAACAACAAAATAATATGGCGAATGTGNATCTCCTCTAACTCTAATTGCCTTATATCCAGTACTATTACTAAATGTAATATCATTCCAACCCATANATCCAGTACCATTAGCTAATGTAGTCCAAGATCTAGAATCCCAATCAGCATTAGCNTCAGTAGTACCTTCCACAATATAATTTTTTAAGTAATGACCAGTAGCACTATACTGTTTAAATCTAACTCTTTGAATTACTACTTCCTCACCAAAATCGTACCCTAACCATTTTTCGGGATCTAAAGCATCTCCTGCTTTTGAATGATAATAATCACTTTCATCATTATTAAAAGCCTTTCTGCAGCCAAAATAATCACAATCATCATCATAACAATCTTTAGAATCACATGTACCATCAATCTCAGTAGCATCACTAGTAGAACCTATATCTCTAGCCCACAAACCATAAGTAATATTATCAACACTCAAAAAAATAGATGGTAAAGTAAGATCACCAGTAGCATATAATATAATAGTATCCAAAGGTTCATTACTTTCTAACTCTATAAAAAAAGGCGATTCATATGTCATTGTACCAGATAATGTACTAATTATATTCACAGAATTACCATTATAAAAAGCATCAACATTTGAAACAACACAATCTTCTGGATAATATCCGCTTACTTTCCAATATTTACTGGAAACTGCNTCAAAAACTATATCTTTTCTATACCCAGCTTCAGAATTACAATAATCTACAGAAGTACCACTACTCAATGTACCATAATAATACCAACTATATTCATTTTCAAATACATAAGATTCTTTACCATCAACTAAATTTTTTAAACCGTAGCACGGAATATTAATGGCACATTGACAATTATCATTTCGTATATCATAATCATCATTTTTGTGTAATATACACCCAGGGCCTATTTCAGGATTATCAATCTCATCTTGAGATCCTAGCTTACTCCAAAATATAATACCATCTGTATCAGATATTTCTTTTGGTATATCAACAGTTAAATCCAATGGTATATCATAAATATTTTCTATACCAATAGACATGGCTTTATTTACTTTATTTATCCCAGATTCACTAAGTAATATTGTATCTTCACAACTCTCTAATTTTAATTGGTCACCGACTAAAAATTCAATTTCGTTAACACTAAATTCATTTGCAGATTCTATTTCTATAGAAACATACCTTGGAGAACCTCCTATAAAAGCAGAGACTTTATTAGATGATTCCTCAACAAAACTAGCTGTTTTCCAAATATCATCATAATCCGAAAAAGATAAACTAATATTATCTAAAAGAGACGGATCAGTTTCTATTTTACTATAAACCTCTAACTCCATTATTTTTGTACTATAATGATGATCAGTATATATCCTAAAACCATAACACTCTACTGGATCGAAATTATGTTCTAGTATAACCCAATCAGCCCATAAAGCTGCTTGGTATTCCCGCCAATTTGAAGCTGCACCATTAGCATATATAATTCTTTGATTAGTTGGATTTTTAAATATATAATCTCTAATTTCCCCACTATTTTCATAAGTATATAAAGACCCATCTAAACCAATTGAATTATAACTTGGTATCAATTTGAAGGATGTGGTATCAGCATCACCAGTAAAATTATAGGGCCCTAAATAATAAGATAAAGCTACACTTCTAAAATTATCCCTCTCTTTAAAATACATTATACTTTTGTGAATACTAGTTCTAAACCCGTGAGGAAAAATTAATGTAAATGCTATAGGGTCATAAGTAAAACCACCCACCCTTTCAGTTCTTATACCTAAAGCAGACCCAGGAACGTAAGGCCAACAATATTCAGTCTTACCAGTACATTCATCTGAATATAACCATTCAGCATCACCATTTACATAAAAATATGAATGGTCTCCGGATGTCCATAATCCATTAGAATCATTACCATAAGTATCTCCAGCTTGACCGTTATCAGCAGTAACTATACAATCATCCAAACAATCTTCGCCATAAGCTATATTTTGGTGAACATCAGTCCAAGGATCACCGTTTAACCAATTAGTGCCACTATGATAATGAGATTCACTAAATAAATCCACCTGCCAACTAACATCTAAACAAGAAGCTATATTAAATTCTAAATATTCAGCGTTTTCCTCACCATACAAATTAACTTCCTCTATATTAATCCTATTACCAAAATCTATATCTAATAATAAATTATTTTGATATCTATCTCCTCTAGCATATATAGCAAATCCAGCCACACCAAACGAATACACTTTACCAGGATCAAATGTACCACTAACTTCACCACTAACATGGTAAAAACTAGCATCTGGATATCCTCTTAGTGTCAAACCAACATATAAATCAGCATTATAAATACCAATTAAATCGCCTTTATTAACCAAAACACTACAATCTAACCTATAATTAATCGGAAGATAAGTATATAATTTACTGTCATCTTCTAATGGTAAATCCAAACTACAAACAACTTCCAAAGTACCGTCCTTCCTAGGCCTACATATTTTAACTTTAGACAAAGTAGATATTCTACCATACAAATAAATAGCTTTAATTCTACCATTATTATTAATAGGATGTGATAAGTCTATTAAAGTTTTATTATTATTACCAAGAGATTCATAGTAATCAACACCACCTATTTCTGAAATTAATTTAGAAACTCCAATTTCATTAAAATCCTTTCTACCACCCTCAACATTATATTGATTAGGGTTATGTATATAAGCTACATTTTCTTTATCACCATCTATTAATTTATTAATTTCAAATGATTGTAGTAATCTAGACGAAGTATAATCAAATTTATCAGCTGGATCTAGCCCACTAGTATGATTAGATACATTAATACCATTATCATAAAATCCCAAAGCCTCAGATGCTGTTGAATATTTAACTTCTACATAACTATCTGATCCAATACTACCAGATTTTATTTTCAGTTTATTAGTTTCTAGGTATTCTACATCAACAAACGCATACCCACCAATTCCTACAGTAGATACTTTATCTCCTATAATCCTAGCCATTTCTATACCAGTAACATTTACATTATTTCCTAATGAAAACTCTTCATCACCATACCCATCTATATTAATTATAAGATTATCACTAACTCCAGATACAGTAGTATAAGAAGATTTATCTATACCAGCTTCACAACTTCCTCTACTACCAGCTCCAGCACATGGATGATTATACTGAGTATAATATGAGCATTGTGTATTTGAACATGACCAATTATTTAAAGAAGATACTTTAATAAATTTAATAGCAAACTCATCCCCTTCCCATCCATCAATAAAAGGATAAATTCTTAAATTATTAACATCTCCCTGCCATGACTGCTCAGGTCCCATGTTTATTGTATACAAACGCCATTTATCGTCAACTATTATATCAAAATCTAATTGTTTGTCTTCATTCCAAGTAGAATCGGTAATCGTTATCCATCTTATCCTACCAGTAGTAAGCCCCTGAACAACTTTACCACTATTATTATTAGTAACTTTCATCATAAGTTTAATATAATAATAACTTTCAGCTTCAACATATTCAAAAACATTGGACCTACTTATATAACAATCTCTATCGTAACTAGTACCAAAAAGCACACTACCCCAACAACCATATAAATAAATATTATTATAGACATCCCACCCGTCTACATTTCCATTTATATGGAAATCAGAAGCATACCCATCTAAACTATCATATTTACATAAAAATGAGTTTTGTATATGTCTGGCATCTCTTAAAAAATTATATGACATTTATTTCCTTCCTCTATTACATAATAGGTGGTGCTGGAGGTAATTGACAATCTTGACGATCAAACAAAGCGTATTGAACTGATAATGACCTAACATTGTTTTGATATTCATCAGTTTTATTCATAAGGTTTGACAAATATTTCAGTGGATGAACAATAAAAGATCCAATACCTCTAGAATAAGCTATAAGAGCGTCCATACTATCCCATAACATGCTATCTGGCTCTGCAGCTCTTCTATAAACATACTCAAAAACATCATTTCTATAAAAACGAGAAAATAAACCACCACACAGCGTTGCTTTACCAATGTTACTAAAATCCCAATCAAAACGATGACCATCAGCATTAAATTTTGCCCTTGGTATAACAGGGGACAACTTCATTAACGCTGTATTTACAAAAG
>JGI10211J34971_10003533_pt1 | contig 12498 bp, 26 predicted proteins | sample Etolagsediment_FD_34971 | JGI IMG/M metagenome (IMG submission 34971) | reverse complement strand
GAATCTTCAAGACCATTTTCTTCGATAACAAACCTTTTTAAAACATTAATGGGTAAATCATCAAACTGTACCATATTACGTGAATTGAAATTCTTTATCTACCAAATAATAATGTGCACCCATTGCATAATATAAATCCTGAACTTTTCTTTTTTCTCTTAACTTACCAAGTTGGACTCGTTTTTCTTGTTCACTCATTTTAAGACCTATCACCTTCTTACCTTTTGGTGGTTTAAACTCTTTTGGTATTGAGATAATTTCAGGTTCAGGTTTCATTAAGTCTACTATCGATTTAATAAGTTTTGCTTTGGTGCCGCTTCTCTCAAGATGCAACTCCTTACACAATAGTTTTATTTCTACAAGGGATAATTTATTAAGTTCTTCTCTGGTATATTCCATATAACAAAGATAATGATAAAATATCAGAATTACAAATCAACCGTAGTACTGGTCGTATTCGTCATAAAATAGGTAATACTCAAATCCAGCTTTTACTTTGGAATTCTTTTGACCTTCGTGTCCTGACCAATCATAGTTTACGCCCAGAAACAAACCAACCATATCGTCATGGTCCTCAGGTTGTTTATGTTTTGCATATATAAAATCGGCTTTAGGTGTTAAAACTATCTTATTAAAAAACTCAACAACAACATCATCGACTTTATTAAGTGTGTGAGTAAATGAACCAACATCAGGGTCATATGTTTCAAACGGTATTTCAATTTCAAAATAAACATCCGCACCTTTACCATGCACATGTGGGTGAATATTACTCGCTTTGCTTTTTATTGCTGTTTTAGCCTCAAATAAGAATAATAAAACCTGAATTGACTTCTTTATTTTTTGAGTAAAATCTTCAATACTATACGGTTCCATATCTCTCTTTATATTTTGATAATAAATAGTTTATAACTCTCTCAACCTCATCATCTTCCATTTGGTGTGCATATTTGTTTCTTTTGAACCATTCTTTCATCACCTGTTCAATAGATTGGTTTCTTAACTTTGCAATTCTTCTAAGACCTTCTAATTCTGCAGGAACTTCGTGTGATTGCATGTAATATTCAGGACCCGATAAATCTTCGTCACCATTACTTACCTCGTCATCAGGACGCAAACCATTTACTTGAAAAATATGTTCAATTTCATGAACAACCAAATCGTTAACATCGGCAATTAAATCATACATTAATTGAGGGTATCGGTCGGGATTTATGATAATGACCATTCCAATTGTTTCATCATCATCCATTAAGGCTGCGTTAACCATATAGGGTTCATTCATATTAGAATTGGCATCATATTTAAGTTCAATACTAAACGGTGGTATACCATACGAACGACTTAATCCAAATTTTTCACTTTCAGCGTCAAAGTCATATTCTAACTCATTTGAATCTGTTACATCTTCAGGTAAGTTGTAATTACCATAATTTTTATTTTTAACAATATTAATAATTTGTCTAACTATTTTTCTAACTGGTTCACTAATACCTTTGGCCTCGTTAAGTACTTTAGATTCATTTATGGATTCTTTAACAGAAAAAATAATTTCTTTGGCAATATTCTCAGGATTTTCATCTTCATAAAAACCTGTTTTAATTCTAAAGTAATTTTTCTTACCTAAAGTACGTGCATAATTTTCAGACCCAACAGACTTAGACACCATCTCTAATACACCACCAAAATAATCTTGAAATTCTTGACTTAACATATTACATTAAATTTTCTACATCAACTTCATCAATTAATAACCTTAAATCGTCCATAGCTATTAATCTCTTCATTTTATCAAATTCATTATCAGGTGCTTGCTTAAACACATTTGATACTTTAAGTAAATTTGGTCCCGCTAAACCTGCCTCTAAAAATCTTTTTAAGTTCTTATCAAAATCAGGATTTTCAAATTCAATATCTTCAAAAACAACTCTACTGACCAAGTATAATGTTGGTGTACCAACACTAATCATTACTCTAAAAGATGTGGGGATTATTTTAAATGTCCCTTTCATTTTTTGCCCATTATTAAATGTCGGAGACAAAAACCAAAATTCACCATCAAAGTTAAATGTATGATTTCTTAAAAATCTAAGGGCATTACGGTACTTTTCAGGTGCTTTATCCGCTTCTTTTTTTAACTTTTCAAATTCTTCTGATGCCGACATAACTATTTTTTATTATAAATAGTGTCTAGTACCTGTTTAGAAGGAAGGGAATTGATAATCCAGCACCGAACTCAACAGTATTTGATATGTTAAGAATAATCGCAATATCTAAACTACGGGCATTTTGTGTGATAAGTTTAATCGGGTGTAATCTAATCATCACATCAGGATAGAATTGTGCGGGTTCAAAATCTTTTAAGACCATCTTACCACCAACACCCAAGTTAATACCATTACGTAAGAATCCGTAGTTAATACCCAAACGATTTGGGTAGTTACCATTACTGGTGACCATCGGCATACCACCTGTATTAATAATATTCAACTGTGCAGTGGTGTAGATACCCCAAGGACTATAAGGATTACGGTCGTTAAGGACCATTGTATTAATATTGTCGGTAGCCAAAAATAGGTCCCCGTTAAACAGTACTCCAACCGTGGATGATTGTGCAAAAACAGAATTAACTGTAATAAAAAGTGTAATTATTAGTGTTGATAGTCTCATATTCATTTGTTATTATACTCAAAGATACGACTTAAATCACTAAATTCCAAATGGGCATACTAAAAGAATATTATTTAAATAATCTCACAGAAGAAGAGATAAATGAAATGGCGGAAGAACAATACTTCCGCCAAGAATTAGTTTACGAACTTAAAGAGCTTTCAACATCTCAATCAGAGGAGGATATGGATACACATCAAACTTATCTTTACGATAGTTAGTGTGTGACCAAATACCTTGACCACCCTCATTAGCCAATTGGTTATATTCAAAAGCACCCCAATCTCCTCGTTTTGTGTCCATATAAGTACGAGTTGCATATTTGGTATTAGGACCATCAACACCGTCTTCAGTGAGTGGTTTTCCATTCATACCAAAATATCCTTTTAGGTTAAGGAATATTTGTTTTTCTAAAGTATCCATAGTTTTTACGGAGTTGTTTTTTGGTTCAAACAATTCCAACATACCTTTTTTAATATCGATATTGAATTCTTCACTTAACTTACATATAAGGTGTTTAACTGATTCAATTTGTTTTTCTGTATATCTTTGGTAATATCTATAACCTCTCCAATTTTTACCTAAATCAATAACATCTTCTTCAGGTACCAATCCGTTTACGTAATTAAAATACATCCCGTTCGCAGATTTCGTTAATGGTCCATAATTACAAATCTCAATACCTATCGCCTGTTTGTTAAGTTGAGTGTTGTTTGAATTTTTGGTCCCCAAGTGGTGAGCCCACATTGTATCGGGAAAAGCTTGAACAATCACCCCATCCCAATCTTGATTTCCGTCTCGTGTGGATTTTCCTCCAATCACATATTGTGTGGCAACTTTTCTTGACTTCCCACCTTTTGTTTTATCACGGTCCCAACCATAAATAACCCAATCGGGTCTATGACTTCCTGCCGTGTGATGTAATACTATTGTGTGTTTCGTTGAATTTGTGGGATAATATTCGTTTTCTGGTAAGAATTGCTTTTTAATCTCCATAAGGTTTACTATATTTGTAGTGTTAATTTAAATATAAATATGGCAGACTCAAAGATTGAAACGTTCAAGAACTTTTTACTAAAGGAAGGTGACTCCGCATTACTTAATGCAAAATATATGGATATGTCTGCTGAAGATGTAATCGAAGCTTATATTTTGGCGGGATTACCTCAACCCATTTTAATCCTTGAAAATACTTGGTTACCACGGGGTATCTCAAACCACGGGTGGGGTAATGGTTATGTTAAAATTGTGCCAGGTCATAAGTACCACGGAAAAAATTATGACGACATAGATGTAATAGTAAATGGAGGTCTTACTTTTTCTGTAGAACTTAAAGATAGTGAAACATTTTCTGATGGTTATTGGGTTGGTTTTGACACTGCACACTATAACGATACTTTAATGAAATGGCCGAAAGAAGAAGTTTATAAAGAAACCTTAAGGTTGTTCAGTCAGATTTACCATTTATCTTAAGAGTTATTATTACTATACTTGTGGCATAAGACAAAATGCCATGAAAAAATTACTCTTAATTCTTTTAATTATAACCCTAACAATACCTCTTTTTGGTCAGGTTAAGGATACTGTTTATGTGACAACACCTATTTTCGAGGTAATGTATTCTCAAAAATTTCAACAACCTTTACAGTTAATGTATCAAGTGGAATGTCCAACAGGTAAAACCAGTAGAAGTGGTTTGGATTTCTACAAAAACGACACCATTATAACTTCAGATGATGAAGATTATGTTAATAATGAGTGGGATAAAGGTCATTTGGCACCTGCTGCAGCATTTAACTGTGACCGAGAAACAGTAAAGTTAACATTCACATATCTTAACTGTGCATTACAACACGAAGGTCTTAATAGAGGTCCATGGAAAGAGTTGGAGGGTTTTGAAAGAAATTTGGCGAAGATATTTCCTGACGTATGTGTAATAATAGATGTGGTCTTTGATGGTGACTCGGAAGTTTTACCTACTGGTGCTGTAATACCAACAGGATTTAAAAAGACCATTCAATTTGACAATAAAAGTTTTTCTTTTTATTTTCCAAATGAAGATGTTTCGGGAGTTGATTGGTTTGACTTCATAATCGCTCATTAAACGTATAAGAATGGAAGAAGATAACATGGAATTATTGAATACTCACCCCATAAAGAAGAGTGATTTAGGATTTCACGGAAATTTATTCGGTGGTAAATTATTGGCATGGTTGGATGCAAGTGCGGCCGCCTTTGCAATGCAAGTATGTGATACACCAAGAATGGTAACCATAAAGATTGACGAATGTATTTTTAAAAAACCTGCAAAAGAAGGTCAACTAATTAAAATTTATGGCGAGGTTAAAAGTTTTGGTAATACTTCATTGACATTATACATGGAAGCTCGTTCTCATAATGTTTATTCAGGAAAACAGAATGTAATCTTGTCAACTAACATAAAATTTGTTAGAATTGATGAAATGGGTGACCCCGTCCCAATTTCAGAACGGGTAAAAAGTAAGTATATAAATTAAATTAAATAACAAACAAATGAAAGTAGAAAACGGAAACAATGTAAAAGTTCATTACACAGGTACTCTTGAAGATGGTCAACAATTTGACAGTTCTCGTGATAGAGGTGAAACCCTAAACTTCACAATCGGACAAGGTCAGATGATACCTGGTTTTGAAGAAGCCGTTATGGGTATGGAAGTAGGTGAGACAAAAGACATCACTTTAACACCTGACCAAGCGTATGGTGATAAAATGGAAGAAGCAATTCAACCTGTAAGTCGTGAAAACTTCCCACCTGATTTCAAGGTTGAGATTGGTGCAATGGTTCAAGGTTCAACTGCTGAGGGTATGCCGATTCAAGCAACCATCGTAGGTGAAGATGAAGAAAATATTATTTTGGATATGAATCACCCATTAGCGGGTAAGTCATTAAACTTCAATATTGAACTCGTAGAAATCGCAGGATAATGGTATATTGGTTTACAGGACAACCAGGACACGGTAAGACCGTGCTGTCCACGATGTTAAAAGATTATTTGGAGACAGAACATAACAAACAAGTCATTCATATTGACGGTGATGACCTTCGTAATATCTTTCAAAACAAAGATTATTCAAAGGAAGGTCGTATTAAAAACATCACATTTGCACAAGGACTTGCAAAGTTTTGTCATCTAAAAGGTTTTGATGTGGTTGTATCTGTGGTCGCACCATACAAAGAGGTTAGAGACTCATTTAAAGAAGATATGGGTGATGATATGGTTGAACTTTATGTTCACACCACAGAACCAAGAGAAAGGGACCATTTTCACAGTGAAGATTATGTTGCACCATCAGAAGATTTTGTTGATGTAGATACAACAGAAGATACTCCTGAAGCATCATTAGTTTACATTTTAAGCAGATTGGGACTATAATGGAAAAGAAATCAACCATATTCTGTGATATTGACGGAACGATATTCAAATATCGAAAGTTTGAAACATATGAAACTTCAAAACCTGAAGTATTACCAAAAGTAAGAGAGACAATTAGTAAATGGAGAAAGGACGGGCACATGGTTATTTTAACCACGGCTCGTCCTGATTCTTTGTATACACACACAATTTTAGAACTTTCAAATCAAGCAATTGAATTTGATAAACTAATAATGGGTATTGAGAGGGGTCCTCGAATACTCATAAATGATATGGACCCCAATAAACCAGGTCAACGTGCAATGGGAGTAAACCTAAATAGAGATGAAGGTTTCGAAGGGATAGATTGGACCGACTATGGTATTTAAGAAATGAATAACTGGGATAAAAACTTACATGTCAAATCATCTTTAGAAGCTAGAGATGGACAATTCGCAATGTTCGTGGGTAGATGGCAACCCCTTCATAAAGGTCATCAAGAATTATTTAAACAAGCAATGGATGAAGGTAAAAACGTTCTCATATGTATTAGAGACGGAAAACCAAATGAAAAAAATCCATTTACACCTGAAGAAGTAAAAGAAAATATTGAAAAACATTACGCTGATGAAATATCCTTAGGAAAGGTAAAGGTTATGGTAATACCTGATATCTGTTCTATTGAATTTGGTCGAGGTGTTGGTTACGATATTATTGAAAGAATACCACCAACAGAGATTGGTGAAATATCGGCAACAAAAATTAGAAAAGAAATGGGTCTATAGTTTGTTATTATAGTTTTATTTCTTATCTTTGTTGAAAATAAAATCATTATGGGAACAAACTATTACAGAGTACCGAAAGTCGATGAAGTAAATGAGCGTTACGCAAAACTTCATATGCGTTTACAAGAGATGGACCGTTGGGACCCATCTTTAATTGAAAGTGATTACCGTTTTATTGAAAACCCTGAAGATGAGTGGTCAACACTTAGTCCATGGGATGAATTCGTAAGTGGTATGAACGTTCACTTAGGTAAACGAAGTGGTGGTTGGAAGTTCTGTTGGAATTTCCATGATGGTAAATATTACAACACAAAAGAAGAACTTTTAAACTTCATCAGGAAGGGTAGGGTCGTTAATGAATATGGTGAACAGATTGATGTTGAAGAGTTCATTGAGATGTCACTAAATTGGGGTCAACCCGATGGTTTGGTGGCAGATAAAGAATACTTCGATAAAGCTCCACATCATTCGTGGATGTCAAACCCTGAAAATTATTATGACAAAGAAATTGACGGACTCAGAGTATCAAGTTCAACGGAGTTCAGTTAAGGTAAAATGGAAAGGTCATCCATTAAATAACTCAGACATCGGTTATGATGATGAGTGGGATAATGTACCTCAACCTAATCCTGGTCCATTTAATCCTAACGAACAGGTGAATGAAGATAAAGTTAAAAATTAACAAACAAAAGTTTAAAGCAAAGGGGACATTTGGTGATATAGTCATATTATCCCTTTTGTTTTTACCAGGAGGTTTCATAATTTTGGGTCTCCTATTATTAAAAAGATATGTTTATGAAAGGTATAAGAAATTTTTTAAGAAGTAATTTTATGTTGTATTATTACGATAAACAAGAATTGGTATATAAGAGAGTAAAAAGGAGATATATGGTATTAATATACCTTTTCTTCATCTCATTATTCTCATTCTACACACCGTTAATTATTAAGAAAACTGTGGTTGAAGATTTCTATGAACCACAGACAATAGTCGTAAGACCTGACACAACATATAACTTTTCTGAATCCAAGTTAATTCAACTCATAAAGGATTTGAATATTAAATTTCCTCACATTGTATTAGCTCAATCTAAACTTGAAACGGGAGATTTCACATCAAAGATATTTGTTGAAAACCATAATCTTTTTGGTATGAGAGAAGCCAGAGTTAGGATAAATATTGCTCGTGGTACTCAGTATAATCACGCTTATTACAATAATTGGTATGAGTCAGTTTATGATTATGCATTTTACCAATCTCGATATCTTTCAAAATTAAACACAGAAGAAGAATATTTTCAATATTTGGGAGAATCATATGCAGAAGCACCAAATTATGTTGAATCTCTTAAAGGAATGATTCAAAGAGAAAATCTTAGGGAAATATTTGAGAATGAGTAAATTATCATTTATTATTGAACATATAAAAAATAAATATGAAACTTATAAAAATAACATTATTATCACTTCTTTTCCCGTTATTAACTTTTGGTCAAGACCCAAATGACCCTGCAACATATGCGGATTGTAATTCTTTTACAGATACTGTAAACATTTGTAAAAACTCTTTGGTTGATTTTGAAGAGTTTAGTTATTCAAATAATCTAGAACCCTATGAATGGTATTGGTGGTTTCAAGGGGCCACACCTGATACTTCAAGAGAACAAAATCCAGATAGTATTAGATATGATAATCCTGGGTTGTTTTATGTTAAATGTTCTACAATGTATTATAATAAAGCTTTTTTAAACTTTAGGACGAGCAGCGTAAAATGTATGATGATTCGTGTATTAGAATATAATACGTTTGATAACATACCAATCAATGATACATCCATATGTGATGGGGATGAAATTGTTTTAGATGCAACTTATAATCAATTCAATGATAATGATACAATAGAACCTCTTATCATAAATTATCTATGGACTTCTAGTACCGCCAGTATTGAAGAAATATTTGTAACCACCCCAACACTTAAAGTAAACAAACCCGGTAAATATAAAGTTAGGGTTTTTACCTCATGTGGTTCTAATGAAAAAGAGGTTATAGTTGAACAGAGGGATTGTACCCCTAAAGTAATAATCCCTACGGCATTTACACCAAATAACGATGGTTTAAATGATACCTATAAGGTAATGGTTGAATCTTATGATAAATTTAACATCACAATTTATAATAGATGGGGAGAATGTGTTTATTCAAGTGATAACCCTAACAGAAGTTGGGATGGAATTTATAGAAATAAAGAAGTACCTTCAGGTGTTTATTTAGTAGTAGTGCATGTTAAAACTAATAACATTACAAAAACATTCACAAAATCTATAAGCGTATTAAAGTAAAAAATCGTTTTAATGTTTTTATACACGTTGTTATATTTGGTTATTTGCAATATTGTTGTTTATTTAATTTTTGAAAAATATGATACTAAATAGTAAAATATGAAAAATATAAATAATATGGAACCAGAAAAAGACATATTTGAGCAATGGCAGGAAGAGAGAGAATCTCGTTCTTGGTTGAGAAGAAAAATAGATTACATCTCACTTTGGTGGGAACATGATGGACGATATATGGGTAAAGAATTTGTTAAAGGTATTAAAAGTGTTTGGTACTGGTTACCTGTTATTTGGAAAGACCGCAATTGGGACCATCGTTTTATCTTTGATGTATTCGCTCACAAGTTGAAAGCTCAGGCCGAATACATTGGTAAGTATGGGCTTCATCTTAACAATTGGAAAGATGAAAGAGATATGATGATTTGTGTTCGTTTAATTGAAAAGGTTCAAGACGAGTTTTATAGTTCGGAATACATGGACTACCATAAGACCAAGACTTGGTTTGAACCATGTGAAGATAAAGAAGGTTTTTCTGAATGGAAGTCTCGTGAAGTTGAGGAAAACTTCGATGATTACTTTGCAAAATACCCATTAATCTATAAGAGAGTAATGAATGGTGAAGGTGTCTTTAAATTAGATGGCACTAATGACAAACAAAGAATAGCAATGAATATTGCCAAAATAAATCACGAGAGAGCAAGAAAACTCCTGTTCAAAATTATGGAACAAGAAATTGAGAGATGGTGGGATTAATTGAAAAAAAATGCTTATATTAGCCAAAAGGAAAAAAATGAAACTGACATTTATCTCAGATACACACACAAAACACAAACAGGTAACATCGTTTTTACCTGGTGGTGATGTTATCATTCATGCAGGTGATGTTTCATCTATGGGATACAAACACGAGTTACAACAATTTCTTAAGTGGTTTAATAGTTTGGATAACTATACTCACAAGATTTTCATTGCAGGAAATCACGATTGGGGATTTCAAGACAGTCCTGAGATGTGTCAAGAACTTCTTGACTTTTATGATAAGGTAACTTATCTACAGGACAACTTGGAAGTAATTGGTGAGGACTATGACACAGCAATTAAAGTATATGGTTCTCCATGGCAGCCTGAATTTTATAATTGGGCATTCAACCTACCACGAGCAGGTGAAGAACTCAAAGAGAAATGGGATATGATTCCAATGAATACTGATATCCTTGTAACTCATGGACCACCATGGGGTCATTTGGATACGGTAATAGGTAATCCAATGAATTTAGGTTGTGAAGTATTAAGTGAACGAATCAATGTGGTTAAACCAAAAATCCACGTATTTGGACATATCCACAGTGGTTATGGATATAAGTTTGATGGTGATACTCATTATTTCAACGCAGCAGTGTTGGGTGAACGGTATAACTTCGATAACAAACCGATGACAGTTGAATGGGACCCTGAAACAAATGAAATAGAATTTTTAAATTAAAATAAAATGGCAAAGTACACAGTAGAATTTTACGGTTGGGAAATGGAGGCGATGGGCTTTTCATTGACAAATGAAATGGTTGAAGAAATTGAGACCATGATGAAAGATTTCCAAGCAGATGAGTTATGGGAAATTAGGTTTGAGATGGAAGACCTGATGGATATTTGGGACCCTGATTTGTTTCATATCTCAAAACCGTTCTATAATGACACCTTTTGGGGTAAGGTATTGGATGAAGAAGGTAATGTGGTATTGGAAATGGAATACAAAGATTTCGGTGACACATATGAGAATGTAGGTGATGTTGATGAGATTTATCCTTATGAGTCATATTTGGCCATGCCTCACTACCGAGACGATGGTGTTGACAATGTTATGTTGATTATTGATGAGAACAAAGGTGGTTTACTCACTTATGAGTTTGAGTCCGATGAGGTTCCTACTGCAAAAGATTTTTCACTTATGGGTGGGACCGTTGATACACCTGAGGGTGATTGGGATTTTATTTCAAGAATCTTCTTCAAAGACCAATTATTGGAAGATGAAGAATATATGGACAATACAGGTAAAGCGTCCACAATGGAGATTTACACACACGACAATAGAATTATAAATTAAGAATTATGTTTTTGGAAATTTTAACCGCAGTACTTACATTATTTGCGGTAATTGATATGGTGGGAAATGTCCCTTTAATTATCAAGTTAAGAAAAGAACATGGTGAGATTGACTCACTTCAGGGAACCATTATATCGGCTGCGATTATGATTGCAACATTATTTATTGGTGAAACCTTATTTAAATTATTGGGAATCGAAACATTCCATTTTGGCCTAGCTGGTTCATTCCTTATTTTATATTTTGGGGTAAAGATGGTCTTAGGTATTGACGGGAGTACCAAAAAACAAAAACAAGCAATTAAGGCAACAATATTTCCAATTGCATTTCCGTTAATATCGGGACCTGGTACTCTGACAACAATTATGTCGTTACACTCTGAGTTTGGAACACTAATTGTTGTTCCTGCAATTTTGGTTAATTCAGTAGTGATTTATACCGTATTAAAATCAGCGTCATGGATTCAGAATAAGATTGGAATTATGGGTATTACCATAATGGAGAGAGTTTTTGGTATTATACTTATCGCGATTGGAATGAAAATTTTAATTCAAAATTTGATTCTTAGTATTAATTATGCTATGTTACAGATATGAACAGGTTAAATAGAATTTATAATAGAGTTTTAAATCGTATTTTCCCTAAAAGAAGAGAGACATTACTCACTAAAATAATGAAAATGGACCAAGAATTAGGTTTATATGATGAACCATTTAACACCAAAGACAATGGGTAAATACTTAAAGCAAGGATTTGTAAGAGAATTGGAATGGCAACTTAATAGAGAAGAACCTCAAACTAATTGGGATAGATTTTACTTATAAACTATGGAAAAAAACATTCAAATACTTTTCGCGATAATCTTTTTAGGTGTTTTAATTAAACTAGTCAACAAAGCAGTAGAAGAGACAGCCGAGGTAATGCAATATGCTCCCCATATAATGGAACCTCCCATGATTGATTTAAGCGATACTATGATATTCCACACTAAGGATACCTTTAAAACAAAAGAGAAATGAAACTAAAAGTTAGAGGAGAAAAATACGATGTTTACGGACAGTTCTACATCATCCCAACCATCAAAGTCACTCACGACAAATACCTATACGGATATTACACTATAGATTTAGTTTGGGGAAAATGGGGATTAAGTTTGACTTTTGAATAGACTTTTCTATCTTTGTAACATATTTAATTAAGAAACACGGAAA
>JGI10211J34971_10003532_pt1 | contig 12500 bp, 17 predicted proteins | sample Etolagsediment_FD_34971 | JGI IMG/M metagenome (IMG submission 34971) | reverse complement strand
CGTACCTCAAGCAGCAAGCCCGCCAGTGGCGGCAGCGTGACCGGTTCTTCGAGTGCGCCGCCCGCCGCCGCCTGGGAGTCGGATAGCACCTGCATGTTCCGCGAGTTCACCCTGACCGAGACCGACTTTCCCTTGGGTTGCCGGGTCATCAAGCCGATGTTGGGCCTGGGGCGCGATCGCACCGGCACCGTGGTCGGCCACGACGTGTACCCCTATGCCGGTTATCAGACGCTGGTGCTGCTGGTAACCTGGGACCCCCGGAACCCCCGGAACGCCGCCCCCCCGTGTAACGGCCGCGGCGCAGTCGCCGGTGCCGCCAACAGCAAGCCCGGGAAAATCACCCGGCACCCGCTGGTGCACGACTCGCGGATCACGAGACTCGACGATGGCAACCCCCCGGAAGAAAACCCCCCGGAAGAAAGCACGCAAGAAAAAGGGTCCCCACCCGCCGATCGAGCACCCGATCAAGCCGACCCCGATCACCTGGGTGTCTGACATCGGTCAGACCCGCAACGTCATCCAGGACACGCTCAACCGCGCCGACCCCGACGATCGCGCCGGCCATGTCCCGCTAAAGCACAGCCTCTCACGACCCGATCAACAACGATGGAGAAAGTGGGTGGGCCGCACCCCCGAAGGGTACGACCGGCCCACCGAAAGCTACCAGCGACCCACCATCGGACCCCACACGCCGCCCGTCACCATGAGTGCCAAGACCGTCACCCAAGTCCGCCGGCCCCGCGAAGTGTTCGGGGTGAACCTGGGCATCGAGCCGATGGTCCTGGTCCGCAAGGGCCTGACCGAACTGTGGTGGCTGCCCGGACGGCAGATCGGCGGCCAGTACCACCAGCCGGAACTGCGGCTGGTCAACCTCGATAACCACACCCTGGTCAGCCGCACTCTGCAAACCGGCGGCAGCCTGACCCAACACACCCTGAGCCTGCGCAACCGCTTGCTCAGCGACAGTTTCGGCGTCGAGGATCTGGGCCTGTCGCTCGATCCGACCAAGACGACCGTCATCACGTAGGAGAGCTTCTGATGAAACTGCTCGTCGTTCTTTGGACCCTGTTGTGCGATCTGCTGATGCTGGGAGCCTGCATCGCCGTGTTCCTGGTGGTCAAGCCCGTGCTGCTGGCCGTGGTGATGGTGGCCGCCATGGCCTACATCTGGCTCAGCAAGCACCCGTCACCGTTCGTGACCTGGCAGCCATCCAACCTCAAGAATTACTGGACCCAGGCCCAGGGCACCTTCGACCTGTGGAAAGGCTCCTCCTCGGGCACCTGATGTTGCCAGGCCGGCCGCCGGCTGCTAGAATGCAGTCATCGGGAGGCCCATCCATGAGCGATCCCTTTGTCAAAATCGGCGTGATCCTGGTGCTCATCTGTCTGGGCATCGTCGCCTGGGAAAAGCTGACCGGCCGATGGCCGCCAGACCAGCCCAAGCCGGTGGTCGTGTTCACCCCCGAGGAACTGGCCCGCGACCCGGCGTACCAGGAAACCCGGCGCCTGCAGGCCGACGAGGAGGCCCGCGACGCCGAGAGCAAGCTCCTGGAGATCATGCGCCAGCATCAGGACAACCCCCGAGACTAACCCCGGGCAATCAGGGCTAACTTCCGGGGGCGCTTCAGTTTCTTGATCTCGGCTTCCCGTCTTGCGGCGTCAGCCCTTGTGGCAACGGGCTGCCGCCAGACAAGCAGGACGGGCAGCCGGGATCTTGTATAGCGGGACCCCCGGCCGGCCATGTGATCCATGAGCCGACGGTGCAGGCCACTGGTCATGCCGCAGTACAGCGACCCGTCCACGCACAGCAACAGATAGACCCACCAGGCGTTCCGGGGGCGGCTGCTTAGCGGTCGCGCCGCCAGTCGCACCTGCGGTGCTGCCGTTACGCGGCGGGAGCGGCTGGCGTTGGTGCCCGCCCGCATGGGCTTGACTGGTCCCTGCCGGGTCACCATTCAGGAATCCTCGGGGAAGTTCTGGGTCAGCACGTTGGCCGGCGGTGCGGCGGTGACCAGGGCCACCATGGCCCCGAAGCTGTGATCGTGGGCCAGCTTGTCGGGGATCTTGGACAGGGCCGTGATCGAGGCCCGGATCGCCAGGGCATTGCGCACCGACAGGCTGAGCACCTCGTAGCTCTTGATCCGAAACAGCTTGATCTTGGCCCCGAAGCCCTGGCTGCGGCAGGCCTTCTGCAGGCCCGTGCAGATTTTCTTATCGAGATCGTCCGGCTTGCTGTGGAACTGGGCGAAGCTCAGCGTGCCCAGCACCTGGCGCAGCACCATCTCGCCAGCCTCGGAAATCAGGAAGTCCGTGTTCTCGCTGGCGGTCAGGAACTGACCCAGGTCCTCGACGGTGTAGGTCATCACGGCGTCCACCTCGATGGGCACACCGTCGCGCAGGGTGATCTTGATCTTGTCCACCACGTTGTAACACAGCGTGGTATGCGTATCCTCCATGGTCTGGAACATGGTGGCCAGGTGCAGGCCGGGATTCAGGTTCGAGCCCGGCCGACCGAACGTGAACCGCACACCCAGGTTGCCCTTGCGCACGATGATCGCCTTGATCGGCAGCATCAGGTAGATGACGCCCCAAAGCAGTTGGAACAGTTGGATGATGGCCTGAATGAGTTCCGCCATGGCGATCTAGCTCCTCTGCTGATAGTGGCGACTCTTGCCCCAGTACCGCTGCCAGCGGGTGGCCGTGCGCATGGCACGCCCCATGCGGCTGCTGCGCGGCTGGGGCCCGCTGACAGTCACCGCCCCGAACGCCTCCAGGGTCCGGGCCCGGCACCCTGGACGCTGGCATTGAAAACCATGAATGCCCTGGGGCTGACCGTCGGCACCCAGGCCGCCCGGCCAGGTCTTCACCTGCTGCCAAGGGTGCAGGCCCAGCCGGCACTTCAAGTGGCCGAACCAGGTTGTCTTGACTTTCTGCTCCGCCATCTGGATCTCCCCTAATGTCTAAGCGTCCCGGCTCTGCAGACCACCGCCAGCATGGTCCGGGGCGACCTGCAAATGGTCGTGCACGATCCGGTGGGTGTGGCTGATGATCGCCGCCGCCAGGCTTACCGGGACACACTTGAGGTCCTCGATGCGTAGCTGCTGCATCCAATGGGCCCGAGGCAAGGCACAATCCTTCTCCAGCACCTGGATCATCTGCTCGACCTGGAACGGTGCCGCCACTTGCGAGCCGGCCACCGGCGGCTGGGCCGCAGCCGCTGCGCGAGCATCACCCGGGGGCAGTTGCTGCATGCCCTGGAACGGGCTCTCGTCCTTCTCGTACAGGTGCAGTGAGAGGCCGAACTTGGTGGCCGCCTTGCGCAGCCCGTCGGTGTGGGCCGCCTTCAGGTCGTAGCCGAAATTGTCGCACCCCCCGGCCGGGTTGCGCGACAGGTCCGCCTGACCCAAACCGTCCTTGTCAATGCTGACAGGGCTGCTTTCAGTCTGCACGTAGACCGTCAGCCGCACGTGTACCAGCACCTGGCCCTGGTCGGGGCTCAACCAGTGGCTCAAGACCCGGTCCGACCAGGCGTACCCGAACGCCTCGTTAAGCTGCCGGATCAGGGCCGCCGGCTTGGGGTACCACGGTGTGAAGCCGTCGCCCCCGGCCCGATAACAATCCTGACGAATGTCCGACGGTTGCACGTGCCGATCAAGCACCTCGGTCACCGTGACCGGGAGCCTGATCACCATGCCAGACGTAGCCGCTTGCTTGTTCGTCATGCTGGGGGTCCACCTGGTTTTCTCGAATCGCCAGAACCCCCCGGGATTCCCACGGTCAAATGCTCGCGGCTGTAAGCCGCCCAGGCCCGCCGCAGGATCTCGGGGCCGTCCAGGGGCCGGTAGTCCCGCGCCGGCAGACTCACCGCCGGCCAGTAGTGCAGCATTCGCACCCCCGGAAGCCCCGGAAGCCCCGGAAGCCCTGCCGGGAGTTCCGGGCCGCCGGCCTTCGGCTCGTCCTGACCGAGGGTGTGGCGAATCGAACGCTCGGCCCGAAACGATGGATATGGCCCGATCGCCCCCGTGGTGATTTCAGGAGCAAGCTGCCAGCCCAGGTGAAAGTGGCTGACCAGGGTGGGCATCCAATCGTCCACGCGGGCGTAAGCGGGCAGCACCAGCAGCCGCAGCACACTCGGGTCCTTGAGCAGTTGCTCCTGCCGAATCGACTCGATGATCCGCCACTGCCAGGCCTGCTCCTGGGCCATCGGGAACCAGGCCCACACCGCCACCACCGGCACGCTGCCGTCGAGCACGCGCGGCCGGTAATGGAACGGAAGCTCGGTGTACTCCTCGCCCGGCAGCATCAGTTCGCTGTGCTTGTTCCACTGGTAGGCGTCACGCCCGCTGAAGGTGGTGTTGCACACCATCAGGGGGATCTGGCAGTTGGGGCACAGCGTCTGGCCGATCTGGTAGCTGGCCGGCCACGGCTCGGCCAGGTGCACCACGTGCAGGCTCTTGAAGCCCGGCCGCCCCCGGAAGTTCCCCTTGCAGCACGGGCAGCGCAGCGGTGTCGGAAGCTGAGGCAGCAGATTGTTCGATCCGATCTGGCTCATGCTCACGCTTTCTGGGGCCCGCGTCGGGGGTCAGGCGCGGCTTTGCCGCTGCTGCTACGCATCTCCGGCTTGGCGGCTGCCGCACCAGCGGTGCCCGGCTTCCGGGGGGCCATCTGGGCGGTCATCTCGCGGATGGTCTGGTCATACTGCTCGTTGGTCTGCTTCAAGGCCGCCAGCAGTTCCTGCTCGGTGAGCAGGCCGCGACGCTGCAGGGCCAGTCGCAGGGCGGCAAGCTCCAGTTCCACCCGGGTCAGCATGTTCATCAGCATGATGAACGGGCCGGCCTGCTCGGGCAGCTTCTCCGGGTTCAGCATCGCCCGCTGCTGGGCGTCAAGCGTCAGCAGGTCCGCCACACGACCCTGGTCACCCACGAACACCTCGTCGCCGATCGCCGCCTGGTCCATCGGCGGCGGGATCGCCGCGCCGGGCCGGCGCACGCGAAACCCCTTGCCGTCGAGGCTGGACATGCGATTGGGGTTGGGTGGTAGCTGGCTCATCGGCTCTTGCCTTTGCGGACCTTCACCCCGCCGGGCTTGCGCTGGTGCTTGGGCCGGACCTTATAGCCCTGGTTGACCTTGCTGACCTTCTGGTCCCAGTCGCCCTTCTTCTTGGCCTCTTGCATCTTGCCCAACGGGTCGGGCACGTTGCTGACCACCTGCACGCAGGGCTTGCCGGTCTTGGCGTCGATGTAGGCCGAGCCCAGTCCCTGCCTGGGGATCTTGCCGCTCCTGGCCAGACGGTTGAACTCCGTCTGGTAGTCCGGGGCCCGCTGGTGCGGATGGTCGATGAACCGGAAGTTGATTTGCTCACCGTTGATCCGGGTGGTCATCATGTCGCCGGAGCCCTGCGGGTCCACCTGGTGGGTGGTCCCCCGCACGATGACCTGCGGCAGACTCAGGATGCGCACCACGCGACCGGTGCAACCCTCCAGCGGGCAGGGCACGGTCGCCCCCAGGTCCGGGGCCTTGCCGATCGGGTAGTCGATCAGGAAATGACCGACCTTGCCCTCACGGGCCGCCTGGCATGCCCGCGAGGGCTCATCGCCCTGCTGCTGACCCGGGCAGGCACACTGGCACATGAACTCGTATTGCATCGGTCAACCCGCTCCCTTCCGCCGCTGACAGGCCTGCCCGTCTCGACGTTCCAACACGGTCCACCACCAGCAAGGCAGCAGCGCCAGGGCTTCACCGCCGACGAACCCCACGGCCGAGGGCCACCAGACCGACCAGGCTTCCTGCATCGGCCAGCCGCCGCCATGGATCGCCGCCGCCAGGCCGCCGAGCCCACCGGCAACGGCCAGAACGAACAGCCACAACACCGCACGGCTGGTGTACCAGTCCAGCGCACGTCTCAGCATGAGTAGTTCTCCTCTCACGCTCATTGTACATGAGATCATAGCAAATGCAAGAAGAAAACTCAGGCAGTAGATGATAAGCCAGGCTGGCAGAGCGGTTTTTAACTTCTGGTGGGGATCTGGCTGGGGGCCTGGCAGTCCGAAAGCCGCGTCAACCCGGTGCAGAAGTACCCGGGCTTGCGCTGGTCCTTCGCCAGGTTCACCAGGTAGACCTTGGCCCGCTCAACCGGCATAACCCGACCGGCCTGCTCGTACGCCGCCGGGAAGATGGGCACCGTGATGTCGCCGGCCAGGCCGGCCAGGTCCAGGATGGCCATCGAGCGGCCCTTGGATTTGCCCTGCTTGACCACCTTGACCCTGACGTTGCGGGTCAGGGCCATGATCACCGCCTTCTCGTAGGGCGGGTCCTGGTCTTCCAGGTCGGCGGGCGTGAGCAGTTGCTGCTGGTGGTGCAGGTGCACGAAGGAGGTAAACGGCGAGCAGGACAGGAAGCAGCCGGTAAGTTGGCGCTCTTTCTCCAGCAGCGTGTCCAGGGGAAGCTCGGGCAGCGCGTCCTCGTCGGGCTGGTAGCGGTGGATGAGGTCCAGCCACTCGTCGGGGGTGTGCCGGGGCTTGCCGCCGCTGGTGATCTTGGCGGTGGTGTTGTGGTACTTCTCGGTGAGCTTGAGCAGTTCGGGCAGCATGGCCACCAGGTGCGGGCGGCGGCCCAGGTCACCGTCGAGGTAGCAGTCCATGGCCCCGCACCAGATCAGGGTCTCGATCTCCGCCCGCGAGACCAGAACGTAAGGCTTGTACTCGTCGTCCTGGGTCTCGATCTTCCGGCCCTGGCGCACCACGGTACGTTTCTGGCCGGTGGGCCGGACCTCGATGCAGGCCCGCACGAAATCCTTGAAGCCCCCGCCCCCGCAGGCCGCCGCCTGGCCCGCAGGGCTGGTGATCCAGCGGGCCGAGCTTTCCGACAGGCCCTTGACCAGAGACAGGCCGAACCGGATCTCGTTCTTCCGAGGGTCGAGCTTACAGATAGCTCGGGAACGCTGGACACATGGCTGAAGAACGTGAATCCCCAGTCGGCGAGCTTCTTCGACATAATCGGCGACCTTGAAGTTGTAGCCGTCTTCCTTGCTGGTCTTGCCACTCTCGGAGTTGATCAGGCACGTGAGGTAGGGCAAGGGGTAATTGGCTTTGAGGTAGGCGGTCTGGTAGGCGACGACCATGCCGTAGGCCGAGGCGTGGCCGAGGCAGAATCCATACCGACCAAAGGTTTCCATCAGCGACCAGACGTAGTCGGCCTGGTCCCGCGTGGCCCCCTTGGCCACCGCGCCCTTGACGAACAGCGGCTTCATCTTGGCCAGGATCTTGGGCTTCTTCTTGCCCACACCCTTGCGGACCTCGTCAGCCTGGCTCATGGTGAACCCCGCCATGTCCCGGCAGGCACGCATCAGGTCCTCCTGAAAGACCATGACCCCGTAGGTTTTCTTGAGCGTGTCGGCCAGCAACGGGTGCGGCGGGTCCGGGGGCTCGTCGCCCGAGGCACGCTTCAGGAACACCTCGGTCATGCCGGCGTCGAGCATGCCGGGGCGGATGATGGCCACCAGCACGGCCAGGTCCCAGGGCTCCATGCGCTTGAGGTCCATGCGCTGGGCGAAGGCCCGCACATAGGGCCGCTCGATCTGAAAAACGCCAGCCAACTCACCCCTGGCCAGCATGGACCAGGTCCCTGGGTCATCCAGGGGGATCTGGTCGATGTTGAAGTCCGGCTGGTACAGCCGTCGGATCAGAAACTGGGCCTGCTCGATCACCCGCAGGGTGGTCAGGGCCAGGTAGTCCATCTTCAAGAGCCCCCGCTTCTCGGCGTCGTACATATCCCACTGGGTGGCCGGGAAGTTCTCCTCCTCGGTACGCGAGTCGGGGCTCTTGCGGTAGTAGGCGGGCAGGTAATCGGTGATGGGTCCCGGGGCGATGATGGTGCCGGCGGCATGAACGCCGGCCTGGCGGGCCTTGCCTTCCAGCCGGCGGGCGATGGCGAAAAGCTGGGGGAACCGGGCCTGCATGGCACGCAGGTCCGCACTGGCAGCCAGGGCCTTGTCCAGGGTGACATTGGGCCCCGGCGGAATGTAGTTAGAGATCTCAGCACTGAGCTTCTGGTAGTCGGGCAGGTCCAGGGCCCGGGCGGTGTCGATGATCGCCGCCTTGGGTTTGAGGGTGCCGAAGGTGCACAGTCGGGCCACATGATCGGCTCCGTACTTGTCCATGCTGTACTGCATGACAGCGCCCCGGCGCAGGTCGTCGATGTCCATGTCCAGGTCGGGGTTGGAAATCCGGTCGGGATTCAAAAAGCGCTCGAAGGGTAGCTGCCATTTCAAGGGGTCCAGCCAATGGTGGGAGATCGCCAGGGCCCAGACGCAGACGCTGGAACAGCCGCTGCCGCGCACCACGTAGCGGATGTTCTGGTCACGCATGAAGCGGCACAGATCAGCCACGATCAGGAAGTAGGGCGCGAAGCCCATGCGGGCGATCACGCCAAGCTCGAACTTGGCCCGCTCGACGTAGGCCGGGTCCTGGTCTACCCCGTAGGCGGCCAGCCCCCGGAAGACCTTGAAGGCCAGCAGGTCGATCTGCTGGCGGGCCTGGCTATCGTTGGTGCTTGCCGCCGTCATGCGTTGCCCAATAGGAAAAGGCCCACTGCATCAGGTCGATCTTCAGGCCGTACAGCTTGACCAGAGCCGTGGCCAGCAGCATGAGCATGCGATGTTTCATAGCGACGCTGCGGCCGGTTCGTCCGTGATCGCGTCCAGGTCGTGGTCCACCATCTCAGCCACCAGCCCCTGGAAGTCCACCTGCGGCTCCCAGCCCAGAACCTTTCGGGCCTTGCGGGGGTTGGCGATCAGGACATCCACCTCGGCCGGCCGGTAGAAGCGCGGGTCCACGGTGACGTAATCGCAGTAATCGCCCAGGCCCGCGTGCTCGAAAGCACACTGGCAGAAGTCAGCCACGCTGTGCGTCTCCCCGGTACCGACCACGTAGTCGTCCGGGTAAGCCTGCTGCAGCATCAGCCACATGGCCTTGACATAGTCGCGGGCATGGCCCCAATCCCGCTTGGCGGCCAGGTTGCCCAGGGCCAGGGTCTGCTGCGTACCGTCCTTGATACGGGCCACGGCCCGGGTGATCTTGCGGGTCACGAAGTTCGGCCCCCGCCGGGGGCTCTCGTGGTTAAAGAGAATCCCGTTGCAGGCGAACATCTTGTAGGCCTCGCGGTAGTTGACCGTCACCGCGTAGCCGTACAGCTTGGCGCAGGCGTAGGGCGAGCGGGGGTGGAAGGGCGTACTCTCATCGCAGGCCACCTCGCCGTGCTGGCCGCCAAAGAGTTCGCTGGTCGAGGCCTGGTAGAACCGGGTGAAGAAGCCCGAGGCCCGAATGGCCTCCAGGCAATACAGGACCCCCAGGCCGCTGGCCTCCAGGGTGTAGGCCGGCTGGTCGAAGCTGGTCCCCACGTGGCTCTGGGCGGCCAGGTTGTAGAACTCGTCGGCCCGGGCCAGCCGGCACAGCTTCACCAGGCTGGGCAGGTCTCCCAGGTCGCCCTCGACGACCTCCAACCTGGAGTGGCCGATCAGGTGCTCGGCGCAGCCCGGATCATCCCCCGAGCTTCGCCGCTTGAGGCCATAGACCTTGTAATTCATATCCAACAGCAGGTCGGCCAGATAGCTGCCGTCCTGCCCGGTGATGCCGGTGATAATGGCGGTACGTTGCATGCTTTCTCCTGCTCCGGGCTCAGCCCGGCAGTTGCCAATTCTCATCAATCTCATAGCCCAATTCGATCAGTTCCTGACCGACAACCTCCTTGAATACGGCGACTTCCTCGACGGTCCACCGATGCCACCTTTGGTTACAGCCGGCGACTTGGCCAAAGCTCGAATGCTGGTCGGCTTCCCGGCTGCCGGCTTCAATTTCGGCGGTCCGGATCAAGGCCCTGTCATCGGGCTGCAGGCCCAGACGCTGAATGAGCAAGCTGACCGTCAAGGCCGGGGCCGCCACCAGGTCCTCGAACTTCACCACCCGATAGTTGGGCAGGTAGTGCAGACAGTCGGCCACCACCCGCAGACGGTTGCGGGCACCCAGGCACTGCATACGGAAATAATCCAGCCGGTCCCGCTGCTGAAACTCACTGTCCCTCTCGCCCTTGGTCCACCGCACCGACTCAATGTGATTGCGGGGATCTCGCACCAGAGTCACAAACTGCCAGTCTTGTATATTGCCCGGGAGCCGGACCAATTCCTCGCGGCCCCAACGGTTGATGCTCTCGCCTTCGTAAGGAGCGGGCACCTGATCGCTGTCCGATCGTTCGCCCCACCAGTTCCACACGTAGTTGTAAAAGACCAGGCTGGGCGTCGTGGTAGTCGCCAGGCAGTCCCGGATCGCCGTCAGCGGATCAACCTCCTTCGCCAGGTGCACGGTGGGACAGACACGCGGCGGCATGGTGCACAGGTAACCGTCCTCGGCGTACGGGCAGCCGTCATTTTGGCCCGTGGGCGACAGGGGTCGGCCCTGCAGCATCTTCAGGAAGAAGCACGAGCCGCCCCGGGGATAGACGAAGAAATAAATGGGATTGGTCATGATTCATGGTCCTTCCAGTCACAGGTGCCACCCGGCGCCCGACCATTGATGCGGTCGGCATGCTCAACGACCCATCGGTACAGCCGCAGGTCCCATTGATTGCCCTCGGCGATGCGCCGGTGCAAGTCAGCATCCAGATCGACCACCTGCCGCTGGCGGGACCGACGGTTCAACCAGGGTAAAGGCTCGGACTTCCAGCCCAGACGGGTGGCCAGAACCTCCGCGTCCTGCTGCAACTGCTCAAAACGGCCAATCCAAAAGAATCGCTGCAGGTTGGCGATGGCCCGCTCGTAATCGAGCATGGTGAGCCGTGGCAGGCAACCAGGTTCTGCCAGCCGCACGCCCGGCACCCGCTCGGTGATGGGTCCGTATTGTTCCAGAAGCGGGCCGGCCGCCAACATCCGCGTCATGTGATTGTGTGCCCTGCCCCACTGCCAGGTTGCCGTCCCCGGTTCAAGACTTCCGTACCAGGCCTCGTCGAACCACCGCGACAAGTCCGCCCCGCGAATCTGAGCCACCACAGTGTCATCAGGAGCCTTGGAGACCTGCGTGTATTCGTACTCGCTGAGCACCCGCTCCAGAGGGTCGCGCACGATGGTCAGGTAGCGTGGCGATCCGACCAGTACGCCGTGCAACCCGACGGGCATGTGTCCCCAAACCAGCTTCAAGCCGTTGATAGGGCCCTGGCCCGGCACTAATACCGTCCGGGTAGCGGCAGCATTCTGCACCCACAGGTGCTCGCCGGACCGCAAGTGACTGTACAACCACTGGCCAAGGCTGTTGCCGGCGGTCTTCACCAGGTGCACGAAGATCAAGGGCTGGCTCACTGCAAGGTCTCCAAAAAGCCCTTGACCCGCTCGAACTCGGCGTCGAAATCCACCACCTCACGGAAGCGTTTGACCGTGCGTTCGGACCAGGCCGGCCAGTCGGCCGCCGCCCGCTCCAGTTGGCGCGCTACGCCCGCCACGCCGTGCCTGGCCAGGTCAATGCAGGTCTGCCCGTCCGTCATCAGGTGGCTGGCGATCTGGTCGCGGATCTCCTTGAGGCTGACCACCATGGGGCGTCCGCAGGCAAAGGCGTTGTGGATGTTGAACCCGTAGCCGTCACCCCCAGCCTTGACGTGCCAGACGAAGCCGTGCTCGCGCAGGGCGTCTTCGGGCCGATAGACCGCCCGGTCCGGATTGCCCGCCCCGTAATTATGGAAAACCCAACCCTTGGTCACCAGCCGGCCGAAAAGCTGTTTGAACTGATCCAGGTACGGAGGCCGTTGGTAGTGCATCAGGTTGCACAGGCTCTTGGGCTTGGCCACCGGCCAGGGCTGAAACTGATCGAGGCTAAACTCCTGGTGGTAGCGCACGTGCTGAACGCCTTCCGGGGGCTGGAAGCTGGTGGAGTTGAGCAGGTTCTTAACTCCGGGCGGCAGCGACCAGCCGACGTTGCCCATCTGGAACACGTGCTTGGCCTGCGGGCAGTATTGCTCGCAGAACTTTTCGTAACGAGCGAAATGGCCCGGGATACTGGACAGCACCAGGTCGAACCCCATCTGTTTGGCCAAGGGCAGAGTCACGCAACGGTACACCCGCTCGCGGTAGACCGGGTCTTCGCACAGGTAGATGCCATCTCCGGTGGTGGTGAAATACTTGTTGATGCAATGGCGAGGCCCGTGCTCCTGCTCGACCGGCTGGCCCCAGATGTCCTGGGGCGTGGCCCGGCTGGTGTCCAGGTACTGCTGGGCGGTGTTGACGTGTGGGTAGACCGCCCAGTAGTCCTCGTGAAACCACTCCAGGCCGATGGGCCGGTAAAGCTCCCAACCCAGCCGGTCCTCAAAGAGGATTCGCAGGGACTCGTACAGGTCGGTGTGATGACAGTCGGCCAGAACTCGCATGACTTGCCTAACTCCCCCACCGCTTGGGTTCGCCGGCCGGCAGCCGCCATTGCGGATCGCCGACCAGCAGGTTGTTGAACGGCTCGCGGATCGACCAGT
>JGI10211J34971_10003530_pt1 | contig 12509 bp, 10 predicted proteins | sample Etolagsediment_FD_34971 | JGI IMG/M metagenome (IMG submission 34971) | reverse complement strand
TGTTCATTTTTCATTTTTGAAGTATGTCCTTTAAGGTCGTTACCAGGTTTTCAAAATCGACATCTATCTGTTTTCGGGTATTCATATCCCGCAAGACGGCTTTTTTTGCGGCGGCCTCGTCGTCGCCCACAATCAGGACGTTTCGGGCGCCCAAACGGTCCGCCTTTTTCATCTGTGATTTAAGACCTTTCCCCCCGTAATCCAGTTCCACCCAGAGCCCCTGCTTTCTTAGCGCGGCCATCCATTGAAAGGATAATAATGGAACGTTCTCGCCGAGAGCTGCAATAAAAAGATCCGGCTTCCGGGGGTCGGTCGGTTTTGTCGCTTCTAGGAGTGCCACCACTCTTTCGACGCCAACGGCAAACCCGATGGCGGGATGATCCGGACCACCAAGGGTTTTCACCAGACCATCATACCGGCCTCCACCGGCAACGGCATTTTGAGCACCCAGATGTTCCGTCTGAATTTCAAATGTGGTTCGATTGTAATAATCGAGCCCCCTGACAAGCTGTTCATTAACCACATAGGAAATATTTAATCCATCCAGGTATGTTCTAAGGCCCTGAAAGTGTTCACGGCAGTTCCCGCAGAGAAATGCTCTGATGGTCGGTGCGTTTAGAACAATGGACTGGCAGGTCTCCACTTTACAATCAAACACCCGTAATGGGTTTAATTGGGCTCTTTTTTGACAGTCGGGGCAAAGAGAAGACGTTTTGTCGGCCAAATAGCTTTTCAGCTGTTCTTTGAAATTCGGCCGGCAATCGGGACATCCCAGCGAATTGATGTGCAGGGTGAGCTCTCGCAATCCCACTGACTCAAAAAAATACATGGCCAAAACGATCATTTCAGCATCGCTCATGGGACCCGCATCACCGAAAAGCTCAACATCAATCTGATGAAACTGCCGAAAGCGGCCCTTTTGAGGTCGTTCATGCCGGAACATGGGTCCCATGACATATAATTTTTGTACGGGATAATTTTGATACAACCGGTTTTGAATATAGGCCCGGACCACGGATGCGGTGGCTTCCGGCCTCATGGTCAGCCCCCGCCCTTTAATGTCCGCAAAGGAGTACATTTCCTTTGAAACGATGTCGGTCTCTTGACCAATCCCGCGGCTGAAAAGATCTGTCTTTTCCAAAACGGGAATTTTGATTTCCTGGTATCCAAAGGCGGAAAACAATGCTCGGGCGATTGTTTCAATTTCCTGCCAACGGGCAGATTCGTCGGGAAGAATGTCCCTAAAGCCTTTTAATGTCGTAAATTCCAATGAACCGCATGCTCCTATCTTGTTCAAGAAAAGATTTCCGGATTGACTATTCGACGGTTATTTTTCTGGCCACTTTCTTTCTTTTTGCTGTGTTCTCTTTTTCTAGGCCATCGATTTTTGAATCCACCAGGGCTTTAAATGCTTTAAGCAATTCGAGACCTGATCGGCCCAGGTGTTCCTTGAATTCCGGCGTATTTCTGGACAAATTTTCAATTTCTTGAAAGATTTTTCTCAAAGGGCAGAATGTCTTGGCGGTGCCGGTCTCGGTTTCTTTTTCGGCCATGGTAAACTCCGTTTATGAATCAAAATCGATCAACAAATACTGCCCTTCAAGCGTGGCTTTGAGCGCATCGAGTGCGGCTACTTGTCGGGGAAGGATGACGCTTCTTTTGAAACCGCCGATGCGAACAATCAGTTCATCAGCGATTTTGTGCAATGCTACATCCCGTTTTTCAATAAAGGGCAGTTTCATTTTTAATTGGTACTTTCCACCCCTTTTACTAAATTCGTACGGTTTTCCCTTGAAAAACCGATCCAGAGGATTGCGCGCACCGTATATCTGATCACCCAGTGCCTTAAGGTTGTCAAAGCCCAGAATTTCGCCTTTGAATAGGTTCACCGGTAAAAGGGGTACGGGCTCAAAATAACATTCGGCTTCCTGCACATATTGTTTCTGACTTTTTTGCCAGTTTTGAAAATACGGTTCGCTCAACACATCGGGCAATACACGGTTCATGATAACGGCGTCTATGCTCATTTTGTATAGAGAGAAGTACATAAACGCCCGCTGGGTTTCTTTCAAAACAATTTTTTCAGGATTGGTGACCAGGCGCACAGTGGTTTTTTCAGGATCTGTCAGCAGCGCATCCACCCCCCGCAGTTTTTCGAAAAGCCGCTCGATGGCGTCAAAGTAGTCTTCTCCCGGCAGGGGTACATCCATGAATCGTTTTGCCACGGGGCGGGCATATTTGACGATGGTTTTTTCAATTTTAAAAAGCTTGTTGATGTACCATTCCAGCGTTGTGGGGATGCTGATAAACCGCAAGGATTCTCCGGTGGGGGCACAATCCAGCAGAACCACATCGAAGCGGTTGTTTCTGGCGTACCGATTAATATGCAGCAGCAGGCTGACCTCTTCCATTCCCGGCAAAATGGCCAATTCCTCGGCGAGAATCTCATCGAGGCCACTGGTGTTCAGAAGGGCAGAAAGGTATTTGTGAATATCACCCCAGTTGTTTTCAATTTCTTCCTGGATATCCAGTTCCTGGATCCATAGGTTTTCAACGACCTGAACAGGGGCGCCTTTGCTCTGGTTGATGAGGGTTTTTTCCAGGTCGAATATGTCGGAAAGGCTATGGGCCACATCCAGGGACATAATGACCGTTTTATTGCCGAGTTCGGCCGCTTTGACGCCTGTTGCCGCCGCCGCACTTGTTTTTCCGACGCCACCTTTGCCAGCGAAAAATATAATTCTCATGCCATTTTCAATCAATTTTGAAAAGTTACAAATTTCGGCAGGGTACCATAACAGCGAAGCTTTTAAAAGAAAAAGTAAATTTAGATTCTAAGGAAACACCAAACTGGCAAAAGGAAGCTTCAGACAAAAAAACAGGTAGAAAATTTTTGATCGGGCAAAGGAACAAAAAGAAGGAAAATGGGTGTAAGAAAAGGGATAGAAGCCGATATGTTAATTGATGCGTGAATACAGCAAAATATTTCTAAAGATGACAGTGAACCATTGATGGCAAACTATCGGGTTTTCGATCCCTTTTCTTTACCCAGGCAAACCCTATTTGGCTTCTAGAAAACCAAGGCAAACACTACAAATACAAAACCAAACAGACACAGCATATTAATTGAAAAACTCCAAAGTTTGTTCATTGTCATCTCCCCCCGACTTTGTTGTTGTTGTTTCGTAACTGTCTAACCAAGAGGAGCTCCCGGGTTGCTCCGTATCGAAACGTTAACGTATATGGCTGTGATATAAAGCAAAGGGCGTGCCGAACTTGAGACAGGGTGTATCGTATTTTTATAACCCATTGAATATGCGATTAAAAAAAGTACTTATGTTGTAGGAGAATACGAAATAGTGGTGTTTCAAGGAGTGTGTTACAGGTGAGGATGTCTTATGCTGAGACTGTATTTACAGGGTAAGTCTCAAAATGAGGCAATCCTTTGTCTCATTAGTCGAAGATCGCTTTTACAAATTCGTTGGCATCAAAAGCCCTGAGATCATCAATCTGTTCACCAATGCCGATGTAACGGATGGGAATTCCAAGCTGGCTGGAAATTCCGATCACAATGCCCCCTTTTGCGGTGCCGTCCAATTTGGTGAGGATAATGCCCGTTAATCCCAGTGTTTCCTGAAAGGCTTCTGCCTGTGAGATGGCGTTTTGTCCCGTTGTGGCGTCCAAAATGAGCCATATTTCATGGGGCGCGCCAGGGAGCTTTCGGCCGATAACCCGGTTTACCTTCTGAAGTTCTTCCATCAGGTTTACCTGGGTATGCAGCCTTCCGGCGGTGTCTACCAGAACTACATCTGTATTTCTGGAAATGGCGGCGGTCATGGCGTCGAAAGCAACGGCAGATGGATCAGCACCCGTCCCCTGTTTGATAACCGTGGCGCCCACCCGTTCACCCCAGATGGCCAACTGTTCCACGGCGGCGGCTCTGAAAGTGTCGGCAGCAACGAGCATGACGTTTTTTCCCTCTTGCCGGTAACGATTCGCCAGTTTACCAATGGTGGTGGTCTTTCCGACCCCGTTTACCCCTGCGATCATAATGACCATAGGGTCTTCGGGTTTTTTTGGGGCGTGTTCCACCGGATTCTGATCCAACAAAGAAAGAATATGATCTCTCAACATCTCCTTGAGTTTCTGGGGGTCTTTCAGTTCCTTTCGGGTAACCTTTTCCCGAACCGCATCCAGCAGGCGCTGGGTGGTGGCAACACCGATATCCGAGGTAAAAAGAATTTCCTCAAGTTCATCCATTAAACTTTCGGTAATCTCCTTTTTACCCACAAAAAGGGTGTCGATTCGCCCGGTGAAAGAGGTTCGGGTTTTTGAAAGGCCATGACGAAGTCTTTTAAAAACACCGTTCCCGGAGTTTCCAAGTTCGTTATCTCCGTGGGCTGAGAAAGTATTGTCCGCAGCTTCGGCAATCTGGGTCTCTTCGGGTGTTTCCGACTCTCTGACGGTTGGATCTTTCCGGTGTTTTTTCTTTTTGAAAATAGACATTTAGGGATTTCCTTGTTAAAAACAGCATTTAATTATTGGCGAACTCTCCTCGCAGCCGCTGGATGTCGACGGACACAAGTTTTGATACCCCTTTGTTCTCCATTGTAATACCGAAAAGACGATCTGTTATGGCCATGGTTTTTCTACTGTGGGTGACCATGATAATCTGGGATTCCCGTTTGATTTTGTTTAACAGATCGTTGAATCGATCGATATTGGCTTCGTCAAGGGGGGCATCCACTTCATCCAATAGACAAAAAGGGCTTGGTTTGATCATGTAAATGGCAAAAATAAGCGCCATCGCTACCAGGGCTTTTTCGCCGCCTGAAAGAAGACCCATATGGCTTAGACGTTTGCCAGGCGGTTGTACTTCTACCAGGATACCGCTTTCAAGCGGTTTTTGTTCGTCCGTCAGTTTGAGTCCGGCCGTGCCGCCGCTGAAAAGGATGGGGAAGATTTCCTTAAGTTTTTTATCCACCTCCAGAAAAGTCTTGGTGAACTTTTCGAGAGATGTTCGGTTTATTCTTTTTATGGCGGCCCTTAAAGATTCTATGGAAGTCAACAGATCCTGACGCTGTTCCAGAATGAAGTCACGGCGTTCTTTGAGCGCTTCGTATTCTTTGATGGCCGTCAGGTTCACTTCTCCCATATTTTTAAGCATTTCTTTTCGGCTTTCAATTTGTTCCTTTGCCGTCTGTTCTTCGAAATCGTCCTGCAGAAACTGTTTGTAGATTTCCCTTATGTCCACACCAAAATTTTCCTGAACTTTTTCCAGCAGGTTGTTGATTTTGAATTTTGTCTCGGACTGGGCCAATTTACTATTGTTGATTTCCTCCGTGAGGCGATCAATCTGTTCCTTCAGTTGATCGGCCTGGTGGTCTTCTTCCTTGATGGCCTCCTTTCGGTTGCGATAATCATTCTCCCTGCTATGCATGAGCTCTTCCGCCTGTTGTAATGCCTCATAAAGTGCTTTGAGGGATTCTTCAAGGGCAATTTTTTCGGCGTCACAGGCTTTTTGGCGGTGTTGTCCCTTTTCGGTATCTTCTAGAAGGGTCGCGAGTCTTTTCTGGGAGTCATTCAGGTAATGGTCGACCATATCCATTTCCCGGGCAACGCCGCGCTGGGATTCCTTCAGGAGACGACAGTCTTCTCTGAGCTTTGATGCTTTTTCGCGGGTGTGCTCAAATTCGGCTTCAGCCTCTTTCAATTCCTGCTCTTTTTCGTGGAAATAGACAGCTTCACGGGCTTGTTTTTTTTGGCTTTCGCGTAGCGCCGTCTGTAGCGCTTCCAGTTTTTCCCGTGTGTCTTTTGATCAATTTCCTTTTGTTTGAGGTCGTCTTGAATTTTCTTGGAAAGCTTTTCAGACTGATCCAGTTCCTGACCCAGGCGAAACAGTATTTTGTCCACATCGCTGATGTCATCCCGGCACGACCATTTTTCGTCGGTCAACCGCTGAACCGTTCGTTGGTTTTCATCGATCTCGGTCAGAATGACTTCAAGTTGAAAACTTAAGGTTTCAAATTTTCGCTTATGAACAGCGACCTCGTTTTTCAAATTAACAATTTCCCTTTTTCTCGCCAAAAGGCCCCTTGAGGTATGGGAAAGTCTACCCCCTGTGATAACGCCCCTCCGATCTACCATATCGCCTTCAAGGGTGACAAAACAGCAGCTGCCACCTTGTTTTTCCAAAGCGCTCAGGGCCGTCGGCACGTCATCGACCAGCAGGGTATTGTTTAGCAGGTCGTCGATGAGCGGTTCGAATGCTTTGGATGTGGTGACAAAATTGCGCAGGGGCAGAAATTTTGAGTCAATTTCGGTCTTTTTCTTGGAAAAGGTGAGGTCTTCCAGCGGGACGAAACTGCCGATGCCCCTGGCTTTCTCTTTAAGATAGGCAACGGCGGCTGAGGCGTCGTCTTTTGTCTTTGTCATCACATATTGCAGTTTGTCTGCCAGGACCGCCTCAAGGGCCTTTTCGTATGAAGGCTCCACATCAATGATATCCGCTAGAATCCCCAGTACGCGGCCTTGATTGCCCGGTTCAAAATCTTTGGCCCGCATGATGGTTCTCACGCCCGCCTTGTATCCTTCAAAATTTTCTATCAACCCTGTGAGCCCAGTCAGTCGTGACCGACAACCGTTCAACTCCGACTCCGCTGTTTTCGCTTCCGTTTCAACACGCTTTTTAATTCTCTCCAGTTCGCTTGTTTTTTTGCCCGTTTCTTCGATGCGGTTTTCCAAATCCTGGAGTTTTTTCACAAGCGTTTCCCGCACTATGGTTTTTCTTTTGGAAGTTCTGAGGATGTTTTCAGACCGGGCAACGGTTTCCGCCAGTTCATTTTCCAATCTGGACCGGCTATCGGAAATCTGTTCCAAGGCTCTGTTCAGATAGCCCGTTTCATGGTTAAGGCCCACTTCACGGGTTTCTCCGGCGCTCATGTTGGCTCTGGCTTTTTCAAAGTTTTCCCGGATTTCACCAAAAAGCCTTTTCCGGGTTTTTAGGCGTTCTTCTTCAAGTTGGGCTTCATCCTCAAGTTCTAAGGTTTCCCCCTGTAGCCTGAGCATTTCCCCTTTCAGGTGCTCTTTCTTTTTCTCCAATGTCACAATGTTTGTTCTCACATCCCCTTGCTCCGTTTCGAGTCGAAAAGCCAGCTGTAAAAGGGTTTTGAGCTCCCCTTCAAGGGATTGTATGGCCGCTTCCTTTTTTTGGACCCGGTCTTTGCAATCAGAGTGTACTTTGCGACATGCTGAAAGCGCTTCTTCTTTTTTTTCCAACTCCAGATTCATGTCCACGATCTTGGCGTCGTGCCGGGAAAGGGTTGCTGTAAGGCCGTTTTTTTCATCCATCAGAGCTTCAGTAGATTTCATTTTATGTCCGGCATCGGTTGTAAGCTTTTCATAAATGTTTCCGAAAAACACCAATTCCAGATCCTGAATTTTGCCACTGAGTTTTTTGTAACGTTCGGCTTTGGCGGCCTGCCTCTTGAGGGACCGGATCTGCTTTTCGATTTCGCTAAAAATATCGCTGACCCGTTGCAGGTTGGTTTCGGTCAGCTCGATCTTCTTTTGTGAGACCGCCACCTTTTTTCTATATTTGGTGATACCGGCAGCTTCTTCCAGCATAATACGGGTTTCCTCGGGTCGCTGTTCAACAATGTTTCCGATCTGACCCTGGCCGATGATGGAGTAGGCCTTGTTTCCCAGACCCGTATCCATGAAGACCTCCTGGATGTCCTTTAACCGGCAGGGCACATTGTTGAGCAGGTATTCGCTTTCGCCGGATCTGTAAAGACGTCTGGTGACGGACAATTCATGATCGTGGGCAAAGGCGGGTGGAAAATCGCCGGTTCCGTTTTCAAAAAGAAGCGATACTTCCGCCATTCCGAGCGGCCTGCTGTTGCCGGCACCACTGAAAATAACATCTTCCATTTTGCGACCGCGAAGTTGTTTGGGACTCTGTTCACCCATACACCACCGGATGGCGTCGACCACATTGCTTTTGCCGCAGCCATTGGGGCCCACAACACCGCTGATACCGGCCGGGAAGTTAATTTCCAATCTTTCCAGAAAGGACTTGAAACCATGTATGGATATTTGTTTTATTTTCATCCCGCTCTCCGCATTTGGGATTATTAAACTTTTTTGACGCCTTTTTTGAGCCGCACAATAAGCAAGAATTCTCTACCATAATTCGTGAACGTTGTAAATAAAAAATACAATATAATGTGATATAAAAGTTATAAATGCCAACATATAGTGCAGTTTGTTTCAAATTGGAATGCGGTTGACATCACACAGGGAAAGTCCCTATGATCGGAGTGCAAAAAATAAGGAGTGATACGATAATGGATCTTATGGAAGCCATAAAACAAAGAAGAAGCAGCCGTGCCTTTCTAGAAAAACCGGTCAGCCGGAAGACGCTGGAAGATCTGCTTTATCTGGCCACGCAGGCACCTTCAGCCATTAACCTTCAGCCATGGGAGTTGACCGTTGTTTCCGGAGAAGAAAAGAAGCGATTAAGCCGATTGCTGGTTAAGCGGATGAAAGAAAGAAATATTTCCTGTGCGCCGGGCGCCAAAAAACCCCTCTCCAATTCATTTATGGAGCGGCAGCGAGGACTTTTGAATACCATTGCGCCCCATCTTTCGGAAAATACAGTATTTCAGGACTTCATCAATGAGGGCAGCTGCAACTTCTACGGAGCCCCTACGGCCGTGATCATCAGCATCGATCAGGTTTTTTCAAGCGCACGGCTAACAGACATCGGAGTTCTGGTGGGCTACCTGGTTCTGGCCGCCCATGGTTTGGGCTTGAGCACCTGCCCCATCGGCCTGATTACGGCATTTGATGAGGATATCAAGGAGGAATTGAGTCTTCCTGAGGACAAACAGGTGGTCATTGGTGTTGCCGTGGGATACGGCGACCCGGGTGCTTCCATCAATAGCGGCCGATCGGAAAGGGCTCCCCTTCAGGATGTGGTGAAATGGCGGCCGTAACCCCGGAAATTTCCAAACCCGCAGACGCTTACGGCCGTACAGGCATTGCGTTTTCCTCAGGGTTTTTCGGGTTTTTTGCCCATGCGGGGTTTCTGGCAGCCCTTCGTGAAAGGAGTATTGTTCCTGTGGCCTATGCGGGTGCCAGTTCAGGCGCCATTGTGGCATCAATGGCTGCTTGCGAAATGCCTGATAGCGCTATCAGGGAGATGTTGTTCAATGTGAAAAAAGCCGATTTCTGGGATCCCGACCCCTTACCAAAGGTTTTGGCCAGCGCCTTGCGGCTCTTTCGGGGATACGCCGGGTATCTCAACGGGAATGGCTTTGCGGCGCTGCTGGAAAAGCTCCCGGTGAAGCAGATCGAAGCGTGTCATAGGCCTTTGGCCATCTCAGCGGTGGACATTACCCGCAAAAAGGAAAAGATTTTCACGGAAGGCAATCTCATCAAGGCCATTCAGGCTTCGGGATCGGTCCCCATGCTTTTCAAACCCACGGAAATAGACGGTGCTCTCTACCTGGATGGCGGCATCAGCGGCAAGGCGCCGGTGGAAGCCCTTGCTGATCTTTGCAGCCTGGACAGGATTCTGGTCCATTTCATCACATCGGAGAATGTTAAGGAATCGGGCAACGGCTTTATGAAAAAGCGGTTCACTCCCTGGCGGATGCAGCACATCGCCATCAATACCGCCCGTATGGCGGATTATGAAAGGCAGAAAAGGATCGTTGGGTTGCGAGGGGTGGAGGTTATTGAAATCAACACCGGGGGTCCTTCCATGGGTCCCAACAGCCTGAATAAGGGACCGGCCGTTTATGAAGCTGCAAAAGCCTCGGCGTTAATAGCGCTTAAGAAGATATTTCCTGATCGGTCACGCCCTGTTTGATGATGAACCGTGCCCCGTCGGAAAACTCACGGGTCTTTTAAATGTCTTGATATAAAGGATTCTATGGCCTCAGCATATCGAGGGTCCAGGCTCGAGTTGCTGTGGTTGGAGCCCTTGGCCACAAACAGTTCCGCCCCACCTCCAGGAAAAGCGTCCCGAAGGCGCCAGGCATGGTGAAGGGGAAAACTCTGGTCCTTTTCGCCGTGAATGAGCAAAACCGGTACGGGGATGGTTCCGGCCAGTAATTCGGGGCTTATGGAATTCATTTGGAACCGGTAATAAATGTCCATCCATAAAACGATCATGGGCCCGAAGACCAGCCCAAAAACGGGGTTCACGCTTCGATAAAGACTGCGCAGACCTTCTTTGGTCCGGGCATAACACCCTTCCAGAAAGAGAAGCCTGATGCGATCGGGCTGCCGGGAGGCCGCCAGAATGGCCCCGGCGGCCCCCATGGAATGCCCATAGAGGAGAACGGGTTCGTTCAGCCAGTTCAGGATGGCTTCAATATCTTGGGCAAAGCGGAATGCGTTCATGGATCGATTGGGGGTGGAATTTCCGTGATCCCGCGCACTGTGAAGCACGGTTTTAAACCCAAGTTTGCCGAAAATCCGGGCCCGGCCCATCATACGGTCCCGGTTTCGGCTCCAGCCATGGGCCAGCAAAACCGTTCCTTTCGATGGAATATCCGGCTCCACAACCCAGGTTTCCAGGTTACCCCCGTCAACAGCGGGAATTTGAATGTCCTTGACGTGACCCCAGTCGGGTTCGTCCCGGACCGGTCTGCGGGGGATTTGATGGAGCAGATAGGTCAGAAAGAGCGTCAGAATCAGATAAATCGCTGCCACAGCAATGAGAAACCCCATGAAGAATCGGCTGCTCCTTTTCGTTAACGGTTATCGATCGCGGTCGAGATCTTTTCAGCAGTACCTTTAATCTCATTCATATCCCCCGGTATAATTTCCCATTTTGAAACGGGAAGATCCGGTCCTTCCGGGACTTTCGGAATCAGGTGAAGGTGATAGTGCATGACCACCTGATTGACCCCTCTGCCGTTTAACTGAACACAGGCCACCCCGGATGCGTTCAAGGCTGTTTCAATGCCCGTTATCACCTTTTTGGAAGCCCTGTGCACGGCAGCGAGATCCGCCTCGGAAATTTCCTTCAAGTTTGCCGCATGGTTTTTGGGAATAATGAGCGTGTGCCCGGGAGATATGGGGTTAATGTCCATAAAAGCGAGAACCTGATCATCCTCATACACCTTGAAACTGGGAATTTCTCCGTTGATGATTTTACAAAAAATACAGTCTTCCATCATTGACCTCCTATTCTGCCAGATTGTTTTCGTGTATAATTTTTTGAATCACTTTACTTTTTTCTTCAGCAATATCAGGCTGCTTTTTGAGGTTCATGGACCGCATGACGTCCCAGGTCCCGTCCTCAAAAAGAACCGGCACCTGGGTGATGTAATCGGGATGATGGCAGCAGCCCGGAGCAAAGTAGCGCCCGGCCTTATTTCCTTTACGAAGGACTTCCCTGGCACTTTCGTACATGGCCTGACCCATGACCATTGCTGACTGCCCGTTGAAAGTCGTGACCATTTGCCCGGCGTCAAAAAGTTTCTGTCTTTTCACTATTTGGTTTTCCTTTCGTTTTCGTTCAAAGATGATCCTGAAAGCGCTATGGTGGAAACAAGCTGTCCAAGGGGTTCAAGGCCCTGGTCTCCCGATGAATCAATCAGTTCTTTAAGGGTTTTCAGGGCATGGGGGATGTAAGCTTCAAAATAGGTCTTTTTCATGACCTTTGACAAGAAAGAAAAGGCCCCCAGGATTTGAAGGTTGCGTTGAATGGCCAGGTAGGGGTAGTTTCTTTCAAAAGGGGCGATCCACGCGGGGTTATGCTTTTTGACCAGCATCAGGTAGACATCGTAGATTTCTTGCTTTTGAGAATGGGACAGCCGGACGTAAGGGTCTAAAAGAATCGACGAAAGATCGTAGCCCAGAGGGCCTAACCGCCCCCCCTGCCAATCGATGATCCCGATTCTATCACCGTTCACCATGATGTTTCTGGATTGAAAATCCCGGTGCATGAAAAACTGCCCGTCTGCCCGGGATGCCCTTTCGGCCAGATGGTCAAAGGCCGCCTCAAGATGGGCCAAGGAACCTTCATACCCGACAAACCCTTTCAGAAAGGCATCTCTAAAATAGTGGGCTTCATAGGTCTGCATCACCGTTCGGTCATAACGTTCGGTTTGAGCGCACCAAGCCTTATCAAACCCTTCGCACCCAAGGGTTTGCAGCCGAAAAAGGTGCTTCAAAACTTTCTTGTAAACCGGAACCGGATCTTCGATTGACAGAACCACGTCCTGAAGGCTCAAAGATCCCAGATCTTCCATGATAAACCATCCCCTGGCAAGGTCGTAATAGTGAATATTGGGAAGGGGAACCCCTTTTTGTTGAAGGTGAAGGGCAATCATGACGTAAGCGTTGTTTTCACGTTTTCGGGCTTCCGTTTCCGGAGGATTGGCCATTGATATGAAGGATTGCCCGGATTCCGGTGCGCTGATGCGCCAGAAAACACGTTGGGATCCATCACCGGCTAAAGGATCAATGGAAAAGTCTTCCCCTCCGGG
>JGI10211J34971_10003527_pt1 | contig 12514 bp, 9 predicted proteins | sample Etolagsediment_FD_34971 | JGI IMG/M metagenome (IMG submission 34971) | reverse complement strand
GCCGCAGCCGCGGCCTGTTTTGTTCTCTCTTTCTCAAGCCTGAGCTGCCGGCGTTGTGCTTTCTCTTCGGCTTCTCTTTGAAGCTTGTGCTGCTTGCTTGTCATGACGCCAACAGCGATGCCAGTGCCAGCGTCAACAAGCTGTCCTACAAGCGCACCCGCGTCGAACCCACCGAGGTTCGCCGTGCCGTAGGGCTCAGAGGCCAGCCCTTCAATGCTGCCTACGCTCATGCCTGGCCGGTACTGCGTCAGCATCACCTGGGCAGCGTAAGGGTCGTCCTCGTAGCCGTATCCGGAGCTTGCAGAAAGCCCAGACGGCAAGAATGTAGAAGTTCTATTCTCGTTCACAATGCACCTAATCTCTGGTTACAAGAAAAAGAGTCAGGCCCAAAACTCCGACAACTCCAACGCCGCCGACTACCCATGCCCAGGGAAACCCTGACTTCTTCTGGGAGGAAGCCGCAGATTGGTACACAACCGGGGGGCTGCTAGATGGAGCTGGGGATGGGGCGGAGCAGCGCGTAAGGTCGCTAGACCTAGCGAAAACAGTCGAGAGACCCTCGGCTAGAGACTTTACAACATCGCCTGCGCTAGTCCCCCCAAAGAGCTTCCGCCAAGTTGCCTTGTCGACCACACCAGTAGAGACCAGTGTGTTCTTCGATTGAAAGGATTTGACGGCCGCCTCTGTTTCGTCGTCGAACTTCTGCGTTTTGCTCAAGCCCAGCTTCTCTTGCAGAATGGCGACATACTGCGATTGATCCCCTTTCTTCAGGTCAGGGTAACCCTTCCACTCCGCAGGATTGGAGGTCGCCGCCTGAGCAGCAGGAAACAGTGCGTCCTGCTCCAGGAAGTGAAGGAAGGTTTGTACGCTGTGTTCGTTGATCGTCGGTTTCAGGCTTGTCACTTTGACCTCACGAACTGAATGGACACCCCTGCGAGGAAACGAGCGGCAGCCTCACGGGTGCCGTCGTCGAGCAGGGGAACACCATTGACTTCAGGGTTCCAAACCTTCATCTTCTCGGACAAGTAGAGGGCAACGGCATCGGGCCCCGCTACTTCTCCCGCCATCTTGAGTGTAGCATAATGATCCATCCCCATCTTGAGGTATTCAGCAAGCTGCTTTGCGAGGGGAAGAAACTTTGTAAGGCCGATCATCGAGCTCTCCGAGTGAAGTACCAAAGTCCGAGCACCCCTGCGGCCGCGAGGGCTTGGACTTTACGATCTTTGTAGAAGGGCTTTGGCGCAGAGTGCGGGATCGAAGAGACTACCACAGGAAGAGCATCTACTAGTTCTTCGTTCAATGTCTCGGGAGCGTCCGGAGCTTTTTTGGTGACCTCAACCGGCTCTGGGATGCTCTCGACAGCCTCCACCAAAAGTTCAGCCTCCTCTACCAGCTTATCTTCTACTTCGGGAGTGTGAGGCAGCTCTACAGGGCAGGGGATCAAATCCTCTGCTGCGGCATCAATGTCCTCTGCCACGGAATCGAGGAGCACGGACATGGTTTCGGCTACTTCGTCCTTCGCCGGGCCGCCTGCATCGAACTCTGACTCGATTGCCTCTTTGTCCGCCTTGACGGTGTCTGAGGCAGCCGCGACGGCGAGCTGCTTCTCATCAGCTGCGCCCTCGGCCAAGCCAGACTGCATGCGGAGAAGGGCTCTCTCGGCATAGGCCCTAATCCGATGGTGAAGTTGCTCGTCAGTCTCTCCTCGACGCCGGGTCAAATGAGACGCGATGATGCGGACCAAAAGGCCTCTAGCCCCAGGAGTTGGAACACGAACCTGAGCCGGCATGGACAACTTGGTTCTTGTTACCTTCACTCTAGAGGGATCAGGACGAAGCGGGAACTTCACGTCCAAGTTCTGCTCAAGCAAAAGTTCTCTCTTGCCGATTCGCGCCAGTTCAAGGCGAGCCTTTGTCGCCTGGGGGTCCTCAGGAGGCAGGCCGCACACCAAGTGAGCAAGCTGCTCCTTCTGCTCTGAGAGGTGCTGCTTTACGTACTCCGCGCCGCTGTCGGTCAAAGAGATAGTGTTGGCTGGGCGGTCGCTCATCTCCCGAGCAACCTTCTTCTTTACGGCCTCCACGGAGGTAGCGAGAGACTGCAGCGCCGCGTCGATGTCTCTCTGAATCAGGGCGGCACTCGCAGAGTCAGGAGCTTTGGTCTTCTTCTCCTTGAGAGCTTTCACCCCTTCCACCTTCTGCTTCACCTCGGCCGCTGTCTGCTTCGACTTCTGCGGGGTGAGGGCACGCAGAACTTCATCCTGCGTGACCGAAGGGAAGGATTTTCTGGCGTGCTGGCTCATAGGTTTCTCCTGATAGAGAGTATTACCCCACAGGAGATGGCAGAGGCAATCTATATGGCAGGGTTAAGTGCTACGTCAGCGTCCTGGCGTTTTCTTCCGCGTGGAGCAGATCTTCCAACATACTCACGACGTAGTAAGCAAACACAGGATCGTTGACGGCACAAGCCGCAAGCAGCTTCTGTAGCTCTAACTTTAGATCTTCTCCCGTAGTGTCCAATGACTTTACAGTCTCAATCCGTCCGACATAGTAGTTTACGATGAACTCCTTGCACCGTTGTACCACTAACGGAAGGATTTCATCTTCGTCATCATCCGCCCACGGAGCAGTTGGACCGCGGTAACCCATTAGATGTTGTAGCCGCAGAGGTACGCGGCTGCGCCGTAGATCCACTCAAAGTTGCGAATAGGATTTCCCTCGTCGCAAAGCTTGTATGCTTCACGGCACAGCTGATGAACAGTAGTACCCTTGCTCTCTCCGAACGTGGCGTCCGGGGACCTCATGGTTCTGCCCATTTGATCTTCCTGCATCCTGCCCGTCGCCTCTGCCATTACTTCGAGAGCGATGAGCAGCATGGGATCGCGAGCCCTGGCGGCTCGCCAACCCGTGTCGGCGAAGCTCTGATTGCGCAGATCTCGGTTCTTGATAGCCTGCCCGTAGGCCCACTCTACTTTCTCGTCGGAGAGTGAGCTCTTGAACGCCACGTCTGTCATGCTCATAAGGTCCCCCTGAACGGAAGAAGACTAACACAGTTCAGAAGGGGTGGGGCAGGGCAGATAATCAAACTAGAAGGGCTCGGACTCGTCCCATTCGATCTCAAGCGACCCCTCTCCTTCCAAGGAGGCGGCAAGAAGTTCTGCCTCTTCTTCGCTGATGCCAGCTTTAGGCGGCGGGGGAGGGGCTGGGCTCGCTTCAACAGGAGTCGGTGCCTCTTCTACGACGGGGGCCGCCTTTGTTCTAGCTCCTCTGCCCCGGCGAGGTTTCCGCGCCTTCTTGGGAGTGGTTTTCTCTTTAACGGGAGGTTCGAACCCCAGGCCTGCTTCCTGTCGGGGGGGAGCTTCCTGTGCTTCAGGGCCTGCAGTCGGAGGAGGTTTGGGCGGGGTACCCTCAGTCGCCTTAGGGCGTGAAGCGGCCCTGCTTACATTGCCGCAGACATTCGAGTCAAAGCCGATGACATCCAACGCGTTGGAGTAGGCTTCGAGTTCGAACTGACGGTCTACACCTGGCAAGGTGTTAGGGGAGCCCTTCATCGCCTCGGTGATGGTTTCGAGAGTTAGAGGCCGACTCGGGTCCCAGAGCTTGTAGATGTACGCATCGCCCACTCGGGCGAGATAAATGGAAGCCGCCCCAGGCCCCTTGGCCCGCTTTTTGGGCTTTTCAGCTACCCAATACATAGCGGACTGGATGGCCTTGCCCAATAGGTCAGAGAGATCGAAAGGCTGGGTCCCAGTGAGGTCGCAGTCGATGTGGTAACCTCTTCTCCATGTCATCACACGAGGGCAGTCACCCAGCGGACCAGAGGGCGACATCAGAATGATTACAGAGTTCTTGAGGTGCGGGCCCAAAGCCTGTGAGATGCTCTTCGGAAGCTGGTAGACGGTTCTCTTCCGCCTCTTCAGCTTGCAGATCGCAGAAGAAGCCTGGATGGTAAGATGGCCTCCCTCTCTGCCGCGACGCTTTACCTTTTGGGACTGCTGCTCCAGCATTCTAGACATCTCGTCCAGGGAAAGCTGGGACTGCTCGATGATAAGGGTTCTGACGCCTTCGTCAGAGAGCAGCTGAGACACGGTGGCGGGCTCTGACTCAAGACCCTCTGCCTTCATCGCTGACAGGAGAAGATCCTTCGCCGTGAGCGGCACACCACCTTCACCTTGCCCGACAACGGTCTCTGGTCCTACGGAGGAAAGGCGAGACATCAGATCGTAGAAGGGAAGACTGTTCTCTACCCGAGCGTAAGTTGCCCAAGTGTTAGGCTTCTCACTCCCTTCGGTGGGGAAATACCGAGACAGCACAGAGTTCGTGACCTGCCACTTCTTAGGATCGGTAGTTCTCCGTAGTCTATCGAACGCCTGAACTGCTCTTCTTTCGTTCTCTTCATTCTTTGTCGTGAGGTAATCGAGGATAGCCCTCACGTCGTCTTGGGGCATAGTTCCAGGGTTTTCCCTCGCCAAGCCTTCCAGGTAGGCAGGGGCAGAACGAAGTGCGTGCTTGAGCATCGCATTCATTTGTGCCGCCTCGTACTTCATGCCCTTTGTCGCTGTAGGGGAAGCCAAGATGCGGTCGTTCTTCTCGATCTCGCGCTGAAGCTGATCTAGAATGTTCCCTGAAGATGCTTGGTGCCTGTACCTGATTCTGGCTTGCTGCTTGTAGTTGACCAGAGCGTCCCGGAACTTTCGCCAGTAGTTGAGTTGACTCCTCGTGTCGTTCTTAACAGGCCTCTCCGGAACAGTGATGCCTTCGTTAAACATGTGTCTGATGAGGTCGGCAGATGCCTGATATTCCGGCCCCTCGAAGGCGGAGAAAGTAATCAAGATGCCGGAGGGCGTTTGAGCAACGTGGACGTCAAACAGGTTACCACCGACAGGAGTGATGTACTTGATTCCAGGGTAGAGCTTGGCTTTTTTGGCCGTCTCTCGCTCAACCTGAATGTTCTCAGAGCCGGAACGGACGAGGCCTGACAGAAAAGCTCTGAAATCAAGAAGAGACATTCCCTCTTCTCGATGAAGGATGAAGCCAAGAATGTCGATGTCGTATGGTCTTCCTTCTGGGACAGAAAGAGCGACCATCTGGGCTACCTTTGAGCCAGAGACCGCGGAACAATCGCCCGTGATCTTGCAGATGTCAGCAGCTACTTCGATGATACCACCAATGGGGATGTACCTTCTAGGCTCGGTAACCGCAGCCTTGACCCCCGTTCCACTGGGGTGAGTGTAAGTCCTCTCCCCCGACTCCATTCGGATTACCTTGAGCTGACCTCCCGCCTGGGCGGAGGATGCACCAACGGCTCTTCGCCCTTCCGCCACGGTGAAGTAAGTCTTCTGCTTGGAAGGGCTGGGATCAAGCTTGCCGGCAAGAACGTAAGAGTAAGCCAGCTCATAAGCTTCTCTGAGTTGCTCCATAGCTTCTTGACCTTGAGACAGACCAGCTACAGACGTGACCCCTTCAGGGACCAGATTTTTCTTTTTCATGATCTTGAACGCCGTGTAGTCAAGGTCGAAGGAGTCTTTTACACGGCGGAAACTGAATAGTGACGAGTTTGGGGCTCCTGCGCGGCCAGCATCGCCGAAGAGGCCCCTGAACTTGGGATAGTATGAGGCTACTCCCAGGAGAGAAACAAGGCCTGCGTCACTTACGCTGGCTCCGTAGAGCGTGTCCTGACCGCCAACGGACGTGAACAGCTTGTCCAGCGCCTTGATGTCAGGAAGGTTCGTTCTGTAGCCTTTTGCGACCTTCAAGGACGTCAGAATGAGCGACGTAGTTGATCGCCTCTGGTCAGAAATCAATGAAGGGGGATTAGCTGTCACCCACTTCTTGATCGAAGCGCTCTCAGGGCGTCGAGCAAGAATGGAGTTAGTACACTGCACCACTCCCACAATGCTGTACGGAACCCCCAGTCGGTTAATTTTTGCCGCCTCCTGGTCTGAGCTCTTAGCCTTTTCCAATGCCGCACGTTGCAGCAAGAAAGACGGGTTTTCATCCTCCTGCCCTTCAGGGACGTAAGGATTCAACATTCCCGCTTGCTGGAACAGAATTCGAGTCCAAGCCCGGCGATAGTTGAACTCGATATTCTCGTTCTCCATGGGAGCGAAATATTCATTGGCATCTGCCAAGTCGTACACCGTCGCTCGGAAGTTTGCCGTTTCAGGCGCAGAGAGCCATCTGGCTTCGTTGCCTTCGACGAGGGGCACAAGGTCAGAATGTCCTTTGACCTCTAACTTAGCCACGGTGAGGCTTTCAAGATCTGGCCATTGAGTGAGGGGCCTCTTGTCAGGACCAAGCAGCGGCGACCCATTCGGCCCCACAGGGTTGAACCTGTCAAAGCCTCTCAGTTCCAGGTAAAGGTCGAACCCCTTTTCCCAATCGCCTCCTCCCATATCCAAGAAGAGCTCATCAACGGTAAGCTGACCTCTCGATCGGAGGTAGAGGCCCTGTTTCTCAAGCTCGCCGTCGGAAATGCGAGCGGCTTCAATGACGAACCTCTCACCTCTGGCCGGGACAACCTTTCCACTGGCAGGACGAACGATCAAGCTAATAGCGTCCTGACCGCTGAGAGAAAAGATCTCATCTTTCTCCTCGTCTCGGGAGAAGTTTCTCATTCTCTTCGGTTCGGGGGCAACATCGGTGCCTTGAACAGCCTCGTCGTACAGCTCGGAGAGGAGCTCGACCATCTCCTTCAGGCTGAAGGCCCTCTGATACACTACCGAATACTCGAACTCTCTCGGCTTCTGTGTCAGGTAAAGGCCATACGCAGGGTCAGCAGGTGTGGCGTCAGATCCCCCCAAATGCTCGTTGCGAGCTCGCATCAAGTCTACGTTGATCTGGTCCATCACTCCGTAGATCGTAAATACAGCCTTCTCGATCGGCTCGTTGGAGTAATCGCCTGACCCGGTGACAGAGGGGAAAGGAATGCCTTTACTCTTCCGCCTTTCCCTGGAACGAGGAGCAACGCCCACGGCCTCCTGAGAGAGCTGGTTGAGCATGGACATTGTCTCTTTGCCGAAAGCTGTGATCGCAGACTTTTCCTCTCCGGCTTCCCCTGCTTCCTCCCTCGACTTTGCTACAAACTTGACGAGAGTAGCGTCTTCCATCAGACCCGACAGATTCTCGACCTCTTTCGCAATCTCCATGAGAAGAGTTTTTCCTCTCATGGCTCGCCCTTCAATTCTGGCCAAATCGCTGGCATGCTGGCCAAAGTAGGAAAGCATCAGCAGAGTGGGCGGTGATCCGATTTTCGACTGAGTGCGCGACACGACAGCGCTTCTTCGAAGGGAGGCAACCCCTCTGAACTGCGGATCGCTGCCGTAATATTCTGCCGCAGGCAACAGAACAGGGGCCTCGACCAGATTCTCCTTCACGAGAGTTAGCGCGACATTGACCTTGTCTACTTCCGACCTGGGCTTGACCAACGCGTCAGGGTCTTTCAGGCTCGGAAGGTTGTAGTAGTCGCCTACGAACTCGAAGGTGAGAGCGTTCGACCCCTTCTTTCCTCCCGTGTTTCCAACAGGAAGAGAACCGAACAACGTTTGAACGAGCTGGGCTGCTTTCTTCTTTGCCGTCTCGCTCATGGTAGAGGCTACGTTAATTCGTGCTGCTTCTCGCGAGATCACGTCGAAAAAGAGAGCACTGTTCCTCGGCACAGGGAAGGACTCTTTGCTGTACTGAACACGGAAAATCCACTCGTCTGCCGTTTTCTTGTTGAGCGAGACGCTGTACATTTCTCCTGTGGCCCTATCCAGAACGAAGCGGTAGTGCTTGTCTCTGAACGCGTAAGTAGTCGGATCCTCCCCTGCGTTCTTTCCCTCCTCCGGCGTGTGGAAGATGCCGATTTCCTCTCCTTTCTGGGGAGAGACGTAGATGTAGCCGAATCGACTAGGAGAAGACAGCAGCTCTCTGAGTTCTTCTTCTGCGGGAAAGACAAACTCCAGAGGAATGTCTCTTCCATAACCGGAAAACATCAGAGGCTTTGTAGCGCACGCCTCTGAGATACGGCCCAGGGTCTCAGAGTAGTCCACAATGGACTTTCTTCCGCTGTTTACCGCACTGATTCTCCATGGCTCGAAAGCGTCAAAGACATCAGCGAAGTTGGCACAACCTTCGTGAACGAGAAGCAGGCCCTCTGCCTCTCGTTTCTGCTCAGGTGTGAGGGGAAGGGAGAGAAGGAAATTCAGGGGACGTGTGGGGTTTCTGAGGCAAACAGCAGAAAGGCTGAACAGGCGCCTCGACAAAGAAAGAAACGCCTTCTCTGTCCCCAGCACGAAAGCATTGGTGTTTGTTACCTCAAGTCCCGCCTCGGCGAAATCTCTACTGAGCGTAATAGGCCCGGGACGGCCGAAATCTAGTTGAGCTCCGCTTCTCCACGACCGAGATGAGAAATCAAACAGGCCGCTGGACAAGGCTGCTGTCAGCACACAGTCCTGGTACTCTTCCATCCCCGAGCCAGGTGAAATGCTAAAGCTTGACGTAGGAGAGCCGCACACAATACCGTAGACATTTCGCGGCTTTGAGGTCGAGGAAGGAAACGCCGTTCCCGTGTCTACGCCGAGCTGGATCAGCCCCAGATCGGAAGACCCCACGAAAGAAATACTCGACACAGCTCTGAGCTTGTCAGAAACCCTGATGACTTCCCTCATCAGGTCTTCTTCTCGAACAACCACTCCCATCGAGCTGAGCGTCTGGTACCCGATGATCCCGAAGTCTAGGGCAAAACCCTGAACTGCCAAGTACTCTTGGCCCAAGCCCACGGGAAAATGAGTAGCAGATGGGCCGATCCAGGACTGCCTTACATCGAAATGCAGCTTGCTGGCTGCCTTCTTGATCGCCTGAAGGGGGTCGTCAAGATCGTCATCGTTGTACTGCCTGAATCGTAGCCTTCCGGCAGACGTGATCTCGAAAGTCTCAACAAGGAATTTCTCTACCTGTGCCTCGTTTACCGTTTCGACCAACTCATCGGGATCGAGCCCTCGGTTGAGGCTGATAAACTGGGGGGTCTGAAAATTAGCTCTCTCGGCCGCAACCGCTAAATCTTGAACAGCGTTAAGGTAGGGACCGATCTTCAAGAACAGCCGATAAGTGTCGGCCGCCATGTGAAGCATGACTGGGTTCACGGTCAGGAGAAGCGGGGCACCCTTTCCGCCCAGGCCCGTGTTTCTACGAACAAGGCTTTGGTTAGACCTGCTTGTCCTCGCCCTGCGAGAGTAGCGATTCTTCCTGGATCTCATGCTGTCAATTTCCGGGAGTAAGGGGAAAGCTTGCTCGTTGTAGACAAAGACTCAAAGATACCACTAAGGCGGCGGTGCAAGGGGCCCGCTTCTTTCCAGATACCATCACCTCGTACCAAGTCGAGAACAAGCTGAGTACAGACAGAGACACTAACTCCCGTGAGCACAGCACTAGTTACCCTTTTCCAGTCTACCGGGCCTGAGCCGTCCATTGATTCGGCTACCGACGAGCCCACGGCACTTGCTATGCCCCCTCCCGAGTAAGCAGGGCTGCGGTGCTGGCTGGGAGGGGCGAGCGGAGGTCTGTGGCCTCTGGGAGCTTTGGGCGCGCCCACGATCATCGGCGGCCCCTTCGTCCTCTTTGCCGACATCTCCGGCAGGTAACGCTCATCTCCCTCGATGACATCCCAGCCGAGGGGTACTCCCTGGACTGTAGGTTCGCAGAAGTACCAATGATCAGGAGAGAAAGGCTTGTCCCCGACAACAACGTAGATGTGTGTCCACCTTACGCCAGAAGGAATCTGAGTTCCCTCGATGTAACGAACCTTGGCTCCTGTCTTCTGGTTGCGCCCAGAAAGAACGAAACGCCAGGGAAGCCCGATACTCTCGAAGAAGCAGGTGAGGACAAGAGCCTGGTCGTCGCAATCGCCGTGGCCGACCTGGATCGTGTAGATCGGATCGCCAAGCCTTTCTCCCGGCTCATTGACGTAATAGATGTTCTTTGGGTCCTGCACCCACGACAAGATGGCAGCAGCTTGATCCTTGTACTGGCGAGGCTTGGCCTTAGCCTTCTTCAGGATGCTTACCACTAGCCGGGCGATTCTCGGATCTCTCCCCCGCATCATGGCGATCTGTCGAAGTATTACCAAACGTTCGGGATGAGAAAGCTGGTTCCAATTGGGCAGGTGGTAGACCTTCTGACCCTCTTCCAGCTTAATCTCTTTCGCGTTTGTCTTGAGCTGATGCACAGGGAGACGAAGCAAGCTCTCCTCCTTCGACAAGCATTCTAGCCTGGAAGAAGAAGAGCCATAAACCTTAGTGTGCTACGCCCTGGAACTACTTGTCACCAGACTCGCTGTCGTGAGGAAGATGAGAGTCATCTCCCTGATCCTCGTCGTCGGTAACAAACTCGATCGGCTCCAGTCCGACGAGCTCCCTAACATCATTCAGCGATTCCACTACTTCGCCCGAGTCGGAGATGTAAACAGTGTCATCCACCGCAAGAAGGTACATCGGAGTAGCTTCTTCCAGGCCGTGAAACTGTGCTTCCACCTGGAGGCTCACCGCGTACTTCTGAACATCCTGGATCTCAAGCGGAAACTGCTGGACCAAACCTTCAACCATCGCAGATTTCACTTGCTGGATCAGAATCCACTTGGGGTTCAACTCGCGACGCTTCATGGTGATCTGAGTCCACCCAGAAGGCAAGTCGCCAAGACCATCCTTGTCGTAGCTTCTCCCGCCCTCTTCGACTACGCCAGTGACGGAACACTCGTACTCGTAGTTGTTCACTTCTTCCTCCACTTAGTTGAATAGTCGTAGGTCCCCGCAAGGTCAGGAAATCCCATGTGAGAGACCTGAACCATGTTGGCCGAGACCAGATCAATGTATGCCAGCCATTCTTCGTCCTGCGGATCTTCGGCCAGAATCCCTAACTCGTCGAGAGCGTCCCCTACAAATCGCTGTAGGCTCCCCCGCTCGTACAATAATACGAGCAGAGGGACAACATGAGGACCTTGACCCAAGGACTGAATGAGGGACAGTCTGTCCGGTTGAGGCGCTGTTTCATCCCCAAATCCATCCACCCATTCGCCGGTGAACGCCACGAATTCGGCTCTAGCCTTTTCCCGCTTATCGGCCGAAATGTGCGGTAGATTCAAACCTTCCCTCGGAACCAGCAATTCGAGCTTGTCTCCCTTATCTTCAGCCGGGAAAACAGGTTCGATAGAGGTCAGGGGAACGTGTTCCGACCGGAAGAGAGAGTTGAACTCGTCAAGGGTACCGGAAAATGAAAACTTCACTCGGTACCTCCTTGCGCAGCTTCCTCGGCAAGACGCGCGAAATCCTTCTCGTCGTAAGGAATCTCGTCCGGGATCATACCTGACTTCTTCATCTCGGCGACGGTTCTCTCCGCAGTATCAGGCGATGTCCCTGATTCGGCGAGCGCCACGTAGACACTGACCGCCTTGAGGTAATCGTAGATAGCAGGCTCGTCCATTAAAGCGGCTGCGACGACACCCATCCACTCGTCTTCTTCTGCCTTCTCCAGCTTTGGCATCAGCTTTCTGATGGCTCTCCGCGCAGCGCGCTGCTTGGAAAGAGGCATACCTGATTGCTTCGCTCTCTTGAGAGGGTCAACCTCCAGGGCCGCAGACATCTCGGCAGAGAGACCAGTCAGATCTTCCTCTTCGTCCTCCGCTGCTTCGGGGATGTCAACGTCTCTGGCCTCCTGCTTGGGGGGTTCTTGACTCAGCTCAGCCTCAAGCTCGGCTTGGAGATCAGCAGGCACAAATCCCCTCTCCGGGAGATCAACGGGAACGCCGCTTGTCTGCGGTGTCGGAGGAATAGGAATTCCTGCCATCGCTCTCGACGCCTGAAGCTGGGCCAAAGCATCCGCCGGGATCATCTTGACGCCCTCAGGCGTCTGGACCGCCACCAGCTGTGGCCCGCTAGTCACAGGTCTTCTGCCCTGGGTCGCGGTCGACCTTTGGGCCGCAGCGGGAGCCATGGCCTTCGCACCCACTTCAGCAAGAGCCCCAATCATCTTGGGAAGCGCCTCCGACCAACCGCCGCCTTCTTCGCCGCCTCCGCCCCCGAACAGCTTGGCAAGGACTTCAGGAGTGTCCATACCAAGCATTTCCGTAATGCCGCTGATCCCACCACTGGTCTGAAGCTTAGTCATCTGGAGCATACGCTCTGCGTGCTCACGGTCCCGCTCTTTGGCCTGCTCCATCTCGAACTTCTGGAGGTCGAACTGACGCTGCCTCTCGCGCTCGGCCTGCTCTCTAGTGTCTCTTTCGGCCTTCTCACGCTGGAGAGCGGCCTCTCGTTGCGCCTCCCGCTCAAGCCTGGCCATCTCCCCCATCCGCTCGGCGTGCTCTCTGTCGCGCTGGGCGTTCATCTCAAGCTGCTTCGACTGGAGAGCCATCTCCTCGCGGCGACGCTCGGCCTCGCGCTGCATCTCCTCGCGACGAAGGGCCTCTCTGCGCTCCCACTCCCGGCGCTCCTCGTCTCTCTTGCGGTCGGCCTCCTGACGCTCGCGCTCCCAGCGCTCGCGCT
>JGI10211J34971_10003526_pt1 | contig 12515 bp, 7 predicted proteins | sample Etolagsediment_FD_34971 | JGI IMG/M metagenome (IMG submission 34971) | reverse complement strand
GGGAGTCGAAGTGAAGTCACACCCGTTCGACGAGATGCTGGGCGGCGACCCCGGCGGCACACTCTCCCTCGCCGACAACGTTCCGGAAGACCGGTTCTTCGTGTACGTGCGAAAGCCGCAGGCCCTGCTTGCGTTTCTGGACAAGGGGGCGGACTTCCTGTTCCGCCTCGGCTCAACCAGCGTGGGCAGCAGCGTGCGACACGACCTGAAGGCGCGTTACCTGCAGAAGCTCGGGATGGACGAGGAGTGGCTGCGGACCATGCTGCAGACCGGTTTCATCTCGGAGATGGGCGTCGCCATGCCAGACCTCTTCCTCATCGACGGCACGGACATGACCGTGCTCGTGCGGATTCCGCAACTGGCGTCCGTGCGTCCCGTTCTGGCCATGATCGGCGTGGCCGGGCTCGAAGAAGGAGTGATCCAGCCCAAGAAGACACCATCTGGCGACACGGCATACTGGACCACCGCAGGGGATCTGCTCTTGGTGAGCACGAACCAAGGCGAGATACAACGTGTTCTGGCCACGAGAGGCGCCAAGGGCAAGGGCAGCCTCGGACAGAGCAACGAGCTGCGTTACATGCTGACACAGTTGCCGATCACGGACAAAACGCGTGTGTACCTGTATTTCTCCGATCCCTTCATCCGTCGTCTGGTCGGTCCGGCCGTGAAGATCGGTCAGTACCGGAGACTGAGGGCACGGGCGGGAATGGAAGTCCTGACTTCCGGGGCGCTCCTCTACCTCCTCGACGGTCATACGGAGCGCCCGACGCTGCCGCTTCTGGCCGACCTCGGCTACGTTCCCGAATCTCTGCGGGGCGCTAACCTGATCCTCGACGACGACCTTGCGGCCGAGTCCGGGATCTGGGGCATGACCAACCGCATGGGCACCCTTCTCGAGAGACCCGTCGACTCAGCCACGCAACACGAAGCTGACATGTACAAGCGATACGTGGACAACTACTCCCGCTTCTGGCGCCGGTTCTTCGATCCCATTGCGGTCCGGCTCGACGACACTGCCGACGGGGGCCTCTCTCTCACCACGTTCATCCTGCCCCTATTGGACAACAGCATGTACCAGGGGATACGAACGCTCCTCGCCACCGGTGAGGGCGATGCCGACCTGCGGATTCCGCGGCTCTCCCCCGACCCCGTCCTCCTGCTCTCCCTCAATCTGACGGATGACGCGTGGAAGAACATTCTCAGAGAACCCGGCGAATGGCTCTGGCGTTACACGGGACTTGGACGGGCAGCACTCGACGAACTGGGCCCGGCAATACACTTCGCGTTGCAGGACTCCGATCCGGTCATCGCACTGGGCAGCGGAGATCTGCTGGGGAGTTTCGGGGGCGGCAACCGCATCTTCGGGGGAAGAGCGGAGATGCTCGGGATCCCGATCATGCTGTCGATCCTCACCCGGCCGTCGGCGTTGATGATCGAGCTGCGGGATTCGCAGGAAGTGGTAAAGGCTCTGCGCAGCTCCGCCGCGAGCGTCGCAGCACAGCAGATCGACAGGGACGTACAGAGCGCGTTCTACCAGCTGAGCGGACGCGACGCCTGGATCTACCGCGTCAATTTCTTCGGCATGGTCAGCCTCCGATTCGGCATCGAGGTCCGCGACGGCTACCTCCTCGTCACCAACCTCCCCTGGTCGCAGAAGCTCGAGATCAGCGACCCGGCACCCGCAGATATGAAGGCAGCGTTCCTGGAATTGCGCCCCTCCGCCGTCGAGAAGCAGCTGGCCGCCATGTTCACCGCCGCCAGCGACAAGGAACGCGAAGCCGCGATGCACGGCATTGGTCTGCTCATGCCGCTGGTCATGACGGGGTCGGCAACCGTACCGGACGCCATGGCCATGCACCGCAGGGCATTCGGTTACGAACCAGTGCATCCTGAAGGCGGGACGTGGCAGATCAAAGACGGGAGTCTGGTCAGCACGCGATTCGGGAATCTCAACACGCCCGAGCAACCCGCCTTCGATCCCGGCAAACGCGATTTCGGCGTGTTCCAGAGCATCGAGAAGATGTCTCTGAACATGCAACTCGAAGACACCGGTCTCCGCAGCGACATGCGCTGGCGCCTGGTGAAGTAGGGACGGACTCCCGGTCAGGTCGCGGAACGCCGTAGCCGGTCAGAGTTCGTGCCGCTCCTCCGGGCCAAACGACCCGAGGCAGGGACCGGGCAGACGGCAACGGATGAATAGGAGGCAACGGAGAGGATAACCATGGCTGCCAGCCTGAGTTCGCCCACGAGGTGGGCCATTCATAGACATCCCTGTCAATCGCCAGACTTGTCGAGCAGCTCCGCGGCAACCCGCAGCACGGTCCAAACGTATCGGCAAGGTCCATTCGGAGCGGCTATGGCCCCCGCGCTTCGACTTTTGGCGTGCGGTGACTTATCTTCTCCCGCATCACGCAACACACGTCACAGGGAGCCTGCCAGAACATGGACGACTTGTCACGCGACCAGCTTGAGTACATTCTCCAATTCCAGCATCCGGACAAAGCGTTGGCCCGTCTGCCGGGCGTAAGCCCCGAGCTGATCTCAGCGCTGTTCGACATACCGCGCGAGACGTACCGCGAGATCCGCAACTCGTTTGCGGAGTCCGCAAAGGACACGGCCGCCGAGCTGCTTCAGGACGCGGCATTCGCACAGCGCGTGTCGGCTCTGCCATTCGCCCCGGGCCAAACTGTCGTGGCCCTCGGCGACAGCATCACGGACGATCTCCAGTCGTGGGCGGAAATCCTGCGTTGCCTGCTGGATCTCGGGCGCCCGGACGACGGCATCCACGTCATAAACGCGGGCTTCTCCGGTGACACGACAACGCACATCATCTGCAGGTTCGGCGATGTGGTAGCTCTCGATCCGGATTGGATCCTCTGCATGGTCGGCACGAATGACACGCGTCTCCACGGTAAACACCCCAGCAAGACCCTTGTCAGCGCTGACGAGACGGAACGCAACCTGGCCATGATCCGCAACTACGGGGCAACACAGACACAAGCCCGTTGGGTGTGGCTCGCGCCTCCCGGAGTCGTCGAAGAGTGGATTCCCCAACACTGGTTCCTCGGTCCTCTCGAGTTGATGTGGCGGAACAGCGATCTGAGCGCCGTTGCAGACATGGTTGTCCGACGCCCGGAACCGTCCGTTGATCTGCGCGACATCTTCGGCACGCAGCCACGCACCGAGTACCTTCTATCCGACGGCCTGCATCCCTGCCTGACCGGCCAGCGAGCCATCGTGAAAGCTGTGGTTGAGAGACTCACGGCCCTGTGAACAAACTGCCCTTGCTCAACCCCGGGAGATAGCCCATGAACAGAACCTTGTCAGCAGCAACTACCGCTAGTCTTGTATCCCTCATCTCCGTTCTCCAGGCCGGCAACTGGCCGCAGTGGCGTGGTCCGAATCTCAACGGTTCATGTGACGAGACGGGTCTGCCGGAGACGTTCAACCCAACCGAAAACGTGAGGTGGGTGCTCGACATGCCCGGCCCCGGCTCCAGCACGCCGATCGTCTGGGGAAAACGTATCTTCGTCACGTCCGTAGGGAAAGACGCTGCCGTTCTCGCAATGTGCGTCGACACCGAAACGGGTGCCGTCCTGTGGACGCATGAAGCCGACCGCAACCGCCGTGTGCCGAACAACACGATGGCCACGCCGTCGGCGGTGACTGATGGCAAGACCGTGTGTTTCGCGTTCGGCACTGGACTCTTGATGGCCTTCACCGTCGACGGCGAGAAGCTCTGGGAGCGGGATCTCGGCAAGGAGTACGGATACCATGCGTTCATGTTTGGCTACAGTTCCAGCCCCCTCCTGCTCGACGGGCGCATCTATCAACCGGCAATCCGCAACCCCAGACCGGACCAGTACAAGAACCAGTTCCCCAAGGAAGCCTCACGTAACCCCGTCGATTCGTATCTGTTGTGTGCGGAGCTCGCAACCGGCAAGACGGTATGGAAGGTGACTCGCGAAAGTGACGCCCAAGGCGAGACGGTCGAATCCTACGTTACGCCAATCCCGCTGGTCCGAGACAACCGTACCGAGATCCTGCTCTTCGGCGCCGATTACCTGACCGCTCACAACGCCGATACGGGGGAAGAGACTTGGCGCTGGAGCGGCTACAACCCGACCAAGATCAACCACTGGCGGGTCGTCCCGTCGGCACTTGTCGGCGATGGCTTGGTCTACGTGGCAGCGCCTAAGCATGCGCCGCTGTACGCCATCCGGCCGGCCGACTCCGGTCACGTGACCGACAGTCACGTTGCCTGGACACTCGAACGGCTGTCGCCGGATGCCAGTACGCCACTGCTCTACCGTGGACGCTTGTACGTATTGCAGGACGACCGCCGCATCATCAGTTGCCTCGACCCGAAGACGGGCAGCTCCCTGTGGCAAGGTGAGCTTGGCGGCCGAGCAGTGATACGCGCTTCGCTGACGGGGGCCGACGGCAGGATCTACGGCATTAACGAAGCCGGCGAGGCGTTCGTTGTGAGTGCCGGTGACGAGTTCAAGCTGCTCCACACCGTGTCGATGGGCCAAGGCGGGCCCTGCCGTGCCACGATCTCGGCTGCCAACGGCTCCCTTTTCATTCGCACTGCTGACAAGCTCTTCTGCATCGGCAAGTGACGGAGGCATTGCCTCCCGGTGCAGAGCACACATCACTCCGCTGCTTCCCCGGAGACACGTTGCATCACGACGCTTCCGATACCCGACTCGGGCGACATACGCTGGATGCGATGCTGCTGATCTACTGCCGGGGACAACACGGTCCACGGGAAGCAGGGCTGTGTCCGGATTGCGCAGGACTTGCGGAGTACGCGAGGCAGCGCCTTGCCAAGTGTCCTCTCGGCGATCGGAAGCCGCCGTGCAGTCGCTGCCATATCCACTGCTACAGACCCGAGATGCGGGAGCGCATCCGCGAAGTGATGCGCTATGCGGGTCCGCGGATGATCTCGAAGCATCCGATTATGGCGTTCGGACATTTGCTGTCCACGTGCCGCGCCGTGATTCGCGACAGGTTCGGAAGCACCGGTACGTCGTAGCATCGCTGTCGACACGCCCGGCGATCGGGGGCAGCGCGACAGGCCGCTTAGTCGGTCAGGCGGCGCCCCGTCTCGGGATCGAGCTTCACTTTGCCTTCGGCCGCGAGTTCGGCGAGTTGGAGCCCTGCCTTGTGTTGATCGAGACGGTACTCGGCCGCGAACGCCGAACTGGTGTAGGGGTAATCGCGGATCACCTTCAGGTATGCGGCCGCGGCCCGCTCGTCGTCCCCGGGCTCGGTACGGTAATGATAGACTCGGCCGATGGCGGTCTGGGCCTCGGCGTTGCCGTCGTAGTCCGGGTAAGTCTCAATCAGTCGCCGGTTCTCCTCGATTGACCGATCACGGTCGAAATGACCGTTGGTGTGGGAGTAGATGCTGGCGATCAACGCCTGGGCGCGAACGCAAAGATCACTCTCCGGATACGCTCGGATGAGGGCTTTGAGTTCGGCCACCGCGTTCTCGTGCTCCCGGAAGTCCCGGAATATGGAGTTGGCCAGGTCGTATCTCACGCTGGCAGCCATATCGTCATCGGGAAACATGCGCAAGAACGTTCGGCGCGCCTCGTTGGCCTTCTGCAGGTCCCGGTAGACGTCAGCGTACATACCGATGATGTGCCGTTGCGCCTCGGATGCGTGGTAAAACGTCGGGTAACGTTCCACGATCGTCGCGCAGTCGCCCATGATCTTCTCCGCGTCCGCCATGGCTGGCGCGCCGTATCGCTCGGCATACTTGGCGTATCGTTCCGCGCGTTCCGTGTCTCCGCGCGCCTGGTACCGCTTTACCAACGCGTCGTAGCGCGAAGCACGTTCCCCGGAAGCGATCGCTTTGTGCGCCAGTGGGCTGATCGCCTGGAGCAAGGCATCGGCCTCGGCACGCCTGGCCTTCCGCTCTTCGTCTGCGTCCACCGCACCCGCCTCAGGCGACCCGGGATACTCCTTCACGAGTCGTTCATGAGCCTCCCCGGCGAGAGCGGGATCGGCTTTGGCGATTCCCGCCAGCGCCTCGGAGCACAGCCGGCTTTCCGGGTAGTCCGAGAGGAGTTTCCGGTACTCGTCAACAGCGCGCCCCGCTTCCCCGAGATCCGTCCAGAGGATGTCGGCTATGCGCATTTGCGCCTCCGGACACCGATCGTCTTCCGGGTATTTCGTCAGGAATGTCCGGTAGGCCTCGATTGCGCCAGCGGCATCCTGCTGTTGACGCCGCAAGGCCTCGGCTGTCTCAAGCTGGAGCCGTGGACAATCGTCACTGTCGGGGAACAGGGCGATCAGGCGCTGCTTGTACGCCAGGGCTTGTTCGGGCTCTTTGAGATAACTCCCGGCGATCACGGCCATCCGCGTCAGTGCCGTTGCGGCGTGCCAGGGCTTTGGGTACGTCTCCACCAATGCCTTGTAAGCCGTCATCGCTTCGGTGTACTTCCTGTCCACCTCGAGCGCGTAGGCTGCCCTGTACATGAGACCCGCGGCGGCACACTCGTAGTACATTCTGGCCCGTTCGCCCTTCACCACGCCAAGGGCCGATCTGTAGACGGACAATGCCTCTTCGTCTCGACCTTCACGCGCCAGGATCTTCCCCAAGACCCAATAGGCCTGCACGTTCCGAGGCACCCGCTCGATGGCAGCCCGGAGCAGATCGACCACCTTGGGGCGCAACAACTCGATCTCCTCCTCGGTCGCGAAATCGTACTGTCCGGTGCAGACACGGTCGACCTCGTCGCAAAGGCGTCGAGACTCGTCGGTCTCAGCATCCGGATGAACGGCCGCGTCAAGTCCTCTGGCGAGAACATCCAGCAACCTGTCAAAGTCCCGCTGCAGCGCGTAGTGGTGCGCCAGTTCGTAGTAGTCGACGATCTTGTGCGGCTCTCGTTCCAGCTCCGCCAGGAGCATTGCCTCGCCGCTGAAGTCGAGAACGGCATCGATGGCCTCCTCTTCGCCTCTGGCGATGGTTACGTCAGCACGCCACGGCAACCACTCGTCCAGTTCGAGCCTGACCGAGTACGTCCCGACCGTGAGCCCGTGGACCTCCGCCGGAGTCCTCCCCCTGGCAATGCCGTCGACAAACACCTGTGCGCCTCTCGGCCGGGAAACGACTCTGAGACGGCCGGTTGCCACAGGCGCAAGCGCGATCTCGAACTGCTGTCCGTCCTGACGCACGGCGACGGCCTTCTTCCACGGGTCACGTCCGTGTCTGCGCAGTTCGAGAAGATGCTTGCCCTCTCTCACGCCCGCCACAGTGACCGGGGTAACGCCAACGAAACGACCATCCAGGAAAACGGACGCCTTGTCGGGGTCGGATGTAATCGTGATCTCGCTTGCGGAAGCCGCAAGGACCAAGGCAAACCAAGTCAGGTTGGCAGTGATTCTGCGCATCACTCCGGATCGTAAAATGACCGACAGGCCACGCCTTGGGCCGTACCGGGAAGCTCCAGTGGTCCGGGCTCCTCCGTGCTGATCCGGAAACGGCTGATCATAAAGCCGTTGTTGTAGGTCCACAGCGCCACACGAGCGCCAGGCAACGGCTCCGGGTCGTCGTACTTGAGGACGATCTCGTCATCGACAAGAAACGACAGGCGCGTGCCCTGCCTGCGTACCTTGATATTGAACCACTGCCTGTGCATGCTGTCGCTGCGCGGTATCAGCACGTCTCCTGTTTCCGCCACGACCGACCGACCGCGCACAATGGCCGTCCTGGTGTTGTCCCAGCCCCCAAATGTAAACGTGTACCCGGAGGTCAGGTCGCGTCCATCGCCGCACACCGTGACATTGAAGTCGCGCGTGTAATCGGCGTATGAGCCGAACTCCCGGGCCATCTTCTGCCCGACCGTAAACTCGACCGTGAAGTCCCCCGGCAGACTTCGTTTGTGCCAGATTGCCGCGAGTTTCTCGTCCGATGCAGCGAACATCCCCCCACGTCCGGAGAAGAACGACCAGCGCGGATCACATTCCCACCGCACGGTCACGTCCCAGATGCCCGCCGCCGACCGCCAATCGGCCGGGGATCTGCGAAAATCGTCGAGGCTGACATCCGGACTGAACACGTTCACTCGATCATGCTCGACGTCGATCCCGTCGGCGCGCCATCCCGCCCTGAGAGCGGTCGGGGGGAGTGCCGCCTCGCAGACGTGGGCCGCTGGCCGGTCGTCCAGCCAGACCGACACGACACGGCCGACACGTTGCAGGCGGAACGTCCGGGCACGAGGAACCGCAGGGACGGCACCGTCCGCGAGCCGCTCACCATCCCGCCACAGTTCCAACCTGTCAGATCCCGAAGCCGACCCACCCGACAGCAACGCTGTGTAGCCGCTGCCAGGCGTTCCGACGTCCGCGTTGTAGAGCAGCGCCACTTGCCAAGACTGCTCGGCGGACGGTTCGTGCGGAGGAAGCTCCGCACCGATCCCGCCGTCACCGGGCACGTCTGCACGGTGCCAGAACGTCTTGGTCTCACTGCCTTCCCCCTTCTCTCTCGCGGCTAACCATTCCCCTTCCGCCGATGCCCAATTAGCCATGCTCTTCTCGTGCGAAAAAGTACGGGAGGCACCAACAACGGCGCGATCGAAGGGTTCCAGCGGAACGGCCGCGAACTCTGCAAAAGCAGCCTCGCCTCCCCGAACACAGAGCCCGAGGCGGCCCATCGACAAGTCCGGGTCCCAGGTTGGGGGCAGCACTTCCACACCGTTGACGTAAGTCCGGACTACGTTCTCCTCCGCCACCACGCGAAGCCTGGTAGGACCGTCGGAGTCTCGACGGGCCGGCAATCCCGCTTGCGCGATGGCCTCGGTCCGACCGTCCACGACTCTGGCAAGCGCAACGCGAGCACCTGAGTCGCGGATGATCTCGAACCGGTAGTGGTTACCTTCATCAAGGTATCCGAAGCAGAGGCCGGCCGCCTTCGCCGTCGCCAACCCGACCATCGCCGAGACGTCGTGACTGTTCCACGACCTGCCAGCCACCAGGATTTTCGCCGTTCCGGGGCCGTCTACGCTGGCGTCGCCCACTAATGCGGCAGGCTCTGTCACTCGCCACAGCCCACCGAACTGCTGCCAATCAACCAGCGTCGCATCGCGGAAATCGCCTCGAAAAGAGGCGGTACTTTGCACGGTGACATCGTCGAACAAGCACTCCTGGTCGCCCTCAACGCGAAGTCCGACACTGCCGCCCGGCAGACCCGCGTCGTACACGTCGGCCACCACGTGGCCGTCCACGAGACACCGCAACCGGCGGCCACTCACCTCGACGCCCAGCCTGTACCACTGTCCCGGCACATACCCGCCCGCGTCTTCGGAAAGGACGGCCGTCTCTCCGTCTTTGACGCGTATGACACGCTTCCTGCCATCGGGGGCGCTCGACCAGTCGAACAGGTAGTGCCCGTCGCGGCTGTTGTAGACAACAAGCCCGACCGAGCCTGTCCCGGACGGGCGACATGCCGCCTCGGCCGTGTAGTCGTGCCAGAATGGGTATCCGGCCGTGGCAACCGCTGCTACGCCTTCCGCACGCCCGACAAAATGGAAGGCGTTCGCACTGCGGAGCGGGTTCTTGACCGTCGCGATCAGCCATGTCCCGCTGAGAGTCTCCCACGACGCCGCGTCCTGTTCGGCCGACATGAAGTCGTCGGCGAAGTAGATACGTTCGAGCCGCTGGGGGCGGAAACGCGCAAGGGCCATCTCTGAACCGCTCACGCCATAGCCCACCGCCTTGTTGCCGCGTGCGTCCCCACCGCGCGCTTCCATGAGGAACGTCCCGCCGGAGAACACGGTCGTCTTGCCTTGCCATCGACGCAACACGATTTCCCGGGCCCGGTCGTACGCCCGAGGCTCCGTGCCGATGCGACGCTCCAGGCCGGCTTCCGTCCTGCCAAGCCACATGCGATCTCTCGTAAGGTGCAGGAAGTCGTGGTTGTCCTCGTCGTCCCACGCAAACACGATACGAGCAGTGAATGTCCTGTCCGGCTTGTCGGACGGCAGCATAAAACGCACTGCGAAGTCGCAAAATGTCTTCTTCTGCATCGTGCAGGTGAACGCATCGCGGTCTGCCTCCACGAGCGCCGGGAAATCCCGCCGTGGCGCGGCGAACACCTCTGCCGCGAACGCCATCAGGCAGACCAACAGAGTGAAGGAGGAATAGATGTGGGTTCGACTCATAGCAGCAATCACACAACCAAGGCTGATCCACACACTGTAATACCACAGCGCCTTCCCTGCTCCCGCCCGGGCCGATGGGACGTAGCAGGCCGAATCGGCGCGCGCAGACCGATTGCGCCATTCGCAATGCGCCCTGTCCTAGCCCTTCGGGAACACGGCGTTACAGTTAGCTTCGGAATTACTACGACTCCCGCGACACGGACAATGCGCCATGCCTACCGTCCTGAACAAGACAATCCGGCTGTTCCTCGACAGCATCGGCCGACGGGACGAGTACGAATTCTACCTGCGCAAGTTCACCAATGACCGCACACCCGCTTTCGCGTTGCTCTGTCCCGAACGCAGCGGGATCGAGGAAATGGCCTCGGTCTTCGCGTTCGACCTGTCTTTCCTGCTTCGTCTCGAGCTGCACCCCGCCATCGTCCTCTGCGCCGAGGAAGCGGCAGACGTGGACATCCTCCTTGCCGAAGGGCATGACCTGTACGCCGTCCATAGGTGGCCGGAGTCGCCGGAGACCGGAACGGACGAAGTGGTTGCGTTCCTGGAGCAATGTTCGCGTACGGCCAGGATCGGCGTGATTGTCGCTCCCGACCGCGACCTGCGCGACGCCTTGGCCGAGCTCGTCCCAACCGTCTCACGCCGCGTCCACTTCATCCGCCTGTCCGGGCCGCTGCACGACAATACAGGCGAACCTCTGGCGTACTTCTACCTCACTCGGTCGGAAGCGATCGGGCTGGAGGACGTCGACCGGCAGCTCATCGAGTTGGCCGCCCATGTCCTGAATCGGCACCCAACCACACACATCTCCATCTGCTCGCCGTGGAACCTGCTGCAGGAGCTGTTCACCGTGCGCGGCGCCGGCTGCGTGATCCGCAAGGGATCGACCATCGAACGTGTCTGCGACATCCACAACCTGGACTGCAATCGATTGATGCGCATGTTGCATGAGAGTTTCGGGAAAGAGCCGATCCCCGAGCGTGTCCTCGCGCAGCTTGCCGAGGCGTACCTGGAAACTGACTACCGAGGCGCCGTTCTCCTGGAACGGCAACCGCCCGGCATGTACCTGGCCAAGTTTGCCGTGGGAACACAGGCACGCGGCGAAGGTCTGGCCAACGAACTCTGGCGCGAGGTGAGCCGCGACCACCCGGCCCTATTCTGGCGGGCCCGGGAGGACAACCCTGTGAACCAATGGTATGAACGACACGCCGACGGCCTGCATCGGGAAGGCAAGTGGCGCGTGTTCTGGCGCGGCATCGGCGCGGATTCCATTCAGGAACTGGTCCGCTTCTGCCTTGACCGTCCCAGTGACTTTGCATCGGGAGAAGACACACCATGAAGCTTGTCCGCATCGTCGATCGTCCCGTTCTGGAACCTCGCCCGCACATCGCGTGGGAGAAGGATGCCGTGCTCAATGCGGCCGCCTGTCACGACGGCCGGCTCTTTCACGTGTTCTACCGAGCCGTAGCGCACAATCCCGGTGACCCCAACCGGTCTTGCATCGGTCACGCCTGGAGCAGCGACGGCATTCATTTTGAGCAAGCGGACGAGCCCATTCTGTGGTCGAACACGTGTCCCGAGGAAGCCAGAGGTGTGGAGGATCCCCGCATCACGTTCCTGGAAGGTCAGTACCACCTTCTCTACACGGCCTATAGCGGCAGTCACACTCAGGTGGCCCGTGCCACCTCCACCGACCTCCACAACTGGACACGCCACGGTGTGATGTTCGGTCACGAACTGTTCGGCAACAACAAGAACGCCACGCTCTTCCCCGAGAAGATCGACGGACGGTATGCGCTCATACACCGGCCTATGGGGTACAGGGACTGGAACGATGAGGAGTGCCTGGACATGTGGCTGTCGTTCTCGGACGACCTGAAGCACTGGGACGGTCACCGCCCGATCCTACGCTGTCGTCACGGTGAAGTGGACTGGGAGCACAGGAAGATCGGGCTCGGCGGCACGCCCATGAAGACGGACAAAGGCTGGCTCACGGTCTACCACGCCGTGGACGGCAACTCCATCTACCGTCTGGGTCTGGCACTGCTGGACCTCGAACGTCCCACCAAGGTCATCTGGCGCACGGACGAGCCCATCCTCCAGCCGGAAGCCGACTGGGAACTGGCGGGTGATGTCAACAACGTCGTGTTCACGTGCGGCCATGTGCTCCTGGACAAGACGCTCTGGGTCTACTACGGCGGCGCCGACACAGTCATCGGCGTCGCCACGGGAGACGTGTCCGAGCTCGGTCTGTAGACGCCCCGGACGACCGGGGAAAGGAGTCACCATGAAAGCGCTTCGCAACCTCGGCTCACTCGCATTTGTTCTCGGTTTGTTCGTCACGAT
>JGI10211J34971_10003525_pt1 | contig 12516 bp, 10 predicted proteins | sample Etolagsediment_FD_34971 | JGI IMG/M metagenome (IMG submission 34971) | reverse complement strand
AAGGATGGCAATGTCATCTTTTTGCCCAATGACTTCATCGCTTTTCCCAAAAACCTGAATGAGCGCATTCAAGCAATGGTGATCCAAAACGGTTTTGCGGTAAAGACCGTAAAATCATCCAAACAGGAATCGCTGTAAACATGCCGAAAAAGAAAAAAACCATCCTCGACGCCTTGACCGTTTTGCCCATCGAAGACCAGGGATACGACATCCAGTCGGCCCGCTACAATCTGCGCAAAGATATCCATGTTTTTGTCGATTATCTTTACCAGCGTAGGGTCAAACGATCTGTGCGTGAAAATAAAATACCCAAAGCCGATGCGCGCCGGCTTGCCAGATTGTTGTCCGATCCGGATGCCCTGGTCGATATCAATACACACGATGAGTCGGACTGGCTGGATTTTATCGATCGACTCTTATTGTCACTTGGCCTGGTAAGCTACGACACCCAGGGTGAATATTTGGGCTATACCAGTTCAAGTGTTTCCTTTACGGACAATTATATCGATGTGCACGATGCCAACTATATTACATTCGCCGCGCTGCCGCTTCAACATCAGGAACAGCGAATTTTCGATGCCCTGGTTTCCCACTATTCGGCGGAGGACAATGAATTTATATCAGCCACCTTGTTCGGTCAACTCAACAAGTTCAACAAGTGGGGCTGCGCCTCGGGCGTGATGCCATCCATACGGTTCGACGAGGCCAGGGCATTTTTGTTCAATTGTCTGAAATTTTGTCGAGCCGGCCTCTGGTACGACACCACTTCCCTGATCAGCTTCCTGAAGCAGTCACATCCGTTTTTTCTGATTCCCAGGAACCCGAAATTTAATCACCAATGGGAAGCCAAAAACGGCCGCTACGGCAATTTTGTGGAAAAGCATATTGATTCGAACAAACCCGAAACCATACCCGAAAGCGCTGTGGATGCCTTTGAACGGGTAGAGGGTCGGTTTGTGGAAAGATTCCTGGAATCTATTCCATTGACGCTTGGATACGTCGATCTGGCCTACGGCATGCCGACCAATCCCGGCATACGCCCGTCAATCGGGGCTGTCAAAGGATTCAGGGTAAACGAGTGTTTTTTACGGTTCATGGCCCGGCAAACGCCTGAACCGCGTATCATGGCGCGACCCAATCATGAAATCCATGTGGAATCGGAATGGTATCCAGCCGCGGCGATCAGCAAACTCAGCCCGTTGGCCGATCTGACGACGGCCGATAAAATTTGCATTTTCAAGCTGAACCGTGAAAAAGTGATCGCCACCATGGCCGCCGATGAATCACGAGATGTAAAAAAATATCTTGAACAATTGGCGGAAAATCCACTGCCGCCAAATATTGCCGCGGAACTGGATGAATGGGCCGAGCATGCCGACATCTTTACGCTGTATACCGGCTTTGGATTGATCGAGGGCGACAATTTACCCAAGAGCGTGGAGGTCTTCGTGACCGACGCATTGTCTGACCAGATACGCATGGTACGTTCACCTGATGTGCTGTTTACCCAATTGGAACGGGCAGAATATGCCCCTGTCAAACTGGCCCATACTGCCGACAAACTGAAAACGCCGCCGTCCACCCTGCCATCGGTATTTGCAGCCGCAGCCGTCAAAAAACAGCAACCGGCCAAAAAACCGCTGATGAACATCAAACGCGCCACCGCCATCACCCTGACTTTCCAGGATGCCGAAATGCTGCATGCCTTTGTCAAGGCGCTCATTCAGGAAAAATGCGCCGTGTCGGTCGATCAAGCCCGGCAAAGCCTGACTTATGCGGCCGAACTTAAACCGCAAGTCAATGCGGCCATGAAAAAACTGAAAAAAGACTATCGCATCAAAATTGGAGACGCCTTGCCATGACCCCCAGCGCCAACGGCCCCCTGATCATCCAAAGTGACCGTACCTTTATGCTCGAAACCGCCCATCCACAATACAGCGCGTGTCGCGACTTTCTGGCCCAGTTTGCCGAACTGGTCAAATCTCCGGAATTTATCCACACCTATCGGGTCACCCCGCTGTCGATGTGGAATGCGGCCGCGTTGAATATCTCTTTTGCCGACATCGAGGACGGCATCAAGCAATTTTCCCGATATGAACCGCCGGCCAATGTGCTTGACGATATGCGCGAATGGTACGGACTGTACGGTCTACTGGTCCTTGAAAAAGAGGACCAGACCCAATTGCGACTGCGCGTACTGGATGCGACCATACGCAACCGCATCGAACAGATCAAGCCATTGGTCCCGTTCTGGATAGTGCAGACAGATGATGGTTGGTTGATTGACGGCAGCAACCGAGGCAACCTGAAACAGGCCCTGATCAAAGCCGGGTATCCGGTCAAAGATGTTTGCGGCTATGTCGAGGGCGATGCCCTGGACATATCGCTGCGCGATACTGACCTGGACGGCCATGCGTTTGCATTGCGAGATTACCAGCGCGATGCGGTCGACACCTTTTACCAGGGCGGCCGGGCCACGGGGGGCAATGGCATTATCGTGCTGCCATGCGGATCGGGCAAAACCATCATCGGTCTGGGCGCCACCGCCAAAATATCCGGCCACACGCTGATTATCGCCACCAACAACGTGTCCGTGAATCAATGGCGCGCCGAACTGATTGCCAAAACCAGTCTGGACCCGGACATCATCGGCGAATATACCGGCCTGACGAAAACGATCAAACCGGTCACCATCACCACTTATCAAATGCTCACTTATCGATCTCATAAAACCGCGCCCATGGAAAATCTGGAAATTTTCGATCATAACCCATGGGGGCTGATTATCTACGATGAGGTGCATATGCTGCCGGCGCCGGTATTTCGCGCCACCACCTCGATTCAGGCCAAACGCCGGCTGGGTCTTACAGCCACATTGATCCGCGAAGACGGCAAGGAAGATGACGTTTTTGCCCTGATCGGCCCCAAACGCTATGATGTGCCATGGAAAACACTGGAAAATCGCGGTTTCATTGCCACGGCCATTTGCACCGAATACCGGCTGGCCCTGCCCCGCGACGAAGAGATTCAATATGCCGGCGCCACCAAACGGCAGCGCTTCCGCATTGCGGCTGAAAACTCGCTAAAGATCGACCTGACCCAAAATTTGATTGCCAACCATCCGGATGACAACATCCTGATCATCGGCCATTATATTTCCCAACTGGAAACGATCGCCAAGGCATTGAATTTCCCGTTGATTACCGGCAAGACCAAGCACGATGAAAGAAAAAAGCGCTATGAACAGTTCAAAACCGGCCACATCCGCGTATTGGTGGTATCCAAAATTGCCAATTTTGCCATCGATCTGCCCGACGCCAACGTAATGATCCAAATTTCGGGCACCTTTGGTTCCCGCCAGGAAGAAGCCCAGCGCTTGGGGCGCATCCTGCGGCCCAAAAAACGGGTATCCAATTTCTACACCCTGGTGTCCAAGAGCACCGATGAACAAAATTTTGCCTTGAACCGCCAGCTTTTCTTGGTAGAGCAGGGATACACGTATCATATTCGTTATTACGGAAAATAATGCCGGCGCGCAGACAGATTTGCCATATGCGCGTTAACTTTATCGACAATGAAAGATGCCGGTTTCTCATTGATTTAAAGCATTCTCTGTATTAGAATACAGGCATTGAGCCTCGCATTTTCCGAAGCTGCAAGAGACAAGGGTCGCCAGGCCGCCATTGAAGACTGGAGCGTATTGGAAACAGATGGGTGGAATTAAAAACAACCACGAAAGCGCACACATTCATGAAACCAATCATCGCCATCGTCGGCACGCCCAATGCCGGCAAATCCACACTGTTCAACCGCATGACCCGCACCCAGAATGCCCTGGTGGATGACCGCCCCGGCATCACGCGTGATCGCCATTACGGTCAGGTGAGCTGGGAAAACTGTGTATTTTCCCTGATCGACACCGGCGGATTCATTGAAACCGATGACGATGTGTTTTCACCGCACATTCACCATCAGGTGATGCAAGCCATTTCTGATGCCACTGTCATTTTGCATCTGCTGGACGGCAAAAACGGGTTGACCCCGTTTGACCACGATATCGCGGCCATTTTACGCGGCACGGAAAAACCGGCGCTGCATGTAGTCAATAAAGTGGATGGGCCGGAGCAGGAAAACCGCGTTCATGATTTTTACGATCTGGGGATCGATCACTTTTTTTCGATTTCAGCCGAGCACGGTTATGGCATGATCGATTTTATGGATCACCTGATCACCGTATTGCCGGCAACCGACGCCCCGGCCGAAATCCGGAATGATCAACCCATCAAGGTCGCGGTGGTCGGCCGCCCGAATGCCGGCAAATCATCGCTGATCAACCGCATATTGGGCGCAGACCGCATGGTGGTCAGCAGCCAACCCGGCACCACCCGCGATGCCGTGGACAGCGCATTTCAATTTAAAGGCAAGAACTATCTGTTTATCGATACGGCGGGCATTCGCCGCAAGGGCAAGGTCAACCAGAAGATCGAAAAATATTCCATCATCAAGGCCCTGAAAAGTCTGAGCCGTTGCGACATTGCGCTGATCATGATCGATGCCGCCGAGGGCGTTACCGATCAGGATATCAGCGTGGCCGGTTATGCGCATGAACGGGGGTGTGGATCGATTTTTTTGCTCAACAAATGGGACCTGGTAGAAAAAGACGCCAATACATCCAAAAAATTTATGGAAGACCTGCGATACCAGGCTAAATTTTTAAGCTTCGCTCCGGCGCTGACCATATCCGCGCTCACCGGCCAGCGCGTGCCGCGCATATTTAACTTGATCGATCAGGTGTTTGCCCAATACAGCCGCCGAATTTCCACGGGTCAGCTCAACCGCGCCCTGTCCCAGGCCCTGATCGACACCCCGCCGTCCCTGCACAAAGGCAAACGCCTTAAATTTTATTACGCCACCCAGATCGATGTGTGTCCGCCCACCATTGTATGCTTTGTCAATTATCCAAATGCGGTCCATTTTTCCTATCAGCGCTATTTGACCAACTGCATCCGCAAGGCCCACCGCCTGGATCAAACGCCGCTGCGGCTTATTTTCAAACAGCGCTCCGGTTTTATCGACTTCAGCGGCCGCAAAAAGCCGGATCGCAAGCATAAAACCCGGCGCAAATCCCGCCCCGGTCGCAAATAACGCCATGGACCTGTTCGACTTCAATGCCGATCGTCAAACCCGGGCGCACCGACCGCTGGCCGAGCGCATGCGCCCGCGTCGGCTGGATGATTTCATGGGGCAATCCCATATAACCGGGCCTGGCGCCCTGCTGCGCGGCGCCATTGAAAGCAACCGGCTGTTTTCCGTTATTTTATGGGGTCCGCCCGGGTGCGGCAAAACCACGCTGGCCCATTTGCTGGCCAATGAAACCGATTCCTGTTTTCAATCGTTTTCCGCCGTGCTTTCGGGCATCAAGGATATTCGCAAGGTCATCGACGAGGCTCGGCATCAAAAGCAATTCAACCACCGCCGCATGCTCTTGTTCGTCGATGAAATTCACCGTTTCAACAAAGCCCAGCAGGATGCGTTTTTGCAGCATGTCGAAACCGGCCTGATCACCCTGATCGGCGCGACCACTGAAAACCCATCCTTTGAGGTGATTTCGGCCCTGCTGTCACGCTGCCGGGTGCTGACGCTCAAACCGCTTGCCGCCGAAACCATCCAGTCTATTCTACAACGCGCCTTGGAAGATACGGAAAACGGTCTGGGCAGCCGGCAATTGACAATCGAGCCCCAGGCCCTGCGCGATTTGAGCGAATGGGCCGATGGCGATGCGCGTACTGCCCTGACAGGCCTGGAACTGGCAGCCAATGCCGCCCGGGCTGAAAACAGCCCCATCACGGCCAAGGCCCTGGCAACATGGCTGCAGCGCAAAAGCCTGCGATACGACAAAAGCGGCGAAGAGCACTTCAATCTGATATCCGCGCTGCACAAAAGCATGCGCGGCAGTGATCCGGATGCGGCGCTGTATTGGCTGGAACGCATGCTGACAGCCGGCGAAGACCCCTTGTATATCGTTCGCCGCATGGTGCGCTTTGCGTCGGAAGACATCGGCAATGCCGACCCCATTGCCTTGAGCGTGGCCTTGAACGCCATGCAGGCCTACCGCTTTTTGGGCTCTCCCGAAGGTGATCTGGCGCTATCGCAAGCAGCCGTATATCTGGCCACCGCGCCCAAAAGCAACCGCATCTACACGGCCGCCAAACAAGCCAAGGCCCTGATCAAAAAAACCGGCAGTCTGGAAGCGCCCCTGCACATTCGCAATGCCCCCACGCAATTGATGCGCGATATCGGCTATGGCGCCGGCTACCAATATGCCCATGACAGCCCGGATGCCTATGTTGCCCAGCAATACCTGCCCGAAGAAATCGAATCCGAACGGTTTTACCATCCATCCGAACGCGGTTATGAAAAAACGATCAAGCAACGCATGGCGTATTGGAATGAGTTGAAAAATAGATCATGAAAATTAGGAGTAGCCCTAAGCTGGCCAAGCCAGAACCAAAGAGGGGTTCAAATCACTTAAAATTTCAGGTCATTTCGTCATGCCGGGCTTGATCCGGCATCCAGAAAACCGCGGTTGCCGTGGAAAACTGGATGCCGGCTTTCGCCGGAAAGACGATTTTGATTAATTTTCCGCCATAAAAAATACGAAATTCAGGAATAAGGTAAAGCAGCCCTGTAAGGGCGAGACATGGGGCGTCTAAAAACGATCATCTCAGTTATTATATTTTGACTGGGAAATGACACAGCACTGGTTCAATTGAATAGACAATTCAATTTCTATCTGTTATGCCAAATTACTCCATTCATCTGTTGAGAGAGAATGATCAATGATTGATTCTACTTCTTTAATCATCATTTTTAATTGTGGAACGGAATATTCAGCGTTAGAAGGAACACTTAAACGATGGTTTTCAAATACCATGAAATGATGACGTGTACCTGAGTACGGCCCATCGAAACCGAGTTTCCGCAATCGTTTAATGAAAAGTTTACGTTTACACGGTTGCCATGGACTCATAAGCAGGTTCCCTATTCAAATCAAATCCATCAATAACAGGCAGATGTTGACCTAATTTCAGACCAACGAAAATCCAATCTTCAAGCGTAGACTGCAATTCATTCTCACATTCACGCAATGTTTTCCCAAAAGCAATGATTCCTTTGCATCCAGGAATTCGGCCGGAAAAAGTACTGTCTTCCAATTTGTCGTACTCGGCATAAGACAAAGCGCTATCAATATATCCTGTAAGAATAGATTTATACATTTATCCTCCTACTATATCTTATCGTTTGGCATGACGCTCCGGTTCAACGGCGGCGAGTCAGCGCCATCCGCTGCAACCGGCTGTCAGCCATAGGTGGTTTGCAAGGGACAAATTTACTTTTAGCCAGCAAAGTCCTGCTCCGGTCTTAATAAAGGGTCAAGTCCTATCTTGACATCTTTTGAGACATTCCTGCAATTTTTCCATCTTACAGGCCAAGTTTGGTCCGTCCAAGCCGGCGTTAATCCGACCTCCGTCCTGTATGGAAAATACCATTATTTGCGGCGCTGGCTTGCCAGCGGCAAAATGCCTCTGCCACACCCAGCTCCGCATGCATTCCCACCCAGGAGCGCATGAGCGTCGACTTAAGGATGGTTATCCGTGATTTTTATTTTATGCCAAAAATAACACGAATTTCAAAATTAATAAAATTAAAACCGCAACGACATACAGCTCAACCCCCCATCCATTTTGGCAGCTTCGCTCATGTCAAGTTCATATATCGGCATATCAAGCGCCTCCAGGCGCTGCCTGGTTTTGGGAAAGCCGGCCGGCATCAGCAAGGAATCGTTGACCAGCAAGGTATTGGCGGCCGGGGCTTCATCGGCCGGAACGATGATCTTGGCCAAATGTCGATATTCCGGCCGGTCTTGATATGCCGCAACGCACAGCACCGTGTTTTTACCCACATAGTTGATGCCGGTTTTCAAATGCAAATCCACCACCACCGGCACGGTTGACCAGGTAAAGCCCTGGGCTTGCGCTTCGGCGCCAAGCTGTTGCGCGCCGGCTTGATTGGTGCGGTTGGACAGGCCGATGAAAAAATGGGTTTCCACCTGCATCACATCCCCGCCATCCAGCAGCCCGGGCGCGCGCACCTGAACCAGGCGGCGAAAGCGATGCAGAGCAGGCATGATTTTTTCGGTTTCGCCCGCGCGCGATGGCGCGCCCGGCCGCGTGATAACGGCGCTTTCCGGCAGCATCACCGCGGTATCTTCGACAAAATAGGCATCTGGAAAATCCGGTTCCGGGTCCAACACAAGCACCTCCAGCCCAAGCGTCTGCAGGGCATCGATATATTGCCGATGCTGACGGCATAGCAATTCATAATCCGGCTGCTCCCGCCAGACGGCAGTTGTCAGGCCGGATGCAAAATTTGTATGCGGCAACCGCGCGACGGCATGTTTAAACATGATCGACCTCCTGACGACAGCGCATGGATTGGGCATGGGAAGCCAATCCTTCGGCTTCTGCCATCTGGATGCCGTGCGGGGCCAGGTCCGACAGCGCATCTGCGGTGAACTGCTGATGGGTCATGGCCTTTAGAAAAGTACCCACCCAGACTCCGCTGGAAAACCGCGCGGCGCCGGCCGTCGGCAAAATGTGGTTGGTGCCGGTAATGAAGTCGCCGAAAGCCACGCAGGTTTGATGCCCTAAAAAAGCCGCGCCATAATGACGGCAGCGGTCGAGCCAGGCCCGGGGATGGGCGACGGCCAGTTCCAGATGCTCAGGCGCCATGGCATTGGCATAGTCAATGGCTTCATCCATAGAGCCAACGGCCACAACGCCATTGTGTCGCCATGCCGGCGCAGCCACATTCGCCGTGGGCAATGTGGCCAATTGGCGATCTACTGCGGCGACAACGGCGGTTGCCAATTCGCGATCCACAGTAACGAGCATGCTGCTTGCCAGCGGATCATGTTCAGCTTGAGCCAGCAAATCTGCGGCCAGGGCCTCGGCCGACGCACTTTGATCGGCAAGGATAAGCACCTCGGAAGGTCCGGCCAGGCCGTCGATGCCGATTTTTCCGTAAAAATAGCGTTTCGCTTCGGTCACATAGGCATTGCCGGGCCCCACAATCATGTCTACCGGCGCCATATCGCCGGCCCCCAATGCCATGGCGGCAATTCCCTGGGCCCCGCCGATGGCCCAAACTTCCTGAACGCCCAGCATGCCGATGGCCCCCAGCACCACTGGATGGATGCCGGTTTCAGACCGCGGCGGCGATAAAATGGCGATCCGATCCACGCCCGCCACCATCGCCGGAATCACCCCCATCAGCACCGTGCTGGGCAGCGGGTAGCGGCCGCCCGGCACATATACCGCCACCCGTTCAACCGGTGAAAACCGAATACCGGCCGTCACGCCGAGCGACAGCGGCCACTGCGAATCCTGCAAAAGCTGTTTTTGATTTTCATGAAATTTCCAAATATTGGCGGCGGCCTGTTCCAGGGCTTGTCGCGATTGGGGCGACAGGGCATCCCGACATTGCTCGATAAGCTGCAAATCTACCCGCAGCGGTCCGTCATATCGATCCAGTTGCGCAGTCAATTTTTTAACTGCATCCAAACCGTTGCGCATGACCATCTGGATAATTTGATGGGTGGCTTTTTGAATTTCACCCAGTTGTTTCCGGCTTTGACCGGTGGGGCGTTTGATATATTCCATACAACATCTCCTTGAAGTTGGATGCCAATTCAACAAACAATGCTGATACAAATTTGTGAAACCTTGATTTTGACGCAATCAGCGCGCAAATATCGGCAATGAGAAAAAACGATCTTGCTTCTAATTGTTTCCCGCTTGAACAAAAAACCGAACACTGATAAACAATGACACAGATCAGGCGTTCGGGTCAACTAATCTGAAGCCTGCGCAACATGATTGAACGCGTCGAAACAAATACAGGAGACGCCATGCAACAGCCCAAGCATCTTCACATTCTGTGGACGACCGACAACCTCATGACGGTTGAAAAAATGGTTTTGATGTATGCCGTCAATGCCCTGCGCCAAGGTTGGTGGGAACAGGTCACATTGATTATCTGGGGGGCCGCGGCGCAATTGGCCGGGCAAAATGCAGCCATTCAGGAAAAACTCAACGAGGCCCGCCAAGCCGGAGTGGCGCTAACCGCCTGCAAGGCATGTGCCGATCAACTGGGGGTCTCCCAAACATTGGAAAAATTGGGCATCGAAGTCAAATACTGGGGCAAACCGCTAACCGATTTAATCCAAGGCAACCTGCCACTGCTCACGCTATGACAGGGGCCTCCGGGCATTGTACGTAGAAGCGGCATCTTGCCGCTTGCGCATTGCCTTATACTGAGCTCTTAACCTTGAAATCAACACATGCATCAGGAAACCAACATCATTGCGGCCGGCCTCACCCTGGGCTTGAGCGCGGGCCTGTCGCCCGGGCCGTTGATGACGCTTGTCATTACGGAAACACTGAGATTCAACCTGGCCGCCGGCGTCAAGGTGGCTATCGCCCCCTTGCTGACTGATGCGCCCATTTTACTGTTTGCCGTGTTCGTTCTGGCGCAATTGGCGCATATCGACCCGGTGCTGGGCATCATCTCACTTACCGGCGCCGGTTTTTTGGCCTATCTGGCTTATGAAAGCATGCGCTTTTCCGGCATGGCGTTTCACATGCAGGCCGTGCGCCCACATTCCATCCGCAAAGGCGTGGTGGCCAACCTGCTCAACCCCAACCCCTATATGTTCTGGTTTGCCATTGGCGGGCCCTTGATTGTTTCAGCCTACCAACAAAGCTGGTCCGCGGCCTTTTTATTCCTTGTTCTTTTTTACATCATGCTGATCGGCGCCAAAATCAGCGTGGCCATTATCGTCAACCGGTCCCGCCATTTTTTGAAAAGNCGGTCATACATCTGGACCATTCGCGCGCTTGGCTGCATGTTGGCCGCGTTTGCCGTAATGTTTCTGCTAAAAGGCCTGCGCCACTTGGGCATCATGGCTCAATCGCTCGGCTGATAATTGACTGATTTCCGGTTCCCATGCAGCGCGCGCCAACCAAGCCGAACTTTCCAATTTTATCCGGCCCCCCTGCTCAGTAATTCTCATTTTGATTGAATCGGGATCGAATGAGCCAATTTTAGCCATACACTCTGGTTTTTGATTGATTGCGATACCGATACCGATTTGCGCGTCATAATTAGAATTGCTGTTTTTAACTTGACTGAATTGAAAAAAGCCGCTAACCATTCAAACATGAGTTATCGAAACATCATATGGGCACATTCATTTTTTAACGGACGCTTCTTTGGCAGCTTTAGAAGCGTCCATCCGGACCTGTAGGCGCGCACCAACCCAATACAGGTTTAGCTTTATCGCCCCGGATGGACTACACGGTTCATCCGGGGTTTTTATTTTCCATTCCATACCCCGGCGGCTTCGGCCAACGGGGTTGTTTGTTTTTATCACCCCATATTTATGGAGAGTTGACATGATTCTTGAGTTATCCCCCAATTTGAGTCCCGAAGATAAAAATCGGTTGCTGGAAACCTTGCATGAACATCGGCATGACTGGCGTGAACTGGGCGGCGGCGAACGCATCGGCATTCTGGGAGACAGCGCCACGGACCAGGATTTTTTCCAGTCTCTGCCGGGCGTGGTCAACATTGTTCCGGTGAACACGCCATATAAACTGGCCGGCCGCCACATGCATCCCGCAGACACGCGCGTGCCGGTAAACGATGTCACCATCGGTGGTGATCACATTGCCGTAATTGCCGGTCCATGCGCCGTTGAAAGCCGTCAACAGGCCTTTACCATCGCGCGCGCCGTCAAACAGGCCGGGGCCGTGCTGTTTCGCGGCGGCGCCTTCAAACCGCGCACCTCGCCCTATGCGTTTCAGGGCATGCAGGAAGAGGGGCTCAAAATTCTGGCGGACATTCGCCAGCATTTCGGCATGCCGGTCGTTACCGAAATGACATCGCCGTCCCAGGCGGATTTAATGATCAAATATGTGGATGTGGTTCAGATCGGGGCGCGCAACATGCAAAATTTCGAGCTGCTCAAATGCGTGGGCCGCATGGGAAAGCCGGTGCTGCTCAAACGCGGTCTGTCCGGCACCATTCAGGAGTGGTTGATGTCGGCCGAATATATTCTCTCGGAAGGCAATCCGAATGTCATTTTGTGTGAACGCGGCATCCGCACCTTTGAGCCCTTTACCCGCAACACCCTGGATTTAACCGCCATACCGGTATTGCGCAAATTGACCCATCTGCCGATAGTGATCGATCCCAGCCATGCCACCGGCATGCGTGAAAAAGTGGCGCCCATGGCCCGCGCCGCGATCGCCGCCGGCGCCGACGGGTTGATGATCGAGGTTCATCATGATCCGGATCATGCATTTTCCGATGGCCCGCAAAGCCTGTATCCGGAACAATTTGCGCAATTGATGCGCGACATTTACGTGATTGCCCCGGTTGTGGGAAAACATC
>JGI10211J34971_10003523_pt1 | contig 12522 bp, 12 predicted proteins | sample Etolagsediment_FD_34971 | JGI IMG/M metagenome (IMG submission 34971) | reverse complement strand
CAAGCTCTTGTAATTTTGGCGAAGATGGTAGCGATCGTTCTTTTAACCAAAATCTACAGTCTTTCAACGATTCTTTTAGCAAAGTTGACAGTGCCATTTTGCTCATTGATCAAATGCAAGATGAGCTTGATATTGTTGAAGAGCAGCAACAAAATGGACAACTTGATGCAGGAGAGGCAAAACGCGCACGTCAAAGAATAAGAAGTGATTATGGGAACAGGATTTCTCAAAATAGTCATGTGATGCCTGTTACAGGTTTGCCACTTTGGGCTTCGCAACTAGGTCTGTCAGAACCTGTTGGTTTGGCACTGGATGGCAATTTTTCGCAATCTACGTCTGAGAATAATCCTAACGAAGGGTATAATTCCATTGTTTTGGTCTATCGTGGCAGTTACGACCGGGCTATGCAACAGGCGCAGATAATTTCGTCCCGTGCTTCCATACCCATGAGTAAAGATTTTGCAGATGCACAACAACTTGCCCGTGAATACGACATCGCTGTTTTAAAAGGTATGGCATACATGAATTTCGAAATTGGGGCAACGCAGCTGCCCCCTTATTCTATTGCCATTACCGTGGATGAGGATGGAACCTTAACTATCTCGGCTACCGATACGCAAAAATTCAACGAACAATTGAACGATTTAGAATAACCAGATGAATATTATTATCACCGGAGCAAGCAACGGCATTGGAAGTGATATTGCTCGTATATTGGCACTAAACCCAGAGAACAGAATAGTTGGAATTGCGCGCTCCGACGCGAAACTGAAGATGTTGTCCGACGAAATTAATCAGAATGGTGATGCTGAAAATTTCTTTGCTCTTCCATTTGATCTGGGATTATCGGACATTGCCGAAAGGCTCGTGCCAAAAATATTAACCTTTATGCCAACTATCGATATTCTCATAAACAATGCTGGTTTGCTGATCAATAAGCCTTTTGAGCAAATGACCGATGTGGATTTTGATGACCTGTTTAAGGTGAACGTTAAGGCTCCTTTTAGACTGATTAGTAGTTTGTTGCCTTTTTTTAACAGGAATGCACATGTCGTAAATGTGTCAAGCATGGGCGGGTTGCAGGGGAGTACCAAATTTGCCGGCTTGTCGCTCTACAGCGCATCCAAAGGCGCTTTGGCTGTTTTAAGTGAATGTATGGCGCAGGAATTTTTCGACAGATCAATTTCAGTCAATGCGCTGGCACTGGGTGCTGTTCAAACGGAAATGTTGAAGCAGGCTTTCCCGGGATATACAGCTCCCCTAAAATCGGCGGAGATGGCAAAGTTTATTGCTGATTTTGCCCTGACCGGCCATAAATATTTCAATGGAAAAATCCTGCCGGTCTCGGTTTCAACTCCATAGTTTTGGCCATTCAGATAAGTGTAGTCTGAATTTATACTAATTTTTAACAGGTACGCGAAGCGATATCTGTTTAGAAGTAGTAATACTCGATAGGAACAAACAAAAATATTTGTAATCCTGTTCTGATTCGCTATAGTTTGTAATTTTGCAGCCTAAGAAAATAGTTTTGCTTTGAAAGAACAAATTGTTACCCACCCCGGTTTTGTTAAAACCATTGAAAGCAACCGTGTCGAAATCGCCATCATGTCAGTGGCCGGATGTGCTTCCTGCCAACTTAAAGGAGCCTGTTCTGTGAGTGATATCGAGGAGAAACATGTATGGGTAAAGATGGACAACACTTCGCAATACAAGATTGGGCAGCAAGTTACCATAGAAATGAAACAATCGTTAGGTACATGGGCTGTTTTACTCGGCTATGTGTTCCCTTTTTTGGTGCTGCTTCTGGTATTGATTTTGTTTATTTCTCTGGGTTTCGATCAGGGATTGTCAGGTCTTATCGCTTTGGGTATGCTTGTGCCTTACTATACAGTTCTGTACCTGATGCGTCACTGGCTTGATTCAAGATTTCACTATTCTCTCCGCAACTAGGCTTATGTCCTGATCCGGTGTTTTTTAATTCTTTCTAAATTATCACAAGCCTATAATTTAGAGGCTTTCTAATCAACTTTCTAAAGACCTTGTAATTCAGTAAGTTTCGGTCTCGAGGAAAAACGACTTCCTTTTTATTGTCCGCTTAACATGCAGAATTCGTGATTATTACGTGCTTTGGGTGTTGCGACTTGCTTCGGTCGATCAATTCTTAAAAGTACTACTTTTGTACGTCGTTGAGTAAACAGCGATTGAAACTAGTAATACATTAAAACCGAAAATAGTGGACAACATTATTGTAATTGCCGTTCTGGCACTGGGAGGTTTAGGATTAATTGCAGCTGTCGTGCTTTTCTTTATCGCCAGTAAATTCAGGGTATTTGAAGATCCAAAGATTGATGAAGTAGAGGAGGCGTTGCCGTCAGCAAATTGCGGAGGGTGTGGCTATCCCGGTTGCCGGGCTTTTGCCGAAGCCACCGTTAAATCGGCCAAGGAGAATAAAAGCATCGAGGGACTGAACTGTCCTGTAGGTGGAAATGATGTGATGCAAACTGTGGGAAATATTCTTGGTCTGGCAGTGGATGCCACCGACCCAATGATTGCCGTGGTGCGCTGCAACGGATCATTCGCGCATACACCTGCCAAAGTTAAATACGAAGGAGCTACCTCGTGCGCTTTTGCTCACGCGTTATACGGCGGAGAAGGTGGTTGCCAGTATGGCTGTTTGGGCCTGGGCGATTGTGTTGCTGCCTGTAATTTCGATGCCATCCACATGAATCCTGAAACAGGATTGCCTGAAGTAAACGACAAATGTACCGCTTGCAACGCATGTGTTATTGCATGTCCGAGAGATATCATCGAGTTGCGAAAACGTGGTCCCAAGGATAAAAGGATATTTGTTTCCTGTGTAAATATGGAAAAGGGTGCTGCCGCCAAAAAGAATTGTGAAGTAGCCTGTATAGGATGCAGTCTGTGCCAAAAAGCGTGTGCTTTTGACGCCATTACCATCACCAACTTCCTGGCTTATATCGATTTTAACAAATGTACCTTGTGTCGTAAATGTGTAGAAGTGTGTCCTACCAATGCCATTCATGAAATAAACTTTAAGCCCAGGAAACCTAAACCCGAATCAGCTCCGGAGAAAACGGTTGTCAGGAAATCTGAAACGATTGAAAAGGAGGCTGTGCCGGCAAAGGAGCAGATAGAGAAAGGTGATACCAAAGCTCCCGATGCTGCTACAGAGGTTAAGGAAGATATAAAAGTAACTAAAGAATAAAATTCGATATAATGGGAATACTAAAAACATTTGCCTTGGGCGGTGTGCATCCCGAAGAGAATAAACTGTCTTCTCATGCTGCCATTGAGGTGTTGCCTGTTCCAAAGCAGGTGATTGTTCCCCTGGGCCAAAACCTGGGAGCTCCCTCAAAAGCCATTGTAAAAAAAGGGGATAAAGTCAAGGTTGGTCAACTGATTGCCGAAGCCGGTGGATTTATTTCTGCCAACATACATTCTCCGGTGTCCGGGACTGTTTTGAAAATTGACCCGGCCATCGACTCAACCGGCTATCGCAGACCCTGTGTTTTTATCACGGTGGAAGGTGATGAATGGGACGAAAATATCGACAAAACCGACACGCTTAAAGCTGAAATCGCACTAACACCGGAGGAGATAGTAAACCGAATAAAATCGGCTGGCATTGTGGGTTTGGGAGGCGCTACTTTCCCTACCTCAGTGAAACTTATGCCTCCTCCCGGAAAAACGGCTGAATTTCTCATTATCAATGGGGTAGAGTGTGAACCTTATCTGACTTCTGATCATCGCGTTATGCTCGAAAAGGGTCAGGAAATTATGGTAGGCATTCAAATCCTGATGAAAGCTCTGAAAGTAGAAAAGGCATTCATCGGTATCGAGAACAATAAAAAGGATGCGATAACCTACCTCAGCGAATTATCGCAATCTTATCAGGGAATTGAAGTTGTGCCGCTAAAAGTGCAATACCCGCAAGGTGGTGAAAAACAGTTGATAAAAGCCGTTGTGAATCGAGAAGTGCCATCAGGTAAATTGCCAATTGAAGTGGGTTGTGTGGTTCAAAATGTAGGAACTGCTTTGGCTGTTTATGAAGCTGTTCAAAAGAATAAACCACTTATCGAAAGGGTGGTCACTGTAACAGGTAAAGGAGTGAAGAAACCATCCAATTTCTTGGTACGCATTGGAACTCCTGTTGAGCAGCTGATTGAAGCGGCAGAGGGACTCCCCGAAAATACCGGGAAAGTGATCAGCGGTGGTCCGATGATGGGTAAATCGCTCACTTCTCTGGACGCTCCGGTAGTAAAAGGAACAAGTGGTATACTTATCATGGAGAAGGAGGAGTCGGGTCGAAAAACAGAATCGCCCTGTATTCGTTGTTCCAAGTGTACCTACGTGTGTCCTATGGGGCTCGAGCCTTTTTTACTGTCGAAGGCTGCTAAGCTTGGTAAATTTGAAATGGCGGAAAATGAAATGATAATGGATTGTATTGAATGTGGTTCATGCCAGTATACGTGTCCGGCAAATATTCCGCTACTGGATTACCTGCGATTAGGAAAATTAAAAGTAGGTCAGGCCATCAGGAACAGAAATAAAAAGTAAACAAATGAATAAATTCACAATATCAGGATCTCCGCATGTTCATGGAGATGAGTCGACTAAAAAAGTGATGTATGGCGTGGTAATTGCCATGATTCCTGCTGTTTTGGTTGGGGTTTATTATTTCGGATTAGATGCCGTGAGGGTGCTGCTTCTGGCCGTGGCCGCCAGCTTGTTCTTCGAGTGGCTCATTCAAAAGTACCTTATCAAAGGACCACTTACCATAAATGATGGCAGTGCGCTGGTTACCGGTATTTTGGTGGCGCTCAATGTGCCTTCCAACCTCCCGGGATGGATGGTGATTATCGGCGCATTGGTGGCTATTGGTATGGCAAAAATGTCTTTTGGAGGACTAGGTAAGAATGTGTTTAATCCTGCTTTGGTAGCTCGTGTGTTTTTACTGGTAAGTTTTCCGGTGCAGATGACTTCCTGGCCTAAGCCAACGCCAATTACCGACGGCCTTGTAGATGTGATTACCGGACCTACACCGTTGGGTATTGTTAAAGAAGGGTTGGGCAATGGACAAACGATGTCGCAGCTTTCCACCGAGCTGCCCTCTTATACCCAGGACATGGTTGGAAATATTGGTGGTTCTTTAGGTGAAGTATCAGCACTTGCTTTGATATTAGGAGGTGTTTATATGCTGTGGCGAAAAATTATTACCTGGCATATCCCGGTTTCTGTTTTGGCTACAGTGGCCATTTTCTCAGGAATTTTCTGGGGATTTGATCCAGAGCATTATGCCGATCCGATGTTTCATATGCTGACAGGTGGTTTAATGCTTGGAGCTATTTATATGGCTACCGACATGGTGACCTCGCCCATGACCAAATCTGGTCAGTTGGTCTTTGGTTTTGGTGTTGGACTTTTAACCATATTAATTCGTATGTGGGGAGCCTATCCCGAAGGTGTTTCGTTTGCAATCCTGATCATGAACGCGGTTGTGCCACTTATCAACAAAGGCTTTAAACCACGTCGTTTTGGTGTAAAACCGGGTGTGGAAGTCAAAGCGTAATAACAGTAAAAAAGAAGAAAATGGCATCAAAAAGAGAATCTAACTTTGTTAATATGGTGGTTACTTTGTTTATAGTAGCTGCCGTTGCTGCCTTTGCGCTTGGTGGCGTATACTCAGTAACAAAAGAGCCCATTGCTCTGGCTAAAAAAGCCAAACTTGAAGCGGCTATCAAAGCGGTTGTTCCGGCTTTCGACGAACTGACTACACAAACTGTCCCCGTTGGCGATGGTGGCGACTCGATCATCCTGTACCGAGCTTCTAAAGAGGGTCAGGTTGTGGGCACGGCCATTAAAACCTATACTATGAAAGGGTTTAGTGGCAGGATTGAACTTATGGTTGGTTTTTTAAACGATGGCTCTATTGATAATACCGCGGTGCTGATGCACAAGGAAACTCCCGGTTTGGGAGATAAAATGGATAAATCGAAGTCGGATTTCCCTTTACAGTTCAAAGGAAAAAATCCGGCAAGCTTTAAACTTAAAGTAAAGAAAGACGGAGGGGATGTGGACGCCATAACGGCTGCTACCATCAGCTCACGTGCTTTCTGTGATGCCGTTCAAACTGCGTATGATGTTTTTGAAAAAGAAGGAGGGAACAAGTAATGAGCCAGATCAAAAATTTTACTAAAGGGTTAATCAAAGAAAATCCTGTATTTGTCCTTCTGCTTGGACTCTGTCCAACGCTTGGTGTAACTACCTCTGCCATAAATGGTTTAGGGATGGGGCTGGCCACTACTTTCGTTTTGGTTATGTCGAATCTGGTGGTATCACTGGTACGCGATTTTATTCCTGATAAGGTTAGAATCCCTTCGTTTATCGTGATTATCGCTTCATTCGTTACCATCGTTGAGCTGGTTATGCAGGCCTATTTGCCTGCTTTGTTCGATTCTCTGGGGCTGTTCATTCCGCTTATCGTGGTTAACTGTATCGTTCTGGGTAGGGCTGAAGCATTTGCCTCCAAAAACAATCCGCTTTCCTCAATCATCGACGGATTAGGTATGGGCTTTGGCTTCGCATTTGCCTTGACTCTTCTGGGTGGTGTTCGTGAATTACTTGGCAGTGGAGCCATCTTCGGACTCAAACTAATGCAGGGCGATCTGATGCTGGTTTTTATCCTTGCTCCGGGTGCGTTTATCGTGTTAGGTTACCTGATCGCCTTAATCAATAAGTTAAACAAAGCTTCTTAAAATCTGAGTTATGGAATATTTTGTAATTATTATAGGGTCTATTTTCGTCAGTAACATCGTTCTGGCTCAGTTTCTTGGAATATGTCCTTTTGTAGGAGTTTCAGGTAAACTGTCTACCTCTGTCGGTATGGGAGGTGCGGTGCTTTTCGTGCTCACTCTTGCTACCCTGGTAACATGGATTATTCAGTACTACGTGTTGAATCCATTTGGTTTGGCTTTTATGCAAACCATCGTGTTTATTCTGGTGATTGCTTCATTGGTGCAGATGGTAGAGATTATCCTTAAAAAGGTGAGCCCTTCACTTTATTCAGCTTTGGGTGTTTTCCTTCCGCTCATCACCACCAACTGCGCTGTGCTTGGGGTAGCCATTTTAACTATCCAAAAAGACTTTAACCTTCTTGAAGGGGTGGTTTTCGCTATTGCTAACGCTATCGGTTTTACTCTGGCTATTGTCTTGTTTGCTGGCATTCGCGAGCATCTCGACTTAATGGAAGTGCCTAAAGGTATGCGTGGTGTTCCTATTGCCTTGGTTGTGGCCGGCATTCTGGCCTTGGCTTTCATGGGTTTTACAGGACTTGTATAGTTAGCCGTTTAGTATCCTTTTCTCGTTGTTGATTTCTGTGATGGAGGCTTTTCGGAGGCGAACAATCGAAATTTCTTGAGCATTTTTGGTAGGCTACAATACCTTTCTTATTGGTTTCTCGCGTCCCCATTGGCTATTGATTAAAAATTCAATTACTTTTGATTCCGGAAATTTTAACATTATGACTGCTCAAAGCTTGATTTCATTATCTGACGTATCAGTATTTCAGAAAAATAAACTTGTTCTCACCCATGTCGATTTGCAAGTTACTCATGGTGATTTTTTGTATTTAATTGGAAAAACAGGAAGCGGGAAATCCAGTTTGTTGCAGCTTTTGTATGCAGATTTACCTCTTGAGCAGGGCCTGGCTTCGGTATGTGGGTTCGATCTGAAAAACATAAAACGTTCTGAGGTGCCATTCCTAAGGCGGAAGCTGGGTATTGTCTTTCAGGATTTCCAGCTGCTTGACGACAGAAATGTAAAGGATAATTTGGTTTTCGTTTTGAAGGCCACCGGATGGAACGACAATGCCAAAATTAGTCAGCGAATCCTGGAGGCTTTGGATGAAGTAGGGTTGGTGGAAAAGTTACATGCTATGCCACACCAATTATCGGGAGGCGAACAACAACGCATTGGAATTGCACGTGCACTCTTGAATCAGCCGGAAGTGCTGCTGGCAGATGAGCCTACGGGAAATCTTGACCCGGATACTTCTAACGGAATTATGAAGATTCTGTTTAACATTAGCGAAAAGGGAAGTGCAGTAATTATGGCTACCCATAACTACAACCTGATAAATAAATTTCCCGGAAAAGTTGTTAAATGTGAAGAAGGTACACTTACAGGATCAACTCAGTAACGAAATCAGCTTATCTACATTGTGGCCATTATTGTATACCGATTCGAGGATGGCCTTCCTTTCAATAATAGAATCTTCTCCGAAATCACGCTTGAACAAGCTTTTTATCTTACGTTTTATGGTCGCTTCATTGTTTGCAATGTCGCATAACTCATCTAATTTACTTCCACTTAGCATTTTGTCGTTAACTAAACAAAAACGGCCATTGTAAAGATTGTTCAGTAATTTGAGTTTAAGTCCTGTTTTTTGGGCAGTAATCGATATGTTGATGTGGGCGTTTTCAATGAGCTCCTGAAGCTGGTTGTCATCCGGATTGGCTATCAACTGTACATGCGGCATCTTGTTGATGGTGTTACGCAACTGCTTGCTGGGGTTAAGTCCGGCTACATAAAACGGAATCTGTATCTCGTTAAACACATATTCAAGTAGAAAATTTACAGCGTTGATGTTTTCTGCTACGCTTAGGTTGCCGTGGTAGAGTACATAGGCTCCTCGACCTGTTTTTGATGAAATATTCTTGAATGGATGAAAGGCCGGAATATAATCTACATGGTTGAAGTACTTGCAAAAATGATGCTTGTCGTTTTCTGAAATGGCGAGAATCAGATCTGCTTTTTGAAGAATTTTCTCGTATCTCTTCAGTTTGCCGGCTTCATTTGAATAGTAGTAGCGTTTGAAAAGGTCGTTTTCGGCTTTGGCCAAATGTTGATAATATTCATGTTCCACATTATGTGCCCTGACGATTTTTTTCCTCCCTCTAAACTTTTCATTGTTAAGGATGGAAGTTGTATGCAAACCCTCCATCAAAATGGGGTAATCGTCTTTCAGCAGATTCTCCTCAAGCTTTTCAGATGCACGTGAGCTAACTATATAGGGGATGCTCTTAAACACCTGTTTTTTAGAGATATCACGTTCGTAGAAATATACTTTGTGAAATATCTTCTCGAGGGCTTTGTGTGGTTTTCTGCCGTATTCAAAGCAATGCAAATGTACTTTTACGCCTTTTTCGGCCAAAAATTTGGCCTTGTAAAATACATCAATCACTCCTCCGTAGTTGGCCGGATAAGGAATGTCAAAAGAGATGATATGTAGATGTAAATCAGACATATTTGGCGTATAAGTCAACGATAACCTTTTCTTCTATTTCCCAGTTTAAGTTTAGGGAGGCAAAGCTACAATTATTTTTCCATTTATCTATTAGTTGTTGATCTGCAAGCACTTCATTTATTGTATTAGCCATGTTTACCGGGTTGTGGTCGATAATGGTGCAGCCAACCTGATAGGTATTAACGATATGGGCTATTTCGGGAAGCGGTGAAGCAACCACCGGAATGCCGGCTTGAATATAGTCGAATATTTTGTTGGGTAGGCTATACCTGTAATTCAGGTTGGTGTCTTTGTCGAGGGTGAGCCCGAGATCAGCATTTTTTGTTAACTGCATGAGTTCCTGATAGGGCATGCGCGGACGAAAGATTACTTTGTTTTCAAGAGATCGTTCGGATACCATCTTTTTTAACAATGGAATTACATCTCCCTGACCTGCAATTAGTAGTACCGAATGATCGATGTACAGCATGGCCTCCACCATCTCTTCAGCGCCACGCTGGATGTTTATTCCAGCGCCTTGTAGAATAAGGAGGTGTTTGTCTTCGGGTAAGCCAAGTTCCTTTCTGGTTTTTTTCTCTGTCTCTTTCATCAGGTAAGGAACATTCCTTACTACCACCGGACGTAAACCATAGTCTTGCTCAAAAAGCCCTGCAATAGAATTGTTTACAGTGATAACGTCTTTTAGTTTCGGGAAAATGGCACGTTCGATACGTTTCCATATTTTCTGAACAGTTGGTCGGTTAACCAACTCAGGGACCTCCGTAAAGTATTCATGGCTGTCGTATACCAGAGGTTTTCGTTTTAACTTTGCTATGAGATAATTGGGAAGTAGCGTGTCTAAATCGTTTGATACCAAGAGGTCGGCATTCAGAAACAGCAATTTCCAAAATAACCTGAGGTTGTATTCGGCATAAAACAAAAAGCCCTTTTCAAACAGAAGCCGCATGCGCATCACCCGGTAGGGTCTTGTATCCATTTCCGGACTCTTTCTTAACTGCCTTCCTATCAGTGTGATATGGAATCCCATCCGGTCCAGTGTGGCGCATATTTTCTTCACGCGCTGATCGCTCACCAGATCATTTATAACAGAAACAACTACTTTTTTTCTCAACGTAATCTTTTTTTCATTCCTTATGCCTCGCATCAAAAATAACAAGATATCTTCGATTTTATTGCAGCCATTTTATGTACTTTTGAACATGGTTTCCATTAAAACAGATTTTTGCCTTAAGCCATTCAATACTTTTAGGATGGCGGTGCGTGCCGAACGCTTTTGTGCTGTTTCGCGGGTTGCCGATTTGGCAGAACTATATACTAAAGGTGAGTTCCACAACAAAAAAGTTATGATCCTTAGTCAGGGAAGTAATGTTTTGTTTACCAATCATATCGATCACCTGGTGTTGCATAATGAAATGTGGGGTAAACAGCTTGTTGCTGAAAATGATGACTTTGTGATGCTTAAAGTGAATGCAGGTGAGTCGTGGGAGTTGTTGGTCGATTATGTCGTGCAGCAAGGTTGGGGCGGTATAGAGAATCTGGCTCTTATTCCTGGGAAGGTTGGCGCATCACCCATTCAGAATATTGGAGCCTACGGAGCTGAGGTAAAAGATGTGATTCTTGAGGTTGAAGCATTCGATCTCCATTCGGGTGAGATCAGACGTTTTAATAATGAAGCATGTCATTTTGGTTACCGATCCAGCGTTTTTAAAACTGAATTCAAAGACCGGTTTTTCATTACTTCAGTGGTGTTTAAACTCGCTAAAAATCCCGTTTTAAACCTGAGCTATCAGCCTTTAAAGTTGGCTTTTGGTGATAGAAAAGAGGTAACTCTGGCAGAGGTGCGCGATGAAGTAGTACGTATCAGGAAATCAAAATTACCAGATCCTGAAGTGTTTCCAAATGCAGGAAGCTTTTTTAAAAATCCTGTGGTGACTAAGGAGGAAGCAAATTTAATACTGGCGTCTTTCCCTTCAGCGCCTGTTTACCCACAGCCTGACGGCATGGTTAAGTTGGCAGCCGGATGGCTTATCGAGCAGTGTGGCTATAAAGGGAAACGCAACGGTGATGTCGGGGTGCATCCGCATCAGGCCTTGGTATTGGTAAACTATGGTGAGGCAACAGGGCAGGAAGTATTGCAGTTTGCAGAGCAGATTATTGCAGATGTTAAGCTTAATTTTGGTATCGGGCTTTGCCCTGAAGTGAATATTTACCCCTGAGTTGTTTGGCGCAGGGCAATAAGTTGTTGGCCTATTTTTTCTTTCCGCCAAATTTTTTTCCTCTGAACTTACCTTTTTCACCCGGTCGTCCTTCCTGGCGTTTGGGATTCCACTGCGGGGCTTCACCCAATTGTGGAGGCAGGGGGATTTTCATGATTTGCTCTCCAAGAAAATCCTCGATGCGTTTAAACTTGAACATGTCTTCTTCGTTAACCATTGTCAAGGCCACACCAGTCTCGTCGGCGCGTGCTGTTCTGCCCACTCTGTGTACATAGTCTTCAGCGTCATTAGGCACATCAAAATTTATCACCAAATCAATGGCTTTGATGTCGATACCACGACTTAGTACATCGGTGGCTACCAACACCCTGGTTTTTTTACTTCTGAAACGAAGCAGCACTTCCTCGCGGGCATCTTGCTCCAGATTGGAAGAAATTCCTTCGATTAAAAAGTCTTTACTGCGTAAACCACGAACTATATCATTGACCTTTAGTTTGGTAGAGCTGAAAATTAAAATACTCTTCAGATTTGGTTTGTTGTCGATCAAACTTTTTATCAGAGGGATTTTTTGTGTGTTGTAAGTTAGGTAAGCCGCTTGCAACACTCCATCGGCAGGCTTTGATATTTCGGTGCTTAGATGAACCGGGTTGTTTAAAATTCTTTTCGCAAGCTGTCTTATTTTTTCAGGCATTGTGGCACTGAACATAAGTGTTTGCCGGTTTTTTGGCAGAAATGTAATGATTTTAAGGATGTCGTCATGAAAACCAATATCCAACATTCGGTCGGCTTCGTCCAGTATTAAAAACTGTATTTGATCGAATTTTACATAGCCCATATTCAGATGGGATATGAGTTTTCCGGGCGTGGCCACAATAATATCTGCTCCACTGGTTAAGGCTTTTTTCTGTATTTCCCAGTCGTTGCCATCGGTTCCGCCATAAACCGAAAGAGATTGTATGTCGGTGAAATAGGTGAACCCTT
>JGI10211J34971_10003522_pt1 | contig 12524 bp, 7 predicted proteins | sample Etolagsediment_FD_34971 | JGI IMG/M metagenome (IMG submission 34971) | reverse complement strand
TTTCCCGATCGGCAGCCAATTCCTGTTTTATTCTGAACGTGGAGATCAAATGACCAGGTTCGAAATAACTGATCTTGGGGGACGTGTGATAACCAGAATCCAAAAAACACAAAATCATAGCTTTGCCTGGGTTGCCAGTTGAATAGATCTGCCTGGTTGTATTTGATGTTGGAATTTCTGACTTTCTGCTTATTGATTTCCAATGCTTCTGCCACTGCATCAACTGCGGTGAGAGTATTTGCCTGTCTCGCCAATTGGGCAGTCCAGAGACCGGTTCCACAGGCCAGTTCCAGGCAATCTTCAAATTTTCCTACAGCGGTAAGGGCTTTTTCAATAATTAACCATTCAGATCGCCATTGAATTCGATGTTTTTCTCCGCGAAAATATCGTCCCTGTCGACGATGCCACTGTTCATACTGGGCAGCACGGGTCGCATAGTAGGCGATTTGATCTATTAATATGTCTTTTTGCTTCATCTTCAACATCAATAAAATTGAAAACATCAGTTCCAACTGGCTCTGTAATCTAATGCGGATTAATCCTCTGTCGTGGCTGCATTACTTGGTATTAAAGTGAAGAGGTTTGTCCGGAATCAGGACCCGTGCTCGTATTAAGTATTGAGAGGCCTTTTTGGAATACTGAGTCACCGGTTGATTTTAGTGTTTTACAGAAGATGAAAAAGCCATTGCAGGTGCTGTCGCTGGTTCAGGTGGGCGGACAGGTAGGATTGGTGTGCGCTGGAGTGGGTTTTGTGGATAGAAAAAAACTGTCCGGATTGTCCCCTGCTCTCATTTTGATCCCCCTAAGGGTGGGTGGACAGGAGGTGGGTTTTCCGAGGAACTGGCAGAAAATACCGATCTGACAATATACCCCAGCTATCTAACAATGATTCAATCAACCTACTTTCATATCTTTACGAAACCAATGGCCGATAATGCGAATATTTGATTAAATTTGGTTTGATATTGCTTTAGGATATTTAAGTATCACTTTTAATCTTGCTGGGCAAAATAACACAAGGAGTATAGCATGGATCCCCGGGCAGCTTACGCGGCTAAGCCGTGGTTGGATAAATACGAACAGGGTGTTCCTCCCTCCCTTGAATATGAAGATGTATATCTCCCTGAATTTCTTGATCGGAGTGCAAAGGAGTTTGGCAGCAAGTATGCCCTGAATTTCCAAGGCTATCGTATCACCTATGCGCGGCTAAAGGAAATGGTGAATCGCATGGCGGCTGTATACAGATCCTTCGGAGTACAAAAAGGGGATGCTGTTGCGATTGTCCTGCCCAATCTCATTCCAACTGTGGTCGCCCACTATGCCGCTCTACAGCTGGGTGCAGTGGTTGTGATGAATAATCCCCTTTATTCGGATCGGGAATTAAAGCATCAATTCAATGATTCCAAGTCCAAGATTCTTGTGACTCTCGATCTATTGGCCAATCGTATGATTGACCTGCGTCCTAGCACGGGGATTAAACAGATCATTATTACCAGCATCGGAGATTATCTTCCTTTCCCCAAAAGTCTCCTCTTTCCCTTGGTGGCTAAAAAGAAAAAACTGGCTGCAACTGTCAAATCGGCACCGGATACTTACCGCTGGAAGGATGTGATCAATCAGTTTTCTCCCGAAACGAAACGGACTGAGATCAATGCCTCAGATCCCTGTTTGTATCAATATACTGGCGGCACTACGGGTGTTTCTAAAGGTGTTATCCTGACGCATGGGAATATGTCTCGCCAGATGCAGCAGGTGGCTTCCTGGTTTCCCACTTTTAAGCACGGTGAAGAAACCATGCTTGGAGCTCTCCCCTTCTTCCATGTCTTTGGGCTCTCAACATCAATGAATCTGGCCATCTATTTTGGATGGGACAATGTCCTGGTGCCTAAACCTCAACCGGGTCCATTGTTGGAAGTGATTAAGAAATTCAAACCTACTTTTGCACCTCTCGTCCCCACCATGTACATCGGAATTCTGAGCGATCCCAAAGTACACGAATACGACCTCACCAGCATCAAAGGCTGTTTCAGCGGCAGCGCTCCGTTGCCTGTGGAAGTAATTCAGGAATTTGAAGCCAAAACCGGAGCTATTATTGTGGAAGGTTTTGGACTCACCGAATCCTGCCCGGTGACCCATATCAATCCCTTCAAGGGTGGTGAACGTAAAGTGGGCAGTGTAGGTATTCCCATACCCGATACCGAATGCCGCATTGTTGATCTGGAAGAGGGCACACAGGATATGCCCCAGGGAGAATCCGGTGAACTTATCATGAAGGGTCCCCAAGTCATGAAAGCTTATTTAAACCAGCCGGAAGCTACCGCAGAGACTTTACGTGACGGCTGGCTCTATACCGGTGATATAGCCAGTATGGATGAGGATGGGTATTTCTATATTGTAGACCGCAAAAAAGACATGATCATCTCCGGTGGTTTCAATGTGTATCCACGGGAAATAGACGAAGTATATTACGAAAACAGTAAGGTCGTGGAAGCCTGCACCATTGGCATCCCCCACCCAAAACGCGGTGAATCCGCCAAAGTATTCATTGTACTGAAGGATGGAGTAAAAGCGTCAGAAGATGATATGCTGAAGTATCCGAAAAATAAATTGGCCAAGTACAAATGGCCGGTGGAAGTGGAATTTGTCGATGAACTGCCCAAATCAACCGTTGGCAAGATCCTGCGCAAAGAATTGAGAGCAGCGGAGTTGGCCAAAAGAAAATAAGCACATATTATTCAGAGAATCGCGGGTCACTCCGGATCCAGTAAAATAAAAAGGTGGTGGAAGCACAATGCATCCACCGCCTTTTTATTTGAATCAATTGCTATGAATCCCAAGGTCCGCCTGACCTTGGCTTTCAGGCAGATCCACTCACCGGCGGATTAAAATGGTATTGCGTGGGCTATTCCGGTTTATCCTCAAAAAAGGTCTTTATCCGGGATCCGTCCGTGCGGGCATAGAATACCTCATCGCAGGTCTTTTCTGCAATCATATTCCCATGATGATCAAGGGCGATGATCCCAAATTCATAACCCAGTTCCTGTCCCAGTCCAATGGTGTGATCCACAGCCTGCTGCAAAGAGAATCCCGCATCCAAAAGAGTGACAACTCTTGCGGCAGCACCGATGTTTACGATCTGCTCGCCGGTCCCGGTCGCGGACACTGCTCCCAACGGTGAGGCATAGTTGCCAGCCACAGTGGGTGTATCACTGACTCGGCCCGGACTTTCACAACCCACGCCTCCCGTTGAAGTACCGACCACCAGAGAACCTTTGCTGTCCAGTGCCACCACACCCACAGTTCCCGATTTTCCGCGCTGAAGGCGCTGCAGTTCTTCCCTGCGTGCCGGTGTTTCTGGATTGAAATATTTGAATCCCTTCTGGCGGGCGTATTCCGATGCAGGTTCACCGGCCAGTACCATGAATCGCTCTTGGGAAAGCATCTCTGCCAGATCAATGGGGTGCTCTATATTCTGTACATTGATTACCCCTGAGAATTTGCGTGTATCGCCGGACATCAGTGCGGCGGACATACGAATCTGCCCATCTGATTGGATCCGCGAACCCAGACCCGCATTGAAAATAGGATCGTCTTCCAGCAATCGTATACCAAACATCACCGCCGTGTGGGCATCCGTGTCAACCAGTACCTGCCAGGTTGCCGCTGTGATGCGCAGCAGTGAATTGTGAAAGGCGTTGCGTCGCTCGATCTGGCCCTCAAGAGATCCGGCTCCGCCGTGTAATATGAGTTTTGGAAGAATTCTGTTCATATCGTTGCCAAAATTAGGGTTAACTTCCTGCTCATTGCTCCAGGATTATGATAACCATCACAACCACATCCAGGATATCCACCATCCCATCTCCTGACACATCCGCAGTGGATAGTTCATATCCAGATAACTCATACTCATCCAGTATTGCTGTAACCAATTGAATGATGTCGATTACATCCACAACATGATCCTGGTTCATGTCTCCGGGGGGAAAACCACTGGTCAGGAGGGCAAGATCAAGCTCATCTCCATCAGTGAGAAAATGCAGTCGGCCATTAATGATACCTGGGGTGTCATAGTCATTCAATCCAGTGTGTGTAACGGGAGATGTGTCCAGAACATAGGTGTACTGCTGAGCAGTCAACACGCCCGTATCATCAATATCTGCGCTGCAATCACTGGCTAAATAAATTGTGAAATAATGAGGGTGTACGGCGGGGGCCAACATGCCTCCAACCCAGTGATTAGGCCAAAGGTCATAATCATCATATAGTTCCGGGATAACGGCGCCCAAAGGGACGCTGCCCTGCCCAACGCTCAGCCATAGATTGCCATACCACCAGTTATTTTCGTTGTCATTCATTCCATTGACGACGATATCCCCAAGTTGAATACTATTTTCATCTGTCCCATCCAAAGTGATTGGAGTAAAAGTCAACTCGCTTGCTTCTGGCAGGTCAACGGTATGGAGAAAATCACCGGGGTCCACGAGTTGCCGGGTGTTTATATTGAAGACGGCTCCGCGCAATAACTGATTGAAGTCGATGTGAATAAAACGGGCTGGAGTCCCCGGGTCACATATAACCTGGGATGCGTTTGTGGCATGAACAAAGGTGGCAGATGTCCCCCACACTGTGGCCAGGCCATTTTGATCGATACAAACGGCGGATTTATATTCGACGCCGATTCCAAGCAGGTCTTCGCCGTATTCCTGGTTGCGTCGGGCCAGCATCGGCACCAGTCTTCCCAGCCGACCGCGTTCATTAAAATGCGAATCAACAAGAATACCTGGCAAAACCTGAAGAAAATCGTCTTCAAAATGCATAGTATAGTGGTAAGGATTTAGGGCAACGTCATCGGCATAGACCGATCCAAAACGTGCATCAAAAACCACTTCGCCCATCACAGCAGCTCCAGCGCTGGTCCCCCCGATGGCCCCACCGGCATTGAACACATAGTTGATAGCATCTTCCACCAGCGTCCCCCGCCAGTTCTCCACATAGGGATATTGATCGCCACCTTCCATGAATATGCCTGTGGCAGAAATTAACTCGTAATAGGTGGTGGAATCATTGGCAGTACTCACATTGGCGATGCGCAAACCATGGGAGGAGGGATCTGCTCCTAAACTGATGAAGTATTCGGCATACCAGTCTGCCGTCTCGCTGGTGTCAATATTGATGATTTTGCCGAAGCCCGCCTGTTCGACAAACCAGGAATATGGCGGATGATTCCAGCTGTTGCTGGAACTGCTCTCGGAGCCACCTCCGGCAATCATGACACTGCCCTGCGCCTGTAAATGCACCTGAAGAATGATACTTAACAATGTTAATATGATAATTTGTTTCATCTGATTAACTTCCCGGTTGAGTCTCATCGTCGCGAACCCTGGGGGCAATACCGATCCCAGTAAATCCATAAAAAATGGCAAATAGGAAGCCCAGATAATTCATAAAAGCCCAGGGAAGATATTCCCCAGCACTCACCCCCAACGTACCGCTCATGAATATGGCGGCCATGCTCCAGGGAATCAGTGGCACAATTACCGTTCCTGAATCTTCTACAGTTCGACTGAGATTTTTCGCGGCTAGGTCTTTTTCGCGGAATAGTTTACTGAATAACTCAGCGGGAATTATGATAGATAGAAAGCTGCTGCCCGTCATGATTGCCACGGCGATACAACTGATGACCGTACTGAGGACAAGGGATCCTACGGTGCGAGTAAAACGGCTGATGCTCTCCAGTATCACATCCAGCATCCCCGCAGCCTGGATTATTCCAGCAAAGGCAAACGCGCAGAATGCAATCAGCGTGACATCCATCATGCTGATCATTCCGCCGCGGGATAACAGCTTATCCACCGCCGGTAAGCCCGTATCGGCTGTGTAACCATTGACCAGAATATTTAACGATTCAACCAGCTCAGCTCCCTGAAGAATGATACCCAGCAATACGGCGGTAATAGCTGAATACAACATCCCCGGGATGGTGGGGAATTTCCGCATGGAAAAGAATATGATCATGGCCGGAGGCAGCAGCAGCAGAATATTGAAGTTGAAGTTTTCGTTCAGAGTTTCCAGGAGCTCAATGGGCATGACTGTCTGACTACCTGCAGATAAATTTAATCCGAGAATAGTGTATATAATCAGCCCAATTGTCCAAGCCGGTAGTGTCGTCCAAAGCATATGGCGGATATGATCAAACAGATTACTGCCGGCAGATATGGGTGCCAGATTGGTTGTATCGGAAAAAGGAGAGAGTTTATCTCCGAAATAGGCACCGCTGATGATAGCGCCGGCCACTATTGGCAAGGGGAGTTCCAAACCTTGCGCCACTCCGATAAGGGCAATACCCACAGTGCCCACAGTGCCCCAGGATGTACCCGTTACAAGTGATACGACGCTACTTACAATACAAGTTGTGACCAAAAAGAAACGTGGAGAAATCATCTTGATGCCGTAGTAAATCATCATTTGGATGGTACCGGATACCAACCATGACCCAATAAGCAATCCCACCGTCAAAACAATCAACATCGCCGGCAACGCCTTACGAATGCTGCTGATAATACCATCCTGCATATCCTGCCAGGAGTTCCCAAGGAACCAAGCCATCAGACCGGCAAACAGGGCTGCCAAAACCAGCAGAATATCCACTTTGATGCGGTATAACCCATAACCAACCAGGAGAAGTATGGATATGATAATAAGTGGGAGGAAGGCCAGGACGATCCCTGGTTTCTTTTTGGTCACTCTAACCTCGCTTGCGACTGAGGCGACGGGCAATTATTCCAACTCAATTCAATTGCCTATCGCCAATTATTCAGTTACTATTTCACATACATGAGTTTTATCACAGAAGAACTGGTGGCACATTCAATGCGGGCAAAGTATATACCGGACGGATGACCTTCGGCTTGCCAGGTCAGAATATGTGACCCATTGGATGCAAACCCATTGTAGAGTGTTTCTACCAGTCTACCGCGAGTGTCAAATATGCTAATGGACACATCATTACCGCTGTCCAAAGTATAGGTTATGTTGACTGCTGGATTGAATGGGTTCGGATAGGCGCTGATCAAGAACATTTTCTCCGGCTGCGTGCTGATATCGATTCCATTTCCAGCCCAGTCAGCAGCGATACCGGTAACACTTATAATCTCGCCACTGTATTCCAGGACAATGCCATTCTTCAGGGCTGAGCCATCAAGACTGACGGCAATGATTTCATTGCCGCGGGTGGCCCAATGCCAGTTATCGCCAAATTTGGTATCGGTCAACTGATAATTTCCATCCAACACCAGATGCAGACCAGCTAGAGATCCATCAGAGGTAACCTGCAAACTGTGGTCTATCAATTTCACATTTACATTGTTGACTGGTGCACTGTTTACCCGACCGGCCAGAATATTGGCAACGAGTTGAACCACATCAAGAATATCGATTCCGCCGTCGGCATTCAGATCACCGGAAGCCATTTGATATTCAGTCGGTGTGGCAGCTTGAAGAATGATATCTACCATCACCACCACGTCCAGAATATCCACATTGGTGTCATTATTGATGTCTCCCAATATCACTTGTTCACCTTCTATCAGCCCGGCAATGCGCATGATACCCGCCGTCGCTCCTGAGGCCCATATAACGTCATTCTGCAACTCCATGTGCGTAATATTGTCTTCAATGATTGCACCGGCAGACGATTCAACTGTATACTGAGTATAGGAGCCATCAGGCATCAATCCCACCAGCCCACCCATATCCAGGGCAAACCAGATAGTGCCGTTGCCGTCACATTCCAAGTCATTGACCAGATTTCCTTCCAGGAAGGGAAATGTACTAAAATCGTGAACAACTACACTGGCATCCGGATAGATTTCATACAGTACACCTGTGCTTTGATCGGGCACCCAGAGGTGATCATTTACATCAATGGTCATGGCAAAGGTGTACATGTTTTCCAGTTCAGGGATGGAGTGGAATACACCTTCCAGATCGCGATAAACCACCCCGTACCAGGTGCAGAGCCACAGACGACCTTGGGAATCTTCGCGCAGGTCATAAATTTCCGGACGGTAGCCCAAGCCACCGGGAAAACCAATATCCGTATCCATCCAGAGATCCCAGGTTGTACCGTAATCACCGGAAACCATAATCCCTGCTTGTGTGCGGTCGCTGATGTAAACATTGCCCTGTGAGTCTGTTTGAACGGTACGCGTGTAATTATCCAGTGTCTCAGGCACGTAGCCTGCAGTACCATCGGCCATCAGGTAAGCAGCACCGTAATGTGTACAGAACCACTTGTTGTTCATATTATCAACCGCCAGGTAAAAAACTCTGTCCTCTAGGGAGCTGAGTCCCAACTGGGCTTGAGTATACACTGTCCAGGTTTCCAGATCGGGGTGGAGCATAGATACATAGGCCAGCCCAGTGGCAGGATCGCGCTGCCCGCCGAACCACACATTGCCATCCAGATCAAAGTCGATGGTGTAAACAGCATTATAAGGCAAATCGCTGTTATCCATGGTGTAGACTGTCACATCCTGAGCAAACAGGCAGGTCGCTCCCAATAGAAAGACAGCCAAATGTAGTAATCGTTTTCTGTTCATTTCAGTCTCCTTCTTATTGTTTCAGACAGCAAAGCCAGCCTCCTCCAACTAAGTTCACTGTCCAGTATTAATTATATCAAAATCGATCAGATACCCAGGATGATGCTGAAACGATGTACATCACCGAAATATTCGTGAGCGCTATAGCTGTAGTCAAGACCACACTTGCCGACTGAATAGGGCACCTGCACACCGGCACCGAGAGCAAAACTTCTGGTATCGTCGTGAGAAACCAGCGATCCCCGGAGAAAGGCCACACCTGCCAGGTCGTACTCAGCCGCCAGGATCATCCGCTCTTCATTGTCGCTGGGTACATCCACGCTGGTCATCACCGTGAGAATTCCAGTGGGTAAGTCCACTGGCACAAAGGCCACACCAAAATTGAACACCTGCGGCAAACGGAATCCCGGAGTCAATCGCTCGATGCGCGGATTGTTTTCTTCTTCTAAAGCCTGTTCCTCATTGAGCCGGTCGTCAATATCATCTCCGGAATATTCCAACTTTCCAGATAGGTTGCGGACGCTCATACCAAGACGAAGATTGCGGAAATCGGCAGAGTACAGAGAACCCACATCCAGGGCATACTGATCGGCATCCTCGTTCCAAATTGTTTCTCGGATATACTTGCCAGTAAGCCCGACTGTGAAGCGATCTGACATGGCCCGCGTATATGAAAAGCCAACCGCCAGATCAGACACCTGGTAATAATCTCCCGATCCATCGGGCTCAAAAACCGTGGTGATCTCAGTGTCATCCATGCCGAAATGAAGTACGCTCAATCCCAACGCATTTTGCTCATCCATTTTATAAACCAGTCCACCAAAGGATAGATGAGTATCCATAAACCAGTCTGTGTGGGCCATTATGAAGGCGGTCTTTTTATTCTGTAAAATACCGGCAGGATTCCAATACAGAGCGGAGGCCCCGCTGGCAGCAGCTGGAATGGCACCACCGAGAGACGCACCGCGTGCCTCCGGTGATATCTGCAAGAAGTTCCCTCCAGATTGGCCCAGGCTTCCGGCTGCTGTTAGCCAGCAGGTAAAGCTGAACAGGATCATCAAAGCAGTAGTGTAATTTTTCATGATTCAACTCTCCCGGTTAGCGGATGACCGCAAATCTTCCGACCTCTTCTCCCAGATCAGAATCCACGTGAAAAAAATAAATTCCTGACACAATTGGCCGCTGCTCAGAGGTGAGTAGATTCCACTCTTCGCGACCACTCCCGCCCTCGTGTTTCAAGGTGTTGATCAGATCACCGTCCACGGTAAAAATCCGAATTGTACAGGGCACCGGCAGATTGGTAAAGGCCACATTGCGGATGGGTTCGCCATAAATCGTATTTCCAATCCGATCCTTATCCCAAGGTGCAGAGAGAACATAAGGATTGGGCACGACTCTGATCTTGTTTAAATCCCCGCTGTTAATGGCAGGTTGACTGGTGGGTTCCATGGCGGCTGCATGGGAAACATTGTCGATATTGGCAATAGATCCCAATCGGCTGGTTTCCTCAATCTCTCCCTCAGGATTATACCGGTATGCGGCCACATCGTAGTAATACATGAAGCCATTGTATACATCTTCATCCACGTAGTCGTATATCCGCTCTTCTATCTGTGTCGACTCCTTATACAACATGGGGATTGTATCCAGTGCTGTCCAATAAGACAATAACGGATCGCTGGTACGATAAATAATATAACCTTCCAGATCATTGGTGGGCTCAGGTATCACTGGGCTGGTATATTCCACATCCAGTTGATTACTCCATAAGATATGCATTTGCTGATCGCCAGCTTCCAGTTCAATCGCGGGGCCGGGAACAGGAAACAGAGCAAATCCACTGTTGTAGTGTTCCCAGATTTTATCGGCGACATGAATGAGATCCGCTTCGTTATCCCCCACCAGAGCGGCAACGAGAATTTGCTGTTTTTCACCGGCAGGAACGTCAAAAGGACCATTGGAGATGTAGGCCACCATGGGACCACCAACCACATTTCCTTCAGTATCCTCAATCCGGGTGGTGGCTGGATCATCAAAATGGGTACCATTGAGAGGGTCAGGACCAAGATGGAAGAAATCCTGAACCTGAACGTCAGGATTGTTGTGAAACCAGGTGGTGTCACTGCGCATCAGGTTGTAACTCAGGGAATCATAAAAGGTGTTATTCACCGCCACTTCGTCGGTATAAACATCAATCCAGTGCCAATCGGTGATGCCTAGTCCATTGGGTGTTTCCAGAAAAATCACACCGCTGAGGAAGGGATCAGTTTCTTCCCATTGATTGCTATAGTTGTCTGAATCGTAGAAGTACACGAACTCACGGGTTTTATCAAAGCTGATGCAGTCATCGGCCCACTCTTCCGCTGCATTGTCCATCCCGCCAATATCCAGATCGGAATAAAAATTGAAGTACATATCCTGGAGCAGTACTAACCCGGTGTTTTCGATTTCAAACTGCAGGATGACGAATTTATCCGCATCCTCCAAACCCCAGGACCAGATGGACTGATGAACCCGGATATCCATCAGCATTTCGTCTTCATTATTGTTGGAATAGCGCCAGTTCGTACTGTCGCTGTAGACACAATAGCTGTCTTGTTCAGATCTAAAAATAGGATTTCCATCTTCATCTCTCACGGGCCAGTAGGGGATTGTGTCCTGCCCACTGTTCTCGATGATATAGGGCCAGGTATTCATGTTGTCGCTCATGGCTATTTCCTGGTTGCCTGCGTTGAAACCACCGACGGCGTCAAACTCTTCAAAGCGGCCGTCAGCGGCACTGATGACATTGAAAGGCACACCGATCATCAGGCATTGCCGATACATGCATACATGCCCTGAGTTGATGGGATATTCCAGGGTTTTTTCAAACTGGCCACCGTAGGGATAAAACTGACCAATATTGGTGGTGAAGTACCCCAACTGTCCCACATTGTGAGTGGCAAAGGCGCGATCTTGTAAACCGGCAAAAATCACCTGAAACAAGAACAGCGAGATACAGGGGATTGCGATAAGTTTGGATGATTTCATTGGTATTTCCCCTCAGAGTTAAAGTGAAATGTTAATACCGAGGTATATTATCCGCGGTCTATCCCAATTGAGGGGATTGGCGGCATAGTCGTATGTATCACCCGGACTTTCATCGGGTTTGCCGGTAAATGAATTCACAGCCACCACATTCTGCCGATCCGTCAGGTTGAAGATTTCCAGATAGGGGTAGATGGAAATACGTCCGGCCTGGATGGTATATTCCAGTTTCAGATCAAGGGACCAGGATTCAGGGAGACGCTCGTTGTTAATCTCATACGGTTCTGTCACACTGCGGATACCTGCCGTATAGGGCAGTCCGCTACCGTACTGATACACGATGGTGCCGCGAGCACCGTGCAAACGAGCGGTGAGGTGGGCATTGAGGGTATGACGCTGGTCAAAATTCAATGGGAAGAATTTCAGTGACTGGCTGTTTGCCTCGGTGGCGTTCACCCGCTCCAAGGGAGTGGAACTGCTACCTTCTGCCACGGCATAAGTGTAGTTTAATTCTCCGGTAAAGATCTCGCCGCGCAGTTTACGCAACTGTATTTCAATGCCATTATTATAGGCAAAATCCTCATTGATATGCATGGAGATGGTCTCGTACCAGCCTGCTATATCCCCGGCAAAGAAGGTCCGTGCCCCCGTCAGATTTGTAATATTTTTACTGTATACCGAAACGGCCAACAGGTAGTCCTGCAGGAAATTATGGCTGATGCCAAATTCGTATGTAATGGTGCGTTCAGGCTTCAGATCCGCATTGCCAAAACGACCATTGCCATCGTTTAAATTCAACAGGATGCTGTCGTCATAATCCAGAATGCCGTCATTATTCACATCACGCAGCTCTTCCGCATTGTCTGTGGTTTTGCATTTATAAACATAGGAATAATC
>JGI10211J34971_10003521_pt1 | contig 12524 bp, 17 predicted proteins | sample Etolagsediment_FD_34971 | JGI IMG/M metagenome (IMG submission 34971) | reverse complement strand
AATTCAGGCACATACTGTGTTAGGTATGAATCCAATTGGTTTTTCATGTTTTCAAACGCGAAATTCGTGCGACTTTGATACCCTTGACGATTAGCGTTTTCTTTGTATTGTTTGTAATCTTCAAACACATTTTTCAACGCCATTCCAGTATGACCTAAATCAGGAGAAAACCATCCAGACCCCTCAATAATTATATCTTTTACTTGAGCTGAAGGGTGAACTGCGGTAATTTGACCCGCTAGTAAAGTAGTAAATTCTGATTTTAAGAAATCCAAATGACCTGACCAATTTGAAGCTATAATAGGTTTATTTACTAAACTAAATTCAAGTAATGGTCTACCAAAACCTTCCCCTTTAGTTAAGCTAACCATAGCTTTTACTTTAGGATGGTTATAGATTTCACTCATTTCTTTATCACTAAATTCCCCATGTAGCAAATACACATTGGGTAGTATGGAAGCAGGAACTGTTTTTCTAATAGAATCAATTCTTTTCTGAAGTTCTCTTCTATCCAAATAAGAAGAACCTTTTATAGTTGATTTCAAAATTAAAGCAGGAGCTTTCTTTTTATTCTTAAAAGTTTCATAAAAAGATTTCACTAATAGAGGTAAATTTTTTCTATCTTCTCCCATTTCACCTTGCATCCAAGTTCCAACATTTAAATAAGCGAAATCCTCTGGAATTGAATTTAATTTGTCAAATAAACTTTGGTTTTCAAATTCAGAATGAGGTCTATAAATTTCTAGATTAGCTCCTTCCATCAATACCTCTAGGGGTTTTTGCAATTCTAATTTACCCTGAATTTGATTTTGTTGATTTTGAATATTAAATTTTGAGTTTTCAAAAACATTTTTCGAATGTTGAGATGAAACTAAATTTAAATCCATTCTATTCAAACCCTCAATCCATTGAGGAGCACAAACTGTAGTTTCAATTCCAGCAGTTACACCAATATTATATTTGCCTACTCTTTGAAATTCATTAGGTACTGTAATTTGACACCAAATATCAGGCTGCTGGGTAACATTAGGAACTTCATGCTTTTTCAAAAAATGCCATTCTTCATGTGCATCCACAAACCCAAAAGGCAACACACCCCACCTTTGGGATAAAATCTTAACATCATATTTATCTAATTCAATAAGTGCTTTCAAAAAATCTCTAGACCTAGCCCCATAACCTGAAAAAGTATCATAGGGACAACTTACATAAAACGTATTTTTACTCATATTAATATATTATTTTGTGGGGTAATACTCTAGGTTCAATTTCAGTATCTTTTACAAATTCAAATCTCTCACGTGGTTCCCATTCATCAAATAGTTTATCTATCCCATCCATGATTCGTTGGGCCATAGCAGAGGTAGTAAAACCAGCTTCATCTCCATTTGCCCATTCACAACCTTTCAACCCTTTTGCTTTTCTCTCCTCAGGACTTAAATCATATAAAGCTCTAATTTGTTGAGCAGCGTCTTCAAAATTACATCTATCATCCCAAATATAGGGTGTTAAAGGTGAACCTTGTAATGATCTGTTAGTTGGATATACGGGGAAAGCCCACTCACCATGCTGTTTAAATCTACCAGTATTATTAGAAGGAATTTCAGCATCAGGTATGAACCACTTTCCTTTATCATCTACAAACCTCATTTGATCCTGCATACCACCAGTTACGTTGGCTATAATTGGTTTACCCGTTAGCAAAGCCTCAGTTAAACTCAACCCCCAACCCTCATTTGAGGTTAATAAAACCACCCCATCTGCCAAATTATACAGATAACTCATGTGTTGTGAATCAAATCCTTGGTGAATAATTCTCACAGGTGGGTTTTCAGGAAAAAGATAATCTATAACAGCAAACAAATCAGTCCCATGTTCACTTACACCTTCAGTTTTTAACAATAACAAACACTTATCTTGTTTTTCTTTTGGAAGTCCATCTACAAAAACTTTCCAAGCCATCAAAGTATCGGGTATCTGTTTTCTACGAATATTTCTTGAATTGAATAACAATACAAAATCATATTCTTTATCTCCCAATACTTGCTTTTTAAACTTAACAAATTCATCATTATCATCTCCAATAGGTTTAAACACAGTATTATCTAAACCATGAGGCACATATTTAATAATCTTTTTATCTGCCTTTTCCCCCAACACCAATTTATTAATATTGACAGTTTGTTTGGAAATCCCAAACAAAGCATCACACGATTCATAATACTCCCTATTATATGCTGGGGCCGGATAATCATCCCAAATATTTAAATAAATAATGGGCATTTGTTTACGGATTTCATTTTCCATCTCAAATACCCAAATAAAATATCTAGGATCAGTAATTAAAAACAATGCATCGGGATTTTCCCTTTTAATTATTTCTCTTAATAACATTGGATCTCCATACCCATCAGATGGATATAAAATCACACTAGCATCTTCTATTTGTTTTTTACTCCCAAAATCCTTACTTATATCCAGGATTTTTCCTTTATCGGGGTGTTTTACAGCCCCAGCTATTTGAACCCAATTATATTTGTGGAGTGTACCTAAAACAGTTTCTCTACCAATTTGAGCTACCCCGGAATGAACTCTAATGTCATCAGTAATTAAAAGTATTTTTTTTCTTTCGTGTTTTGGAATATAACCTTTTTTCATAAAATTGTTTTTAATCTTGAGTTGGGGAAGTTAAATCTGTGTGGTTCATAATTTTTTTTCTAAATTCTTCATCTGTTAAAAACAAATGCATTGAGCGATCTGCTAATTTTTGAAATGAGAATTTTCTTTTTACACATTCGATTTTAAAGTCATCAAACAAGTTTTCATGTAGTTTTACACTTGTTAAGACCATTTTACTTGATTCGGACATAATCTTATTTTTAGTTAATAACTTGTGGTATCGGATATACGTATTGGGGAGGAGGGGATGGATGCAGAGCATAAATGTTTTTCTTCAAAGAAAGGACAATATGAACAATTCCATTTTGAAGGATTAGCTTTATGTTCAATTTCTTTGTATCCATTTTTATTAAAAGCATTTTCTATAAATTCATTTAACGTTTTATATGCCTTATTTATTTTAATCTTACCCGATGGAGGCTTAAATTCTTGTACTCTTTTTTGAGGAAAATCTCCTTCAGTATACACTTTGCGTTTTACAATGAAAAATTCTACTTCAATATCATCATATGGAATGTTAAATTGATCTCCAAAAAACTTTTTATATAATACTAGTTGAAATTGCTTAATTTCATCTTTTTTAGCATAATCTTTCCACCCATTTGTTGAAGTTTTTATATCAATAATTTTAAATTTGTTTGTTGGTTCATGGTACATAACAACATCTAGATACCCTTGATACACTACATGTTTATAGTGAGAATGGGGAGAAATAATTATGGGCAATTCACAACCTACTAAGTGCCATCCTCTTTTGCTAAAATATTTTCCCCTATTTTTCTTTATAAAATTAATAATTTCAACTCCATCTTCAAAAAATTCTCTCATTTCAGTAGGATTACTAAAATGTTGCTTTTTGTTTTTTTCATATTGAAGTTTATATTCTTTTCTATACGCTTCTTCAAATATTGATATTATATCTTCTTTATCTGCCGCAACCCCACTTTGCTCATACATTATAGTCAAGTAATGTTGAATAGCTTCATGTAGAGCTGTTCCAAATATTGTATGGATATTTGAGCTAAATTTTTTATGACCATCTTTATATTGTAAAGCCCATTTAAGGGGACAACTAACATACATGGATAGTTGTGAAAAAGATATCACTTTTTGGTAAGAAAAATCTATCTTAGGGGGAACAAATTTTCTTATCTGTTTTACAATATTTGGAACCTTTTTAGCCACTTATTTTATTATTTTTTCTTCTATTTTCAGTTATTGGTAGGGGTTGAGTATTACTATAATGGAAGCTACCACCCTTACTTGTAGGTATAATATGATCTATTTCCCAATATGTTCCATAATTATCCCAATTCATTTTATCTGTAAATTTTTGTTCCAAGTATTGTTTATAATCTTCAATACTACACCCTAAATATTTTTTATAAGAACCATTTTTACCACCCTTTAAAACCTTTCTAATATAATGACTTACATTTTCTTTTAAAACATAGTTTGGAGAAGTTTTTCTATACTCCTTCATATATTCTCTTCTAGTTTTTTTATGATGTTCCCTATTTTTCTTTCTCCAATTAATAACATTTTGGTACTGTTTACTATAATTTTCAGGATTTGAAAGGTATGTTTTTTTGTATTTTTTTAATTTCTCCTTATTTTCTTTATTGTAGGTATTTGTCTTTTTTAATATATCTTCTTTATTTTTTTGGTAATATTTTTGAGCTTTTAGTCTTAATTTCTCCTTATTATTATTCACATATTTTTTATTTCTCTCCCTAATACATAACTTACACTCATAAGCTAAACCATCCTTAGAAATTTTTAATTTGGAAAAAGAACTCAAGTTTAAACTTTTACGACATTTAGTACATATTTTACTTCCCATATCTATATTTTGTTATAAATATGTGGGTTTTATTCAAAAATGTTGGATTATCACCATCTATCTTTTCCTACTAATAAAGCTATTATGCTATAATTAGACATATCTCTCCAAGTATCTTCTATAGATTCATTATCTAGAGGGTTTGATCGCTTTTTAATCACCATATTTTTTAATCTATTCATCTTATCATTCATCCTAACCCATATAGAGGTTAAGGTTAAGTCTTTATCTTCTTTATTAGCTAGGTTACCCCCTAAAGTAATATTTCCCCTCCCATATGACAACATTTTTTTAGCAAATAGCTCATATTGCTCTTGTTGAATTTTCTTAAATTCAGTTGCTACTGTGGGGTAAATAGATTCAAACTCTTCTATACTATCTTTCATTTATATAATTTTTTTATTTCTTTTTTATCTACCCCCATATCAATGAGGATTTGTTGAATTTTTTCTTTATCTAAGATATTAATATATGATATTGCTTCTTTAGAATTAATATCAAAATATCTAGAAACATACTTAATTAAATCTTCATTAATTTTAGATGTTTTACCTTTAATATAACGCAACCATACTTTCTTTTTGGGAATGAAATTTCTATACGCTAAATATATTTGTTTATGATTTTGGGGAGGAATTTGTTGTATGGTGTTAGCAATTTCAACATAATCTTTATTCATACTAATGAAACGATGAATCATATAACTATTCCATTGTTTCCAATCCTCATCATTAAATGAATCTACTGAAGATTTATTGACTGTAATTTCAGTTAACCAATCAAATATGTTTTTGATTTTAGCCATCAATTAAATCTTCTTCGAGTTCTTCTCGGAGTTCAACAGGAACTGTAGATCTAAGAATTTTATTAGTTTCAGGATCATAAAATACTGGGATTGGAAGAACGGCATCTTCATCAGCACCTACTACAAATTTTGAAATTTTGCGCAAAAGGACCCCTTGCTGGAATACTTTATTACCATTAAAAGTGGTAAGACCTATAGTATTTTTAAGGTCAATGTTTAGGTTCATTTGTTTTTCTTGTTCCATAATTTAAGATTTTGATTCGATAATTTTATAAATTAAACTTGCNGCATTGATTTCTTTATCAATGGAAAATTGTGCTTGGTATTGATGTTCATTAATGTAATATACAACCATCCCTTCATTTCCAGGACAATAGGAAGAAACATGATCATATAAAAATTTAAATAATTCTTCAAAAGAATTTTGACCTGAATCTGCTATAATTTGACGAATATCTTTCCAACTAGGTTTAGATTTAGATAATTCTTTTAATATTAGATTAGTATAACTAGATGATACTAAAACAGTTGGATCAATTTGTAATTTCCCACTTTGAGATGATAATTGAATAGTATTTAAACATTTACGTAAATCAGGATAATATTGGTTTACTAATACAACAACATCTTCAATTTCAAATTCAATAGATTCTTCATTTAAAATCCAAGCTAAATGTTTAGCTGTTTCTTTTTTAGAAGGGGGAATAACTTTTAATACCTGACATCTAGATTGTAAAGGGTCAATAATACGTTCAACAAAATTACAGGTTAATATAAAACGGGTATTTCGTGAAAAACGCTCAATAACATTCCTTAATGATGCTTGCGCTTGAATGGTAAGAAAATCTGCTTCATCCAAGATAACAATTTTAAGGGATTTAAACGTAGCTGACATCGCAAAGCTGGAGACTTTATCTCTAATGGTTTCAATGCCTCTCTCATCAGAAGCATTAATAAGAATGTGATCACAATCTAAATTTTGAACTATAAGTTTTGCCAATGTTGTTTTTCCAGACCCTGCAGGACCATAAAACAACATATTAACTATGTCATTTTGGTCTAAGAAATGTTGGATTTGAGATTTAAGATTTTCATTACCTACAAAATTTTTTAATGTTGTAGGGCGGTATTTCTCATTTAAAAGACCATGATGTTTTTCCATAAAACATTTATTTCCCTTGTCCACGATAAGGTTTCACATAGCGTTTACTAAGTTTATTTTTAGAAACTTTAGTTTTAGCATGTACTCCTGGTCGGCGTTTTTTGCCTTGGGTTTGGGTTTGATTTTTTTGTCTCATTATAACTTATTTGTTTTTTAAAGTTAAATACCTTGTTTGAAATTTTCACCATAAATTGAAAAAGTTTTTGGTTCTTCTTCAGGGAGTTCTTCAACATAGATAGCATATAATTTACTATCTAAAGGGTCTAATCTATAAGAGCCTTTAAATCCTGTAACATGAAAATATGCTTCTAAAGCATCTGTTAAAGTGGGATGAATATAACCTGAGGGTTCATCTTCCACTAAACGCCATCTATCTCCCTCAGGAATTCTATTAGCAATTAAAACTAATTTTTCTTTAATAACCATATGGATTTAAATTATTATTATTTTTATCTTCGGGTTCATCAACAATTACACATTCTGTGAGAAGCACAGTACCAGCAACAGCAGCAGCGTTTTCAAGAGCAGTACGAGTAACCTTTGTAGGATCGATAATACCCGCTTCTTTCATGTTTACAATGTGTTCTTTTTTAATATCATACCCAAGCCAATTATCAGTAGGATCAAGATGAAGAACAGTCATTTGTGCTTCAGTAGAATCAAAACCAGCATTTACAAGAATTTGTGTGAATGGTTTACCACAAGCTTTCCATACAATTTCACCACCAATAGTTGAACGATCAATTGCTTCTCGGGCATATATTAAAGCAGAACCCCCTCCAGGAACAATACCTTCACTTAAGGCAGCTTTAGTAGCATTTAAAGCGTCATCTACTCTGTCCTTTTTTTCATTCATCTCAACTTCATTATGTCCTCCAACATGGATTATAGAAACCCCTCCTACCATTTTAGCTAAACGATTTTGAAGCTGTTCAATTTCGAAAGGAGTAGTAGCTTTATCAATTTGAGATTGAAGTTCTTCAATACGTTGATTAATAGCTTCTTCATTACCCCTCCCATCAACAATAGTAGTTTGATCTTTAGTTACAGTAATAGTACGGGCTTGTCCAAACCAATCCCAGCTAAACTTTTCTAGTTTCATACCTTTGTTTCGATCAAACACCTGACCTCCTGTTAAAATAGCAATATCTTCTAAAAGAAGTTTACGACGTTCACCGAAATCCGGGGCTTTAACAGCACAGATTTTAAGAGTACCTCGGGCTTTATTTACAATAAGAGTAGCTAAGGCTTCATTATCAATATCCTCAGCTATGATTAGTAGAGATTTATTAGTAGTAGAAACACCTTCTAAAATTGGAAGAAGTTCTTTAACTTGGGTAAATTTATGATCTGCAATTAATACATAAACATCTTGCAAATTACAAGTCATAGTATTATTATCAGTTACAAAAAAATGAGATTTGTAACCTCTATCAAATTGCATACCTTCTACAGTTTCAAGATAAGTTTCCCCAGATTTACTTTCTTCAATATGAACAACCCCATTTTTTCCTACTTTTTCAATAGCAGCTGCAATTAATTCCCCAACTTCAGGATCATTATTGGCTGAAATGGTGGCTACTTGTTTTAATTGTTCCTCTGAAGAGATATCTTCTGAAATGTTTTCACGCAACTCATTAACAACTTTTTTCACAGCATTATCAATATCACGTTTGATTTGAACAGCATTGGCTCCATTATTAAGATGGGGCAAGCTTTCCTGAATCATTTCACTAGCTAATAAAGTAGAAGTAGTAGTACCATCTCCCGCTTTATCTGCAGTTTTAATAGCTGCTTGCTTTACAAGTCGAACACCCGTTTCCTCAACTGGATCTTTTAAAGATATACTTTTTGCTACTGTAACACCATCTTTGGTAGATTTAACTTCTGAAGTTGGAGATGAGATTACAACATTTCTACCATTGGGGCCTAAAGTACAAACAACAGAATCTTTTAAGATTTTAATCCCTTTAATAAGTTTGTCACGCCCATTAGAGCCTAATTCTATAACTTTTGCCATAAATTTAAATTTAAAATTTTAATTAAAACGGTAAATCTTCTTCATTACTTTCAGAAGTTATACGACCCAATATTTGATTTTCGGGTCCTACATAATATTCTTCCCCTTCATATTGAAGTTTAGTAAACCCCATAGTAGGTAAAATTACTATATCTCCTACTTTAAGAGACGAGTTTATAAAAGTTCCCATAGCTGTATACTTACCAGGACCTATGGCTACTACTTCTCCTTTTTCATTACGATCTTTACCTAGATCTGGTACTACAATAGACCCATATTGGGTATCTTCATCTTCTTCAAGAGGTTTTACTATAACAGCATCAAACAATGCAACTAATTTTTTAGACATCGAAAATAGAATTTAAAGATTCAATAATATTTTTATATTCAGTCAAATATTCTTTCAACCCAACCACAGATTCTTTATTAGCCATTTTATGACGAACAGCAGCATGGAGAGCAGTTTTAAGGGTAATATAAAACCCCAATTTGATTTCACTAAAATCATCTCCCCCTCCTTTGTATAGGTGGTGAGATTTATCTTTTTCTTGACGAACTTTTAGAACGTATTGATACCCATCATGTTCAATACTGTAAGGATCTAAAACTTTGTCTTTAATCGTAACCATTTATTTTGTTTTTTTTTTTATGTAACCAATAACCTAAAGATAATAAAAACCTTTTAAAAAACCAAACCTAAGGAAAATTTAAGTTAGTTAATCTTTAAAGTATGTGGTTTAGCAGTTTCAGCAAATGGTACTTGAACTGAAAGTAATCCATCCATAAAGCTAGCTTTTGCTTTGTTAAGATCAAATTTAGCTCCTACTTTGTATGCTAAATGGAATGAACGTCTAGAAATCCCCTTATGGATGTATTGGCGAGACTGAGGTTGGGGAGACTTTTCTTTGTTATACATAAAAATAATAGTATCTCCCTCTATTTTGATTTCAATAACATCTTTAGAAATTCCAGTACATGCTAATTCAAAATTTAAACCTAAATCATCTTCATAAATATCAATAGGATGATTTAATTTAGCTTTAATGNCTGGNGTATAAGGTTGGGATGTATCAAAAAAGTTTTTGACTAAAAGATCAAATGGAAAAAATTCTTGTTTTAAAATTTGTGTACTCATAATTTTCATAAATTTAAGCTGTCCTAAGATCAGCGGTTAAAAAATTAGTTAAAACTTAAATTCCCTTAGGTTTGGTTTATTTTTTTTTTATCTTAATTATAAATATAATAAATTTTGGGGGAAATTCATAATTTTATCTAACAATTCTGCCTTTTATAAATCCGGTAGATCCAATCATATCTTTTATTTTTTCATCTGTTTTAGTGGAGAGGGGAGTATTTTCTACCCAAAGATTTCTTTTTACTATTAAACCTTCAGGTAAAGATGTAATTTTAGTATTTATTAAAATAAGATTACCTCTCACTGTTAAACCTTTAGGTAAAGAAGTGATTGGAGTATTTTCTAAATCAAGATTACCTTTTACATTTAAATCATCAGGAGTGAGAGTTTCAGGAGCATAGAGGAGTTTAGTTTTAAAAGGAATGGGTCTGCCTTCCTTATCCTCTAGAAATTTGAAGAAATTGTAAATGTTGGGTTCCATGCTCTATTTTTGGTTATAAATATCACAGTTCTGCTTGTCTATACATGTAATATTTACATTTGAGAAATTCTGTAGAAAACTCTAACATTATTAAACCATTTTTATTGATGTAAAGATTTCCCCCATCTACATCTCGATTAAAATTCAAGATATTTTTAAATATATCTGAGTTGAATGGAAGTTTAAGATCTGAAATATTAATTTTTCCCATTATTTGATAGGAAATTTTATTGTTGTGGCCTTCATTTCCCCCAAATATAAATTTACATATTTTTTCCCCATCTAAAGATACATCAGTGGTGATCAACATATCATCAACTCCAGTTAAAGCATTTTTGGCTTTAATTAAATTTTCAACATCTTCGGATGACATTTCTAATGTAATATCCCATTCAGGAACATTGACAGTTCCTACTTTCCCTACTAAAAGTGGATCTGCAAGAGCATAATCCAAATTATAATTTAAATCTGATATTTTTAATTTAGTATTAATGCCATTAATATTTTCTAGTTCTAGAAGTAAATCACCATTACAAATACTAACTAGGTTTAATAATTTTCGGGTATCAAAAACGGCCAACTCACTATCCTTTAGGGGAAAATTTAAGCATTTAATTTCTCCAATTACATCTTGTGAGGGTGTCATAAATCTAATTTCCAATTCCCCATTAGAAATTTTCCATTTGACAGTCTCATTAATACCCAAATAATATTTGTTAATAATAGACTGAAGTAAAATTTTATTTATCATATATTAAAAAACATTTGTTTGTATTGATTAAGATTTAGAGACCAATTCATGTCTGAGTATAATCCATTTATTTTATTAAGCAAAATACTTTCAAAGATTTTTTTTCTATCCGCGTATTTTTCTGCAAAATCATTTATTTTTTCAGGTAAATCCCAAGGCAATAAAGCAATTGCTTCTATTTGATAGGGGTTAGGTTTTAAATAAACCCATTTAATTTTGTCACCTTGAACAATGTAACTGTGTTTTTTGTCTAGTTTCCAAAATCTTAATAAGTCATTATACACAATAGCGGCTTTGGCTGAGGCTGTAGCTCCTTTACCTATAGTAGAAAACATTTCCCCATTGCGGGCTTTTTTCTCAACAAATTTATCTAAAACTTTAACCGAAGTAGGATTAGCTAATTCAATTAATGGAATTTCTCCATCTAAAATATCCTGTTTGAATTTTTTTACTCTAGTGTCAATTTCAGATTGGTTAGCTCCTTTCAAAATATCGATTAAAGTTTTATAAAAGAATTCACCCAGTACTGGGGGGAAATTGGCTTTTTTAAATTCAAGACCTTTAACATCAAGAGATTCTTTTACAATACCTTCCTGTTTGGTGATCCATTGAGCATATCTACGAGGAGCTCTAAAATATGCTGAGCGAATAACACATTCAGTTTTCATTTCTAATCGATGGGAGGGGACATTAAAGCAATCTTTAGCTAAATCATTATATGAGTCTGTTATTATGTCTTGATACTTAATGGCAATCTCTTCTAATTTGTTATCTTTATCTTCATTTGACATTTCATCAAAATTTGGATATAAATGTCGAAGTAAGGGTTCAGCATGAATGTAGATTGAATCAGTATCAGAATACTTTATATAATTATTATTATCTGAATCACAAATCCACCAAGGTACTTCTTCTAAATGTTTCATAATGATATTTGTCCTTTTATAACAGAATTAATATGGCGATTAGCTACTAATGCTGATTCTTGAATAATTCTTTGTCCTGAAAGTGTTGTGGCTTCAGCAAGAAGAACATTACCATACCTGAAGCTTGGTAAAGCTAGAGCTCCATAGAGTGAGTTTAATAGAATTTTTTGGGTGTATTGTTTCATATGAAATGAAGCACCTAATTCTTCATTACCTAATTTATATGCTTTTTTCATTTCATTTTTATACAATACACGTTCATCAAACCATTTTTTCAAAATAGTTGATAAAACAGATTCTTTATCAGTTCTAAAACACACACCATTTGCAGATATAGCCCATTTGTTATTTTCAATAAAACTGATAAAATCTTTTATTTTAATTCTAGTACGTTTACGTTTAATATTTTCAATTGTAATTTCTTCTTCAGGGTTTTTAGATTTTAAGTCATTTAAACCCAATCTATTATTTCTATCATCAGCATCAATTATACGTGCAACCATAGTTTCCTTACCAATATTAATAGTCATGATAATTGAAGGGTACAATGAAGTTAAATCTTCATCAAACATATAATTATACACCCCGGCAGTTGGGCAAAATAGATAACCACCAGCATAATTCTTTTTAGATATAGGATTACGATCTTTTGCTGGAGGGATTATACCTTGACTCAAAAGATAAGCTGAAATAGCTCCATCTTGGGTTTTGGTATTGGCATA
>JGI10211J34971_10003520_pt1 | contig 12527 bp, 15 predicted proteins | sample Etolagsediment_FD_34971 | JGI IMG/M metagenome (IMG submission 34971) | reverse complement strand
TTTTTTGGTGGTTGTCGTTTTTTTAGTAGTTGTTTTCTTGACAGGTTTTTTGGTGGTTGTCGATTTTTTAGTTGTTGTTTTCTTGGCAGGTTTTTTGGTGGTTGTCGATTTTTTAGTACTTGTTTTCTTGATAGTTTTTTTAGATCCACCACCTTGTTCTGTATTTAAATCAATATACAATTCACATAACATAGTTTTTAAAAAATCATTAGAATTATTATATGATATTTGTTTAATATTTGATAAATTTTGATTGGTCAAATTATATTTATTTTTTAATAACTCTTTTAAATCATCTAATTTAATTTTAGAATTATTATTATATAAATTTATCTTTTTTAAATATGTAGTCATTATTCTCTCCAATAATTCTTCTGGTATTTCTTTTACTTCAATTTTTTTTGTATCTAAAATTTGTACCATTGAACCAAATAATAAATTTAAAAATTCAAGATAAGTTCTATTATTACTTCTCATAAATCCCATAATACTTTTTAAAAAATCTTTTTTATTATCTGCATATTTAAAATTTAAATTTATTAATTTTAATAAATATTTATATCTAAATGTAAAAGGATCATAATAATGACCGCTCTTTGTTAATTCTTCATAAGATTTTTCAAAACATGTAATAAAACGGTCCTCATTACTGGTAAACATTGGCTGCATCATAAAATTACATTTTGTTTTTACTTTATCGAATAAATCATTGAAAAAATTATTAAACTCTTTTTCTACTGTTGGTGAATAAAAAATATAATTTCCATTTTCTAATCTTACTTGAAGAATATTTGGTTGATTAATAAGTAATGTTGTAAGGTTTATAATTGTTTCATCTATTGATTTTATAAAGTTTGTTTTATTATCATTTCTTACATCTATAATATCATAACTACCATTCATTTCTTTTGAAAATATATTATTCATAAATAAATCATAAATTTCATTATTTATATTATCATTTAGTGTTAGTTGTTGTGGTTGTTGTTGTTGTAGTTGTTGTAGTTGTTGTATTCGTTGGTTGTTATTAGATTGTGATTGTGATTGTGATTGTTGTTGTTGTTGTGGTATTCGTAATTGCCTTTGTTGTTGTAATGATTCTGGTTGTAATTTCATTATTTCCTTTTCAATAGACTTTAATAAACCATCTTCATTTGTATTTAATGTTTCATAATTATTAGATGAAGAATCATTTAATATTTCCTTTAATAAAAATAAATAATAAAAATATTTTTTGTTTTCTAGTAATATATGAGTAATAACTGATCTTATATTTTGCGATTGTTGATATGAATAACTTGCAGAATCTCCAAATGTCTTTGGTAGAATACCTCTATTTGAAATATTTCTACCATGTCTTGTTGTGTCATATTGATTAAATGTTTTAGTTATTAATGTTCTATATTTAATTTTAATATTCTCATTTTTGATTTTATTATTAAATATATTATTATTACCTATTTTTATATTTTCTGTGATTAAATGTAGAATAAGATTACTATAATTACTATTCATTCTTTCATCATAAAATTTTTTTATTTTTTTTAAATAAACATCATTATATTTTGTTTGGAGATATGCGAATATTTCATCATTTCTATATAAACTTGTTGGATTTTGTGAAGTATTGTTTTTTAAAATTTTTCTTGACTCATAAATAAACTCTAATGCTTTAAATGCTATTTTTTCAGAAATAGAACCAATGTGTTGAATATATTTTTTTGTCAAATCATATGATGTTTTAATAGTTTTTTTAGTAGATATATTAATAGTATTTTTTTTTTTGCCTTCTAAGTTTTTTTGAATATATATAATTGGTTCATATCCTTTTAAATACATTAATTTCTTATAATATGGTGATTCACTTCCTTTTTCTTTAGGAGGTCTTTTAAACCAATTCGTCCATTTTTTTTCTTGAGGTGCATTTCCATTTGTACTCATATTTATATTATACAATCATAAAAAAAATAAAAAAAAATTGAAATAAATAATAATCAATAAAAAAAACAATGGATATAATAACAATTGAAAAATTAGAAGAATGGGAGTCATTATTAGACACACAAGACTCATTAAATATTGAATTTAATAGTACTCATTTTCAAGAATGGGTACCCAATGAAAAAACGCCTAAACAAATTAAAAGCGTCATTCNAGATATTCAAGAATGTTTAGAAAAGCATTTTTCTGAAATGACACATTGTCAAATACGATTTAGCCATACACAAAATCAATCTTTCAAGATTGAAATTGGAAATATGACTATTAGAGATCCAGAAAATGGAAATCTTTATCGAGTATTCAAAGAATATTTTGAAGAAATAAAAGAAAATTAAATTAATTTAATATATTATAAAAAAATCTATTATTATTTATGTGTAGTGTCAATCACGATTTAAAAGCTGTATTTATTCATGTGCATAAAACCGCAGGGACGACTTTAGCCATGACTTTAAAAAAATATTATGGGTTTGAAACCTTTTATTTACGACGTCCAGACCATCAAACTTTTTGTTTTGATAAAAAAAAGAAAAAGTATATAAATTTCGAAAATCGTGTGCATGGAATTCTTAATTATTATAAAACGTCACCTTTTATCAATAGAAAAATGAAAATGAATCCTCAAAAATGGGCAGCTTATACGAAATTCTGTTTTGTACGCAACCCATATGACCGGATTGTAAGTGCTTGGAATCATGTTAATCGATTTCAAATACCATTTGAACATTTTTTGAATCTGAAACAAACAGTCAATGACGTGGAATACATGCATATGTTTATGCCACAACATCGTTCAATGGTAAATGAAAAAGGAAAAACAGCAATTGATTTCATAGGTCGTTTTGAACATTTAGAAGAAGATTTTGAAAAAATTCTTAAATTAATAGGAATAAGAAAAATAATACATAATCATGAACACAAATTAAATGTACGTCCTCATTCACATTTTTCAAACTATTATGATTCTCAAAAAACATTAAATAAAGTAAATGAAATAATGAATGAAGATTTTCAATATTTAGAATATGAAAAAATTAATACCATTGAGGATTTTAAAAATAAATTTAATATTATTAGTAATCATGTTGAACCAACTTCCAAGTGAATGTCTTTTTGAAATCATAGAATTTTTATATAATCATGAAATTATGAATATATTGACACTTAATAAAAAAATAAATCAATTATTACCAGTAAATAGGATTGAAGAATATATGAGTTATCGAGTTCATCCTTTGGTATTTAACAAACATGATAATTATTGTGTAATATGTAATCAAGGGCTTATTTTTTATAATGAAGAAGAAAAAATAGAAAATATAATTTGTAATCATAAATAAAAATTGATTTTTATTTTTTTATAAATAATAGAAATGATTGATTGCGACTCAGATAACTCAGAACATTCGGTAGATATTGATTATAGATTTCCGTCAAATACAGAAAATGTAAATAAAAGATTAACAGATCGTCGAAAAAATATTTTTCAACCTAAAAAACAAAGACGTGTAAGTCCAAGTGAGTTAAAACCTGAAAAAGTTCAAAAAAAGTTAATTAAGAAAAGATATTGTTGTTTTTTTTATTTTTAAAAAATTAATTATAAAAAATATATTGATTTAAAACATGGATAAAGCAAAAAAAATAAATAAAACAAAAATTCAAAAAAAAATAAAAAAAAAACAAATAAAACCCAAATCAACATCAATCAAAACTGACTTACAATTTTGTGAGAATAATAATAAATTATTTAAAAAAATTTATTTATTTTTAGATAATCCAAAAAATATGCAATTAACACTATATTATATACGATTATTACATCATCCAAAAGCGAAACCTCTTGTATTAAAACAGTTAAAAGAACATAAAAGTGTATTAAAAAAAATGTTAGAAAATTTTCGTGTAATATTAAGTTTTTACAAGGAAAATAATAAGATATTAAAATCAGAGATTGGTCATTTTATCATGTATTATGAATATCATTTAAGTAAAACAAAAATGAATTGTAACAATGATAATTTACAATTTTTTTATACACTTTTAGCATACCCAAAATTATTTTCTTTATTAAAAAACATATTTTATATCTTAAGTGATTATCGTGCGTGTTTATATTTTGCAAGTCCTCACATTTCAATACAAAAATCAAATATAACCAAAATTCAACCCATAATACAAAAATTTCGTTCAAATCAAACCATGCTTTTTTCGATGATTACAGGATTATATCCCGGTGATAATTGTCCTTGGGGAACACCTTATTACACGGGTGCTTATAATTGTTTTGAGTCATTGCTTCAACTTAAAAAAATATATAAACAACCATTGAAAGAATTAAAAATAGAATTTAAATATAAGAAAAAACATTTGAAAATTCATTCAAAATTAGAAGAATTATATAATGTCAAAATGAATCAAAAACAAAAAGTAAATAATAGTACTCAATTTATTATTTTTATGAAAAAGTTAGGATATGATTTATATCAAGTGGTAGATATAGTATTTGAAATGGTATATGAAAAACCCAGTTTTAAGAATATACAAGATTGTTATATTTTAGATACAAAAAAAATATATCATCAAAAGAAAAATTATGTATATGGTGTAAAAATCTATTTATTAGTTGAAAATGGATTTATTAATAATATGAATTGTTTTGACCATTTTAGGTTTTAAGTTAAAAATATTATATTTTATATAAGTATGGATTATAATCTATCTCAAGATAAATATAATGAAATTTTTACTTATTATCAAAAAGGGGAGTATAATAATATAGAAAAAATAATTGCGTTTGGTGATATACATGGTGATTTATTAGCATTTAAGAGTTGTTTAAGAAAAGCAAAACTTATTAATCAACATGATATTTGGATTGGGGGAAATGTGCATGTTGTTCAAGTAGGAGATATACTTGACCGCAAACCAAGACACGATGATTTTAGTGACGAAGACTCAGAATTTTTAATAATAAGTTTTATATTAAAACTACAAATTGATTCATATTTATCAGGAGGAGGTTATCATCCGGTTATTGGTAATCATGAAATCATGAATGTTTTAGGGATATTTGATTATGTAAGTTCAATGGGAATGCGTCATTTTAATAATTTTAATGAACGTAAAGCATATTTTGCTCCAGGTAATCAATTTTGTCAATATTTAGCATGTGGATGGAACCCAGTGATTAAAATAAATCAATGTTTATTTTGTCATGGTGGATTATCAAAAAATATTGCTATGAAATATTCAATTCAAGAAATAAATGAAAAAATGCGTTCTAAATTATATATAAAAAACAGTAATTTATATGAATCCGAATTTCAGAATTTATTTACAGGAGAAAACAGTATTTTATGGAATCGTACTTTTTCAAATGAAGAAAATGAGCAACCAAAAGTATTTGACCAATTAAAATTTGTATTAAATAAATATAATTGTAAATACATGATATTAGGTCATACCCCATATAGTGAAGGAATAAAATTAAAATACAATGGCCATGTTATATGTATAGATACAGCAATGAGTTGTGCTTTTGGAAAAAAGAAAAATAATTTTGAACGTATTCATTTTATAGAAATTATAAAAAACAAGATTTTTATAAAATAAAAATAAAAATTCAATCTTAAAAATAAATATCAAACTATATATTAGACTGATGTTTATCTTAGAAAACTATGGATTTTTTATATTATTAGCAGTAGTTATATTTATTTTATTTTATTTTCATCAAAATAATGGAAAATGTCCAAGTAAATCAATAAATGAAGCATACTCTAATCAATATATAGAAGATTTTCAAAACAATGAACCTTTTAATATTGCAAATATTAATTATTTAGATTCATGTCAAAGAATGAAAGATTATTTATTATTACAAAAAACAAAAAAAAGATATGAATTACCATTTAATTGGAACAATGAAGGTTATGCTTCATTTGGTCCAACCCCATTGGTTCCCCTTCAATCCATGCCAACACTTAATTTTCATGCACCTTATGGTCCTACTAAAGAAATGTGTTGTTAAAATCACTTTTGGTCCACAAATCCCCAAGCAATAATTGATATACGTCCTTTTTCTTCATATTTCTCAGGAGGTACTTGAGGAATACCATGTTTCCATTGAATATTTACATCTTCGCCAAATGTATATACATCCCCATCTTCCAATGGAAGCGTCACTACCACCTTATTATCATTATATTCAAATGCAGCATGTCGTGTCATTCCAAATGAAATTCCAATGGTCATATTTTGATGTTTAGCAATTTCCGGTTTAAACGCCGCAGCATCATGATGAAAAGGTTTCCAATCATTAGTGTCTTTATAATGATTAAATCGTGTTGATTTAACTTTCATATTGAAATATTCTTCAATTCTTGATATAATTAGACCAAAAGTGGGTACTTTTTCCTTCCAACCTAAATTATCATCAACAATAGAATGACTATTTCCATGCCATAATTTCATTAATTCTTCTTGAGGTATTCCACACTCATTCATTTCTTTCATCAGCTGATTATAATAATAATCACTTTCTTTTTGATTCATTAGATTTTTAACAACAATAACATCATTTTTATATACATCTTTTGTGTATTTTTCACGTGTTCCATCTCCAAATTCAATATTCATTTGAGAACGCAAATGACTTGGTTTGAAATTTTCAGTGTTTTTAGGGTGTTTTCTTAATTTATAATCATGACTAAATTTACATTTAACTCCATGCTTACATTTACTTGTTAAAAANTAATTTCGACATACATTATCTTGATGAAGAAATTTACAATTTTCTTGAGTACATTTACCTTTAACATAAAATTTGCATATTTTTTGTTTAGACTCCATTTATTATAAATTATTTAACTTAACTTTAAGTATTAAATTTTTTAAATTTTTAAACTATATCATTTTTATTTACGTGTATTATTTCTTTAATACAATTATGATTTTCCAAAAATTCCAATGTTTGTTCATTAGCATCACCTATTAAAAATATATTTTCTGTCAAATAAATACAATCACTTATTAGATTTTCTTCTATATTTTCAAAAACTAAATATTTTATGATCTGATTGTCTAAATCATTAATAATGATTGTTGGTTTAGTAGAATCCCATACATCATTTATATTTCTAATTAATCTTGGTTCATTTGAATGTGGGGAATAACGATTTACATTAATATTTCTTCTATTGAAATTCCTTGTTCTTCTTCTTGGCATTTTATTTGTAGTTTTAATGATAAAAATAAAAAAAATCAATTTTTAAAAAATTGATTTTTATTTCAACTTTTCAAATAAAAAGAAATAAAAAGAACTTACTAAAATGGTATGTTCAATTTGTAATCAGAGTGGTCATAATAAAAAGACGTGTCAGCAAAAAGAGTTTAAAAAAGAAGATATAAAACCTATGAAAAAAGAGGTTGTTAAAGATAAACCCATTGAGAAGAAAAAGATAATTAAACAAGAAAAAAAGAAAGAACCTATTAAAGAAAAAAAAAGTTTTGAACAAATAATTAAGACATTAAAAGAAGAAATGAAAGAATTAAGCATTGAAATATTCGATAGTGATAGTGATTCAATAAAAAGTAAGAATTCATCTAAAGGTAGTGTAAAACAAATAAATTCCGAAATGTATATTTATCAAGATGAGAAATCAAATAAATTTTGGAGAATTGAATATATACCAAATGAAGATGGTGAATACCGTATTGAGTATGGAAGGATGGGAAAACCAGGTAAAATCGAATCAAAAAATGACACATGGGTAAAAATAAAAAAATTAATTGATTCAAAAACCAAGAAGGGTTATGTATTGGATTCGAAAAAAAAAACAGATTGTTTTAATTTAAACCTATAAAAAAATGAATTATTTATAACAAAACAGAAATTTGAAATGAGATGGAAATACAAAATAGAATAGAACGATTTGAAATTGAAATAAAAAATCTACAAAAAAATAATATCATAAATGGGTTATTACGAGAAAATAGAAATATATATAATTCTTTAATAGTATTAGAAAAAGATAAAAAAGAAAATACATTAATCAATATAGCTTACACGAGTTTAGGTATATTCATACAATACAAATTAACAGATAACGATCATTATTTAAAAACATTTATTCATGAAAAAATGAATATAATACACTATAAAAAAGAAAGTTTAGATGAACTTTATCATTATCATGTATTAAAGTTTATGGTAAATTTTATTCAATTATGTTTTTTAGTGACACAAGATAAATCTTATTTGAGTATTACAAATTATATATATGTTGAATTATTATTTAGAAAAAACAATCATAATATTGTACATAAAATTAAATAAGAATCTTGCTTATATTTTTTTATAATTTACTATTTTTTAACATTACCAAAAAATTGATTTAAATATCAATTATTAATAATTTATAAAAGAATATATAATCATGAGTTCATTTTTAGAAGTATTTGAAATCAATGAAACATGTAAATTTAAGTTAAATGAACAAGAAAAATCATATACATTTCCTTTTCCATTAGATGATTTTCAAGAAGCCGGATGTACAGCAATTGAAAAGCAAGAAAATGTATTAATAACAGCACACACTGGTTCAGGAAAGACAGTATTGGCCCTTTATGGTATTGGTTGGGCAATAAAAAATAATAAAAAGGCAATTTACACATCTCCGATTAAGTCATTATCTAATCAAAAATACTACGAGTTTGTACAAAATTTTGGCATGGATTCAACAATTGGAATTATGACAGGAGATATAAAAATAAATAGTGATGCGCAAATAATGGTAATGACAACTGAAATATTAAGAAATTTATTATATAAAGACAAACAATTAGACGGGTTAAACAGCAATTCGTTAATAAATTTTGATGATGTAGGTGTCATTATAATGGATGAAGTACATTATATTAATGATCCAGACCGTGGCAAAGTATGGGAAGAAGTTTTAATGATGAGTCGTCCAGAAACAACATTAATTATGTTAAGTGCAACATTAGACAAACCTGAGCAATTCGGTTCATGGATAGGTGAAATCAAACAAAAACCAATTCATTTGATTAAAACGAGTCATCGTGTGGTGCCATTAAAACATTATTTTTTAAAGGATTATGAATATGAAGATGAAGAAACTGGAAAGAAAAAACTTAGATGGAATTATGTAGAAATATGTAATAATCATCATGTATTTAGGAATTATGACCAAATAAAACATAAATTTAAAAAATATGATGTTTCAAAAACCACAAATATATTGATAGAGAAATTAAAAATAGATGAGCATTTGCCGGCGCTATTTTTTGTATTTTCAAGAAAAAAATGTGAACAATTATGTGGAAATGTAAAAACAACATTATTAGATGGGGACGAATTAAATCAGACAATAAATATATTTGAGCAAACAATGTTAAGGTACAAGTCTAATTATGAGCATTTAGAGCAATATAATGATGTATATAAACAAATACAAAAGGGTGTTGCTTATCATCATTCAGGGATGATACCAATATTAAAGGAGGTTGTTGAAATACTTTTTTCAAGGGGATTAATCAAAGTATTATTTGCGACAGAAACATTTGCGATTGGTGTAAATATGCCAACGAAAACGGTTATATTTAATGATTTACAAAAATTTGATAATAATGGACTTCGTTATTTACGCAGTGATGAATATAATCAAATGGCGGGACGTGCTGGGCGCCGTGGTTTGGACAGTTTTGGAAATGTTATTATTATGCCTACTTTTGAGTTACCCAGTGAGCACATGATGAAACAATTAATGAGTGGAAAAAGTCCTCAATTAAATTCAAAATTTCAATTAAATTATCAATTTGTTTTAAAAACAATACTTAATAAGGAGTTTGACATCAGTCATTATTTAGAAAATACATTTTATAAACAAGAGAAAAATAAGTTAAAACTGGGGGATATAAAAAGAAAAGAGGAATATGAAAATAAATTAAAAAAGTTTTACAGTACTGATGATGAAATAAAAAACAAGTTCGATCGTATTTATGAAATAGAAGGAAGATTTAAAAATACTTATATCAAGATTAAAAATAAAGAGCGTTCAAAATTAAATAATGAATTAAAGACTTTAAAAGAAATCAAAAATTATCAAATGCATGAAAGCAAATATAAAGAATATTTAAATGTCAAGAAAGAATTAAATATAATATGTGAATCATTATGGAATATTGATTATGGTATGCTTCAAAATATGGATAATATGAAGAAATTATTAAATAAAAATGGTTTTTTAGAGGAAGAAAATAATTTAAGTCAAAAGGGAATGTTAGCAAGTTGTATTAGTGATGTAAATGAATTGGTATTAAGTGAAGCGATATATGAAGGATTATTTGATAATTTAGAATTTCAAGAAATAGTGGGATTATTATCTGCATTTATAAATGAAAAAGACCCAAAAGCAGATGAAGTATATTTAGGAGAATTAGACATAACACCTCAATTAAATTATGCTTTAAAAAAGATGGAATCAATTAATGAAAAATATATGGACCAAGAATTAATGATTGGGATAAATATTAAAACTGATTTTCAACTTTATTTAGATTTTATTGAGCCATCTGTGTTATGGGCATCAGGAAAAACATTAAAAGAAGTATATGAAAAAATACAGATATATGAAGGTAATTTTGTTCGAGCTATATTAAGAATTAGTAATATATTGATGAATATAAAAGATTTATTTGAATTTTTAGGAAAGCATGAAATATTGAAAAAAATAGAAAATTTTGAAGAAAAATTATTACGAGATGAGGTATCTGTAAATTCAATATACATAAATGGGTTATAAATTAATAAATTAAAGGTGTTCAAATAGATGTTTTTTTAATGTAAAAACGACTTAAAGAAATATTAATAATAATAAATGAGAAAAATGGAATTTCATCGTTGTATAGCGTATACTAAAAATAAAAAGAAATGTCGTTGTAAAATACCAAATAATCAATTTTTTTGCTGTGAAGAGCATTATCCTTTTAATAGAGAATTATTTAGCGAAGGTTGTTTTATGTGTAATGAAAAAATAGAGCATGCAAATGAACTTTATTATTTTCGTTGTAAGCATGCTTTTCATAAAACATGTTATGATGAATGGAGTAAATTTTCAAGTTATAGTGAAAATATATGTATGGTATGTCGATTGGAAGTATTAAAGAAACCTCAAAAGAAAATAAAGATTCGACCACATGGTGTTTTTAATAAAAATGAATATAAGAAATTAGAGGATATATTAAAAGTAATAAGTATTTAAGAAATAAATAATAAGTAATAATAGGTTAATGAGTTCTATTATTAATTTTCAATTACAAAACAAGTGGTGTTTATGGTATCATGATTTATCTTCAAATGATTGGAGTATGGACAGTTATCAGAAAATATTGGAATTAAAAAATTATGAAGATTTAGTATTTATGTTAAACCAATATGATAATATAAATTGTGGTATGTTTTTTTTAATGAAAGAGGATATAAAACCTATATTTGAGGATGAAAAAAACATAGGGGGAGGATATTGGTCGTTACGTGTTAGTAAAAAAGAGACATCAAATTATTGGAAAAAAATAATATATTATTTAGTAATCGAAGGAATATTAGAAAATTCTGAAGACGAAAAATATATTAATGGCATATCGATTGGTCCTAAGATTAACAATTGTATATTTAAGTTATGGAATGGTAGTTATAAAAAATTTAATAATTCAAGTTTACGAACATCGATAGATGTATTTAAAAATAATGAAATATATTATTTAGAGCATAAAGACAAAGACAAAGAAAAAAATAAAAAGAATTAGTGTTATAAATAGTAAAAATAAGTAAATTGTTTTATTTTTCAACTCTCAGCTTCATTGAGTTTGGATAGCTGTTCTTGGAGTTCTTTGATCTGACTCTCTTTGTCCCTCCTCTCATCAAAACGAGCAAGACGCAACTCTTCTTCCGCAAGTTTGACCTTGATGGCCGCAATGCTTTTCAAAATAGCAAATCGTTCTTTCACGTGTTTGGGTTGGTCGTCGCTGAGTGGGTGCTCAAACTCTGAGTAAGAGGCTTGAGCACTTGCCAAATTTTCTTCCGTCACTCGAATTCGACTGTGTTCATCATCCTGATGAAACAATGGAGAGCTGATTCTTCCCCCCTTCATGTTGGTGGGTGTAGGAGCATGAATGGTCCTAAACACAGGAGTTATTGTGTTGATTCTCCTGGTAGATTTTGGGGGTGCTTGAGTGGGGTTGCGCACAGGGCCGCGAGCCTCATCTTCAGTAGCTTCTTCAATGGAGCTGTAAATTTTTACTTGATTGTCTTTGATGCGTACCACCCAATTCTTGCGTTCTGGGTCAGCACTATCTCCTTGGGGTTGTCCAATGATTCTGGCATCTTGACGAAGCTTAAGGATTGCTCCATGCTCCGACAAATCACCAATAGGACGATTGTATCCAATTTCAAACTTTGACATTTACTTTAAACTTAAATTTATTATATTTTTTATAAAAAATTC
>JGI10211J34971_10003519_pt1 | contig 12529 bp, 9 predicted proteins | sample Etolagsediment_FD_34971 | JGI IMG/M metagenome (IMG submission 34971) | reverse complement strand
ATTCATTATTTTAGGAGATTTGCCTTGAAAGCAGACAACCTTAATACACGTGTTGTATCAGAACTTTTATCGCCAGCCGGCACCACCAAAAACATGGAATACGCTTTTGCTTATGGAGCAGATGCGGTTTATGCAGGCCAGCCTCGTTACAGTTTACGTGTAAGAAATAATGAATTTGATGAAGAAAATCTAGCAAAGGGTATTGCTCGAGCTCATGAGTTGGGCAAAAAGTTTTATGTGGTGAGTAATATCGCAGCACATAACTCTAAAGTAAATACCTACATGAAAGACATCGAACCTGTGATTGCGATGAAACCTGATGCTTTAATAATGTCTGATCCTGGACTAATCGCCATGGTTCATGAGAAATTTCCAGAACAAGAGATTCACCTGTCTGTTCAATCAAACGCCGTTAACTGGGCAACGGTGAAGTTTTGGTATCAAAATGGTGTTCGCCGAGTTGTGTTATCACGTGAACTTTCTATTGCTGAAATTCGTGAAATTCGTGAAAAAGTTCCAGAAATGGAGCTAGAAGTATTTGTTCACGGTGCCTTATGTATTGCTTACTCTGGTCGTTGTTTGTTATCGGGTTATATCAATAAGCGCGACGCTAACCAAGGTACCTGTACTAATGCATGCCGTTGGAACTACAACACTTATGAAGCCAAAGAAGATGAAACAGGTGATGTAGTAGGTACTCCGCGCATTGAAGTTGCTAACATTACTGACTTAACAGGTAGTACGGATAGGTCAGCACCCGATATAGAGATTAACAGCCCTGAGCCAACATTGGGTGTAGGCGCAACCACAGATGTGGCAATGCTTTTAGAAGAGGAAGGGCGTCCTGGAGAGTTAATGCCAGCCTTCGAAGATGAGCACGGCACCTATATCATGAACTCTAAAGATTTACGTGCAGTTGAGTTGATTCCTGAATTGGTAGATATGGGAGTGCATTCATTAAAAATCGAAGGTCGTACCAAGTCACATTACTATGTTGCTAGAACAGCACAGGTTTACCGTAAAGCTATTGATGATGCATTAGAAGGTAAAGAGTTTGACCAGTCACTATTAACAGATTTAGAAAGCCTGGCTAGCCGTGGATATACTGAAGGTTTCTTACGTCGTCATGTTCACTCTGAATATCAAAACTATGAATATGGTGTCTCTAAATCAGATCATCAGCGTTTTGTAGGTGAAGTAACGGATGTTATTGAGCGTGATGGAAAGTCTTTTTTAGAAATTGATGTTAAAAATAAATTTTGTGTGGGGGACTCCTTGGAAATTATGAGCCCCGCTGGAAATGTTTCCCTAGTTTTAGATCATATGCAGACACATCATGATGAAGTGGTTGACTGTGCAAAGGGTTCTGGGTGGATTGTAAGAATTCCTAACCCTTTTAAAGACTTAGATGAGTCTGTTCTAAAGTTTTGTTTAGTTATGCGTAACGAATCTTGGGGTGGTGATGTAAAACGTGACGCTGCTGCTAAAAAAGTAAAACAAGAGCAAGAAGCGTTAGATGAAGTGAATCGTAGTGCAGCAAAGGCTAACGGATAAACTTATATGGCGTTAAAGATTCTTAAAGGCTGTATAAATTGTGATATGTGTGAGCCTGAGTGCCCCAATAAAGCAATTTATATGGGCGACAAAATCTATGAAATCAATCCAGATTTATGTACTGAATGTGTAGGGTTTTATGATAACCCTACCTGTATCAGCGTATGCCCGTTAGATGTAATTATTACAGACCCAGAAAGAGTGGAAGATCATGATACTCTTTATGAAAAATTTACTGAATTAGTGAAAGCTGACAAAATCTAAAGCATTACTCAGAATAGAGCATTGCTTGATTTCTACCTTGCTTTTTTGCTTGGTAAAGTGCGTAATCTGCTCGAGAAATCAACTCTTCTAATCCATCATTATTTCTTACCTCAGCAACTCCTAAACTTGCCGTTATGTGAAGCTGGTTGGGGTAGGTCTCTTCAGCAATGGCTAATCTTAGCTTTTCGGCAATAATCATTGCTTGTTTACTATCAACCGTTGGTAAGAGGATTACAAACTCTTCACCACCCCAGCGGCAAACTATGTCTACATTTCGAATAGGTTTTTTTAATGTGTTGGCGGTAATTCTAAGTACATCATCACCAATGTTATGTCCGTGTTTATCATTAATTTTTTTAAAGAAATCAATGTCTATCATAATAACTGTCATTGCATGATTTCTCTGCTGCATAGCAATGGATTCAGTAGTATATAGTTCAATGAATTTATAACGATTATAGAGTTTGGTTAAAGGATCAAAAGCGGCTAAATGTTTATAACGGTCAGCTTGTTCAGAAAGCAGGCTATTTAATTCAAAAAGCTCCTCTTGGTGCTGTTTCATAATGGATGACCAGTTGTTGTATGCGAGCGAAATCAACTCTTTTTGCATCATCATGCCAATCATTTTATTTTCTGAGTTGACAACTAAGATACGCTTAAATGGTTTGGATTTAATAAATTCAATGGCTTCTTTAATAGATGCTTCGGCATTGAGTGTTTCAACAGGTGATGTCATATAGTTTGAGATAGGTTGGCTAAAGTCTTTATGATTACTGTAAAGTGCTAGGACATCTTTGATTGTGAAAATTCCTACTGGAGCGCCTCTTTCGATAACCGTTGCACAATCTTTATTGGTGTCCTTCATCTTTGATATTACAGTGCTTGTAGAGTCTGTATTTTTAACCCAAATATCATTTTTTTGACTTTTGACAATATCTCCAATGGAGTAGTTATCCATTAAAATTTCAGGATCAGTTGAGTTGATTAAATCAGAGTGGCTCAATAGTCCTACTAAGTCACCATTATCATCAATAGTTGCAATATACTCCACGCTTTCTTGTAAGTAATGAATGGCTTCTAGTATGTTTTTTTCTTGGTGTATATGAGGTAGTTTATGAATGATTGCTGATGAAATAGGTTGATTTAAATCCAATTCATTTTCATTTAAAGTCAAGATATCTTGAGCCAGTAATATATGGTGAAAATGACCATCTAGTATCACAATCGCTCTATGGTTCGATTTAATCATGATCTGAATAGCATCGCCAATAGTTTTGTTGATTGGCATACTAATCACTTCTTTAGAGGCGATATCTTTGATAAATGGAAAAAACATTAAAGAGTGGTTCCTTATGTAGAATTTAAACTTTGATATAAGAGCTTATTTAGTCGACTACTTATCTGTTTATTATATACCTTTTAGATTTTATTTCCGTAATGGGAAGGAGTAATTAGGTTTACCTTAGGCATGGTAGTCGGTATTATGCTTATTACTGTTTTCAATATGAATTAGAAGGTTCGATTATGTCTCAAAAATTAGAATTAATTAGTTTTAAACTTTGTCCATTTGTTCAACGTGCAGTGATTGTTTTGAAAAAAAAGGACGTCGATTTTGATATTACCTATATTGATTTAAACAACCCTCCTGAATGGTTTAAAGAGGTCTCTCCTTTAGGCCAAGTACCCATATTGAAAGTAGAGGACGATGTCTTATTTGAATCGTCTGTTATTCAGGAGTATGTAGATGAAATAACTCCACCATCTCTGCAACCCGTTGATCCATTAGTGAAAGCTAAGAATCGTGCTTGGATTAGCTTTGGTGGAGATATTCTTATGGCTCTACACCCAATGGTAACTAATAAAGATGAAGCGGTTTTTAATGAGAAACGTAACGTTGTTTTACAAAAGTTAAAGCAGTTAGAGGCCGTTCATTCTGGAGGCAGCTTTTTTAATGGCTCTGACTTTAATATGATTGATGCGGCTTATGCCCCAATGTTTATGCGTATGGATTTTGTTAAAAATTTAACCAATATTGATCTGTTAGCTGATACGCCTAAATTAGCTAAATGGTCTGAAAATTTGCTAGCTTTGGAATGCGTTAAGCAATCTGTAGTACCAGAACTACCAACTATGTATAAAGGTATGGTAAAACATATGGATGGTTATTTAGCGAGCTTACTTGCTGAGTAGGGGCTTTAATTATTCTTTTACGCTTTATAAAGTGCAAGATTTTGTATAAACCTATAGTTACCAGGCCTGGTATTATTTATGAAAATCTTGCTTAAGCACTCTATGTCATCACTCTCATCAACTTTTTTATGCGGTTTTTCACTACTGCTTGTTGTTAACGCGCCTTTAACTAAAGCATCTCAAGCAGATAATCTGATTACTCTTGAGTCTGCGTTATCCGTTAATGGTTTGCCCCTGATTGGTGGGTTGTCTAACTCAGAAAAACAGTGGATAGGTGACAGAATATATCAAAATGAATGCGCTTCTAAAGTTGAAAATCTAACCTATTGGGGAAAGGGTGAAGATTTTCCATCTTTTGGCATAGGCCATTTTATTTGGTTTCCTGATGGTGTTAAAGTGAATTTTCATGAGACTTTTCCAGACATGGTGCGCTATGTTTCAAAGTTTAAAGCACCACCACAATGGTTAATTGATTTATCTCCTATGCACTCACCTTGGGTAAATAAAGAATCATTTGATAACGCTAGGTCTTCTGAACAATTAGATGAGTTGCGCACCTGGTTATATGAGACTAAAAGCTATCAATCAGAGTTTATTATTAAACAGTTTTTACAGAGGTTTTCTGAAACTTTGGATGAGAATCATGGCATTAAGGATAAACAATATTACATTCAGTTATTAGAGGTTTTGTTTAGCTTTAAAAAGGGCCGATTTGCCGTGATTGATTATGTCAACTTTAAAGGGATTGGTAATTCAAAAGAGCAATATCAGGGTCAACAGTGGGGGTTGTTGTCTGTTTTGCAAAGTATGAGTATTGATCAAGATAGTTTAAACAAAATGCCCAGAGAAGAGGTGTTGGATAAGTTTATCTTTTCGGCTAAATCACGTTTGGAGTTAAGAGTGCAGCTTGCTCCTAAATCACGGAATGAACAAAGATGGTTGAAAGGTTGGTTTGTTCGATTAGATGGTTATCGATTAGATTAGGGTGTCTAGTTAATGTGCTTGTATTGATAAAGGCTCTTTCAATAAAAACACCCCAATTAAGGGGTGTTTTTATTTGAGCTATTATGTAATTTACCAGAGATTAAAATTCTGACCACTCTTCGCTGTTATCAACTGCTATAAGGTTGTCAGTTTTTTTAGTTTCAGTCGTTTTAGCTTTTAGCTGAGACTGCTGAGTTTCGTTTTTAACTGCTGGAGTGTTTGTAGAAGTCTTATGTGTCGGCTCGATACGAGGTTGTTTTACAGGAGCAACGTAATTAGTCGCAGTATGATTAGTTTTAAAGAATGCCATGCTACGATTTAAGTCGCTTGCCTGTTGTTTCATGTTATTAGCAGAGCTTGAAGTTTTATCAACTAAACTTGCATTGGCTTGAGTCGCTGAGTCAATATCACTAATAGCATGATGTACCTGGGCAACCCCCTCTGCTTGCTCTTGAGATGCAGAATTAATTTGGTGAATCATCACAGCAACGTTATTGATTGACTGAGTGATTTCGCGAAGTACATCACCAGATTCACTGGCAAGTTTTGTACCTTGATCAATTCTTTGGACACTAGAGTCAATTAGATTTTTAATATCTTTAGCTGCATCCGCAGACTTTTGAGCTAATGCGCGTACTTCTCCAGCAACAACGGCAAACCCTCTACCGTGTTCCCCAGCTCTAGCAGCCTCAACGGCCGCGTTTAGTGCTAATAGGTTTGTTTGGAAGGCTATGCTATCAATAAGTGTAACGATTTCGGCAATTTCATTACTTGAGTCTTGAATACCGTTCATGGCTTCAATTGTACGAGTCATTACTTCACTAGCTTGTTCTGATTCTGACTGAACCTTTTCAACAACTTCAGATGCTTGTTCAGCATTTTGAGTGTTGTTTTGTACCGCAGCGTTCATTTCTTCCATTGTGGCTGAGGTCTCTTCAATGGCAGCAGCTTGTTGTTGAACTTTTTCGCTAAGTACTTCTGAGTCAGAAGATAAGCTGTTGGCTTCATTGTTAACAACAATACCTGATTGAACGGCTTCTGAAACGATGCCAGATAGGTTTTCAATTGACTGGTTAATTGCATCTTTCAATTGAAGTAAATCACCTTGATATTGATTACTAATGGTTTGAGTTAAGTCACCAGTACTTAGTGATGTAACCACTTTAGATATATCATTGATCGCTGAGTAAAGGCTATGCATGGATTCATTAATATGAGTCTTTAAAGTGTGCAAATCACCTTTGGCATCAACATTAACTCTTTCATCAAAATTACCTTGTTGCATCGCCATCATGACTGAATTTATTTCTGAGATAACCAGGTTGGTTTCACTAAATGCTTGTTGGGCATTTTCAAGCATTTCTTTGTAACGTCCTTGAGAATTTCCCGTTTCCATCAGTGTGTTGTAATTTCCATCTCGCATAGCAATCATTGCGTTCGAAAGATTGTTCATGACTGAAGAGATAGTTTCAGCACTTGAGTTAATTCCATTTTTTAGCTTCTCAAGATCACCTTGGTAATTTCCTTCTATACGAGTAGAGAAGTCACCTTGAGATATTGCATGAACCGTTTTGTTAGCATCCTTTAGTGCAAGACCAATCTGTTCCAAGAGTTGGTTAATTGCTTGAGATGTTTTGCCTACCTCATCATTAGAGTGAACTTCATTACGTATACTAAAATCACCAGAATTAAGAATTTTTGCGGTGTTTTGCTGAACGCTTTGAAGTGGAGTAATGACTAATCGACTCACAATCATAACAATACTAATAGTTAGTAGAAGAATAGCAATTAGAATACCTGCTAGAGAAATCTGGGCGTTCAATATAGCCGCATCGATTGGCGCATTATAAATTTCCTTATCAATAATGAATAAGTGGCGACCAAAAATTTTCTGCTCTTCATCATAGGCAGGAATATCGATTAGGACCTTATCTTGGTGGTTGTAAACACTATCCTCTTTTCCATCAACTGCATGGTATGCTGATTTTGCAAAACTCACCACTTCTTTAGGGAACCATTTGTCATTAGCAACGATGTATTTATCTGTAAATACAGTGTTTTTTTCAATGATAGGCATGTCGCCGTAACGGTTTTTAATATAGTCTCTATCAACAAGTAATACCCATTGTCCATTTTTTTCTTTAGTAAAGGCTTTTCGAACAGATGCTAAACCTTGAATCATGGCAATCATTCCATACATTTCACCTTCGGCGATAACAGGTGAGATAGCAATAACAGAAACACCTCTAGCACCAATAGCGAGAGAGCCGTGGGCTTGCTTTTCTTTCATGGCATTTTTAATTAGAGGATTGCTAGAAAGGTCTTGACCATAGCTATCAATATCCCAAGACTTTATCAATGAACGGCCATCTGCGGTTATTAACTGAGTTTGAATATTCTTATAGTTGGTCTGATTTTTGAATTGGTCTCTTATGCCTGAAAAAACCTCAATCATAGATTCGCGTTCTTCAACTTCTAAAGCTTCAACAACACTCTTTTGGATAGAAAGGGCAGTAGAACCCAAGATTCCTGCTTGAATCTTTAAATCGATTTTTGCATTGATATAATCTGTCATTTCGTTAATGACTCTGACCTTTTCTTCTTGTTTAATCGGTGCAACAGAGCTGTTATAAATAACGATACCAAGAATACTAGCAGCAACAAGTCCAATGGCTATCGCCGATAGAAGTACTTTAGTTTTTAGAGACGAATTGGCAAGCATAAGTGGAGTCCTTTTATAAAAAGCCAGGAGAAAAAATATATTATCTTTAGATTGTGTCACTTTTAACAGTAATTGTGTCACTTTTAACACTATAAATACAATTCCTATTAATGCTTATACATAAGATAATATAAACTATAGAAATTGTATGAATATTCAGAGTTTATAGTGAGTTTAAAGCATGTTTGATGCCAGTATATTGGTTTTAGAAAGGGAATGTTTTGCAGAATATTAAAACGGTTGTCATGGCTTCCAGGCCCAGTTTTCTTGTTTTAAGTTTTTCAGTAGTGATAATGGCGGCTAGCATTGCTAGTTTTCAAGGGTTTAGTTGGTCATGGTGGCTTTTTGTAGTGACTGTTTTAAGTGCTGTTTTAGCCCATGCTGCGGTTAATTTACTTAATGAGTTTCAAGATAATCAGTCAGGTTTGGATTTTATGACCAATAAAACGCCATTTAGCGGTGGAAGTGGTGCTTTACAGTTAAATCCGCAAGCGGCGCAAAGTGTTTGGAATAGTTTTAAAGTAATAGTGATGGCCTTAATTGTATTAGGTTTAGTATTTGTTTACTTGAAAGGTTGGCAAATTTTACCTATTGGCATTTTAGGATTGGCTGTGATTGCCTTATATACCTCTAAAATAACCAAGTCGCCATTAATATGTCTAATTTCACCAGGTCTGGCATTTGGACCACTGATGGTAGTGGGTAGTTTTTTCGTATTAACGGGCGAAATGTCTTTTTTAGTTCTGACTCTATCTATGGTTCCTTTTTTCTTGGTAAATAATCTTTTATTGCTTAACCAAGTTCCTGATTTACAAGCAGACAAAAAAGTAGGGCGGCATAATATTCTAATGAAGTTTGGCGTTGTAAAAGGAATGTATATATTTTCAGTCTTTGTAGTATTGGCTTTAGCTACGTTTCTAGCATCCATTTATTATTTTGAATTACCGCATACCGTTTTTTTGGGTTTGCTAGGTTTCTTGTTGGCAGTACCAATGATATTGGTTGTTTTAAAACACTATGACAACCTTGAGAAACTCATGCCAGCTTTGGGAATGAATGTCATAATAAACATATCAATACCTGCATTAATTGCGTTAGGTTTGTGGCTCGCATAAGTTATAAACCATGTCTTAAACTCATAGGAAAGTAGATGAAATACAAAACTTTAATGGATTTTGTCGGGAATACCCCGTTAGTCAAGCTACAGAGAATGGTTAACCCTAAAACTAATAGCGTTGTTTTAGCCAAGTTAGAAGGTAATAACCCTGCTGGGTCAGTAAAAGATCGTCCTGCTATTAACATGATTAAGCAAGCGGAGTTAAGAGGTGAAATTGCGCCTGGAGATACCTTAATTGAAGCTACTAGTGGTAACACCGGTATTGCACTTGCAATGGCAGCCGCTATGCTGGGCTATAAGATGAAATTGATTATGCCTAATAATATGAGTATGGAGCGTAAAGCTTCTATGGCGGCTTATGGTGCTGAATTAATAGAGGTCACAAAAGAAGATGGCATGGAAGGGGCACGTGATTTAGCTGCTAGAATGTCTGCAAATGGAGAAGGGGTTGTTTTAGATCAGTTTGCCAACCCAGATAACCCTTTAGCGCATTACCATTCAACAGGACCTGAAATTTGGCATGATACAGAAGGTACCGTTACCCATTTTGTAAGTGCAATGGGTACTACAGGAACCATTATGGGAACCTCCATGTATCTCAAAGAGCAGAGTTCAGATGTTCAAATAGTGGGTGTTCAACCTGAAGATGGAGCCGCTATTCCCGGGATTCGCCGTTGGCCAGCTGAATATATGCCTAAGATATATGAATCTACTCGTGTTGATAGAACGATTGATATGTCACAAAACCTAGCTGAAGAAACTATGCGCCGTCTAGCTGTTGAAGAAGGTATCTTTGGCGGTGTTTCTTCTGGCGGTTCGGTCGCTGCAGCTCTAAAAGTTGCTAGTGAAGTTGAGAATGCTGTCATTGTTTGCATTATCTGCGATCGTGGAGACCGCTATCTTTCAACGGGTGTGTATAATCCTTAAATCCAAATAAACTGTCGTATTTAAGTTGAAAAAGTAAATATCGTTGTAACCTTTAGGAATCGTATTAAATGGCAAGAGAAATAGAACGAAAGTTCTTGTTGAAGAATCAAGAGTGGAAATCTTTAGCTCACCAGCAGACACATTTTGCACAAGGTTATCTAAACGACATAACAGACAAAAATTCAAAAAGTTCCGTACGTGTCCGTATAGAAGGCGATAAAGCTAATATGAACATAAAAAGCTTAGAGATTGGTTTAAGCCGCGATGAATATGAGTATGAGATTCCTTTAGAAGACGGCCAGAAAATTTTAGCGACCCTCGCGACAGGCCCTGTCATTGAAAAAGTACGATATCTTGTTAAAGTAAATCAGCACACTTGGGAAATTGATGAGTTTTTTGGTGAAAACGAAGGTTTAGTTGTCGCGGAAGTAGAATTACAGAGTGAAAGTGAAGAGTTTGAAATTCCTAGCTGGGCTGGTAGAGAAGTCACTGAAGAAGTTCGCTTTTATAATATTAGTTTGAGTAAAAACCCATATAACAGTTGGTCAGAAGATGAAAAGCACTAAGCAAGTTAAGGTTTATAAGTCATACACTAAATCCATATTAATTGGAGCAGTTCTAGTCGTTACTAGTCCTCAAGTTTTTGCAAATTCGCTAGGGCTCACGGATGTTTATCAAATGGCGCTTACTCACGATGCACAATTAGCGCAAGCACAGTCACAATATCAAGCTGACATGCAAGGCTTAGATACGGCTCGAGCAACACTTTTACCGCAAATTAAAGCTGATGGTAGCTATTTCGTGACCGATAGTAGTAATGATCGTTCTGATGTGAATACTCAATCTCTCTCTTTAACGCTTGACCAATCTTTATATCGACATGAAAATTGGGCGCAGTATGAAAAATCTAAATATTTAGTAGAATCTGCAGAAGCGACGCTACAAAAATCACAACAGGATTTAATCATTAGAGTAACTGAGGCCTATTTTGATGTTTTGCTGGCTCAAGAAACTTTAAGGTTAGCTAAAACAAAGGAAGCGGCGGATTACACTCAGCTTGAAACAGCAGAAGCTTCTGCTGAACTTGGACTGTTAAGCAGAGTTGATGTATTGCAGGCAAAGTCGAGTTATGATTTGTCTAAGTCAGAGACAATTAATGCAGAAAATGGCTTAGATGTTGCACTTGAAGCTCTTTCTAAACTGACGGGGCAATCCTCTGAAAAATTAGAAACCCGCAGCCTAAAGAAACTCCTGCCTAACGTGACATTACCTCGTGAGAACTTATCAATCTCAACTCTTGAACAACGTGCCGAATTGGGGAATTTGTCAGTAAAGCAAGCACAATCTCAGCTTTCAACGGCTAATCAAGAAATTGATGTGCAACGAGGCGGTTATTGGCCAACGGTTAATTTACAGGCTAAGTACACTGATACAGCTTATTCTGATTATCAGCCAGGAACGAGTTTTAATGATTCTGATAACACCTCTGTTGGTGTCATTGTTTCTATGCCTTTATATTCTGGTGGCTCTACTAGCTCAAAGGTTGCAGCTGCAAAATACCAAAGTATTGCTTCTCAGCAAGCTCTTCGTGAAGCGCAAGAAAGTGCCAGATTGGAAGTAAGAACACAAAAATTGAATTTAGATCGCGGTCAAAAATTGGTGGCAGCATTACGTGAAGCAGTCAAATCAAACGATGCGTTTTTAGAGTCGGCAGAAGAAGGTTACAAGGTTGGTTTAAAAAGTTTACTTGAGGTGTTAACCGCTCGAACCAACCAAAATACAGCTCAGAAAAATTTAATTGAGGCGATACACAATCAGGTTCTGAATAAATTAAGACTAGAAGCCAGTTTAGGTGATTTAACAATAGAAGATATCCAAAAGTATGAACCACTTCTTCAAACGGCTAACCAGTAGCTTTAATGTTGCTATTGGTTCAAGTATAAAACTATTTGGAAACCTATTCTCTTGAGTATTAATCGTCGTCAATTTTTTAAAACAAGCCTTTTAAGTTTTAGTTCAATCGGGTTAGCAGGCCTGGTAGGTTGCCAAGCTCAGTCAAAAAACAGAGAAATTTTAGTTGGTATCACCTCACGACCAAGGATGTTAGATCCAAGAAAGGCAACGGATGCGCTTTCTAGTCGTGTTAATCGCTTGCTTTATCGTCAGCTGATTGACTTTAATGAAAAGTTTGAAGCGATTCCTGATTTAGCGACATGGCAACAACTTTCTGATACGCATTACGTATTCACTATTACTGAACAATCCATTTTTCATTCTGGAGAAAAGCTTACTTCTGCTGATGTTGTTGCAACCTACAATAGTATTCTAGACCCTAAGCTGGGCTCGGCACACAGAGGTTCTCTAAAAGGTATTAAGGCAGTTAAAGCGCTAAACGATACTCAGGTTGAGTTTGTCATTGAGAAAGCTGATGCACTTTTTGTTGGTCGTTTAGTGATTGGAATTTTGCCTAAATCATTAATAGAGAAGCAACATCTATTTCAAGAACAGCCGGTAGGTTCAGGATTATGTGAATTTGTCTCTTTGACTGAGCAGAAATTGGTTATTCAAAGAAAATCAGATCAAGTCAACTTAGTTTTTATTCCGGTTAAAGATGCCACGGTCAGAGTCTTAAAGCTAAAAAAGGGTGAGTTAGATATTATTCAAAATGACCTTTCTCCTGAGCTAGTTCAGTATTGCCAAAAACAACCTGAGTTAAACGTTACTTGGAGTAGTGGAACTAATTTTGGGTATATCGGTTTCAACTTTGAAGA
>JGI10211J34971_10003518_pt1 | contig 12536 bp, 8 predicted proteins | sample Etolagsediment_FD_34971 | JGI IMG/M metagenome (IMG submission 34971) | reverse complement strand
GTTGTTCTTTATTCACAATAATGTTTTACATTTTATATATAACACATCTCCTAACTTTGTTGTTTATAGAGATAAAGGTAATTTTGAATTTGAAAAAATAATTGATGTTAAAAATAAATTTAATAATAAATTTCCTGAAAAAGAATTATATTTTAGTGCTAAAGTAAAAGTAGGCGGTTCAACACAACCAATTTGGTTTAAAGAACAACAGTGTTATATTTATTTAGTTCATACAAAAATATATAATGAAAGAACATACAATCATTTCGCTGTAAAATTAGATAAAGAATTAAATATAATGGATGTAAGCTATAAACCTTTAATACCAGCTAAAATAGGATATGCTCTGTTCTTCATTACAAGATGGTTAAATAAAGGTGATAGCGTAGTTATGAGCGGTGGTTTAGAAGATAATAGAAATTGGATTTGGGAAATACCTAAATCAAAAATATTAAATTGTTTTAATTGAACAAAGCCACATAAAAGACATTGCATTTAAATTCGTAAATTTGTAACAATATTTAGCGGATGGCTTGTGAAATTTATATATTATCTTGTCCTATAGGAGCTATAGGTGGTGGGTGTGAGTTTGAGGTAGATTGTTGCGGAGGACAGACAATAAACCATTCCTTGCAGGCTGGTGATATTATAGAGGCATGTGTAGATGACCAAGGAACTGTAACTGTAACATCTTTATCTGGTACAGCATATAGCACACCTGATCCTTGTAGTTCATTTTGTGGTGATATTCCTGAACCACTTCCTATATACACACCAACACCCACACCAGTCCCTACTTCAGTACCAACACCAACACCAACACCGACTGGAGCTTGTCAATGTTATCAATTACTATATGAAGATTCAGGAACAGCTACTATAAATTATACGGAATGTGGAGGAGGTAGTTCTAGTATAATAATAGATCCAGGAACATTTTACTATATATGTTCTACAACTACACCAACTACATCAGATCCAGCAGTTACAATTTCTGCATTTGGAAATCCAGGTGGATGTTCAACAAACACAGATTGTAATCCTAGCGCACCTACACCAACACCTACGCCTACACTTACGCCTACTCCTACACCTGTAGCACCAACACCTACCCCAACTCCAATAGGAGTACAGTGTTTTGAATGGACTCTTGTGTGTAATAGTGGGAGTGGTAATTGTACTTATGAATACATAGACTGTAATGCAGTTACTCAAACAGGAACACTAGCTTCTGATACAGATATAGAGGTATGTGTTTTATTTCCGAATACTCCATTCGTAAATGGAGGAACAGCTATAGAAACCGGTGTTGCGTGTTCGACTCCCGGGCCTGGTCCTACGCCAACACCTGGTCCTCCTACACCAACACCTGGTCCTACACCCACTCCACCAGCTTGTACAGAATGGACTCTTTCTTGTGGTTTAGGACAAACCTGTCAATATGAATATAGGGATTGTAACAATGTTATTCAAAGCGGTACAATAGTAGGTGAACGTGATATTGATGTGTGTGTAATACAAGGTAATATTCCAACAGTACAAAATGGAAGCGCCTATAATACAAATCAACCTTGTGATCCTACACCAACCCCAACACCAACACCTGGTGTAACCCCTGGTCTTTATGAGTATAGAAGATATGAGAAATGTAATGATAGTAATACTGTTCAAATTTTTTACGGACCTTACCCGTATGTTTTTCCTCAAGTAGTTTTATATAACGAACAATGTTTTGAAAACCCTGAGCCAACAGGCACAGAAACTGGAGCAAACATATTAGGTTTAACAACTTACAATACATGTGAAGATTGTTTAGCTATAAATCCAGATCCAAACTTTTGTTTAGGTTTTACAAACACAGTAGCAATTGTTAATAGAGGATCAGGAAATGAATATGAATTTAATGGTCAGAATGGTAATCCTTACGGAACTTCTACAGGGACATATACTTTATCTTCTGTTCCAGTGGCTCATCCAATAGCAATATTAAATAATGGTAAAGAGTCATTAATATCATATACAGGTACAAATAATGCAGGAACAGGTACTGCTCCAGATGGAAACACATACACGTATTATACTGGGGATGTTACTATTACAGTTAATGGAGACTATGGTACTGTAAGCTATGCTTGTCTTTACCACGGATATATGGGTGGGCAAAATAATTTAGGTTTTAACTCTGCAGTTTGTAGTGTTCCTCCAGGTCCAACACCAACACCCACTCCTACACCAACACCAACACCACCTCCTAGTGTTGTCCCCCCAATACCTTCTCCAGTAGAAACAGAATATACTTTGACATATAGTCAATCATCTCAAGGGTGGCCATCATTTTATTCCTACATACCAGACTTTATGCTTGGAATGAATCAATACTTTTATACATTTAATGGTGGTAATTTATTTCAACATAATGATAATGTAAGTAGAAATAATTTTTACGGACAGCAATACGATTCGCAAATAACAACTGTCTTTAATCAAAACCCGCTTGAGAATAAAATATTTAAAACTATAAACCTAGAATCTGATCAGCCTTGGCAAGCTAATTTAGAAACAGACATTCAACAAAATGGTTTTATAGATAGCTCATGGTTTGAAAAAAAGGAAGGAGCGTATTTTGCATATGTTAGACAAAATGGGCAAGTACCTGCATTGCCAGATCAATATGCTATGAGATCGGCAAATGGAATTGGTAAATCCACAAGCTACACAACTGTAGGAAATACAACAACTCTAAACTTTTCTACTAATCCTGTTGTTGAGATAGGCAACATAATAAGTATTGGAGATTACGTATATTTTTCATTGCCAAGTTATACAACTATTTCTCTAGCAGGACAAGTAACAAACATAAATGTTAATTTACAAACAGGTGTAAACCAATTGTCTATTGACACAAGTATGACTGGAACAGTACCTATAACTATTCAGGATTCATATATACTATATATTAAAAACTCAGTAGCTGAATCTCATGGTTTACTTGGACATTACTGTATATTTACTTTGATAAATCAAAGCCCTTTGGCTACTGAATTATTTGCTGTAGAATCGGAAGTTATGAAAAGCTATCCGTAAAATTAGTATCTTTGCATAGAATGGAATTTAATATACGTAAGTTAAATCCATCTGATTATGACGATGTATTGGTAGGTTGGTGGAAAGATTGGGGTTGGCAAGCGCCAGCTAAAGATTTTTTACCAGAAAATGGAGAAGGCGGTTTGATGGTTTTAGATAAAGATACACCAGTTTGCGCTGGTTTTTTGTATATTACAAACTCAAGTGTAGCTTGGGTTGAATGGATAATATCAAATAAAAACTATGAAAAAAATAGAGCAGAAGCTTTAGATTTATTATTAGATCGTTTGATCTTGACAACAAAGAAATTAAAAATGAAATATGTTTTTGCTACAAATGATAATAAAAGTTTAATAAATAAATTTATTAATAAAGGATTTAAAAAAGGTAGTATCACTACAGAGTTAATTAAAGTATTATAATATGGGATTTGACACATCAGGTATACAATCAACAGCAAGTGCAGCGGGATCCGCTGGAGGCGCTGGTTTTTTAGGTAAATTAAGCGGAATAGTAGGCAAGGCAGCTGGACCATTAGGTTTGGTTACAGGTATTGCTGGCTCTATAATGAGTTTTGCACAGGCTAAAAAACAAAGAGAAATGCAACAAGAAGCTCAGCGAGAAGCTGAAAAAGCTTTTCAAGAAGCTCAAGACAAGTTAGCTGTTAATTATTTAGCAGGACTTTCAATAGCAAAAGAACCATACGAATTAGAAAGAGAAAATTTATTACAAGCAGGAGCAGCAGCATTACAAGCTGGAGTTGAAGGAGAAACTAGAGGTGCAGCTGCGACAGCTGGACGTGTACTTATGGCTCAACAAGCACAAGCTGCAAAACAAAGATCTGCAATGTCTCAAGAAATGCAAAGATTAGAAGAGTTAGCAGCAAGAGAAGAGTCAAGATTACAAGGCGCAAGAGTTGATTTAGATTTAGCAAAATCAAAAGGATACCAACAACAATTAGCGGACTTGAGAGCTAGTGAAGCTGCTTCAAGATTACAAGGAGTACAAGGGATTGCACAAACATCAGCAGATTTATTTAAAGCATTTACACCTTTATATAATCCTAATGAACAAGGTTTTGTATAACTCAAGACTAATAAATTATGGCATACGGATACGTAAGAGATAAAGAACCGCTTAATATAAACTGGGCAGAAATATCTAAAAGTTTTAATGACAGATTAGCGGCTGATGAAGCAGAGAGACAAAGCAAAAGAGATGATATACAGAAACAGTATGATGAATTATCTCAAGAGTTAATCAACAAACCTACAGGGGCTGATACAGATTTAAATAATGCTATATCATCTTTTTCCACACAAGCTTCACAAGCTTCACTTGACGCACTTAATAAATTAAAGAGAGGAGAAATGTCTGAACAAGAGTATTATAGGCGTAGAGCAAATCTTAAAAGCAGTACAAGTAATTTATTTCTTTACGCAAATAACTTTAACAATCAACTTCAAGAAAATTTAGCTTTAATTCAATCTCAAGACCCTGATAAACAGGGGTCAGGTGGTATGGCATTTCAGATGGCACTTGCACAAGATATGTTAAACTTTAAAAATACAGTTGCTATGATTGATCCAGCTACTGATGAGGTAATTTTAGTTAAAACAGATGAAGAAGGAAATCCTACTAATGAAATAGTAAACGTATCACAACTAGGGTATTTATCTTCTCAACAAGAATTAGCTTATAATTATAAAGGCAAGATAGCTAACGCTTTAGATAATAGAGGGGTGGCAAAGTATACCACCGATGACGGTACAACAATCACAACAATACAAGGCGCAGAAATAAATCCTAAAACTGCAACTGCTACTGTAGACGCTTTAGCTGAATCTTTATTAGGAGATGAAGCACAGCAAAGAAGTATACTTTATCAAAACGGATATAAGTACACCCAGGATGAAAGTTTAAAAGGTAAAGACGGGTATATATATTATGATATAAATAACAATACCTATGATTTTGACTCTAACGCTGCATTAGAATTTGTAAAACAGGATATAAATAATTCTATACCGGTTGAAATACAAAGAGGAGATGTCATGACAGAAGCTGAAAAAAGAGCAGAAGACAGAGCAGAAAGAAGATTACGAGTTGAGGAACAACGACTAGGTATAGCTATTGAACAATTAGGTTTAGATAAAGAGGCAGCTCTAGACTCTTATGAAGCAGGAGATAATATAATTGTTTTAGATGATTCTTCCCAAGTTGCTGCCAAAAATTTCGTAAAGAATTTAACAACAGAAGATTTTACAGATGAAAAATTATTAGATACAGTTGATAATTTTCAAACTATATTTAGAAAACAAAATTACGATATAAAATCTATTGTTGATGTAGAAAAAACTCCTGTAAAAATTACTAGAGGAGATAAAGAAACATTAGTTAATTTGAGCGCTATAAAAATATTTGTTCCTGATGTTATGGATAAACCATTGTTTATACCTATTGCGCCTACAGAACAAAAAGGTTTGTTCCCAGATATAATTGAGCCTGGAGAAAGAATTAATTTAATTATGAGATTAATTGATAGAGCTAAGAAACAAGGAACAAAATTAACAGATGATTCATTTAGAACTTTAATGGAAGAAGATTTTGATAAATATAATCCAGTAATAGAATCTGGTCAAGATAAAGACTTTGGCTAATGAACGAAGAAATATTAAAAAATATTTGGAATTATCTTTCTACACAAGGATTAACAAATTCTCCGTTTGATGAGTGGTCTATAAACATTCAGCAAGATGAGGGTGTGCAAAAAAATATTCATGGCTACTTAGTAAATCAAAATTTAACTGATTCTAATTTTGATATATGGGCCAATAACTTAGGGTTAAAAAAAAAAGACGAATCCGATATGGTTTCCGAATTGGAAACTGGTATTTCTCAGCCAAGCGGATTATCAAGAAACCAGCGTCTTAGTGTAGCTCCTACTGCTGAAAAGGATACAGCAATTGAAAGAGCTTTCGGTAAAAACGAAGTCACAGATTTCTTTGGTGACTTATATAGAGCTTGGAAAACTGGAGCAGGACAAGCAGGCACAGTAGACGATGCTCTTAAAGTTTTTGCTAGTGGAACTAATGTATCTCAAGAAACTTTACAAGATTATATTCAGGCAGTTCAAACAATGGAATCATTTTCTCCGTCTGAGGAAATGCAAGACTTTAGTAGAATTTACGAAGCAGAAGGTAAGGGTATAAAAGGTTTTATTAAAGGTGTTTTAAAAAATCCAACAGCTGCTGTACAAGTAGCTGTATCTTCTCTTAGATCAATGTTAAACCCAGCTTCTATTGGAGCGGGAGCAGCTGGAGCGGGAGCTGGAGCAGCGGCAGGATTAGCTGGGGGGATATTAGCTCCTATAACATCTACAGCAGGAGCAGGGGTTGGTTCGATACTTGGAATGACTGGTGCTCTTGAAACTGCATTATCATACACAGAATTTTTAAAGGAAGAGCTGCAAAATAAAGGATTAGATTTTACTGATGAAAATATTAGAATAGTATTAGAAGACGATGAATCAAGAAATAGAATTAGAAATAGATCATTGGGTAGAGGAGCAACTATATCTGCTCTTAATGCCATTACAGGTGGTTTAGCAGGAGGTGTAGCTGCAAAAATAGGAACAAAATTAGGAAGAACAGCAGGAGTTTTATCTGGATTAGGAACTCAAGCAGTAGGGGGTGGAGCAGCAGAAGCTGCGGGTAGAGCCGTAGCTGGACAGGAAATGGATGTGGCTGAAATTGGATTTGAAGCTCTTGGAGAAATAGCTGGGCCATCAATTATAGGAACTGCTATTGGTATAGCAAAAACCCCTGAGTATAAAATAAATAACGAGGTTGTAAGTAGAGCTGATATCGAAAATATTATTAATAGCAATGATTATGACGGTATAGCGGGTATAACTTATGAAATAGTAAATGATCCTGTATTAAAAGAAAAAGTAAATCAAGCTAGGCAAGATGCTCCTATTGCTAAAGCAATTAAAGAAACGTTTGATAAAGACAAACAACCTAGTAAGGAGCAATTAAAACAATTAATTGAGTTAGAAAAAAAAATAACTAAACTTAAAGACAACAAAACTCCAAGAGTAAAAGTAAAATTAAAAGAATTAGAAGAACAATATAAAACAATAAGCGATGCCATTCAAAAGCCAAGCCCAGAGAAGGTGGATGTACAAGAACCTGCCCCAGATAGCGAAGCAGTGGGAGAGGGAGACATCCAACAACAGCCAATTGCCGGAGAGATTACGCCCGAGCAAGTCGAAACAACAACGCAACCAGCCGAAGAGGTCACGACTGAGGTTGAGACTCAGGAGACCAAGGTAGAACCTGCTCTTACCCAAGAAGATTTATTAGAAAATGAAACAATAGAGGAGGGGGAGCACGCAGAGGACAAAGGCAAAGTGTTTACTAAAATTGCACAGGTGACAGAGAAAGATGGAGTTACTACTACTAAGTTTTTGTCAAACAAAAGTGATAAAGATAAATCCCAAAGAGCCAAAAGTAAAGTTACAGAAAAAGCATTAGAAAAAAGAGGGTATCAGATTTCCAAAGAAGATAAAGAAATTTTCGAAGATGACCTTGCAGAAGGAGTAACGGTAAATTATGAGGTTACAGAAATAAGAGAAACAGAAAGTGGAGCAGGTGCAGATGTTATAGTAACTTATACTAGGCCAGATGGAACTCAGGATAGGATAACTAGTGGTGCAACATTAGAACCTTTTGTGGAAACTGAACAGGTTACAAAAGAAGTAGTAGAAGCTCCTATTGAGGCTGCGCCTACTGATAAAGTAAGACAAATCGGAAACTTTGAGGTAATACTTACAGAGGATAATAAAATAAAAAGCATTACTAAAGATGGTAAGCAACCAAATACAGATAAAAGAAATGAAATTATAAAACAGATTTTTGATGAAGGTTTTGTAAAGTTAGATGAAAGTGTTACTGATTTATCGAATGTAAGTGAACAGGAAAGCACAAGAGCAATTATTGATTTATCTAAAAATCCTAGAGAAGTTGCTAACACATTAAAACAAGAAAGAAAAAACAGAAAAAGTAAAACAAAATCACAGTTATTGTCAGAAAATGATCCTTTTAATTATTTAAATAGAAAACTAACACAAGAAGATTTTGCTAAATATAATGACATCGAAAACATAACGCCTAATATTAAAAGATTTTGGATTGATAAAAATGCCGCTCCATTGGATACAAGCATTTCTCAAGATATGCCAGAAGATGTTTTAGCTCAATTTGAAATGAATCCTGACAAATATATAGATAATTTTTTTGAAACAGTTTTAGAAAATCCTACTAAAAATCCTGATTGGTTAAAAGGTGGAAAAACCCTTAATGAAATCGATTTAGAACTTAAGTTCGAAGAGATGACGGGATTAAAACCTACAGAAAAAATTATTGACTTAACAATTAACGCTCCTACTGAAGAGCAGATTTTATTTACATTAGAAAGACGTGCTGAAGAAAAACCTATAGTTTCTCCAGAACAGAGAAAAACACCACGTCCTGAAAAACCAGCGCCAAGATCTGACATCACAGATGATTTAAAAACTTTAGATGAATCATTCGAAAAAATAACAGAAAAAGCGGTAAAAACAAATCTAGATAATTTTGTTTCTCAAGTTAAATCTAATTTAACAGGTAGAGGTGTCTTAACAGAGCAAGCACGAGGTGTGTCGACTATGAGAATAGATCAAGCATTTGGTTTAAACAATAGTACAAAAATATATCGTACTGTGATAGAGCCAATAATAGATGTGTATACAAAATTTAAAACGGATTATAGAAGAGTGAATACAGATGCTGAAAAGGCTGAAGATTTTATTAGATATGAAGGAAAGTCTAAAACAGATAAATTTTTAGGTAGAGGAAGAAAACAAAACGATGTTACTAAAGATTTATATGAAATTAGATTATATCAATTAGCCAGAGAGTATGTAAGTAACATAGTTGATGGTGTTCCTTCTGAAAAATCTCCAAACCCTGTAGAGTTAGCTCAGTTTACAGCTGATGAAGCTATAGCAGGAAGAGTTTCTTTATCGGAAAATGATGGTAAAGTCTTAAATGAATTAATTAAAAAACATTCTAGAAAAGGTGAAATAGATCCTGATGTAATGTATAAAAAGTTAAAGCCATCGCAAAAGAAAGCACTTAAAATATTAGATAAAAGAAACGCAGAGCTTGAAGAAAAAATAATTAAAAATGCTCAACGATCTGGTAAAGAACTTGAGCTTATAAATGATTACTCACATAGAGTGGTTTTAAAATCTCCTCTTGAGCAAGATGTTGATGTAAGAAATGAAGCTAAAGATTTTTCAGAAAACTATGAAGGTGTAACAGAAAAGGAAAGAACTCCTGGAGTAAAGCCAATAAGTTTTGATCCAATACTTTCACTTCTTAGAGGAACACAAGAAACAAATCTATCTTATTACATGAAGGATGAGGTAGGAAGAATACAAGCATTAACATCCGAGCTTTATAAGAAATACAAAAATGGAAACAAAGGTCAAGCAGAAGCTTCATTAGCACTTGCAAATTCTTTACGTGAACTATTAAGAATTACTTATATTAGAACTTATATGGATGCTGGATCTGCTGGCCTTAATTTAAAAAGAGAAGCAGAAAAAATGGGATACAGAGTTTTACTTGGTTCTGTTCCTAGATTTGCAGCTGAACTTTTAGGTAATGCCGCTATGCTTGTAACACAACCAGCCGAAGTTATACAAAATGCTTATGATAAATATTCTTCTATAAGTTTGAGCTTAAAACCCAAGGCTAGAGATAATTATCTAAGAATATTAGAGAATTTAAATTCTGCTGAAGTTAATAAATTAGGTGAAATAATTGGCCAAGCTGATAGTAAATATTCTGATCCTAATAATTATTTAAATCTATCTGAGATGAGACAATCAGGAATGCAGAGTAGAGTGCAAGAGAAAATGTCTATAATAGGTAGTATGGGATTTAGGCAGACTTACAAAGTTGTAAATTCCATAAGTGATTTACTTATGGCAGGTGGTGATAAATTAATTGCTAGACCTCTTTGGATTTCAAAATTTGCAAATGAATTTAAAAATAATGTAAAAAATACTTTGAATGAAGACATTGATTTAAGTGTAAATGATTTTGAAAAAATTGCTGATGGAACTTCTAAATATTTAAAGGAGTCAAAATATGCTCAAGCAATAAAAGATGCTAAATTCCAATCAGATAAAACCGTAGCTGAATTTATTACTTCTGGAAATCCATTAAATGCTATAATTAAAAATGTTAGAAGAGATGAAAAAGGTGAAGCTGCTAAAAACTTTTATAGAGTTATAAACTCATTTATGGCAAACTTTAATTTAAATGAATATGCTACAGCTAGATTTGCAGTAGGTGCTATGTTAAATGATGGTGAAATATCTAAAGCACAAGCTGGAAAATTATTGGCAGGAATATTAGCACGTATGTCGTCTTATGTAATTCTTTATAGAACATTCTCTAAATATTTTGATGAAGTATTGTTAGGTGCTCCAGAGGAAGAGGAGGAGGAAGATGTAGCTCAGATAATTACTAGACAAGTTGTAGGTTCTTTGTCCACATTAATGTTTAGAGGAGGTCTTGGTAATATACCAGCTTTGCCAGTTAACTATGGTATTGAGTATTTAAATAAAGAATATCTTGATTTCTTAAGAGACGGTGGAGAGTATGACGCTTATGATGACTCAATTGTTTATAGCTTAATAAGTCTTGATGATTTTTCTGGTAAATCTTTACCTGAAATTGCTTTACCTATTTTAGCAGGGCCTTACGGACCACTTGCTAAAACGCTTACAAGAGGAGCTGAACTTGTAGGCAGAACACAAACAAGAAAAACTCAGGATGCAAGAGATAGAGCTCAAGAAGAATTAAATAATAGAATTTCATTTGAGCTTCTTGGTCAACTTGGTTTAATTCCTTTTTATAAAGACATTAGAAGAGGTAAACTTAAAATTAGATTTCAAGATAGAGACGGTAAAACTATTTCTCCTAGTGAATTAAGAAAAATTGATCCTGACCTTTACAATAGATTGTATAATTAATTAAATATATACCAGAGCAAAGCATACAATAATACTGCGTTGATGATAAATACGATTGCAAAATTTAATCTAGGGTTCATTATAATTCCATTAAACAATTAATAGCAGTGTGTCCTCCTAGAACTACACCACATCCGATAGCTTGCTTTTTAAAATGCTTTGCGTAAGCAGCTGCGTATGATGTAGTGTCTATACCACAGCCTACTTGCATTCCAAATATTCTAAAGTTCCTTCCAACCATCCACTCAATATAAGCTTGTGTGTGTATGTGTCCTTGTACCGTAGACATCATATCATTCTTAGCTTTTGTTCTGGCTGTTCCACCTTCTCCGTGTATGTACTGAACGTTATCATAGACAACTCTTTCTACCCAGTTCCATTTAGTTCCAAGCACTTCGTTATAAGACTTGATCCACAATGTAGGTATTGCTGAGGTCTGAGCTTTTCTCATAACCATACGATCATGGTTTCCGATAACTACATCTGCCTCTGGAAAAGCTTTTTTCCATTGGCTTACTGACTCTATCGCGTACTCAAGCTCATCAGCTCCACCCATTGCATCACTAGATGTTTCGTGGTATGAAGAGTAATGGTTGTCTATTATATCTCCAATAAATATTACTTGATTGCAAAGGTACTTTGCATAAGTTTCTTGACAGAACTCTAAGTATCCATCAAGTTCAAATGGTGCGTGCAAATCTCCTATCACTAATATTCTTCTCTCATCTCTTGTAAGGTGATCGTATGCTATTTTTTTATCGCCCTTTAGTCTGGGACGAAAGTCACTATATTTCATCTTGTAGGGAGTCGGTTATGGTTTTTAACTTATTAATAGTTTGTGAAACCTCTCCTTTTAATTGTGAATATTCTTTGTCGATAAGAAGCTCATATATATTATTTACGGAGTCATGAAGATCGTCCATAATATAATTTATGTTACGTATTCGCTTCTGTTCTAGCGGAGAGATGTTCATTTTTTTACTGTGTTTCTCTTAACATCATTCCTCCCCAATACTTATCGATAGACTTTATTGCTCTATATATTTTCCTTGATTGTTTTTTAGTATTTTCAATCTCGGTTTTTGTTGATTCCTTTCCTAGATTGCAGTATAAGTCGGCATCTATTTCTAATAACTTATCTACTTTTTTTGAGTCACTCCAAGATGTAAACGATATAATCTTATCAATGTCATCAATAGAATATGCCATAACTTATTAACAATCTTATTAAAGTTAACTAATTTTTTCTAATTTTTCTTTTAAAAGTTCATATTTTTTTTTCAGCTCTACATGTTTTTTATAAAGTTCTTTCATTGTTGTATATTGGTTTTGATGATGTTCTACAAGTAATGTATTATAA
>JGI10211J34971_10003517_pt1 | contig 12537 bp, 8 predicted proteins | sample Etolagsediment_FD_34971 | JGI IMG/M metagenome (IMG submission 34971) | reverse complement strand
ATATAGAGGATGCGTGGAAGGCCAAAAATGAACCCGGTGATCCGATCCCCTGGGAAGAGTTGAAAAAGGAACTTGAACTTTGAGCTATCGGATAGAGGTCAAAAGGTCTGCTGCAAAAACGCTCAAGAAGATACCGAAAGCCAGCCGAAAGCGTATAGTCGAGAAAATTGACAGTTTGGCTGAAAGTCCTCCAAATCCGGATACAACTAAAATGAAGGGAAACAATCCCTTTCACAAAGTACGTGTAGGAGATTATAGGATAGTTTACGAGATTCAAGAGGGTGTCCTCATGATACTGGTTGTGAAAATCGGCCACCGCAAAGATATCTATAAAAACCTATCCTGAATACATCTTTTATTGTTTCCTGCATTATAACGTAGAAATAAGGGTAATAGGCGACGTTGTTTCTGAGTTGACTTATAAATAATTTTCAACTTCCGGCATTTCCACAGAAACAACATCCNCCTTTATACGGCTTTCCCCCGACCGCAGAAAGTAACGGCTTCGGTCACGACCTTTTGTGGTCGGGATTACAGTCGGGATGTCATGCTCCACCGGCATTACGGATGATGATTGATATGCATTTCTCGCCCAGCAGCTGCTTTTACCTAAAACAGCCTGCCAGAAAGACCGAGAGTAAACCAGCCACAAAGAAGGCTGGTAAACCTTAAGCAGTCAGAATAGTTGGCTCATTCTTTGTGTTAGAGCCGCTTCATAGCAATACCTTCAATGGCATTTTTTAGGGCTTTAACAGCTTTCCGTTTATCGGAGCGGCCAGGTGCTGGGGTGGCAAGCCATCTCAAGAGGGGTACCTTGGTAGGGGTTTTTCTAACTTCTATTACATTTCGTATTTTTATCCTTCTCCTCCCTGCCTGGATTTTCAACCGGTTTCCAAGCCGGGAATACCACACTCTTTTGATCTCTGAGGCCGGCACAAAGACCCTTTCCACCGGTGAAGTCATTATAACCCCTTCCGGTGTAACATCAACATACTGCTCGTCCGCAGTTCTACGACCCATAAAATAAACAAGCCCTATCCAGCTGGGTAGTAAAAGCACAAACAGGATCCCTACCCCCCGTAAGAAGATACTTAAAACAAATACCATAATCTCGATGACGAGCTTAAGAGTAGTAGGGGCCTGGAACACGGTTGCCTCAATAAGTGATATGAACTTTGGTGCCAGATAATATGCTCCCGCACCCAGAGCCGCAATCTGAATAATGAGTATTAAAAAAAGCCATATCCGGGCATACATGCGGCGGGTAAAGAAAAAGCTTTGCCCGACGGGCGGTTCTTTCCATCGAGGCCCCTGCAATGCAGAGATGATATGATACCCAAATTCCTCAAACAGGGAGTACATGACCGGAACTACTATCAGGGTCAGGATTGTGGCAAATGCTATACCGAAGATTATGACCACTCCAAGCCCCTCCCACAGCTCGTCCGTGATGGTGAGTGTAATAATACCACCTATTGTGGAAAGGGTTGTAGAGATGATAGGACGCAGTCTCTGCTGGCCTGCTGCCACAATGGCATTAAAGATGTTCATTTCCCTGTCACGCATCCGGTTGATACAGTCCACGAGAACGATAGAGTCATTAACGACAATCCCGGTCAGGCCCACCAGCCCCACAAAACCCATGATTGAAAAATTGTTTCCTGTAACGAGCAGACCTAACATGGCGCCAACAATAGAGAGAGGAAGGGCGGTCATAATGGCAAGGGGTTGGAAATATGAATTAAATTGTGTAACAAGGAGTGTAAAGATGAGGATAAATGCCACTATATAGGCCAGTTTTAGGCTCGCGAAGGATTCTTCTGTTTCATGGTATTCCCCTGAAAGATCAAATTTATAACCAGTAGGCAGTGTGTAATCGTCAAGTATTTTCTTGAGATCTTTAGAAATTTCCACCGCAGATCGTTGCTCATTCCGGGCCGATACCCGCACCACCCTTCTCCGATCTACATGCCCTATACTGTTTATACCAGGTCCCTGGCTGAAACCAGCTATGTTGGATAAGGGCACCAGCTCACCCGACCTTGACCGTATTTTAACCTTTTCCANCATAATAGGACTGGTCCTGGAATCTGGCGAAAACCTGACCTTNAGATCATACTTTTTTGACACATCCAATTCATCCCTGAATTCCCGTATATCCAGGCCGGCTGTTGCGGCCCGAAGGCCCATAGCCACCATGTCAAGTGGCACATCCAACAANCCCGCTGAATTCCTATCCACTTGGACTCGAAGCTCAGGAGGTGCGTCAGAGAAATCGTCCTTTATGTCGGCCGCCCCTGGAATCCTTGTCAGGATGTTTTTCACATCCTCAGTGATGTATCGAAGCGTTTCTACATCAGGTCCGATTACCTTTACAACGATAGGGGCAAAGGCAGGCGGTCCCCAGGAAATGGGACGAAAACGTATCACAGTTCCAGGTATTGTATCTAATTTAGGGCGTATGCGCTGCTCTATCTCCTTGTGAGACGACCGAGCATATTCTTTGCCATCAAGAAGTTCAACAGTGACCTCAGCGAAGTTACTTTTTTTTTCTGATCCGAACGAGATCTCATAGGCGCTTTGACTTTTTGCACCTGCAGTTGAGACCACTTGGACTGCTTCGGGCACATTCTCTTTCACTATTGTTTCGATTTGAAGCGCTATATCATTTGTAATGTCCACGTCAGTTCCTGGTGGTGTTTCCACAGTGATATAAATGTAATCAAAGTCTATATCCGGAAACATCTCTATCTTTATTACCTTCAGACCCACCAGGCTTATGGCCCATGCAAGACTCAAAATCGTAAAAAGTACGATCAAGAAACGATGATTCAGCGCCCAGGAGACTCCTCGAACATAGAGCCTCTTAAGGCCTGCAAAATCCTCCTCAGGCCTGATTATCCGACCCTTCTTTACCGATCTTTTCATGAACCGGGCAAGGACAAGTGGATTGGCTACCAGTGCTATGACAAGAGATGCAGAAAGTGCAATGGTAACTGTTTTGGGGAGAAAGCTCATGTATTCACCTGTTGTACCCGTCATAAGAAGCATGGGAAGGAATGCCGCCATGGTTGTCAGTGTAGCCGAAATAACCGGAGCTGCTATCTCGGATACCCCTTCTATCACAGCAGTCAACCTCTCCTTGCCGAGCTGATAGTGATGATATACGTTTTCCACAACAATTATGGCATTGTCTACCAGGAGCCCAATACAGAGAACCAGTGCAAAACGAACCATGTTGTTGTTTGTCTGGCCAAACACCTTGAGGAGTATGAACGCTACTAAGAGCGACAAGGGGATAGAGAGAGATGTGATGACTGAGTTCCTTAGACCCATGGCAAAGTAGAGCACAATAATAACGATTATCAGGCCAGTCACGGCAGAATTGTTCATCACATCGAAGCCCTGCTGTATATATTTGGCCTGGTCTGCAGTTGTAATAATGCTAACACCTGCAGGGAAGCTCTTTTGAAGCTCCTTGATCTTCTGGCGAACCTTTGCCGATGTCTCCAGAATATTTGCGCCTGTCCGTTTTTTAACGGCAATGGAGACTGAAGATTCACCACCCACCCTTGAATAGCTCACCTCTTCATTATGACCATCCTTTATGGTTCCCACATCTCCTAAAAATACCATCCTGTCACCTTGCCTGATAAGCGGTACCTGTGAATAATCCGCCACATTTTTAATCTCTGTCAATGTCCTCAGCATTAAGCGGCGTTCAGCAACATTGACCAGGCCTCCGGGAATATTTATATCTGCCTGCTTGACTGCATTAAATACATCGAGGATGGTCAGCCCATATTGATTGAGCCTCTCCGGGTCCAGATATATCTGGATTTCCCTGGTAAGTCCGCCTGCAACGTCCGTGGAAAGAACCTCGGGCAGGAGTTCTATCTCATCTGCCACGTCTTCTGCCAGTCTCTTGAGCTGGACAGGATCCATGTCGCCTACAACGGAGACAATTATGATAGGAATGTCAGTAAGATTGATCTCTTCGACAGTACTATCTTCCACGTCGTCAGGCAGGTCTTTTTTTGCATCCGTCACCTTTTCTCTAACCTTTTGGAGTGATCGCTCCAAGTCAGCTTTCACGTCAAAGTCAATGACGATCACTGAGACAGATTCTAACGATGATGATCTCATCTCTTCCACGTTTTTGAGATCGCTCAATTCCTCTTCAAGGGGGTTGGTTACTAAGCTTTCAATCTCGCTGGGTGACGCCCCTGGATAAGAGGTGATAATAATGGCATGGGGGGCTGATATTTCAGGCTCGCCCTCCTTGGGTAGAGATTGGTAGGCGAATATTCCTGCCGCTATAGGAAGAACTATAACCAGAAGAGTAAAAATACGGCCGTGACGAATTATAAAACGAAAGATACTCATAACGCCCCATCTTTGTTAGGAGAGGAAATCGTTACAATGTCTCCTGACTTGAGGTATTGTCCGCCGGTTACTACCAGAATATCTCCTGGGACCAGTCCTTTCAATATTTGAATTAGTGAGCCTTCACTCCTGCCTAATTCAATCTCACGGACTTGGGCCTTTTGATTTGGACCAACTATAAAGACCTCTTTCCTGTCCTTCCTGTAGAGAACTACACTTTGTGGTATCAATATTGCGTCATGTATCACCTCAGTAGTCAACTGCACTTTGGCGGTCATGCCTGCCTTAAGNAAGAGGTCTGGATTTTCCACCAGGATTTCTACATCAAAGGTGTTTGTNCGNTCATCTGCCTTTATCCCGATCCGGTCTATACGACCCTTAAATATGGATTTTGGAAATGCCGCTACGATAACGGAAACAGAATCTTCCCAGTCAAGATGTACGTAATCCTTTTCCGGGATATATACCTTTACTCGCATAGGGTCCAAATCTACAAGTGTCATGACAGGCTGTCCTATGCCTATTGTCTGTCCTTTCTCTACTTTCCGGGAGGCGATTAGTCCAGAAAAGGGGGCACTTATCCGTGTTTTGTTAAGACGCTCCCCGGCAATATCCACAAGAACCTTCCCATGGGCTACTGATGCACGGGACGACTTGAAGTCCGCCTCGGATTTTTCAAATGCATTCAGGGAGATAACATTTCTCTTTAAAAGATTAGTGGAGCGTTCAAAACTTTTTTTTAAGGCGTCCAAATGAGCCTGGCCCACCTCAAGGCTTGCCTCCGCCTCCTTAAGAGCCAGGCGGTAATCCGTCTGATCTATTCTGACAAGGGTTTGTCCACTCACTACACTATCACCAATATCGGCGTTGTATGATTCAACCACTCCGCTTACCTCAGTAGAAATTGTGACCTCCTTATTAGGGACAAGTCGTCCGATTGACTCAACCACCAGCGGAAAATCGTGGGTTTTTATCTTCATTACGCGCACTGGGACAGGACTTTCTTCTTTCTGGATGTCATCCTCACTTTTTTGCAAACAGGAGGTCAGCACAGTTATACATATAAAAATGTTTATCAGATATTTAAATCTTTTCATTGATAGTTTCTCTCATTGAGTTAGCGTATGTTCAAGACATAATTTCTCATCAAGCCAGATCTTACTGATACATTAGGTATCTCTTTTTATGTCATTCCTCAAACAGCTTTGCTATCAGTACTTACAGCATTTTCTGAAACCTTTATCTTACTATTTAATCCCTCTAGTTGGGTTTATTTTTACAATGATGTCAAAGACTCCTAACTGCTCAGAAAAGGTTCATTAAAGGAAAGGGAGGAAAAATTTGAGATATTTCTCTATAGTAATAGCCTCGTAAATTGAGGTTAAACGATTAAAGAATAAACTTTCATTTTAAAATAAAAATCATATTTTAAGTCAAGAAAAATTGATTTATTTTAGGTTGGTTTTCTTTTTGTGTGCGATATTTATCGCAACGAAATGGTGTCTCTCACAGGCGAACTGTGCTGTTGATGAGCATTTGTTTGTATTTTTTGAAATAAGGGTAATCAGGGCATTCAACTGTTATACTGTTTTACTAAGTCCCTTGATTTATATATTCGATGACGTATTTATTTATTCAGGGCTCAGTGCTGAGTGAGAAGCCGAAAATTATTCTCATTACATTACGTTATAGTATTTGCGAATTGAAGCGCTTAGTTACTTTTATTCGCATTGTCTGTGTTTTTTATGAGTTTTTCGGTGACCAACTTTGGAAGCATGAACACATATTCGTTTTGTGATGATACAGCAGGATTTTTATCGTCTTCAGGTTTTATTTTATTAAAGATAGAGAGGGAATAGGTCTTTTTTCCGTTTAGTGTAATAGTATAAATCGGTTCCTTAAAATCGTCTTTTGTTCTGTCCGCTATATAGGTGGCGCATTGTAAATTTGAAAGCGTGTTTAGCATTGGGTTTATGATCGATGGATTTACTATTTGACCTTCGGCGTTGAACCATTGTTCGGGAGTCCCGGTTTCAGCCGCCGTTTTTTGATTCTTCTCATCTTTTTTTCCTGGTGATTGCCGGTGAAAAGAGACGGTCATTTGGTCACTTTTAATATCGATGTGGTCAATATCCTTTTTGTCAAAAGAAAAGATTGTTTTGTCGCGCATGTCATCAAGAGGTTTCTCAAATGTATATCTGAAATTGTTCAGGGCGTGGTAAACATTTTCATTATCAGGTATGGTAACAAATGTGTGACGGTAAGAAGGAACAGGTTTACCGATATTGAATTCTCTTCTCAGGGTTTCTCCAGTCCAGGCCTTTACCGAGATTTTAGTGCCACTGTTCAAGTCGTATCGTTCGTAATTTTTTGACTTGGAAACAAGCACTGTCAAGGAAAGGGACCCTATAATGTCTAGGATTTGGTTTACTGTATTGGTATCTGCCTTATATTTATTCGGTCCGATTTCCCAGTTTTTTCCGTTTTTGGTAAGGATGATGGTATTTTTCGGCCTCTGGATTTCTATTTTTGTTATTTCAGTTGATACAATTTGAGGAACTTCAGGAATTGTTACGTGAGTAAGCGTTTGTCGTTGCACCACCAAATATAGTATCAGTGCGGCAATGATACCGAATAGAAAAATGTATTCTTTTTTTATCTTCATTGGTTTCCTACTGCTTCCTTAATACAACAAATCATTTAAGCCCGGTCGTTTATTTTAAGAACATCATTTTAATCCGTTTTTTTCTCGTATGCCGATTTAGCCAGACAAAAAGCCCAAAACATATTACCAATAGAGGCAGTCCTGCAATGGTAAATGTTTTAATAAATGCCCTCACGCCTGATCCAGTATCATTTAAGGGATTGAATCGCTGTTCCTTACTTCTCATAGATGCAATTTTTTTTCTCCCATTTAGGTAGTCGATGGCATTTAAAATGAACATGGCATTTGGATTTCTAATGTCCGTATCGAGCACATTGTCTTTGATCATTCCTGAAGAAGCTATCAGAAATATTTTACCCGGCATTCCTTTTTCGATAAATTCACTTGTACTTTCGATCTCACCCGGGATGATCCTAGCAGGATTGTTTTTTGTATCCGATTTTTCGTCGGCTTTTTTTGATGTGGTCTTTTCGGGAATCGTCTTTCCTGTGAAATAGCTGGGGAATTTTCCTTCCAACATATATGCAAGGTCATAACTTTTCAATTCCTCATCATGTTTTGGCTCCTGAATCATCATCGGGTTGAGGTTAACCGGTTCGCCCATTTCCCATGAATCATTCGAGGACGAAAAGAGTTTATGCGCTGTAATATTGTTTTCCGTCATACGCTTTTCATCGATAATCAGGGGAGCAATTTTGAGGGCGACCAGTCCTCGAATATTTTTCATGAAATCAACACGATTGTTTATCCGGCTGTTTTTGATTATTGGCGCGAAGTATATGGGGTAATCACCGCCACCCAGCCGCTGAGGCAATCTTTGCCGAAAACAATGTTTATCCATAACGATGGATGGATTGATTCTAATTCCGTAATGGGCCAGGAGTTTTTCCAATCCAGTGTGTAACGGTATATAGGATGGCCCCTGTTGCCTTAACCGCATGGTTTGATTGTTTTTTGGAATGACTTCATCAAATGAATCAAGGAATATTGCAAGGCTTTTTCCACGCATCAAAAACTGATCAATTTGAAACAGCTGATAATCGGTGAAGGTATCGGTCGGGCCGGGGAGAACAAGGCAATTGAGACTATCGGGAATAGTGCCGTCCTTTAAATGGACGTATTTCATAGAATAGGTTTCAGAGACCAATGCTCGGAAGTTCTTTTCACCTCTTTGGGGTTGGGCCGGCATTGCGGACGGCCGTTTTGCAGATATGCTTACTGTACCCATATCGGCGAGAATGCCCAGGTCTTCATTGATATCTATGAGTGATTCAAGGTTTTCATTTATTATTTCTTCCATATTATTTATGTTAGTAAGTTCATATCGAGTTCCGATGAGGGGTAGTTTTACGACCCGAACTACAGGGATCGTGACGGATTTGTCTTTATATGCCATTACAATTCCGACGACCCCCTTTCCTGCCGGTATTTTCTTATTGGAAATGGCAGGCCACTGAAGACGTAACACCTTATATTTTTCCAGTTCAGTTTCCAGTTCCTGGTTTGTTGTTGGATCTAAATGATGAAACGCAAGCTTTCCGTAGCTTTTATCGTTCAGTCGCTTTACAATGCGTTGTAATGCCGTTGGATATTCGAATAGCCTGTCCAGCTGCATCAGGGGGGCAACCTGCTTTAGAGAAGATGAAAGGTAGAAGTCTACCTGTATTTTTTCCGGCAGGTGTAAGAGTGCACTCACCTTGTTGTTAAGCCTCTGAATGGTAGTGGTGAGTCTATACTCCAGGCCGTCAATTGTGGTAATAGCAGGAATTTTTTCTATCATGTCTCCGTGAATAAGAACCATACCCATATAGGCCTTCTGGAATTTTATTTCATCCTTTTCTACAGCCTGAATCTGGATGGGGAAAATACCGTAATTTTGGGCAAGCTTACGGTTATTCACCATCTTGTCAGTGATATCTCCTCCCTTAGGAGTGACATCGTAAAATCGGTAATTGAAAAGGTCGTTGCCCCAATTTGCATATTCTTTCAGAAGATCGTGAATATATCTTTCAGTATTATTATGGGGAGCCGGAAGGTTTTTTGTAAAAAAGACATTTATCGTTAATGGTTCTGAAAGGGTTGACACAACTTCTCTACTGGCTTCGGAAATAGAATAGAGATTATTTTTTGTCAGATCCAGCCGGAAAAAAAGTGTCACACCAGCAATGTTCAAAAGGACGATAACTACCACGTAGATGAGAAATTTAATATATTTTTCATATGTGTGTTTCATGCCCGTTGACTTTCTCCTAATATCTTTCTTCAACAGCAAGATGCGCACCGTAAAGACCGATAAAAATAACGCTTAGAAAATATATCACATCTCGTGAGTCGATGATTCCCTTTGAAATGTTTTGAAAATGATAATCGGCTCCGAGATATGAGAGAACTCCCAGCATATTGTGCGGAAGGAAAAAAAGCATCTTATCAATAAGGGTGAGGGCAAAACAGATGGCCATAGCTGTAATGAATGCAATTATCTGATTGCGCGTGAGTGAAGATGCAAAAAGACCAATGGAACAGAATGAAGCCCCTAATAGAATGGCACCAATATATCCTCCCCATACCGGTCCCCAGTCAAGATCGCCGAGAAATGAAACTGCAACAGGATATGCAAGAGTAGAAAGCAAAATAATTGTTATGAATGCGACACCGGCAAAAAATTTGCCTACTATTACTTCGCGAAACGTCACCGGCATTGTGAGCAGGAGTTCGTAGGAACCGACGTTGAATTCTTCCGAAAACAGACGCATGGTAACCGCAGGAATCACGAATGAAAAAGTGATGGGGAGCAGGCCGAAAAAATTTCGCAACGTCGCCTGGTTAAAGAGAAAAAATGTTGAGAAAAAGAACCATCCTGTTACCACAAGAAAGAGAGAGATTACGATATAGGCGATGGGCGAAATGAAATATGTTTTAAATTCCTTTTTGAATATAGTGACAACCTGTTCCATATTAGTTCTCCCTGGTAAGCTTGCGGAATATGTTTTCAAGGCTCTGTGTTTCCTGATAAAATTCAGTCAGAATCCAGTCAGTTTCCTTTAGTTTTTGATACAGTTCACCTCGTGTATCTTTTGATGTTCGACATATACACTTTGTTTGTTCGGTGTCTTCATGATTTTTAACCGATTCAATCGATTTCACACCGACTATTGATCCCAGTGTATCCTGTACATTTTTCAGGTCTGCGCCCACAAGGGTGATATGAACAAGGTTTTCTTCCCCTGTTGAGTGCTTCAGGGTGTCCGTGCTTCCATCAAGGACAATTTTCCCTTGATTGATGATTACTACTCTATCGCAGGTAGCTTCGGCCTCACTCAGTATGTGAGTGGAAATAATAATGGTTTTTTTCTTCCCAATTTGGCGAATGATATCACGAATTTCGGCAATCTGATTCGGGTCCAGGCCCGATGTGGGTTCGTCGAGAACTAAAATTTCAGGATCGCTCATCATGGCATGTGCAAGCCCTATACGCTGTTTGTATCCTTTTGATAACTCATTGATTGGTCTATGCATAACTTCGTTTAGGCCGCACACGTCTGCCAATTCTTTGATCCTGGGGATTTTTTCCTTCTCTTTCAAGCCTCTTATAGATGCGACAAAGTTCAAGTAGTCATACACGATCATATCATGGTACAAAGGGGCTGATTCAGGCAAATAACCCAAAAGTTTTTTGATTTCCAGTTTGTCTTCATCAATTGTGAGATCTTTTACAGAGATAGTCCCTGAAGTGGGTCTTAGGAAGCCGGTTATCATGCGTAGTACTGTGGTTTTCCCTGCACCGTTAGGACCCAGCAATCCGAGGATTTCTCCTTTATTGATTTCGAAATTGATTTGATCCACCGCACAGAAATCATGATAATATTTTGACAGATTGTCGATCCGTATCATGAAAGGCTCCTTTAGGCCATTTTTATTTCGGCCATTGTCTCTCCGCATGGTTGCTTTGCTTTCAAGCAAGAATTGTGTCTGAAAAAATGCATAAAAAAATATAAGAAAATATTTTTATGTGTCAAGGATGAAAAAAAGAAAATGTCATAGATTCATATATAAATTCATATCATCATCGGATTCATCACGTATCTGTTTGTAAACGAATCGTTAAGGTCTCGTATTAAAGGTTATCTTTTATTGGAAAAGCCCGCTGCACAACCATTTTTTTATTCTTTGTCTTTTCGGCGATCCATCTCGTCTATTATTATCTCTGTAGCGAGCCTAGCAGAGGCACCAACGACCTTTGAACAATGATCAATCATACCATACTCAGTGGCTTGTTTCAGCTCAGATGGGTTATATAGATTAAAGGTTCTGCCCATGAGGCTCTTTTGTATGTCATAGCATCTGCATTTCCCATATTTCTCAACAAATCTATCATGCAGTCTTTTGGTCAGTATATAGGAAGTCATAGGTTTCATCATGTCAGAAAAGTCTTTCTTTTTCCTGCCAAAGAGATAACCTATGACCATTGCACCGCCAACAAGTGCACCACAGGATCCATCTCCTGTTAGCCCCAATCCGTCTGCAAGCCCACTTGCACTGCGAAATACATCATCATTTTCGATACCTAAGGCCTCAAAGATGCCAGCAATGGTAGTCTGGGCGCACCCCGTACATTTTTTCTCATAGTTTTGCGCAGATTCAAATGCCTTTTTTACTATACTATCCCGTGATTTTTCCATGATTACTCCTTTTAATTATAAAATTGGGCTCACGTCTTGAATCGTGAAAAGTAACGATACGTCCCTTTTGCTTTCATGATTCCAAAATAGCAAGCCCAATTGATCACAATGTACATCTCGGTTATAACATTTCCTCTTAAGTATGATGAGCGATCTTAGAATACAGTGGACCTCACGTATTCGTCAAGCTGTGATGCTTTGAAAAAGTAACCACTCATCGTTCTCATTGACACACAACCTTCTCGTCTATATTATAATTTTAGGTAAAGAAAAATTTCATTAACAGTGCAGCTTACTCTTACCTTTAAGGAGGCATACTATGGATACACATCAGATAGTTTGGAACGAAAAGGTAGCAAAGGATGTAATCAATCACCTGGAGAAGCGCCGCATGGAGGGGAGCTACTCCTCAAACGCCTCCCAGGCCAAAGACGAGATTGTGGACATGATTCCGCAGGGGGCGACGGTCTTCCGCTGCGGTTCAATGACAACAGTAGACATGGGCCTTTGGGAAGAGATAGATAATCTCTCTGGAGTTGAGGTTATTAATCCTTACCAACCGGGACTCTCACCAGAGGAAAGCCTGGAACTCAGGCGTAAAGGCATGACGGCTGATGTGATGGTCGCGAGTTCTAACGCTGTCACTCTGGACGGCAGATTGGTCAACCTCGATGGCATGGGTAACCGAGTGGCGGCCATGATATTCGGGCCTAAAAAGGTTATTTTGGTAGTAGGGATAAATAAGGTGGCTCCCGATCTGGAGTCAGCCATGGCTCGTGTCGAGCACTACGTAGGACCGATCAACGC
>JGI10211J34971_10003516_pt1 | contig 12538 bp, 11 predicted proteins | sample Etolagsediment_FD_34971 | JGI IMG/M metagenome (IMG submission 34971) | reverse complement strand
CCCGGGAACGCCGAGCCCCAGCTCGGCTTCAGAAAGCCGCCAAGGTGGGCCTCGGCGCTCCCGGGACGGCAGCGGAGCCGCTGAGAACCAAATGGCTGGCCCTGCACGTGCCGCCGCAGGGATGACGAATTGTCGCGCGCTGCCCGCTCCTGAGATTGACAGTGAACTCGTGTGATGTATTGTAATTGTTTTGTGTTTACTCGTTGTCGCCCTTAATACTACGACTTTTCTGCCATGCCTACTTACGAGTATCGATGCCTGGAATGCGGTCGCTTGTTCGAGGAATTCCAGAGCATGACTGACGATCCGCTGGAGACTTGCAGGTTTTGTGAAGGCAAGGTCAAGCGTTTGATTGGGACAGGGGCAGGGATCATTTTCAAGGGAAGCGGCTTCTACTGCACGGACTACAGAGACTCTTCCTACAAGAGTCGTGCCACGGCAGAAACGCAGTCTGACAAGGCATCAACATCGGGAACAGGCACGAAGGACTCCTCGTCCACGAAGGCCGCTCCCGCCAAGGCGGAAAGTAAGGCGACATGATCCCTTGCCCCAAGTGCGAAGCCGACAACATGGTGGGTGCAATTTTCTGCCGTGCCTGCGGTGAGAAGCTCAATCTCGATGAACTCCGTCCTGAGAGTTTCAAGAACGAGAAGGAATCGCTCAAGAAAAATGCCAAGGCCGTGGTCGCCCGCCTGGTGAAGATCACTACGGCTCTTCTTCTGATCCTCGTTCTGGGCCTGTTGCTGTTGCCGGCCGGGGGGTTCCGATCGGACTACAGCCTCCCTGCATCTGATCTGGCCAAGGCGAGGTCGCGCTTGCGCAGTCTGCAGAATACGCGCCGAGGGAGCCGGCAGTTCTCATTCACGACTGAGGAAATCAATCTGGTACTCAATGACAGGCTTGATTTCAGCGATGGCGCGGCGGGCGGAACGAGCCCTCAGGCACCGGCGCCAGCGACGGAAGGTGGCGAGGGCGACAGTGGCGGGGCCGCGCCGGCGGCAGAGAGTAAATCGATGCTTACCGCCGAGTATCTGAACATCGTCCCTCTGAGCGGCGGCTACGTCAAGTTCATCCTGAAATCCAAGTTCTATGGTAAGCTGCCACTTTACACGACCGTAGTAGGTAGGTTTGCGGTGGACGAGGTGGACGGGGGACTGAAGTTCTACCTCTCGTCGGCCAAAGCGGGTAAGTTCCCGATGTTCTCCAAGCTGAAAGACATCCCGTTTCGGAGGCTCGAAACGGTTACGCAGAAGCTGGATGATCTCCGCAAAGTTGCGCCCTACATCAAGACGTTTGAATCTGACGGCACGAGCGTCAGCGTCACTGTCGGCTCGTAGCAACGTCCCACGCTCCTCCGCTTGCGCCCCGGCGCGCTCCCGTGCCGCAAACCCCCGGTGGTCCGCTTGAGGCGGTTTGCCGGCACCCATAGACGGCTCTATAGTGAGCACAATGTTCACGGGGCGACTCCGCACAGTGCGGGGTCCGCCGAGAAAGGCACGAAACAGAAACGCAAAGAGAAGGAGCACAGGAGGGTAACATGAGAGACAAGATGATGGTTTTGGGAACGGTGCTGTTGGTGGCCATGACAGTCGGCATGGGCGTTGCCCGTGCGGGAATGGTCGTGGAGTACATGCCGGGGAAAGAGTGCGAGATAGGTGCGGACGTCCGCTTGCGGTTGACCGATCTGGATCGCGAAGGCCAGGCCCCGGGTGTCAACGACAACAACAATGCAACACAGTTCATGCGCGTCGATACACGAGTCTGGGGCACGTTCGAGTTCGGCCCGGATTCCTCCCTGTACGTGCGCCTGGCAAACCAGTTCCGAGTCTACGGCAGTCGTGAAGGCGACAACAATGCCGACGCTGCAACCTATGAGTTCGGGGACGAGATCATCGTCGACAACCTGTATGTGGACCTCCATCACGTGCTCGGGTCGGACTGGTCGCTGCGCCTGGGCCGGCAGGATTTCATCATGGGCAGCGGCATGATCCTGCTCGAAGGCACGCCCGGTGACGAGTCGCGCAGCATCTACATGGACGGCGTCCTTGCCACGTGGGAAACTGAAGCCAGCGCTCTCAAGCTCTTTGCGTTCTACAATGACGCCCGTGACCGTGCAGGCGCCATCAGCGATGAAGAGCGTGCGCTCCGCGTCGGTGACACGACGATCGTCGGGCTGGACTACACGCAGCGGATCAACGACGCGCTTAGCGGCGAGCTGTACGCCATCTCCTCCAACATTGACGAGGCGATCGCGCAGGACGCCAACGCCAATCCCCTCGACGGTCAGTTGAGGATTGGCGGCATCCGCCTGTTCGGTGGCTCCGCGCCGTGGGACTACAGCGTCGAGTACGCCCGGCAGTTCGGCCAGTATGACGGCAACCGCGACTTCGATGGCTCGATGCTGGAAGCCAGGATCGGCGTTGCTTTCCCGGATGCAAAACTTGCCCCCAAAGTGTCTCTGCGTTACACGAGCCTCTCCGGTGACGACGCTGGCTCTGATGGCGACTACGAGGGCTGGTGTCCTGCCCTCGGCGGCATGTACCCCACGTGGCGCGAAGAGCTGACCGTCTACCACTTCATGAACCCCATGCCCGCCTATTGGTCTGACTTGGATCGCATCTCCGCACAGATCGCCCTCCAGCTCACCGAGAAGGTGCGTCTGACCACAGCGTACGACGTCATGAACGCTGACGAAGATGATGCTAATGGTGACGACCACTACGGCGATGTCGTGTCCGCTTTCCTCGACGTGAAGGTCCTCGACAACCTGGACGTTGCTGTTGAATATGCTCGGCATTTTGCCGGCGATCGGTACGACAATGGCCAGGACGGTGACTGGACTCGTCTGCAGGCGATCTACCGGTTCTAGGATCTGCCACTGGCCTTGATCTGATTGTCGAACGGCACGCCGATACCGGCGTGCCGTTCCCTTTCTAGTCCGGGCCAGTTCGCCTGAGTGGACGTGCAGACCGCGGAAAGCGTGCTACAATTAGATCGGACGTCTGTCATGGGCCGCAGACTGACGATGACAAATTGGATCCCACGGTTGCCGCGGAGGAAGTAAGGCGTGAAGAAGCTCTTGACTGTATCGGCTGTATCGCTGATCCTGCTGTCCGGCTGCGGGAAGGACGAGCCGGAACAGCAGGACGACAAACCCCTCGCTCCGGTCGCTGTGAAGACGGTCCGGTTCGGTTCCAGCAAAGTCGAAGTGGAACGTGTGATCGGAGAGCTGGAGTCGGTCGGCTCCGCGTCTGGACTCAACGTCTACCGTCGGAACGTTCCCGAGGGCGACGGGCCGCTCCGAGCGTACCTGTTCTTTCTTGTGGACGGGCAACTCGCGGAGTGTCAGGTGGTGTATGATACGGTCCGTTTCAACAAAGAGATCGGGCGGGAGAACTTCTACGGGCGCATCGAGATGAAATACGGGGCCAAGGAAGACTTTGGCGCCACCGATGGCAAACGCCGCTGGTTGAGCTTGGAGGACAAGGTCACCCTGACGTGGCAGGATGATTTTGACAAGAAGATCAGCATCTTGACCGTTGCGTGGGGAGAGCTGGAGCAGAAGCTGGCTGCGCGGCGTCGCGACTACCAGCGCGAGCAGGCGAACAAGCGGAAACAAGAGGAGCGCAAGCCGGACAAATCGGTTGACATAGGGATCTGACGAGAAGCACGCCCGTCGTTTCTTCGATCCGATTTGCGCAGATGTGGGGTGCGGGTGTATCTTTGCTGAAGCAGTGTTCGAGGGAAGCGGGTGGCTTCTGTCCGTTGGAAACGACGGATTGACGGTTGACGTGTGAATATTGGCCGGACGCGGGGGAACGATGTTTGCCAGAGCCAGCAAAAACCCGCGATCGCCTGCCAGTGTCCTTCCCGGAAGCGGAGGGCAGGACGTGTCCCGCATTCTCCTGATCGAGGACAATCCGGCAGACAGGCGACTTATTCAGGAGGGTCTTGCCGAGGACAGGGAGCGGCAGTGCATGGTGACGGTGGCGGGCAACTTGGCGGAAGCTGTGGACTACTTGCGCCAACCGGCCGCCTTCGACCTCGTCCTCCTCGACCTGAATCTGCCCGACAGCCAAGGCATGGAGACAATCGACCGCGTCCGTGTGCATGCCAACGGATTGCCGGTCGTGGTCCTCACGGGAATGGGCGATGAGGAGTTCGGGGTCGATGCGCTCAAGCGCGGGGCGCAAGATTACGTCGTGAAGGGCATTCCTGGATTCGACCACCTTCCCCGGACAGTCCGTAGCCGAACGTGGGCCGTCGAAGCCGTCTGTAACCTCGTGGCCAACGCACTCAAGTTCACAGATGGCGACGAGCATCCTGACATCGAGATCGCCCCCTACGAGAGTTCTGGGGCGGATGGCGATCCGGTCGGGATTGTTGTGCGAGACCGTGGTCCCGGGATTCCCCCCGAGCAGCGTGAGCGTGTGTTCCTCCTTTTTCAGCGGGGTGTTGCCAGCAATGTCGAGGGCACCGGCGCAGGACTCGCGATTGTGAAAGAGGTGGCAGAACGACACGGCGGCAGCGCATGGGTGGCGCCACGGGCAGGTGGCGGGTCAGAGTTTGTGATCACGTTTGGCGGACCTTCCCGGCACTTAGGCGAGCAAGCGGGCGACATGTGCCGCACCACCAAAGGGGATGAGCAGCGGGAAAGAGGAGACAGACCATGAGTTCGGCGCGCACGAGAATGGTTGCGGTGTCTCCATGGCACCAAGTACCCAGGCACGGCTATCGTCTCGGCCACCTGCAAGAAGACAGTCGAGCGTCATGCAGGACGAATACAGGTGAACTTGGAAATCGAGCAGTCGATGATGCGCTCATTCTGGCTATCAAGGGAGCCGCTGAGCCGCGCACAGGCAGATCCGGCTGGACCCGCTCTCCCGCGACCGTCCCGGCAGCGTGATTGACGCCTTGGTGTTCTGCTCTATGTTTGACCTGAAATACAGACGCCGCAATCTCCACCATCCCAATCGCCATGGCACGTGACAACTTGATCACCATCCTCTTGGTCGAGGACAACCCCGCCGATTCCCGGCTGATCGCCGACTCGCTCAAGCATGCGACGTCCGGAACGTTCGATGTCCGATCCGCTGCCGATCTGGCTCAGGCCGCTGAAACGCTGGCGACATGTGACGTCGACCTGATCCTGCTTGACCTGCATCTGCCGGACAGTCAGGGGCTCGACACCGTCGCCAACGCCAAATCCATTACTCCTGGCGTGCCGATCGTTGTCCTCACGGGACTGGATGACGCGGACATCGGACAGGCGGCTCTCCAACATGGCGCGCAGGATTATCTGGTCAAAGGCACGCTCTCGACCGATGCACTGTCCCGCTCGATCCGCTATGCGATCGAGCGGCACCGCATCGGCGAGGAGGTACTTCAGCTCAACAAACAACTCGAAGAGCGCGTGAAGGCACGCACGGCCGAGCTTCGGAACACAGTGGTGCGGCTACGGGATGAGATCGCCGAACGCAGGCGAGCGGAGCAAGCACTGGCGGGAGAGAAGGAGCGTCTGGCTATCACGTTGCACTCACTACGAGACGCCGTGATCGCGGCCAACGTATCAGGCCAGATTGTGATGATGAATGAGGCCGCCGAGGCCTTGACCGGTTGTCCCGAAGCAGACGCGGCAGGCCACGGCATGGAAGACGTACTCCCTTTGATGGACGATGCGGATTCCACAAACACAATCGATCCGGTCTCCGCCATCCTGTGCAGAGCAGAGCGAGAACTGCAGATTCCTGCGGCAAGACTTGTCAACAGGCATGGCGACGAGAGGACCGTCAGTGGTTCTTGTTCTGTTGTCGGGCTCCCCGATGGCGAGTGCTTGGGCGTTGTTGTGGTGTTGCGGGATATCACCGAAGAGCGCAAGCGCGAGGAACAGATCCAGAGGGCCGACAAGCTCGAGTCGCTGGGATTGATGGCTGGCGGGATTGCACACGACTTCAACAACTACCTGACCGGGATTGTCGGGAATCTGTCCCTCGTGCGTGTCTGTGTGGAGCCGGGCACGGACGTATACGAAATGGTCGTGGACGCCGAGAGAGCGTGCCAGCACGCGCAAGGCCTGACGGCACAGTTGTTGACCTTCGCGAAGGGAGGGGCGCCGATCCGCGACGTGCACGACGTGCGAACAGTGGTGGCGGAGGCCGCTTCCTTTGCCGCCAGCGGACTGAAGGCTGCCTGCAGATGCCGCCTGGCGCACGACCTGTGGTCCGCCTGTGTCGATGCAGGCCAGATGACTCAAGTCATAAGCAATCTACTGATCAACGCCGACCAGGCCATGCCGTCCGGCGGGACAGTGGAAATCCGCGGCGAGAACGTCGTACTGGAGGGCAATGGCGACTTGCCACTGGCCCCCGGCCGGTATGTAGCAATATCGATCAAGGACACAGGTGTCGGCATTTCGCGACGGTACTTGAAGCGGATATTCGAGCCCTACTTCACGACCAAGGCAAGAGGCAGCGGACTGGGACTCGCAAGTGCCTATTCGATCGTGCTGAAACACGGAGGGCACATGGCCGTGGAGTCGGAGACGGGCAAAGGGAGTATATTCCGTATCTACCTGCCCGCGGTAGACGGTGACGCCGGAAGGGCTTCCCCAACGGACGAGTCGGTGACCGCCGGGGAGGGACGAGTATTGGTGATGGACGACGAGCCTGGCGTCCGACGGGTCGCCGAGAGGTTACTGACACGTCTCGGCTATACTGTTGACGTCGCGTGCAGTGGCGAAGAAGCAGTCGAGGCCTTCGAGAAGGCTATCATCGCAGGCCAGCCCTATGAGGCGGTCATCTTGGACCTGACGGTCCGGGGAGGAATGGATGGCGACGAGGCACTGCAGAAGCTCCGGGAGATTGACCCCGGCGTACAGGCTATCGTGTCGAGTGGTTACTCGGACAGCGCAGTAATGTCGCGGTACGAGGACTATGGATTTGTTGCAGCGGTTGCCAAACCATGGAAGGCTGCACAGTTGAGTGCGGCTGTCGCGACGGTTCGGGCCCGTAGGGCCCCGATAGGACGACAAGAAGGCGCAAGGAAACAGCAATGACAACCGAGACTTCAGGGACACCTATCGAGATACTGTTGGTGGAGGACAGCCCTGCCGACGTCCGCCTCACCAAGGAGGCCCTGAAGGAAGCCAAGGTGCTGAACCATCTCCACGTCGTCAACGACGGCGAGAAGGCAATGGACTTCCTCCATAAGCGGGGGGACTATTCAGGGGCGGTCGGTCCGGACGTGATTTTGCTCGACCTCAATCTGCCGCGCATGGACGGTCGCGAAGTCCTCGCCAAGGTCAAGAGCGATCCTGCTTTGCGGAGGATTCCCGTCGTCATTCTGACGACGTCGCAGGCCGAGCAGGACATCCTCCAGAGCTACGATCTCCATGCCAACTGCTACATCACGAAGCCCGTGGACCTCGACCAGTTTATGGACGTGGTAAGACAGATAGAGGAGTTTTGGCTGTCCATCGTCAAACTCCCAACTCACCTCGACCAATGAGCTGCAACGGACGCTGTATCCACGTTTTGCTCGTGGAGGACAACCCGGCGGACGCCAGGCTCATCCAGGAGCACCTCCGCGACGCGAACGGCCTGACATTCGAGATCCTGCACAGAGACACTCTCGATGCCGGCATGCAGGTGGCGGACGGCGGGGGAACTGACGTCGTCCTGCTCGACCTCTCTCTGCCCGACAGCTCCGGGGCCGAGACGTTCCGAAAGCTCCTTGAGCGGGCCCCCACCCTCCCCGTGATCGTCCTCACCCACCTCGACGACGAGGACGTCGCCATGCGCATCGTCCAGGACGGTGCGCAGGACTACCTGGTGAAGGGAGAGATCGACGGTCGGGTTCTGGCACGTGCCATTCGCTACGCGATCGAGCGCAAACGGATCAAGCAGGAGCTTGCGGCTTACGCAGCGGATCTGCATGCCAGAAACGCCCAGATGGAAGCCGACCTGACAATGGCCAGGGAGATTCAGCAGGCCTTCCTTCCTCAACGGCTTCCCGTCTTCCCTCCCGCCAGTGCCCCGGAAGACGCAGCGCTTCGGTTCAGTCATTATTACCAGCCCTGCAGCGCGGTTGGCGGAGACTTCTTCGACGTGCTCGCGCTCGGCGACGCAAAGGCAGGCGTGCTCGTGTGCGACGTGATGGGGCACGGCATGCGGGCGGCCCTCGTGACCGCCATCATACGCGGTCTCGTTGAGGAACTGCGCGACAGTGCCGCAGAGCCCGGGCTTCTGCTGACGGAATTGAACGAGGGCCTGTGCGCTATCTTCCGCAACACCGAGCTGGTCACATTTGCCACGGCGGTCTATCTGGTTGTCGATGCAGATAGGCATACTGCACGCTACGCCTGCGCCGGACACCCCAGTCCTCTGTGGATCCGGCGGTCACTCGGAACGGTGTCGAGTCTGCCACTGGACACGCGATCGTGCGGCCCGGCCCTCAACCTCTACGGCGCGTCGGCGTTTGCCACCTCCCGGGTAGAGCTTGCGCCCGGCGACGAGATCGTTCTGTTTACAGACGGACTGAGCGAGGTGGAAGGGCCGGACGGCGTCTGTTACGGTATCGACCGACTCGAGGCCGTCGCCGGGAGCAACGCGGCACTGCGTGGCACCGAGTTCCTCGCGTCCCTGGTGGCGAGCGCCCGTGGCTTCTCTCAAGCGGGTGAGTTCGCCGACGATGTATGCCTGGTGGGCGTGGCCACGGCCGAGACAGCATAGACAACATGGCGACTCACTACCAAACCAGGGCTGGACCACAGACGATGACGCCCAACACGGATGTTTCCCGGCCGCAGAGCCCGCACCGGGCCTCCCCTCGACGCTTCGGTTTCGTGGAACTCGTGGTCGTGCTGTCGATACTGATCAGCTGCTTCGCCATTCTGGCAAGCATGGTGGAGGCGTTTGGGCAACGCGCCAGACGGGTCCGGTGTGCCGGCATCCTGGCACGCAACTACACTGCGTTGGCGATGTATGCCGCCGATTTCCGAGATCTTCCGTATCAGCATCCGTTTGGGGGGACCGCCAGAGAGGACCCTGTCCACTACGTCAGTATGCTGCAGGAATACCTGAGCGCCCCCCCCGACTATGATGCGGCCAAGGGACTCTTCGCGACATGCCCGAGTCTCCGCGACACTGGCGGCGATTACGGCTTTGGCTACCATTACTTCGGCAACTACACGTGGAACCGGCCGGGCACATTGCGCGGTTGCGATCGGGACCTGACCTACCCCGGCACACGACGTGCGATGACGTTCGAGGATCTGCAGAGATCGGCCGCCCTGGCCGAGCCCAAGAAGCCGTTCTGGTTCGGCGACTGGGTGCTGATGGCTGATAGAATCCAGATTGTCAAGGACACTCAAGTCTATGATCTGGATGCCTCCCGCCCCGGCTCCAATGGCGCCGTTGCGCACCTCCGTCGCGGCGCCCTGACCGGGGGCAACATCCTGTGGTCGGACGGCTCCGTCGTGTGGCGACCGATTTCCCCCGAACTGCGCTGCACTCCGTGGATCGCGAATGGCGCAAACACCGGCGTGGAGGGGTGGGTCAGGAATAACGGCTCGCCGGGGATCGATGCCTTGCTACCTGTCGAAGTCATCGATATCCGGTATCAGAACGGGCGTGGCGCCTACACCAGTCCCTTCCAGTTCGACTGCCTGACAATGGAGCGCATTGCTCTCGAAGAGAAGTGAGGCTTCCGGGGAGGGACGCCGGGAGTCACTGCGTCAGGGCGTAGACGAGGATGTTGATCCCGAGCCGCGTATAGAAAACGTGGGCGAACTCACTGATCTCGCGACTGTTGTAGTAACGGAACACCCGCCAGCGCCCTTCGGGTTCCTCCACCCACGCCGGCAGCGCCAGCTTCTGGCAGTAGAGCACGTCGCGCCGACCGTCTTCGCGGACCGCTTCGAACCGCGCGCCCGAGTAGGCCGCTGTCTCGAGTCGTTCCGACAGCCCCTTCGCTTCCTCGCGGACTCGGAACCGGATGTTCGATACCCAGTTTCCGAATGGGTCTTTGCCCCATCCCATGGAGATGATCGGGGTAGCCAGGACCGCCACCCGGTCGTCCACGTGTAGCGCCACCGCCGAATACGTACCATCAGGCCACTTCTCCTTGACGACAAAGTCGCGAACCGTGTCGGGCAGCGATCCCGGGTCCGGCAGGCCGCTGTAGAAACTCTTGAAGACGTCGTGCGAGCGCTTGAGCGGCTGGAACGTCTTGTCAGGATAGATCGCCTTGAAGGCCTCCTTTATCTCCGGGGAGGCGTCCCAATCGGCGTAGCTATGGTGCTGCCCGAAGCGCACGTCACCACGGAGGAACTCGGATGTGATTCCCGCGTCGATGAACAAGAACCCACCCCGGTCCAGGTAGTCGCGCAGGTTCTTCCGTTCCAGTTCCGAGAACGTCCAGTCGGCCCTGTCTGCGAAGTTCGCAAAAATGAACGGATGCCGGAATATGACAGGATCCTCGAACGACGTGATCAGGACGGGCTGTTCATCGAGGTTCAACGTCGTCACCCGGTTGGCAGACTCGATCAACGTCGTCATTGCATACGGGTAGCGCCGCCGAACAGCGTCGTTGCCCACGAGACGGACGATACGAATGCTGGGCGGCGCTTCAGGGCCAGGTTTAGCCGCTTCGGGACTCGGTGCGACCGCGGAATCCGAAGGCGCTGCCCGGACCACACAGGACAGCAGCGCCACCGTGAGTAGAATTCTGTCAACGAGGGACATTCGGGCTCACCTTGTTTTGCGGAGGACGCACCGCGGTATTGCCCCCCGGGGCAGCTTGTCCGGCTCCCTGCGTTGCCCTGAGCTGCTGGGCGCGCAGTGCCTGCAGCTGCCGTACCTGCATCTGCAGCCTGGCACGGAGTTTCGGGTCCTTGGCCCGCAGCCCCAGTTGCGAGAGGACGGGCAGCCAACTCGTGTCCCGTATGCGCGGGAGTGCGCCGGCAACCATGTTCTGTTCGGCCGGCGTTCCGGTTGTGAGGGCAGCGGTCGCCAATCGTTGGGCTTGAAGCCGGATCTTCGCCTGCAACTCCGGTTCATCGGCGGCGCCTTCCAGGTAGATCAGCATTGCGGCCCAGGTAAGATCCTTCACGTTTGCCAATGCCGCCACGGCCTCTGCCTTCTCCTGTGCCGTCCCGGACTCGACAGTGCGCCTTGCTGCCTGCATGGCCTGACTCCTGAGCCCGGCCTGAAGCCTTGGGTCTGCGGTCTGTTCGAGCAACTCGAGCAGGAGAGGCAAGGAAGCAGTCTCTTTGAGACGATGCAACGCTTCTGTTGCTACAGCGCGCATATCCGGGTTCTCGTCCTCGAGCGTCTGCCGCACAATATCCTTCCAGCCCGGAATCTCCTGTCTCACGATCTGGCGCAGCGCTGACTGACGGACGTTGGTGTCTTCGTCGAGGAGCAGGTCGAGCAGGACTTCCTCGGCGTCCTCCGCCGGCAGGTCGCCGGCCATCGTCGCGGCGAACTCGCGGACCTCCGCGTGCCGTGAGGAAGACATGACCGTGACCGCCTTGGCCGGCAAGGGCCTCATCCGCAGCAGCGCAGACCGCGCACGCATGCGCACGCCGCCGGCATCATCGTCCACCATTGGCAGTATTACGTCCGGCGACGATTGCCCCACAAACTCCCGTGCGTAGGCGTCGAGTGCGGATTCCCGATGGCTGGATCGCTCATGCCTGAAAAGAGCTTCGAGCTTGGCTTTCCCGGTCGCGCCCATCATAGGCAAAGCCATGATCAAGTCATCTGCCACTCCGGGGTCGAGATTCGGCGTCGCAAGGAACTTGTCGATCATGTCGGCGTTCGTGAGGATGCCGCGCCTCAGAAGCGTCACGAACGCACGTGCGGCAATGTGGAGGTCCTGGTCTGCCGCAAGCTGCTTGAGCACGGCGTGGGCGTCGACGGACACGATGCGGGCCAACGCCTCCGCCAAGGCCATGCGGATGAGGCGATCCTCGTCCCCGGCAAGTGCCGCGGCTTCGCGGACGAACACGTGTCGGGGCAGCCTGTTTGAGGCAGCGGCATCCGCGGCGGCATCCAATGCCAGTATCCGGTTGTCGCGCTCCGGGTCTTTGAGCAGCGGCAGCAGCAACTCCGGGTCGACAACACTGCTGACCAGGCTGAAGTAGGAGAGCATGTTTTTGCGCACGATCGCGTCTTCGTCCGCGAACGCTTTCCGGATAACCTCTTCCTGCTCCCGGAGCTGTACGTGCCGGGCAGATGTCTGAATAGCCGGCGAGATACGCCCGGTGCCAGGCTGCCCCAGGAGCAGCCCCCTGGCACCCAGTAAATCAGGCAGTCCCGACGAGGCAATGCGGCGCACGTGGACGTCCGGGTCCGCCAGCATGCGGAGGATGTCGCTCACCACTGTAGGCACGACGTACGGGTGCTCGTGGAAAGACACAAGGGCGGCACGGCGCACACGGGCATCCGCATCGTTCAGCGCTCCCTGAACTCCCGCCAGTGCATCCGGCTCGCGGAACTTGCCGAGGATCAACACGGCCCGCAACCGGTCTTCGGGA
>JGI10211J34971_10003514_pt1 | contig 12542 bp, 13 predicted proteins | sample Etolagsediment_FD_34971 | JGI IMG/M metagenome (IMG submission 34971) | reverse complement strand
TACCACCATCTTTGATTAGTGCTTTCGCAATTTCCCCCATTGGAGTAGAGAGCAGTTTCGCCTCACCAATAAAGTTCTTTCCATCCGCTTCCAGTTTTGTGATCATGTGCGATACTCTGTCAAGATTGACAGTGGGGCCTTCTGGATGTCCAAGTTCCCCGAAAGCACGACCTTCAGCAACAAATTCTTTGTTATAACGTGCAACTTCTTTTGTCAACACGTTCATTGGGTAGACACGACCATTACGGTTTTTCATGTCTGCCTGCATGAAGATTCCACGAATCTTCATATCCTTTCCACCACCGTCTTTTTCTTCAACGATGTATTCTACTTCTTGTATCTGTTCTGCAATAAGTTTCATATCTTAATACCCCGCATTTGTGATTGCTGTTCCCTTTAGGGTAGATGCACCACGAAGTCCTTGTCCAGTATTCATATGAATTACAATACCAGCTCCAGCACCCACATAAATTGTGCCAACATCACCATCGTCAGCAGCATTACGGACTGTAACTACTTGTGCAGAACCAGTGTTAAATACCCACACCGCCGCATCATCTACAAATTTTGTAGTTCCAGTTGCGAGGTCGGTTGCTGTTCCCTTTACTTGCATTTTACTTTTCCTAAATTGATAATACTTCTGCCTCAAAGTAGTCCATCAACTTATTTGGCGGAACTTTATACTTCTTTGAAACACTATTTATAGTTTTGTCAAAAGTATTTAGGAAATCTGAAGGTTTAGACTCCATTTCCTTAAAAATAGCATCAACAGCACTCTTCATCTTAGGAGATAATTTCTTATACTCCTTAGATGTCTTATGCTCATCTTTTTCTGGTAACTCTTTATAGAGTTCAGAAATCGTCTTACTCACTATCTTCTTCTACCTCTGGAATATGATGTGTAACGAATGTTTTCGCAACATCTTGTCTTTTTGTTTCTAGTGCATCACCAACTTTAGCTGCAAGAGCATTATTAAAGTGTGTTTCTGCGGCAAGGTTATCACCATTTGCAATAGAGTCTACAAAATCTCTTACTATATTTTCCATCATTTATCTCCTTTTGTTGGATCATTCTGTGCGAACATACCATCATCCTGACCCATTGGATCAGCACCCATATCTCCGCCTGACTCATCCTTAATCTGGTTGTCAATTTCTTCAATCTCTTCATCAGACATTCTTAGAACATTCTTTCTCACATATTCTTTAGAGAAGTATGTTCCTACATAACTTTCAATCTGACCCAACATATCAATGCGGTTCTGTAAAATTTCTGCATTTTTTAGCTCAGTAAAGTGTCCATCTTGCATGAAGTCAAATTGAAGATGTTCTTTAATTGTATTCCACTCTTCTTCTGCAATAACGCCTTTTAGAATAAGTTGTGTTCTCAACATATCCATAAACATTACTGTAAACTTTTTACGAAGTTTTTGGACAAATTTAGTAAACTTTAATTCGTCACGAGTAATGTTATCAGAACGTCCAATAGAGAATGAGTTCTCTGCCTCAAGTCTTGAGATAGGAACATTCAGAGAACGATACAATTTCTGTTGGAAGTATTTTATGTCATCAATCTCTCCCAAGTTTGAACCGCCCGGCAGAGTAGTAATCTCTGTTCCTCTACCACCTTCTCTACGAGGTAGCCAGAAATCTTCCAACATTGACATATGATTTCTATCGTCACGAATTTCACCAGTTCGTGCATCATACACCAACTTGTTTCTATAACGATTCATCACATCTTTAAGATATGCTTCTGCCTTTACTTTAGGCAAGTTACCAACATCAATGTAGAAAATTCTACGCTCAGGCGCACGAGAGATACGATAAATAACCAACGCATCTTCAATCATACGCAACTGATTGACAGGTTTGATCGCTTTATGTAGATAAGAAAGCACAGTTCCTTTGTGCATATCTACAAGTCCAGAAGGACAATATGTTATTGAGTCAGCAGTAATCTTAATACCACTGGATGTTCCTGTGTTTTGATCAAGTCCTTTATCATTGTATAGATAAAAGTCCTCAATCTTTTTAACTAAATCCAAACCAGTTTTTGGATCTTTTTCTTTTCTTTGTTCCCTCACCTTTTTAATCTTGCGAGGGTCGATATATCTTACTTCCTTAATACCTTTTCTTGGTGACTTTGTATCAATAATTTTATGATAGTAAATGCGTCCATCAACATACCATCTTCTAAAGATGTCATGTCCTTTTGCATTAAAGTCGAGCAAACGCAATACCTCATCGAACTCATCTCTGATTTTCGATTTGATATTTGCAGAAAGTTCTAGTCTGTCGAGGGAAATAGATACTGATTGTCCTCTTTCATCAGAGACAATCGCTTCATTCGCAATATCTTCAACCGCACTATCACACTCTGGTTGTTGTGCAATATCTCTATATCTGCGAATTAAGTCAAGTTCATTCCGATCACGGCCATCCATATCAAGGATAGACGCATAGTGTCCACCACCCGATACAATGTCAAGTGTGCCATCGTCAGTAGAGGGAGCAGTGAATCCATCACTACTCCCACTCTGATTCGCCCTTGTGATTCTGAAACCAAAAAGTTCAGCCATACTATAGTTCTCCTAGTTTTACCCAACTATTTAGTCGGATTGTAAAACTGGATTAGACACCAACAGATGTAAAGTGCGTATAACGCCAAGTTACATCAAAGGTCTCTACCTCACTTACGGTATCGTAAGAAAGTTCAATTGGAGCAACTACTGTTGGCCAACAGTTTCTAAGAATATACTGTTTCAACACTTGGTCATCTCTGTCCAACTGTTGGATTGTCATTTGTGCAACATAATCGCTGACATCGTTAAGTCCAGTATTTTCATCTAGATCATTGATACCGTTCATCCATCTTTCCATAGCGTTACGCACCATAAAGTCCGTATCGTTAATGATTGTGGTTGTCCATGTTTCAAATGTTCTGTCACCAGCAAGGAATAGTTGTCTTCCTCTGAAGTTTACAGGGATTTCTGTAATTGTTTGTCCTGGCAATGAAGTTGCCTTTACCAAAAACGATGTTCTAGCAGAGTCCAAACCAGTAAAGATTGTGTTTGGAGTCGTTAAGATAGCACGATATTGGTTAGCACGAGCGCCGCCACCAGCGATCATTGCCTTGAAGTCGTCAATACTAGCCATGATTATCCTCCTATCTCACTAAACGACACTCCAGTTCTCACTGCAATGAAGTTGAGTGTGATGTAGTTGATTGAGCGAGCAGGTTTGATGTAAATGTCACCAACAAACTCATTTCTATCAATTACTTCACCAGTGTTATTTGTTTCATCACAAATTACTGAAAAGTCTGTGATACCTCTCCGTCCTTGAACATCTCTCAAGAATGGTTCTACCAAGTTCTTAAACTGTGCCTGTGTGAATGGATCGTTGAATTCAAACAGTTGGAACTTAGCAGCGGTTGCAATTGCCTTCTCAAGAACAAGGAACAATCTGCGAACATTAATTCTGTCAAATGCACTTGGTCTAGAAAGCGCAGTCTTGTCTCCGAAGAGAACTGTGCCTTGGCCAGGGAATGTGCATACAGGATTAATGCGAGCAGGATAAAGAATATCTCTTTGTCCTTTTGTTGGGTTGAATGCAAGTTTAACTGCACCACGAACTTGTCCTCTGTTGTAACCCGCTGGTGAGAACCAAGGGTCTGCAACATTGTCTGTGTTTGCAGCAAGTCCAGCAATATCACCGTTCAATGGAACAAATCTGTAGACATCATTGTATCTGTCATACATATATTTGTATCCACTGTCAAATACTGCATAAGAAGAACTTGCGAGTTGATCGAAGAACCCTTTAACATTATTTGTTTGTGTAATACCACTTGTAACACCAACCACATCAGCTCTACGAGGTGAAATGAAACCTACGCAATCCTTACGTCCTTCACAAAGGTCGATAATCATGGTTGCGTGTGTAACACCATCTGTTCCAGTAGGACAAGAACCTGCCATTACTAGGTTGATGTCTGTTGTATCTGGATCTGCAAACAATTGATATGCAGTATCTAGTTCACCGATTGTAGGTGTATCATCTGTTCCACCAGAAAGTGAAGATGTTAGAACACCAGCATCACCAGAACCAGAAGCATATGTAGAACCAGAAGTAATGTCTGTTCCAGCATTTGTTAGGGATGCATCGTGATCCATCCAACGAACATAGTTAGAACCAACATTTACAACATTTGCGTAAAAGTTTGAACTTCCTTGTGGTGTTTTAGCAGAAGCAGCCTGTGAAACGAAAGCAAATGTTTCGATTACAGCATTTCCTCTTTGACCAGCAAGATCTGCATCAAAACCTGTTAGACCACCAGTATAATCGAATACAACAATGTGCATCTCATCACCAGAAATTCCTTTTGATGTTGCCCATGTTGATGTGCCAGGCGCACCATCGAATAAGTCATAGAACTTCCAGCGTCTACGAATTGCAGTTCCGTCAGCGATAATAGATTTAATACCACCACCGTTAGGGTTGTCTAGTTGACGAACTGTTAGGTCATTTGTTGAAATTCCAGTAACTTCATACTGTTGTCCGTCAGCTTCTTGGAGGTATACGATGTCACCAACAAGAAACTCTGTTCCATCATCAACTGTGACTGTTGTGTCACCAACTGCAAGAGCACCATCTGTCAATGAAGTGGTTGTTTGTTCGTATGCAGTCGCAGATGCACAAATTGATACGCCAAGAGCGTTACCATATGTGCCTGGGAACTTTGCAGCCCAGTTTCCTACTGAACCTTGTCCAGCAGCATAATTGTTTTCATAATCATCATTATTCTTAATCTTCAGACCAGTTCCATCAGCCGTAGCGTTGACTGCAGCGGTATCTGCACGAACAACACGAAGGCCATTGGTATACTGAAGAAAGTTGGCGGCGGTGAACCAAGACTCAAAGTTAGTTGAGTTAGGTTTACCAAAAACTTGAACAAGTTCTGCTTCTGAACCAATCGGAATGATTTCTTCTACTGGGCCTTGTGAAAAGTCACCAGCAATCGCACCGATTGAAGTTGCAACAGCAGGAACAACATTGGTCAAGTCAATCTCTTTAACGAGAACGCCAGGGGATACTTGAAATGCCATCTCTGTTTCTCCTTTATGGATTCATTATAATAGGTTTGTGTTTCCTCAAACTTACGAATATATTTATAAAAAGGGTATTCTTCACACCATTTTTTATAGGTTAGGCAGCACATAAATAAATGTATGTCGGAGCATTATCAGAAATACAAAAGCACCATAAAGAAGGTATCCCAAAGAAACTACAGGAAACGCAAGATATGGGTTAATCAATATCTTGGTAACAAAGTCTGTGGTTACTGTGGGGAATCTGAAACCGCCTGTCTCCAATTTCACCCTCACGAGAGGGAAATCCGTAAACTAACAAAAAGAAAAGGATTGAATGAAGAATCTAGAACCGAAGTTGTAGGTTTAATAAATCAATCCAAAGTCGTTTGTGCAAACTGCTTTCTAAAGTTAGAGAACGATATTATTGATATTATGTAGGGTTTTAAAGTTTTCTACCAATCGGAATTATAAGAACGAACTACTGGGCTCCAACGAGTTCCATATTCATCTATAATAGTTTCTCCATAATCATTTACACCATCATCAATAAAACCGAATGGAGCCATGTCTTGTTCTAGTTGATGTTGTTGTTCGTGATACATTCTAGCACGAATATCATCATCTGTCAACTCTTTAAAGTAGGTTTGTTCTATCAACCATCCAAACAATACACAACACATAGCAAGGTCATCAGTGTGTCCTTCTTCTGCCTCAAAGGATTGTCCTTTAAGAATAAATGTAGAGAATTCGTTTATTAAATCATAATCATTGATAATTATCTTATCTGTCTCAACAATCTGTTTAAGGTTAGAACATCCAAGTCTCTTTACAGCCTTAGTGGTTCTCACACCTAATTGTGCTTTTCCACCAGAGAACCCGCCGCCAACCACCTGACCCGCACGCCCACGCATGGAAGCCATAATAAGGTTCTCATACTCTAAGTCAAACTGTAGTGCAGTTGCAACCTGTTCACCAATATCATTTACTTCAACTAGAATATATGCTTGGTTGTATGCTTTCGCAACATCATAGATAATGTTAGGAAAAAGTAAAGGTTTGATTTCGTTATTACGATATTTTGCAACAATATTGTAAGGAACTGTAGATACATCAAATACGATAAATGCTGAATAATCATTGTTTGTTCCTCTTGCAACGTCAGCAACTACAACATATGTTGAACCCTCTTTGGGTTTTACATACATATCCAATCCAGCATTTGACTGAATAGGATTTAGGAATGCCATAGACTTAATCTTTGCAGGAGCAATCAAAGTATTTGCAGAACCTAAAAACTCACATTCAAATTCTCTTCTGAACTGTTCTTCTGAGGTGTTTGCAATAGTCTCCTGTCTCCATTTGTCATCACGGCCAGGCACTTCACTCCAATGAACATCAATAATATTATAAGAGTTTCTTTTGTTCTCTGCATCCACCCATAACTTGTAGAATAGATTCATACCGTTTGGTGTAGATACAATAATAACCTTTGTAGACTTACCAGATGAAATTGTAGGATACACAGAACTAAAGAAGTCTTCTGCAACATTAGTTGGAACGAATGCAAATTCGTCCAAGAAGATCATGTTATAAGAACCACCACGAACAGCAGATGATGATGTGGATGATGCAACTACACGAGAACCATTCTCCAAATCAAGAGAACCTTTATTCCAAGACATAACTCCTTGTTGTAACCATTTAGGAAGGTTTTCATATGCGAGTTGAAGTCGTGAAAGAATATCTCTTGCAGTAGAAGCTTTGTTGGCAAGAATTGCAACATTCATGTTTGCGTTAAAAAGAATGTAATGTAGAATATAAGATACCAGAGTAGTAGATTTACCACTCTGTCTAGGCATTTTACATATTGTAAAACGATTATTGTGAATTGTTCCCACCATATCTTTTTGAAATGGGAACATTTTAAAAGGAACTAACCCTTCATCCAAAGAAACAATCTTAATGTAATTTTGAATAAAGTGCAGTGGGTCTTCCATGCACTTTTGATATTCTATAATTTGTTCTTTTGTCCACTCTACAGGAACATTAGATTTTTTTAAAAGTGGATTTCCAAGATAGTGATCATAATTTGACATAGCATGGTTTTATGGTTTTGTCGGCCATCCGACAGAACTTTCCTCTACATTACCAAAATCATCCCACTGAACATCAGAAAGATCTCCTAGATTATCTGTAATATCTCTTAGAGCTTGACGATAGGTTCTCCATTCATCACTCATAGNTACATCAGAGTTTGCCATCCAATCACTTTCAGCAAGTTTTTTATTTCTTTGTTCTCTGATATTATCAATAATTTTTTGTCTTTTAGATAGATCGTAATTTTCTATAACTTGTTCATAAGACAATGGAGAGTAGTCTAGGAAAGTTTGATTTCCGTCAATGTCAACTCCATCAAGCCATTTAACTTTTTCCCTGAAAGCTTCATTACTAGTAATTTCATCTGGATCGCCAACAATTGTAAAATTTATATTTACATTATGTGTTTTTTTAGCGTAATGAATCATATCTATAATACTAAACATATTCTATTAACCCCTATACAATAATTAATGTGCAGTGAAATGGTGCGTAAGTTGCCTGACCACCACCGGCTTCACCAGCAATAATCAAATCACTACCATTGGTAAACGCATCTTTTACTTGGACAGTGAAATTATAAGTTGAACCGGCCGTTAATCCTGCTTGGTTATTATTTACATCAAAATCTAACAGGTTTACATGATTGCAAAATGTATTCCAGTTAGTTCCCATGGTGGGCCCAACCAATTGATGAATACCAAATCCCCAACTACCATCTCCAATATATGCACTTCCAGAAATCGAACCACCTGTAACTCTTAATCTAAATCCTGTATGATTAAGGCTGGACATTCCATTATTTCTGAATACTCCATATAACCAGAATGGCATCACTCTGACATGATTAGGAATAAAGACATTGTTTAATGATAGAGCGGTATCAACCCAACCAGTAGTTACAAACTGTGGAGTTGAATTTTCAGCAAAATAAACATTTCTGGCATGAGATACTAGATAAGAATCTTCAATATACATTTGAGTTCTACTCGATCCACCATTTTGTGTTCCATCAATAGTAACCCTTCTTTCATATCCATCCATATTTGAGATTACATTACCAGCTGTTCCAGCATTACCAGTGTGGAAGAATATTTTTCCATCAAACATTCTGATAGAACTATACTCATCATTTCGATAATATCTCCAATTACTGCCATCATAATATGCATTGTTTGAATAAAGAGATTGATAAGTTACAACATCACCTAAAATTGTTCTGTCACCAGCAACAAGAGATGCTGTTCCAGTAGCAGGAGGTGATGTATTATACAAAGAAAGTTGTGTTTGATTTGTATTAGTAAGTCTTGCTCTTTCAGTATTACCAGTGCCAAATACAATTGGGCCTGCTTCTGAGTTATTAACAATTGCAGTNACATTTTGAAGGCTCATTGCAAACCCTCTGTTTGCACCAGCAGCAGGATCAGTTAATTTAAGAGTTNCACCATTGCCTGGATTGTTGATATTTACAACTGAACCAGAAGAATTTACAGCTATTCCAGCAAGACTAGAATCTATAGATACTGGAATAGCTACAGGTCGTGAACCAAGAGACACATTTCCAGAAACATCTGAATGAAATGGTTGATATACGATTGAAGCATTATCTGACTCAGAGTTCAGTGCTATCGATCCAACTGTTGATGAATCTGGCCCAGCACTAATAAATCTAGACACATTACTACCAGTTATATCTATTGTTGTAGAACTAGCGGGTGTGTTGATTGCCGCTCCAGTTGATGTTAATGCACCACTAACTTGAAGTTTTTCTTGTGGGGATGTTGTGCCGATGCCTATTCTATCATTTGTGCTGTCTAGGTAGAGAAGTCCAGAATCGTAATCTAGATTATTAGCTAGTTTTGCTCCAGTAACAGCACCAGCACTAATTTCGGCAGTCTCTACAGAGTTCGCCGCCAAGTCAACTGCAGCAATAACATCTACACCAATTTTTGCACTGTTTACTGAGTCATTACCAAGTTTTACAGTAGTAACAGCACCATCAGCAAGTTTTGCGGTTGAAATACCACCGTCACCGATTGCCGTATTTTTAATTCTGGTTAATGGCATCTTAGTTTTTTCCCTTTAACATCTTTTGTAATTCAGCAGTAGAACCAACAAATAATGCGTTAGTTACATTTTGTGGCGCAGAGTTGGGAACTTCTTTGAGTTTCTTCATCTTTGCCTGTAAGTCACCAAGTTTTTCTGTAACCTCAGCAACCTGTTTAATTAAGTTCCCAGCAACCTCATAGGTTCTAGGGTGTTCTGATTCTCTTGCAAGGTCAAGAATACCATCAATTGCATCTTGTCCTCTTTCAATCAGATTATAAAAATTCTCTCGCTGATATTTATAATCGTTGTCAACATCTTCATCATTTAGTTTTGTTTCGGGAACAATAACAGGTTTAGGTGGAGATACTTCTCTAGTCACCATCTCCACCGGCTCTGTAATACCTAAAACATTATCCAAAATATCAGTCTGATTGCTCATCTGCTTCTTCTTTTTGTGGAAGCAAACCCTTTAGTTCATCAAACAAAACTTGTCTCGCAACTCTGAGTTGTTCAATTTCAAAGGACAAGTCCGCTTCTATTTGATTGGACTTTGCAAGACTGTTAATTACTTTAATAGTCTTTTCATCCAAGTCATCAATAGCATAATCAACACCATCAATATTAATCATTTTTTTAGTTTCTTCAGTCATAGTATTTTCACTCCATTATGTGATTGTGTATTATTTATGTGGACTATTAAAGTCCAGCATCAGTAAGTCTAGTCTCAAGTTCTTCAATTCTTGCAATTGCAGATTTCAGTGCAGCAGTTAAAACTGGAACTAATTGTGATTGATCAAGTTGTTGTGGAACAATTTCTCCATCTTCATCAACTTCATCTTTATCTCTTGTAACAGCTTGTGGAATTCCAGCCTCTGAAACTTCATGGGCAAGAAATCCCATTACTGTTTCTTCTGGTTTATTAATCCAATTATATCTAATAGGCCGTAAAGATTTAATTAAATCAATACCATCTTCAATATCTACATCATTTTCTTTTAGTCTGTAGTCTGATGACTGGTTAAAACTAACACCACCTGTTCCGTTTTGAGTGACAGAACCAATCTGGGTAGCATTGCGTCTGAACTCTATGAAACTAGTGCCACTATTTCCATTTGAATTACCTATACCAATAGTTCCACCTCTTTGTAAAGAGATGCCAGGGTTTGGAGTAGTAGATGTTGTTCCTACCAGAACCTGACCGTCACTTCTTACAGCAAATGCTGTTCTTCCTGTAGTAATATTATCCTTAACAATAAATGAGTTTCTACTTGAAGTAGAACCGTGTTTTTGATAAATTGTAAAAGCATCTGTTCCATCAAATGATTGAGCTTCAAAGTAATGACCATTAACACTCTGATCACAAATTCTTGCTTGTAGTGTGGTAGAATGATATGCTTGAAGTTTTGATGCTGGACTAGCAATACCAACACCAATATTTCCACCATTAGTTATTGTAAATACATTATCTCCATCACCAGCGACTGTTAAGTAACCTCTATTATCTGCTCTATCATAACCCAAAATAATTGCATTATCAGAAGATGCAGCATCACCAAGATAAATTTGAGGATCATGGGATGTTGAAATAAATGTTGCTACTCTTTGTGCTGAGGCTGTTGCAACATGAAGTGGTGAAGTTGGGTTAGATTCTCCAATGCCGACATAACCACTGCTATTAATTTCTAGTCTGTTCGCATCATTAACTCTAAGTTTCATTTGATCAGTGCCGTGATCGTATGTTATTCCACCACGAACCCAATCTGGATCAGAACTAGCATCTGCAAAAAAAATATTTCCAGTATCACCAGTTCCAGAACCAGAGTAAATTGTTATTCCCTCATCGCCAGATCCGTCACCCACGACAAGTCTATTGCCTTGAGAATTAAATACTGATGGGGTGTCATTTCCTATTCCAACATGACCAGTTGGTAATATCCACATTGCCACAGAATTGTTTGAAACCACTTCAGTGTTGTGATTTGTGACAGAACCTAATCTGATAGATTGATTTTGAAGTGCTTGGATACCACCAGATAAATTTCCAGTTGTAGTGGTTGCCATAATTTCTACATTTGCTGAATTCTCAACTTCAAAATCATACGCTGGGCCTGTAGTTCCAATGCCAACTCTACTATTAACAGTATCTAGATACAAAAGTCCAGATTGATAATTAAATGGTGTAGTGAGTTCTGCACCACTAATCACACCATCTTGAATCTCTGCTGCGGTGATAGCATTTGCAGCAATATCTTCTGCTGCAATGACATCAACCCCAATAGATCTTGATATAACTTGTCTAATTGCCATTTACTTTCTTCCTTTAGGAATTCTTTTCTATTATTTATTCATCCTGTCCAGTTACAGGATTATAATCTTTTGCATCCTCAAAGAAACTTGTCGTTTCATTAAATCCAAAGTTATCATCGTCTGGATCAAAATCAGAAGCGGCAACATTTGTTGGTGTTGGTGCAACTGTATATCTTTGTTCTCTTGTAGGCGCATTAACTGGAGTATTTGCATACTGATCCACTTGAACATTTCTAATAATATTGGTAGAAGTGACAGGCCCATATAGATAATATTTTGCAGTAAATGCTAGAGTATATATNATTGAGCGTCTACTAGTAAAGTCACCCTCATAATCATCTTCATATGAAATACTATTCAATACGATTGGAACATCACGAATNATTTCNAACTCTGGAAGTTCTCTCAAAGTTACTGTATATTCTGGTTGAAAGTATGGAAGAATCTGTTCTACAATTTGTAGTGCATCATCTGAATTTTTTGCCATCACATACAATTCAAAATCAACATTATATGGAACAGGCATAAAACCAGACTTTAATTGTTCATTGTCTGTGCCATCTGTTACCTTCTTAACCTTCATTACTTTGTTAAGTTTTCTAGTTACATCATATGTCAAACCAGAAATCTCAAACCCAATACGAGGAAGTGTAACNGCTACCTTTTTTGCAAGGTTAGGGTCTTCTGTNAATCTTGACAACCACTTCTGTTTTGGCCCATATGCAAGAGGNACTTTCATGGACTGCGTAACATTACCGTTAGCGTCCTTTTTTGTAAGTTGAATTTGGTTAAAAAGTGTTCCAAATGCTACTACTACATTTCTTGTAGATTCGTTATAAAAATAATTTCCAATCATAGTTATCTCATCCCAGCATCACCGAATGGATTAGATTCGGAGAAGTCTAATATATTATCATCTGCAAGTTCAAAGTCATCGTTTTGCGAATTCTCATCAATCGTTGCAACATTATAAGTTTCTAGTATTATATAGGA